>WNFR01002086.1_pt1 | contig 20846 bp, 15 predicted proteins | sample 5400221 | NCBI WGS metagenome assembly WNFR01 (sample SAMN13153357, study PRJNA577476) | soil metagenome | isolation source: 40 cm soil under Madrone tree | place: USA:California | collected 2016-06-14 | reverse complement strand
TCTCGACCTTGGTGTTCACCTGGGTCTGGCCGATGCCGTCGATGTAGTACTCGATCGGATCCTCGACCGTCATGATGTTGCGCGTGTTGTCGTTGAGGCGCTCGAGCCCCGCGTACAGCGTGGTGGTCTTGCCCGAGCCGGTGGGTCCGGTGACCAGCAGGATCCCGTGTGGTTTGTGGATCAGCTCGTCGATCAGCTGCTGGGTGCGCGCATCCATGCCGAGGGAGTCCAGGTCGAGCTTGCCGGCCTGCTTGTCGAGAATACGCAGCACCACGCGCTCGCCGTGTCCTGAAGGGATGGTGGACACGCGTACGTCGACCGCTCGGCCGGCGATCTTCAGGCTGATGCGTCCGTCCTGCGGCAGGCGCTTCTCGGCGATGTCGAGCCGCGACATGACCTTGATGCGCGACACCACCAGCGGCGCCACCGCGCGCCGCGACTGCAGCACCTCGCGCAGCACGCCGTCGACGCGGAAGCGCACCACCAGGCGGTTCTCGAATGGCTCGACGTGGATGTCGGAGGCGTTCTCCTTGACCGCCTGCGTGAGCACCGCATTGATCAGACGGATGATCGGCGCGTCGTCCTCGCTGTCGAGCAGGTCCGCCTGCTCGGGCAGATCCTGTGCCAGATGCGCAAGGTCGGTCGTCTCATCCAGCCCGCCCATCGCCTCCATGGCATCCGAGCCCGCCTCGTAGGCCTGGCGCAGCAGCTCGTCGAACTGCGCATCCGGCACGCGCTCGAGCTTGAGCGAGCGGCGCAGGTAACGGCGCACCTCGGCGAGCGCCTGCGGGGAGGCGGTATCGCGGTAGGTGCATTCGGCCACGCCGTCGACCACGCGGTTGACGAGCACGCCATGGCGCTTGGCGAACGCAAAGGAGAGGCGCCGGTCCGCGGCGCTGTCGACATCGCTCATGGCTGGCCCGGCGGCACGGGTGAGGGTGGCGGGGACGGCTGGGGCGCAGGGGCAGCGCCGGAGTCCGGTGCGGCCACGCCGGGCTTCACCGGCGTGCCGTCAGGCGCGGCCGAGCCGCCCGCGGGCGGCGGGTTGCCGGGTGGCGTCGGCGGCGGTGGATCGAGCTTGCCGCGCGACACGCCCGGCAGCAGGGGCAGGGCCTCGCGCCGGTTGAGGTCCTTCTGCTGATCGATCATGTAGTTGTACTTGAGGTCGGTCTCGAACGCGGCCTGCGCCGGATCGCGCAGGATCTTCGGGCGGATGAACAGGATGAGGTTGTTCTTGGTCGAGGTGGCATTGCGCGTCTTGAACAGCAGCCCGATGAGTGGAATGTTGCCGAGGTAGGGTACGCGCTGCTCGCCCTTGACGCTGTTGTCCTCGATCAGTCCGCCGAGCACCACCACGCCGCCATCCTCGATCAGCACCGTGGTGGTGATGGTGCGCTTGTTGGTGACCAGGTCGACCGCGCCGGCAGGTTTCTGGCCGATGCTCGAGCTCTCGATCGAGATCTTGAGCATCACCGCCGAGCCCTCCGGAGAGATGGTCGGCGTCACCTTGAGGATGGTGCCGACTTCCTGGCGCTGGATGGTCTGGAAGGGATTGACCGTGCCGCCGGTGACGGCGGTGGTATTGGTGAACTGGCCGGTGACGAACGGCACTTCCTGAGCGACCTTGAGTTCCGCCTCCTGATTGTCCATGGTCACCGCCGAAGGAGTGGCGACGACGTTGGTGTTGGTGTCGCCGCGGATGGCGCGCACCATGGCGGCGAAGTTCACCCCGGTGCCGGCGATGCGGCCGATGCCGATGGTGGTGCCCTGCAGCAGCGCGGTGGAGGCATTGGCGGGGTTCTGGATGGCGCCCGCCAGATCCACGATGCTGGTGCCGCCGACGGGACTCACGAAGGCAGCGGCCGGGACGTTATCCCCTTTGGAGAACGCCGCCCAGTTGATGCCAAGCTCGGCACTCTTGTCGACGTCGACCTCGGCGATGATCGCCTCCACCAGCACCTGCGGGCGTCGGATGTCGAGCTTGTCGACGATGTCCATCACCGCGCGCATGATCTTCGGCGGCGCGGTGATCACCAGCGCATTGTTGGTCGGATCCGCCCACACCATGGCGCCCTTCTCCGCCAGTGCCTGCGGTGATGCCTGTCCGCCGCCCGCGCCTGCCGCGCCCGGGGCGGCCTGCGCGATGCCGGTGATCTGCTCCTTGAGTTTCGGCGCGATCTTCTCCGCGTTCGCGTAGTGCAGGTAACGTACGCGGGTGTCGCCGCCCGCCTCGAGCGGGGTGTCCAGGTGCGCGACCAGCGCGCGTATGCGCAGCCGCTGCGCCTGGTCGCCGCCGATCAGCACGCTGTTGGAGCGCTCGTCCGCGACCACCTTCACGGCGACGCCTTCGGTGGCGGCCGCACCCTGGTAGAAGGAGTTCACCACGCGCACGATCTCGGACGCCGAGGCATTCTGCAGCGGCACGATTTCCGGATCCTGGTTCGCGACCTGGTCGATCCGCCGGATGATGCGCATCATGCGGTTCACGTTACTGGCGCGGTCGGAGATGATCAGGATGTTGGACGAAGGGTAGGCGGCGAGATGGCCATACTGCGGGATCATCGGCCGCAGGATCGGCACCAGCTGTGCCGCGCTCACGTTTTTCACGTCGACCACCTGGGTCACGATCGCGTCCGAGGTGGCGCTCACGTGGTCGGGCAGGTCGACGGAGGGGATCTGGCGCGCGTTGGCATCGGGGAGGATCTTGATCACATCTCCGGCCTGCACCGCGATGAAGCCGTAGACCTGCAGGATGGACAGGAACGCCTCGTAGAACGCCCCCGGGGACATCGGGGTCGAGGACAGCATCGTCACCTGCGCGCGCACCCTCGGGTCGATGATGAAGGTCTTGCCGGTGGCGGCGCTGACCGCCTCGGCGATCTGGGTGATGTCCGCGTCCTTGAAATTCGCCGTGATGTGCTGCGCCTGCTGCGCCGAGGCGAGCGAGACCGCCAGCAGCGCCGCGAGCGCCCACATCGCATATGAACGAAAGCCTGTCACTGGATCTACCCCCGAGTAAGCGCGCCGGTGCGGCTACTGGCTGTTGTCGCCGCCCGGCACTTCGGCGGGTGGCGGCGGTGGCGGCTGATCGGTCGGCTGCGGGATGCCCGCGGCAGGGCCCGGAGGCGACTGGACCAGGCTGTCCGCTTCCTGCGCGACCTGGGCGATATTCAACGTGAGCTCCTGCTGCTGGCCCTGACGAATGACCGTGACGCGCGCCTCGCTCGAGCTGCCGAGGGTGCGCAGAATCTGCTCGCCGCGATCGCGGTCATCGAGCGGCGTGCCATTGATCGCCGTCACCTGATCGCCGGGACGCAGCCCCAGGCGCGTGAAGGCGGCCCTGTTGCGCCCCGGGTAAACCCGGAAACCGTTCATGCGGTTATGGTCCATCACCGGTTGCGGCCGCAGCACATCCGCGAGCAGCCCCGGTTGCTCGCTGATCATCCGGCGCATGCGCTCGATCGCCGGGTTCTCGTTTTGCAGCGCAGCGCTCGAGGGCGGCGGGGCGTTACCCGCGTTTGGCTGGCGCGGGAGGGACAGGGACTCGAGCCGTCCGTCGCGATCGATCACCACCCGATCGTTGTAGACCGAGTGCAGCTTCGCCCCGCCGGGAACGCCGTCTCCGACCGCATACACTTTCGCGGTTTGTGCGCTCTGTCCGAGGATCGCGAGGCCGTTTTGCGGATCATTGCCGGCGATGATTCCGGTCAGCACCAGTGGCATGCTCGTCTGCGGCGCGTTGGCGTCGTCCTGCTTCAGAGCCGGCGGCGCCCCGAACAGGTGGGCATTGGTGATGGTCGCGAGGTCGACCCCTCGGGAGTGCACTGGCGCGTGGCGCACCCCGGCAGCGGCACCGCCGCGGCTGGCGGCGGCCAGATCGGTCAGGATCAGCGCGGCCTGCACGGCGAGTGCGATCACGAGGATCCAGGTCGCAATCCGTGGCCCATCGCGCAACAGCCGCGCACGCCAGCGATCGCTCGCCGGGAGAGCGTCGAGCCAGGAAGCGGCGTTCATGGGCGCACCGGCATGAGCTTTATGGTAGTCCTCGAGGCTCCTCGCGCGCGTGCCCCAGTGCGCACTCGTCGGCGCGCCGGGGAGGGTGCGGCGGCGCAATCATACGGGTGTGGTGCTTGTGCTCTCAAGCGCTTGTTTCTGCAGGAGTAACTACTGCCCATTCTGGCAGACTTGTGTTGCCGTTTCGCGACCCCTATAAAGCAGTCATGCCCGACCCGCATTCGGTCCGCCCCGACACCGGCGTTGTCGTCGAAGAGGCGCAGCCGGAGGTCAAACAGCCGCCGCTGTACCGGGTTGTGCTCCTGAACGATGACTACACCCCCATGGAGTTTGTCGTCGACGTGCTGGAAAAGTTCTTTGCGCTGAACCGCCCGACGGCAACGCGCATCATGCTCGAGGTCCACACCCGGGGTAAGGGGGTCTGTGGGGTCTTCACATACGAGATCGCTGAAACTAAGGTGGCGCAGGTCACGACGTATGCGCGGGATCACCAGCACCCGCTCATGTGCACGCTCGAGGAGGCCTGAGGCCGCTGTGCTACGCTCAACCTGAAAGGTCCGTCCAAAGTGCTGTCCAACGAGCTCGAGTACTGTCTAAACGACGCGTTCCACCAGGCGCGCGAGGCGCGTCACGAGTACCTGACGGTCGAGCACCTGCTGCTCGCGATCCTCGATACTCCCAAAGTTCGCGAGGTGCTGCGCGCCTGCGGCGCGGACACCATCAAGCTCAAACAGGAGCTGAAGGAGCACATCGACCAGTCGACCCCGCGGCTCGAGGAGGGCGAGGAACGCGAAGTGCAGCCGACGCTCGGCTTCCAGCGGGTGCTGCAACGCGCGGTCTTTCACGTGCAGTCGAGCGGCAAGAAGGAAGTCGGCGTCAGCAACGTGCTGGTCGCGATCTTCAGCGAGAAGCAGAGCCACGCGGTGTTCCTGCTCAACCGCCAGCACGTCACGCGCCTGGATGCCGTCAACTACATCTCCCACGGCCTGTCCAAGATCGCCGAGGAGAAGACCGACAAGGAGGAATCCGCCGGGGACGGCGAGCGCGAAGGCGAGGGCGGCAGCGCGCTCGAGAAGTACACCACCAACCTCAATCGCATGGCGCAGGACGGGCGCATCGACCCGCTCATCGGCCGCAAGCTCGAGGTCGAACGCACCATCGAGATCCTGTGCCGCCGCCGCAAGAACAATCCGCTCTACGTCGGGGAAGCCGGCGTCGGCAAGACGGCGATCGCCGAAGGGCTGGCGCGGCTGATCATCGAGGGCAAGGTGCCCGAGGTGCTGTCGGACTGCACCATTTTTGCGCTCGACATGGGCGCGCTGATCGCCGGCACCAAGTACCGCGGCGATTTCGAGAAGCGCCTCAAGGGCGTGATCACCGAGCTGAAGAAGCTCCCCGGGGCGATTCTGTTCATCGATGAGATCCACACCGTCATCGGCGCGGGCGCCGCCTCCGGCGGCGTCATGGACGCCTCCAATCTCATCAAGCCGGTGCTGACCAACGGGGAGATCCGCTGCATCGGCTCCACCACCTACCACGAGTACCGCGGTATCTTCGAGAAGGACCACGCCCTCGCCCGGCGTTTCCAGAAGATCGACGTGGTGGAACCCTCGGTAGCGGAAACGATCGACATTCTCTTCGGACTCAAGCTGCGCTTCGAGGAGCATCACGGCATCACCTATGCCGACGAGGCGCTGCGCGCGGCGGCCGAACTGGCCGCGCGGCACATCAACGAGCGGCATCTGCCGGATAAGGCCATCGACGTGGTCGATGAGGCCGGCGCACGCGCGCGGCTCAAGCCCATCGCCGAGCGCGAGGCGACGGTCGAAGTGCGCCACATCGAGGACGTGGTGGCGCGCATGGCGCGCATCCCGGCCAAGAACGTCTCGACCTCCGATCGGGAGATCCTCAAGAACCTCGAGCGCAACCTGAAACTGGTGATCTTCGGGCAGGACAAGGCGATCGATGCGCTGGCCGCCGCCATCAAGATGGCGCGCTCGGGCCTGGGCGAGGCGCGCAAGCCGGTCGGCAGTTTCCTGTTCGCGGGCCCCACGGGCGTCGGCAAGACCGAGGTCACGCGGCAGCTCGCGATCGCCATGGGCGTGGAGTTCCTGCGCTTCGACATGTCCGAGTACATGGAGCGGCACACCGTGTCGCGCCTGATCGGCGCGCCCCCCGGCTACGTGGGCTTCGATCAGGGCGGCCTGCTCACCGAGGCGATCACCAAGCACCCGCACTGTGTGTTGCTGCTCGATGAGATCGAGAAGGCGCACCCCGATGTGTTCAACCTGCTGTTGCAGGTGATGGATCACGGCACCCTGACCGACAACAACGGCCGCAAGGCGGACTTCCGCCACGTGATCATCGTGATGACGACCAACGCCGGCGCCCTGGAGATGGCGCGCCCGACCATCGGCTTCACGCACGCCGACAACGCGAGCGACGGCCTGGAGGCGATCCGGCGCATTTTCACCCCCGAGTTCCGCAACCGCCTCGATGCCGTCATCCAGTTCGCGGCGCTCGACCCGCCCACCATCGAGCGCGTGGTCGACAAGCTCATCGTCGAAGTGGAGATGCAGCTCGAGCAGAAGGGCGTCACCATCACGCTCGACGATGCCGCGCGGCGCTGGATCGCGAAGGAAGGCTACGATCCGAAGATGGGTGCCCGGCCCATGGCGCGCACCATCCAGGAGCACATCAAGCGCCCGCTGGCCGAGGAACTGCTGTTTGGCAGGCTCGCCGGCGGCGGCCACGTGCGCGTGTCGGTGTCGCAGGATGGCACGCAGCTGACGCTGCAGTTCGAGCCGACGCAGCTGCCTGCAGTCCCGGCCTGAGGGACCGCGGCGGTTTCAGCGGCCGCGATAGATGATGCGACCCTTGGTCAGGTCGTAGGGGGTCATCTCCACCGTGACCGCATCCCCGGTCAGGATGCGGATGTAGTTTTTGCGCATCTTGCCGGAGATGTGCGCGGTCACCACGTGGCCATTCTTCAGTTTCACTCGGAAAGTCGTATTGGGCAGGGTCTCGACGACCTCGCCTTCCATCTGGATCGCGTCTTCTTTGGACATACCACCCTACCGGCTTGGGGGCGCGAATTGGAGCACAAAGCGCGCTCCCCTGGCAATTTGCGACGGCGACGCGTGTCGCGCTCGCCGCTGCGCATCTCACGGGGGTGCGAGCGCCGCTGACGGCATGCGCACCTGCTCGCGCAGCAGGGCCTGGAACTGGCTGCGGGGAATGGTGCGGCTGCCCAGACTCGTCAGGTGGCGCGAGGGTAGCTGGCAGTCGATCACCGCCAGGCTGTTGCGCCGGCACACCGCGACGAGGTGCGCGAGCGCGGCCTTGGAGGCGTCACGGGCGCGGCTGAACATCGACTCGCCGAAGAACACGCCTCCCAGGCGCACGCCGTACAGACCGCCCACCAGCTTAGTTTCACGCCAGATCTCGATGCTGTGAGCGTGCCCGAGGTGGTACAGCTCGAGGTAGGCGGCACGCATGTCGGAGGTGATCCAGGTGCCGGGGCTTGCCGCGCGCGGCGCGGCGCAGCCATCGATGACTGCGGCGAAATCCCGATCCATCGAGTAACTGAAGCCGCCGTTGCGCAGCGTCTTGGCGAGGCTGCGGGTGCAGTGAAATTCCTCGGGGAACAGCACCGCGCGCGGATCGGGCGACCACCACAGCACCGGCTGACCCGGCGAGTACCACGGAAAGATCCCGCCCCGGTAGGCGGCGATCAGGCGCTCGGGTGACAGGTCGCCACCGGCCGCCAGCAACCCGCACGGCTCTTCCAGCGCCTGCTCGAGCGGCGGGAACCACTCGGGCGCGTCCTGCGCCGACAGCCAGGTGATGCTTTTCACGGCAGCCCGGCGCTGCGCCGGCCGCGAAAGGGGACGTGCCCCTGCACCTCCTGCGCGTAGGCCTGTACCGCCGTGGCTTCGCGCGCCAGGTACTCGGCGATGGCGGCGCGGAACTGCGGATCGGCGATGTAGTGCGCGGACCAGGTGATGGCGGGCTCGAAGCCGCGGCTCACCTTGTGCTCGCCCTGGGTACCGGGCTCGAAACGCGCGATGCCGCGCTCGATGCAGAACTCGATCCCCTGGTGGTAGCACGCCTCGAAATGCAGGCTGTGGTAATCGGCGGCCGCCCCCCAGTAGCGACCGAACAGCGCCTCCTCGCAGCAGAAGAAGATCGCCGCCGCCACCACGGCGCGTCCGTGCACGGCGAGCTTCACCATGAAGGCGTCCGGCAGCGCGCGCGCCACCGCGCTGAAGAACGCGCGCGTCAGATACGGTTCGTGCCCGTGGCGCACGAAAGTGTCGCGGTGCAGGTCATAGATGCGGTCGAGGAGCGGCTCGTCGAGCTCCCCGCCGAAGCGCGTCTCGAAGTGCACGCCCGCATCCGTGACGCGGCGGCGCTCGCGACGCGCCTTCTTGCGCTTGTCGGCGGTGAAGGTGCCCAGGTAGTCATCGAAGCTCGCGTAACCGCGATTGGTCCAGTGAAACTGGCAGTCGCGGCGCAACAGCCAGCCGCGCCGCGCGCAGGCCGCACGCGCCGGCTCATCGAGAAACAGCGCATGCACCCCGGACAAATCGTGGCGCGTGGCGTGCTCCTCCAGATGCTCGAGCAGCCGCGCGCCCAGCGCTTCCCCGTCCAGGTCGGCGCGCACCAGCAGGCGCGGTCCGGTCGCGGGCGTGAACGGCGCGGCGAGCGTGAGCTTCGGATAGTAACGGCGGCCCACGCGCTCGTAGGCGCGCGCCCAGGCAAAGTCGAACACGAATTCACCGTACGAATGCGTCTTGACGAACGCGGCCGCCGCCGCCGCGAGCCCCCGGGCGTCGTGCAGGACGAGGTAGCACGGCTGCCAGCCGCTGCCCGGACCCACGCAGTGCGTGCGCTCGAGCGCCGCCAGGAACTCATGGCGCGTGAAGGGGTTGCGCTGCGCGCCCAGCGCGTTCCACTGCTGCGGCTCGAGCTCGTGGATGCTGCGCAGGAATTCGGCCTTGTCGGTGGACATGGCGGTCGCTGATCTAGCCGTGCGGGGGCGGCGTATCGAGGGTCTCGAGATAGCGGTCCGCATCGAGCGCCGCCATGCAGCCGGCACCCGCCGAGGTGATGGCCTGGCGGTAGACGTGGTCGGCGACGTCCCCGGCCGCAAACACTCCGGGCACGCTGGCGGCGGTGGCGTCGCCATCGAGGCCGCTGCGCACGGTGATGTAGCCGCCGCGCATCGCGAGCTGTCCTTCGAACAGGGCGGTGTTGGGGGTGTGGCCGATGGCGACGAACAGGCCGGTCACGGCGAGCCCCTGTGCTGCGCCACCCGGGAGCGGGCGCAGACTCACACCGCTCACGCCATGCTCATTGCCCAGCACTTCATCGACCGTGTGGTTCCAGATCACCGCCATCCTGCCCGCGGTCACTTCGCGAAACAGCCGCTCCTGCAGGATCTTCTCCGCACGCAGCTTGTCGCGCCGGTGCACGAGCGTGACGTGCTGCGCGATGTGCGACAGGTACAGCGCCTCCTCGACCGCGGTGTTGCCGCCGCCCACCACCGCGACGCGCTGGTTGCGGAAGAAGAAGCCGTCGCAGGTGGCGCACGCCGAGACGCCACGGCCGCGGAAGCGCTCTTCCGACGGCAGCCCCAGGTAGCGGGCCGTCGCCCCGGTGGCGATGATCAGCGCATCGCAGCTGTAATTGCGGGCGTCGCCGCGCAGCCTGAAGGGCCGTACGCCGAGGTCCACCGCCTGCACGTGATCGTTGACGATGTCGGTGGCGAAGCGCTCGGCGTGGCGCCGCATGCGCTCCATGAGCGCCGGGCCCTGCAGTCCCTCGACATCGCCCGGCCAGTTGTCGACGTCGGTGGTCGTCATGAGCTGTCCGCCCTGCTCCACACCCGTGATCAGCAGCGGCGCGCGATTGGCGCGCGCCGCATACACTGCGGCGCTGTAGCCCGCGGGTCCGGAGCCCAGGATGATCAGGCGACTGTGCCGGGTGGTCGTCATGGGGCTCCCGATTGAATCAGCGTCCGTGCATGGTACCAAGCCCTATAATGGCAGCCGTCTATCTTAAGACGGAGAATCATGGGATTGGCTGAAACCTCCGCGTCGGCACGCGCGGCTGCGCGCTTCACATCGGCCGTGAGCCGCGGCCTGCGCGAGAGCGCCATCATCGCCCTCGGTATCGTGGCGCTGGTGCTGCTGCTCGCGCTGCTCACCTACAGCCCCGATGACCCCGGATTTTCCTTCACCGGCAATTCCGCGCCGGTGCACAACCGTATCGGCGTCATCGGCGCGTGGCTCGCCGACCTGCTGTTCTTTCTCTTCGGGCGCCCGGCGTTCCTGTTCCCGCTGGTGCTGGCGGTGGCCTGCTGGGGCCTGCAGCGCCGCATGAGGGCCGACGCTGCCGTCTCGCGCGTCAACACCCTGGTGCGCACCGCGGGGTTCGTGCTGGTACTGGTGGCGAGCTGCGGACTGACGACGCTGCACTGGCAGCCCGGGGCACTGCGGCAGAGCGCCGGCGGCGTGGTGGGGAGCGTGGTGGGCGGGGGCCTGGTTGCGGGGCTGGATTTTCTCGGCGCCACGCTGGTGATGATCGCGGCCTGGATGGCGGGTCTGTCACTCGCGTTCGGCGTCTCCTGGCTCACCATCATGGACCGCCTGGGCGCGCTCACCTGGGCGGCCATCGGCCGCTTGCGCACGCGTTCGGCCGCCGCGCGCGATGCCGCCGAGGGGCGCGAGCGGCGCCAGGCACGCAAGGAGGCGATGGAGAGCGAGCAGAAGAAGTCCGCCACGCGCGCGCCACCGCGCATCGAGCCGCCGCTGCCGATGATGGAGAAGAGCGCGCGCGTCGAGCGCGAACGCCAGGTACCGCTGTTCGATCCGCCCAAGGCGAGCGAGCTTCCTCCCCTGAAGCTTTTGGACGATCCTCGAGCACACGAGCCGCTGTATTCCGCCGAGGCGCTCGAGGCGCTGTCGCGACTGGTGGAGATGAAGCTCAAGGACTTCACCATCGAGGCGGAGGTGGTGGCGGTGCAGCCGGGCCCGGTGGTCACGCGCTTCGAGCTGCGCCCGGCGCCGGGCGTGAAGGCCAGCCAGATCACCGCGCTCGCCAAGGACCTGGCGCGCGCGCTGTCGGTGCTCTCGGTGCGCGTGGTGGAGGTCATTCCGGGCAAGAGCGTGATGGGACTGGAAATCGCCAACGAGAAGCGTGAGGTGGTCACGCTTGGGGAGATCATCCGCTCGCGGGCCTACGACGAGATGCACTCGCCGCTGGCGCTGGCGCTCGGCAAGGACATCGGTGGCCAGCCTGTGGTCGCCGACCTCACGCGCATGCCGCATCTTCTGATCGCCGGCACCACCGGCTCGGGCAAATCGGTCGCGCTCAACGCCATGGTGCTGTCGCTGCTCTACAAGTCCACCGCCGAGCACGTGCGCCTCATCATGATCGACCCGAAGATGCTGGAGCTCTCGGTGTACGAGGGCATCCCGCATCTCCTGGCGCCGGTGGTGACCGACATGAAACAGGCCGCCAACGCGCTGCGCTGGTGCGTGGCCGAGATGGATCGGCGCCATGCGCTCATGGCGGCCCTCGGCGTGCGCAACATCGCCGGCTTCAACCGGCGGGTGAAGGATGCCAACGACGCCGGCAGGCCGATACGCGATCCGGTGATGATGCTCCGGGCCGCCAACGATCCGACCATCGACCAGATGCAGATCCTGGACCTGGCACCGCTGCCTTACGTGGTGGTGGTGGTCGATGAGTTCGCCGACATGATGATGATCGTCGGCAAGAAAGTGGAGGAGCTCATCACGCGTCTGGCGCAGAAGGCGCGCGCTTCGGGCATTCACCTGGTGCTGGCGACCCAGCGACCCTCGGTCGATGTGATTACCGGACTCATCAAGGCGAATATTCCGTGCCGCATCGCCTTCCAGGTCTCGGCGCGGGTGGACTCGCGCACCATTCTCGACCAGATGGGGGCGGAGACGCTCCTCGGGCACGGCGACATGCTGTATCTGCCCCCAGGCACCTCGCTCCCCACCCGCGTGCACGGTGCGTTTGTATCCGACCAGGAAGTGCATCGCGTCGTGCAAGCGCTGAAGACGCCGCACCCGCCGAACTACATCGAGGAAGTGCTGTCCGGACCCAGATTCCCGATCGCGGGACTGTCGGGCGAGGAGGGCGAGAGCGAGGGCGGCAATGGCGGGGATGATGCCGAGCAGGATCCGCTGTACGACGAGGCGGTGCGGATCGTGACGACCGAGCGCAAGCCCTCGATATCGTATGTGCAGCGGCGGCTGAAGATCGGCTACAACCGCGCCGCGCGGCTGCTGGAAGGCATGGAGCAGGCGGGGCTGGTCGGCCCGCTGCAGGCCAATGGGGCGCGCGATGTGCTGGCGCCCGCGCCGCCGGAGGAGTGAGGATTGCCTGGCGCAGCCGCGACCGCAAAAAAGACCTTTCGGGGCCGCCGCAAGTACATCCATGTAGGCTGCGGGCGCGGCTTTTCGCGCTTCGCAATCCTGCTTCGCGCGAAAAGCCCTGGCTTTGCCGTCCTGGCAAAGCCGCTCGGCGCGCTGCGCCTCGCCCTGCCGCGCACGCCCCCGAAAGCTCTTTTTTGCGCTCGCGCCTGTGCTCTGGCACTGGTGAGTGTCGCGGCGGCGCAGGCATCCGCCACGCTGCTCGACGGGTATCTCGATGGTCTCCGGACGCTGCGCGCGCGCTTCCTGCAGATCCTCGTCGACGCGCACGGCCGCGAAATCGACCGCGCCACCGGCACGCTCATCGTGGCGCGTCCGGGGAAGTTCAGCTGGGAGATCCATCCGCAGCGCACCGGCTCCGGCGGCGGCGCGGGACAACTCATGGTTTGCGACGGAACCAACCTGTGGTTTCTCGACCGCGACCTCGAGCAGGTGACCGTGAAGCCGGTGGACGCCGCCCTCTCGGCCACTCCCGCCATGTTGCTCTCGGGCGTCGCGGACCTGCACAAGAGCTTCAGCATCACCCCCGCTGGACAGCGCCAGGGGCTCGAGTGGGTGCTGGTGGAACCGCGCGGCGCCGAGGCGGATTTCCGCAGCGCGCTGTTCGGCTTCGCGCACCAGGATCTGAAACGCATGATCCTCGAGGACAAACTCGGCCAGACTGCCACCATCAGTTTCGAGAAAATCGAGCGCAATGCCCCGGTGGCCCCGGCCGAGGTGAGCTTCACGCCGCCCGCGGGCACCGATGTGATCGGCACACCCCGCAAGTGAGCGCCTCGCACGACCCAGGGGAGCACGATCCGCTGCGACCGCTCGCTGACCGGATGCGCCCGCGCTCACTCGGCGAGTTCATCGGCCAGCAGCACCTGCTGGGTCCCGGCAAACCCTTGTCCGCCAGCATCGCCAGCGGACAACTGCATTCGCTGATCCTGTGGGGCCCGCCGGGCACCGGCAAGACCACGCTCGCGCGGCTCATTGCCCGGGCCTCGAACGCCCAGTTCATCGCACTCTCGGCCGTCATGGCCGGAGTGAAGGATATCCGCGCCGCGGTGGAGGCGGCACGCGCGGTGCGCGCCCAGGACGGTCGACCCACGCTGCTGTTCCTGGACGAGGTGCACCGTTTCAACAAGGCGCAGCAGGATACGTTCCTGCCGTATCTGGAGGACGGCACGCTCACTTTCGTGGGCGCGACTACCGAGAATCCGTCCTTCGAGGTCATCAGCGCGCTGCTGTCGCGCGCGCGCGTGTACGTGTTGCGGCCCCTGTCGGTGGAGGATCTCACCACGCTGGTGCAGGCGGCGCTGCGCGATGCGGCGCGCGGACTGGGCAGGCAGCAGCTGCAGGCGGAAAGTGCGGCGGTGGATCTCATCGCGCGCGCCGCCGACGGTGATGCGCGCCGGGCGCTGAACATGCTGGAGCTGGCCGCGGGCCTGGTGGAGGCTGGCGGCGGCGCGCACCTGCTCACGGTTGCCGTGGCGCAGGAAGTGGCCTCCGGCGGGCAGCGCCGCTTCGACAAGGGCGGTGATCAGTTCTACGAGCAGATCTCCGCGCTGCACAAGGCGGTGCGCGGCACCGATCCCGACGCGGCGCTCTACTGGCTGTGCCGCATGCTCGACGGCGGCTGCGATCCGCGCTACATCGCGCGGCGCGTTACGCGCATGGCGGTGGAGGACATCGGACTCGCCGATCCGCGCGCGCTCGCGCTGGCACTGGATGGCTGGGAGACTTACGAGCGCCTCGGGACCCCGGAAGGGGAGCTGGCCGTCGCCACGGCGGTGGTGTACCTCGCCTGCGCACCCAAGAGCAACGCGCTGTACGTCGCCATGGGCGAGGCCATGGCGGACGTCAGCGAGTTCGGCACGCTGGACGTACCGCTGCGGCTGCGAAACGCGCCGACGCGGCTGATGAAGAACTTGGGTTACGGGCGCGATTACCGTTACGCGCACGATGAGCCCGAAGCCTTCGCCGCCGGGGAGCGCTACCTGCCTGATGAGATGCCGGATCGGCGATACTATCGGCCCGTTCCCCGCGGCCTGGAAGTGAAAATCAGCGAGGCGCTCGCGCGCCTGCGGGCGCAGCCCGCATCGAAAGGTTGAACGCTTGATCGATCCGAAGCTGTTGCGCACCGATCCCGAGGCCGTGGCGCGCAACCTGGCGCGACGTGGCTACACGCTCGATGTGACGGCGCTTCGCGCCCTGGAAGAGAAGCGCAAGCCCTGGCAGGTGGAGGTGGACCGGCTGCGCGCCGAGCGCAACGCGAGCGCCAGGGCGGTCGGCGCGGCCAAGGGGCGCGGCGAGGACGTGCGCGCGCTGATCGCCACAGGCGACACGCTCACCGCGAGCCTCGCGGCGGCGGAAGCGGCGCTGGCGGCGGTGCAGAGCGAGCTCGAACAATGGCAGCTCGGGCTGCCGAATCTGCTGCACGCCTCGGTCCCCGACGGGCGCGACGAGAGCGCCAACCTCGAGGTGCGCCGCTGGGGCGAGCCGCCGCAGTTCGCGTTCCCGCCACGCGATCACGTGCAGCTCGGCGAGCGGCTGGCGGGGCTGGATTTCGAGGCCGCGACGCGCATCGCAGGCAGCCGCTTCGTGGTGATGCGTGCGCAGGTGGCGCGCCTGCACCGCGGGCTCGCGCAGTTCATGCTGGACCTGCACACGCGCGAGCACGGCTACACCGAGGTGCAGGTGCCGTACCTGGTGCACGCCCAGGCGCTCACCGGCACCGGGCAACTGCCGAAGTTCGAGCAGGATCTGTTCGCGGTGCGCGGCGAGCCGCCCTTCTACCTCATCCCGACCGCCGAGGTGCCGCTCACCAACCTGGTACGCGAGCAGATCGTGCCCGCGGAGGCGCTGCCGCTGAAATGGGTGGCGCACACGCCGTGTTTTCGTTCCGAGGCCGGGGCGGCCGGCAAGGACACGCGCGGCATGATCCGCAACCACCAGTTCGACAAGGTGGAGCTCGTGCAGGTCGTGCGGCCGCAGGATTCGTACACCGCGCTCGAGCAGCTGACCGGGCACGCGGAAGCGGTACTGCGGCGGCTGGAGATTCCGTACCGCATCGTGGCGCTGTGCGCGGGCGACGTCGGCTTCAGCAGCGCCAAGACCTACGATCTGGAGGCGTGGCTGCCCTCGCAGCAGCGCTACCGCGAGATCTCCTCGTGCAGCAACTGCGAGGCTTTCCAGGCGCGCCGCATGCAGGCGCGCTGGCGCAATCCGCAGGGCGGCAAGCCCGAGGCGGTGCATACCCTGAACGGCTCGGGACTCGCGGTCGGTCGCACGCTGGTGGCGGTGCTCGAGAACTTCCAGAACCCGGACGGTTCGGTCGACGTGCCGGCGGCGCTGCAGCCCTACATGGACGGGCTCACCGCGCTCAAATGAAGCGTACGGCGCGCAATCCACGCCCGGTGCGAGCGCGCGACCCGCTGTTCAACAGTTCGGTGCAGAAGGCGCTCGCCATGCTCGAGACCTTCGGCGGCGAGCGGCGCGCGCTCACCCTGGCAGAGCTCGCCGCCGGTGCCGGCATGACCACCAGCTCGGCGCAGCGTGGCACGCATACGCTGGTGCGCTTGGGGTTCCTCGGGCGCGACGCGCGCGCACGGCGCTGGGTGCTGACGCCGCGTGCCCTGTCGCTGGCGCATGCCTACCTCTCGGGGCACGCGCTGCTCGAGCAGGCGACCACGCATCTCATCGACCTCAACCAGGCGAGTGGCGAATCGGTTAGCCTGTCGGAGCCGGACGGCGTGGACATGGTGTTCATCGCCCGTTTCCCGAGCCTGAAGCGCTTCTACATCCACATGCCGGTCGGGCGGCGCCTGCCGATGTACTGCACGGCCTCGGGACGCGCCTACCTGGCGGCGCTGCCGGCGGCGGCTGCGCTGCGCGTCGTGCGCCGCTCGGAGCTGCGGCCACTGACGCCACTCACGCTCACCGATCCGAAGCAGATACTCAAGCGCGTCCAGGCGGCGCGCGCGGCGGGCTACGCCTGGTCGGACCAGGAGTGTTACCGCGGTGACCTCAGCATTGCCGCCGCGGTGCTCGGGGAAGACGGCCAGCCGCTGGCCGCGGTGAATATCTCCGCTCCCACCAGCCGCTGGACACTGGCGGAGTTACGATCGAAGCTGTCGCCATTGTTACTGCAGACGGCGCGGGCGGCCTCACGCAGCCGCGCGCCGCGGCCGTGACCTCGACGAGCATTTGAAGGGGAACAGCATGCCGGAGCTCAGCCGCTCGCTGCAGCCGCGCCACATCACCATGATCTCGATCGGGGGGATGATCGGCGCGGGGCTGTTCGTCAGCAGCAGCGCCGCCATCGCCGCAACCGGGCCGGCCATCGTGCTGAGCTATCTGATCACCGGCACGCTGGTGCTGCTGGTGATGCGCATGCTGGGCGAGATGGCGGTGGCGTTGCCTGCGGTGCGGTCCTTCACCGAGTTCGCGCGCGCCGGTCTGGGTCCCTGGGCCGGTTTCATCGCCGGCTGGCTGTACTGGTATTTCTGGATGATCGTCGTGCCGGTGGAGGCGATCGCCGGCGCCAACATCCTGCACGCCTGGCTGGGCTTGCCGTCGTGGCTCCTGGGACTGGCGCTCATGGGCATCATGACCGCCGTGAATCTCATGTCGGCGCGCTCGTATGGCGAGTTTGAGTTCTGGTTCGCCTCCATCAAGGTGGCCGCAATTGTGGTGTTCATCGCGCTCGCGGCGGCGTATGCCTGCGGCTTCACCTCCCCGGCGGGCCCGACGTTCCGCAACCTGAGCGCCGACGGCGGCTTCATGCCGAAGGGCTGGGTGGCGGTGCTGGCGGGCGCGGTGACCGTGTACTTCTCGCTCACCGGAGCTGAGATCACCACCATCGCCGCGGCCGAGTCCAAGGAGCCGGCGCGCGCCGTGGCGCGCATGAGCAGCTCGGTGATCGTGCGTATCCTGACCTTCTACGTGGGCTCCGTGCTGCTGATCGTCACGGTGGTGCCGTGGATACGGATCCGGCCGGGGGAATCGCCATTCACGCTGGCGCTCGCCACCATGCAGTTCAAGTGGGCGAGCGTCGCCATGAGCGCCATCATCCTCACCGCGGTGCTCTCCTGCCTGAACTCCGCGTTCTACGTGTGCTCGCGGGTGCTGTTCGTGCTGGCCGAGCACGGCGACGCACCGCAATGGCTGGTGCAAGTGAACGCGCGGCGCGTGCCGACACGCTCGGTGTGGATGGGCAGCATCGCCGGCGTGCTCGGCATACTGGCGGCGATCACCTCATCGCAGACGGTATTCGCGTTCCTGGTGAACGCCTCCGGCGCGCTGGTGGTATTCATCTACATGATCATCGCCCTGGCGCATATCCGCCTGCGCCGCGCCCGCGAGGCGAGCGGCGCACCCGCGCCCGCGCTCTCGATGTGGTTGTTCCCGTGGCTGAGTTATGCCGCGCTCGCCGGCATGGCGGCGGTGCTGATTGGCATGGCTCTCACCCCCGGCGAGATGGCGCAACAGCTGTTCTGGAGCGTGGTGTCGCTTGCGGTGGCAGCCGGCGCCTTCCTGATCGTGGACACCTGGCGCAAGGCGCGCGTCGTGACCCCGGTGCCCGCCGGGCCGGGTGCGGATCGCTCATGAGTACGCGAGCCGCGTTCACGCGGCGGCAGGTCGTGCTCACCGCGGCCGCGGTGGGTGGGGCGCTGGTGCTTGGCGTCGCGCTGCAGCGCCGCCGGCGGCGGCTCATGGCGGGCGGCGGCGCACCCGCCCGCGGGGCGTTGAACGCCTACGTGCGCATCGAGCCGAACGAGCGCATTACCCTCGTGATGCCCAAGGTCGAGATGGGGCAGGGCACCTTCACGTCACTGCCGATGCTGATCGCTGAGGAGCTGGAAGTCGATCTTGGCGCGGTCAGCGTGGAGGCCGCCCCGCCTGATCCCGCCGTGTATGGTTTCGCAGTCGATCCGGCTGCCCCCGAGGGCATCGAACAGGACCAGTCGACCGGCACCTCCCTGTCCATCATCCAATGCTGGACGCCGTTGCGGCAGGCAGGCGCGAGCGCGCGCCTGATGCTGATTCAGGCGGCGGCGAAGCGCTGGCGTGTGCCCATCGACACCTGCCAGGCGCAGCGCGGGGAAGTGATCCACGCTCCTTCCGGCCGACGCTTGGGCTACGGCGCACTCGCCGCCGCCGCCGCGGCGCTGCCGGTGCCGGCGGCGCCACCGTTGAAGGCCGCGAAGGACTTCCGGCTCATCGGTCGCGCCACCCGAAGGCTTGACACGCCGCAGAAGGTTGACGGCAGCGCGGTCTTCGGCATCGACGCACGCCCGCCGAACTCGAAGGTGGCGCTCATCGCTCTCGCGCCCGTGGAGGGCGGAACGATCGCCGGGCTCGCCGTCGATGCGGCGCTCGCCGTCCGCGGTGTCAGTCAAGTGGTGAATGAGAGTGATGCGATTGCGGTGGTGGCGGACGACACCTGGGCGGCCATGCAGGGCATGAAGGCGCTGGCGCCGCGCTGGAACGACGGCGCGAACGCCGCCGTACAACAGGCGGACATCGTGGCGCAACTGGAAGCCGCCGCTCACGAGGCCGGTGCGGTGGCCGCCAGCAAGGGCAAACTCGAGCAGGCCGCGGCGCGCGCGGCGACCCACGTGGATGCGGTCTATCACCAGCCATTTCTCGCCCACGCGACCCTCGAGCCGATGAATTGCACGGTCGATTGGCGCGAGGGCGAGTGCGAGATCTGGGTCGGCACCCAGGCATGCGATCGCGCGGTGGCGAAGCTGGCAGCCCTGGGTCTGAAGCCCGAACAGATCCGCATTCACAGCCACCTCATCGGCGGCGGCTTCGGGCGGCGCCTGGAGGTGGACGGCATCGTGCTCGCGGCGCGCATCGCGCGGCATGTGCAGGGCCCGGTGAGAGTGCTATGGACTCGCGAGCAGGACATCCAGCACGACCGCTACCGACCCTACTATGTGGATCGGCTGTCCGCGTCGCTGGATGCTCGCGGCAGACCGCTCACCTGGCGTCATACCATCGCGGGCGCCGGGCTGTGGGCACTGTACTACGGTGAGGACACGATCAAGAACGGTGTCGACCTCGATGCGGTCACCTCGGCAGCCGATCTGGCCTATCCGCTGGAGAACATGGAGGTACGCTTCGCGCGGCGCGACCCTGCGGGCGTGCCGACTGGCTGGTGGCGCGGCGTCGGTCCGACCCGCAGCGTATTCGCCGTAGAGAGCTTCATGGATGAGCTGGCGGCGGCGGCACAGCAGGATCCGGTGCGCTACCGCCGCGCGCTGCTCAAGGAACCGCGCATGCGCGCGGTGCTCGATCTCGCGGCCGATCGCGCCGGGTGGGGCACGGCGCTGGCCGCCGGCAGCGGGCGCGGCGTGTCCATCCAGTTTGCCTTCGGCAGCTACCTCGCGCAGGTCGCCGAGGTGAGTGCCAGCGCCCGGGGTCTGCCGCGCGTCGAACGGGTGGTGTGCGCCATGGATTGCGGGCAGGTCGTGAACCCCGACGGGGTGCGGGCGCAACTCGAGGGCGGCGTCACTTTCGGCCTGAGCGCCGCGCTGGGCAACGAGATCACGATCGCCAACGGGCGCGTGCAGCAAAACAACTTCAATGATTTTCCGTCGCTGCGGATCTCGGAAGCTCCGCGGGTCGAAGTGCATCTGGTGGCCAGCGGCGAGAGCCCGGGTGGAGTCGGCGAGACCGGCACCTCCTGCGTCGCCGCGGCGCTGTGCAATGCGATCTACGCCGCCAGCGGCAAGCGCGTGCGCACGCTGCCGGTGAGCCGCGGCCTGCACGCTTGAGCTTGGTGCGAGTTTGTGACTACAGTGCCTAACGAAAACGATGTGGGGGAGGCGATATGCGGCTCATTCAAGACGGCAGGTCCGGGGGCACGCGCGCACTGCTCGGGGCGCCATACGCTGCGCTGCTGCTGCTCGCGAGTGTCGCCGGCGTGAGCCGGGCGCAGGAGCAGGCCCAGGGGAGCGAGGCGACCGGCGGGCCTTTGCAGGAAGTCATCGTGACCGCCACACGCCGCGCCGAAAGTCTCAGCAGGGTACCCATCAGCGTAACCGCGCTGACGCAGGAGGGCCTCGATGATCGCGGCGTGAAGGATTTTTCCGAGGTGGCGCGCTTCACACCGGGAGTGAACTTCGACAACTCCGGCACCAATAACATTTCCATCCGCGGTATCTCCGGAACCGGCGGCGCCGGCACGACCGGCATCTATCTCGACGACACGCCGATCCAGATGCGCGCGCTGGCATTCAACCCCGATGAGGCACTGCCCAAGTCCTTCGACATCGATCGTGTGGAGGTGCTGCGCGGACCGCAGGGCACCCTGTTCGGCGCCGGCTCCGAGGGCGGCACGGTGCGTTACATCACCACGCAGCCCAG
>WNFR01002084.1_pt1 | contig 20848 bp, 17 predicted proteins | sample 5400221 | NCBI WGS metagenome assembly WNFR01 (sample SAMN13153357, study PRJNA577476) | soil metagenome | isolation source: 40 cm soil under Madrone tree | place: USA:California | collected 2016-06-14 | reverse complement strand
GATCCCACCACAGCTTGGTGGCGTCCTCGATCAACCCGGCGCCGACCAGGATGTCGACATGGCGCCGGTACTCGCCCCAGCTGGCAAAGCGCTCGGGGGTGCCGGTGCGCGGCAGCTCGTCGAAGACCGCGAGCCGGTACGATTTGAGGCCGGTGTTCTCGCCCTGCCAGAACGGCGAGGAGGTCGACAATGCCAGCAGGTGGGGCAGGAAATAGGCGGCTTGGTTCAGCAGGTCGATGCGCAGCTCGTCTTCGGGGATGCCGACATGGACGTGCAGCCCGCAGATCGCCAAGCGCTGCCCAACCCCCTGCAGGTCGTCGCGCAGACTGGCATAGCGGCTGCGCTCCGTCGTCTTTTGCGCGCCCCAACGGGCAAAGGGATGCGTTGCCGCGGCGATCGGCGCCAAACCATAGCGCGCGGCCGCTCCGGCTACCGTCGTCCGCAGCCGCCGCAAATCGGCGCGCGCCTCGCCGAGAGTGGCGCAAACCCGGGTGCCCACCTCGATCTGCGAGCGCAGGAATTCCGGGCTGACTTGCCCGGCGAGCAACGTCTCGCATTCGGCGAGCATCTCGGGAGGCGGATCGCTGACGACATCGCGCGTCGCACGGTCGACGAGGAAATATTCCTCCTCGATGCCGATAGTGAATTCCGGCCCCGATTCCAACACCTTGGACTCACCGCACGCCGAGGATCGAGCCGGTGACCGAGCGCGGATCGCGGCGCGGCCAGCGGCCGCTCTCGACTTGATGAAAAAACTCGGCGCAGCTGCGGTTGAACAGCTCGGGCTCTTCGAGGTTGACCGCGTGCCCGGTGTTGGGAAACACCACGAGTGCCGCGGTCGGGATCGTGCGCTTCATCAAGAGGCCAGGTTCGAGACAGGGGTCGTCCTCATCGCCGGTCATGATCAAGGTCGGGACCTCGAGGTTGCGCATGCGGTCTGTAAGATCCCACAATGAGGGCCGGCGCGCCTGCACGCCGCGCATCGTCCGTGCCGAGCCGGCGGTCGAATGCTCCGCGAGATGTGCCGCAAACTCGGCCCAGCCACGCGGGTCCTTGTTCTGGAACTGCACCCGGCTCGGACCGATCGAGTAGGCCTCGGAGGCAACCTTCATCCCGGCATTCTCGATCAGTGCGGCGGTCTTGGCGGTCTCGTCGTGGAATTGCTGGCGCTTGCCCGGCTCAGCGCCATAGCCGCATCCGGCGACGACCAGCGACAATGCCCGGTCGGGATAGCCCAAGCCGAAATGCAGCGTGGCAAAACCGCCCATCGAGAGACCGACGGCATGCGCCTTGGCGATCCCGAGCGCGTCCAGCACGGCGCGAATGTCGTCGCGGGCGCGGTCCTGCGAATAGCGCTCGGGATCCTCCGGCACGTCGGATGGCGGGTAGCCCCGGGCGTTATAGGCGATACAGCGATAGCGTCGCGAAAAATAGCGGATTTGCGGCTCGAAGCCGCGGCAGTCATCAGCAAACTCGTGGACGAAAACGATCGGGGCGCCTGCCCCGGTCTCCTCGTAATAGAGGCGGACACCGTCATCGGTAGCGAGGTGTGGCATCGTCATCCCTCACTGCAAGCGAGCCGTCATCGTAGGGTGGTGCCGTGGCGAGCCGCAAGCGGCTCGGCGTGGCACGGTTCTTGACAGGGTGATCGCAGGTCCGGGCCTGGGCAGCGTGCGCATAGGCCGATCCGGGCCGGGACTGCCGGATCAAGTCCGGACCTCATTCCCGGACCAGCTTTCCCTCGTGGCCAATCGATGAGCAGATGCGTACGATCGTCGCACCAGCCGGCGTCAGCAGGCCCCGCAAACCGCACCTATTGCAGAGCATGGGCCTTCATGAGCTTGTAGCACCAATAATACGAGGTCTGGTTTCGCTTGCGAAAGTCGCATCTGACCAGATCGTGCCGTTTCTACAGAAAGTAGTGGACGTCCGGCGAATCGCTTTGCGGGCCGAGTGCCGAGGTGTCGTAGGCAACCGATTTCAGTTCAAAGCCGTTGGCGACGAAATCGTACATACTCTGGTTGCTGACGACCTCCCATTTGTGGGGCTGACCTTCCGATAGCCGCTCGGCGCGAAGCCCGGGGTCAGAAGGTCCCCGCGCTGCAGAAGCGCCAATTGGCTCCGTCGAGCCCATAAAGCAGTGCCAACCGTTCCTTTCCCGCATGGGCAACGACAACGGTGAAACGTTGCCCCGTGCAAGACGACGCAGGGGCTCCGGGGGCGGGCATTTTTTTGGCGGTAGCGCAGCTCGCGGTCGCCTCCGGGAGGCTTGCCGGCGCGGCAGCAAGACGCTTGCCCCCGGCGGTCACGAAATAGTCGACTGCCTCGCCCTGCTTGACCTGGGCATGCAGTTCGAGCCTCGCATGGCGCGACTTATACATTCCGGCCTGCTGCTCGCCGTCGGTCATGCCGGAGGGCACGGGACGAAACGCGATCGCCGCGCAAGTAGGCGGCGCCTTCTGCGCAGCTGGCGGCTTGGTGGCTGCGGTCGCGGTCGCTGCGGCAATAGCGAGAGCGAGGCCGATACCGATCGCGATTTTGGTGCTCATTATTCCTCCCTCTTCTCGCAGAACGATTGCTTATAGCGCCGCTGGGACCTCCGCAGTAGAATTAACCGCATGGCCGCGATCGCCGCGCTGATCGCCGTGATGCTGAAGGCGGCCCCGGCGCTGGGTGCGGCACTCGCTCTGGTGCTCGCTGTCGACGTGTCGGCGAGCGTTACAGCGGATTCCTATTTGCTGCAGCACGAGGGGATCGCTCGCGCCTTTGCCGATCCTCGCCTCGTCGAGGCCATAACGGGTGCTGCCGGCGGGATCGAGGTGCTCGTCCTCCAATGGTCGGACCCCGACAAGATTGCTGTCACCGTCGATTGGCAACGGGTCACCGACAGGGCGAGCGCCACTGCTTTCGCCGTTGCGGTGCGGGCGAGCCGGCGCAGCTCCAACGGGCTGACCGCGATCGGCCCGGCGCTGCTTGCTGCCGCTGCAGCCTTCGACCGCCTGCCGGAGCCAGCCGGCCACCGCGTCATCGACCTCTCCGGCGACGGGATGGCCAATTTCGGCTTGCCGCCGGCGGCGGCGCGCGACCAGATCGTGGCGTCCGGGATCACCATCAACGGGCTCGCCATCCTCAGCGAAGAGCCCTGGCTCGCCGACTATTACCGCAGCAACGTGATCGGCGGCTCGGCCGCCTTTGTCATCACCGCCCGGACGTTTGGCGACTTCGCCGACGCGATGCTGCGCAAGCTGACGCAGGAGATCGTCAGCGCCAGGGCGGCTGCAGCACCTCCGGCCTCCAGTCAGATGCAGTGAGTCTGGATCGGCGAGAAGCCGTTGAACCCGACCGAGGCATAGCTCGCGGTATAGGCACCCGTCGACAGGATCTCGACCTTGTCGCCGACCTCGAGGCCGAGCGGCAGCCGGTATTCGGTGTGCTCGTAGAGGATGTCGGCGCTGTCGCAGGTCGGGCCGGCGAGCACGACCGGTCCCGACACCCCGGCGCGTCCCGGGGTCGTGATCCGGTACTTGATGCTCTCATCCATCGTCTCGGCGAGGCCGTTGAACTTGCCGACATCGAGATAGACCCAGCGCCGGCCGTCGTCGCTCCCCTTCTCGGCGATCAGCACGACCTCGCTCTGGATGATGCCGGCATCGCCGACCAGCGAACGTCCCGGCTCGACGATGATTTCCGGCAGATGGTTGCCGAAATGCCGGGTTATCGCCGCCATCACCGCCCGCGCATAGCCATCGATGGCCGGCACGTCGTTGCGGTAATGTGCCGGGAACCCGCCGCCGACATTGACCATGCGCAGTTCGATATCGGCTGCGGCGAGCAGCGAAAACATCTCCGCCGCCCGACCGACCGCGCCATCCCACTGTGCGAGGTCGGTCTGCTGTGAGCCGACATGGAAGGAGACGCCATAAGGATCGAGGCCAAGCTCGCGGGCGCGGCGCAGCAGCTCTACAGCCATCTCCGGGGCACAGCCGAACTTGCGCGACAGCGGCCACTCGGCACCCTCGCAGGCGACGAGGATGCGGCAGAACACCTGCGCGCCGGGTGCGGCACGCGCCAGCTTGTCAAGTTCGAAAGCGCTGTCGAAGGCGAACAGCCGCAGCCCCGATTGGTAGGCGAAGGCGATATCCTTTTCCTTCTTTATCGTGTTGCCGAACGACAGCCGATCGGCGGCGATGCCGTTGGCGAGACAGAGTTCAATCTCGCCGCGGCTCGCCACGTCGAAACTGGCGCCTTTGCGGTCGAGCATCGCGACGATCTGCGGCGCCGGGTTCGCCTTGACCGCGTAATAGATGCGCGCGAGAGGAAGGTACCAGCGCAGCACGTCGTAGGCCTCGGCGATCACATCGAGGTCGACGACGAGGCACGGAGTCTCTGGACGATTTTCGGCAAGGAAGCGCGCGATCCTTTCGGTCATGTCGTGGGTCATCCTTCGCGCAAGACGGCTGAGCACAAACGCGTTGCCGGGCGAGGCCCCAGGCCGCGCATCCAACGGGAAAAGCCCCGCAGGCGCAGCCTCGGTTCGACCGCACGCGAACCAAAACAGCACCGGATCTGCCCCATTCGGGGCGTTTCCGGCGAGTGTATGTGGCTTAGCTCAAACTGCTCGGATCGATGACCCGGCTACCGCGCCCGCGCAGACGCGTTCCGCGAAGATTGGCGTCAGGACAGGGCACCACGCCCCAGAGTCGCATAGCAACCATACCGGCCTCCCTCTCGGGACCGACCTCGCGGTCGGATGACCAAAGAGGACGCGTTACGTCGTTGCATAACCACCATGGGCCATAGGCACGTGCGAGTGCGTCGAGACCCCGATAGATACGCTTATGAGCCCGAAACGCAAGGGGAATTTCGGAAAAATGACAATTGGATGACACCCCGGGGGAATTGGTCCAATTCATAGAAAATCACCCGGCTGACGATCCCCGTCTTTCAGGGTATCGTGCGCAATTCGATCGTGCCGAGGCGAGCGCCAGTCGTCAAATCGACGACGAGCAGCTGCCGGCTCCCTTCGGGCAGCACCACATCGAGCACGAGGCGGTCCGCCCCGGTTGCCATACCTTCGATCCGCGCGCCGCGCGGGATGTCGATCGCAGTGGTGAAGGACCGCGGAGCGCTAGAATGCGAGAGCCTGCCGGCGATGACGGCGACCAGAGCGGCAAAGCCGCCGATCAGCATGATGCCCATTACAACCACCAAGGTCTTGAGCGCTCGCATTCGTCCAGCCCGAGATCGATTGGAAATGATCTTTTGTTCTTACAGAACTCCGCGCGCTATTTTCTACGGTTGCGCCGGGGCTGAATCGCAGCGAGCCCATGGGGGTGCAGGAGATCGTGAGATCGGGGGCCCGCGTTGGCGAGGTTGCTTGCTTGACAACTGAACCCGCGACCACCGCCATCGCGGCAACGATCCGTGCCGGCCCCGACGAGACCGGTCTGCGCCTCGATCGCATGCTGGCACTCCGTCTCCCGGCGCTGTCGCGGACCCGGGTCAAACGGCTGATCGAATCAGGCCACGTCACATGCGCGGGCATAGCGCTGCAGGATCCTGCGCGACGGGTCCGCGACGGCCAGAATTTCGTCGTAATTTTGCCCGAGGATAGCGACCCTGTCCCGGTCGCGCAGCCGATGCCGCTCGAGATCAGCTTCGAGGATGAACATCTGATCGTCATCGACAAGCCCGCAGGGTTGGTTGTCCACCCTGCGCCGGGTAACCCGGACGGTACCCTCGTCAACGCCCTGATCAGCCATTGCGGCGCGAGCCTGTCCGGAATCGGCGGGGTCCGACGGCCGGGCATCGTGCACCGCCTCGACAAGGACACCAGCGGGCTGATGGTCGTCGCCAAGACCGAAACTGCCCACCAGGCGCTGTCGCGCGACTTTGCCCAGCGGCGGATCGACCGGGCCTATGCGGCGTACGTGTGGGGTGTGCCGGCTCCGCGCGGCGGTGAGATTGCCGGCAACATCGGCCGCAGCCCCACTAACCGCAAAAAGATGGCCGTCGTCGGGGAAGGCCGGGGCAAACCGGCGATTACGGGCTATCGCGTCGAGCATTCGTTTCACGCGCAGGCGGCCCGCCTCGAATGCCGTCTGGCCACCGGCCGAACGCATCAGATCCGGGTTCATCTTGCCCATCGAGGCCATCCGTTGATCGGGGATCCCCTTTACGGCCCGCGCCCCGGGCGTGCTGTCGCGCGGAGCGTCGGCATCGGATGCGAGATTGCGGCGTTTCGTCGTCAGGCCCTGCACGCTCGCCTGCTCGGCTTCACCCATCCCGCCAGCCGGGAGCATCTCATATTCGATAGTCCCCTCCCCGCCGATCTCGAGCGACTCGAGGCTAATTTAGAGCGACTTTAAACTGGACAAAATCCGACTATTTTAGTAGGGTACGGTGCCCGCCGTTAAATGAAGGGATCAGGGCGTCTTCGCCGGCGTTCACCTATCGCCAACTTGGAGTAAAAATCGTCGATGGCCACTCTTTCGGTACCTTCCCTCTCATCGGAGGGAAATCTGACGCGGTACCTTCAGGAAATCCGGAAGTTCCCGATGCTCGAGCCCGAGCAGGAGTACATGCTCGCCAAGCGCTGGAAGGAGCATGAGGATCCGCAGGCCGCGCACCGGCTGGTAACGAGTCATCTACGCCTCGTTGCCAAGATCGCGATGGGCTACCGCGGCTACGGGCTGCCGCTCTCGGAGCTGATCTCCGAGGGCAATGTCGGGATGATGCAGGCGGTCAAGCGCTTTGATCCGGATCGCGGGTTTCGTCTGGCGACCTATGCGATGTGGTGGATCCGCGCCGCGATCCAGGAATACATCCTGCACTCCTGGTCGCTTGTCAAAATGGGCACCACCGCGGCTCAGAAAAAGCTCTTCTTCAATCTGCGCAAGCTGAAGGGTCAGCTGCAGGCGATGGAGGAGGGCGATCTCTCGCCCGAGAACCTCAAAAAGATCGCGACCGAGCTCGACGTCCCCGAAGCCGACGTCATCAGCATGAACCGGCGCCTGGCGAGCCCCGACCATTCCCTCAACGCGCCGCTGCGAAGCGACAGTGAGGGTGAGTGGCAAGACTGGCTCGTCGATGAAAGCGAAAGCCAGGAGACCCGGCTCGGCGAGCGGCAGGAGCTCGGTCTACGTCGCGACCTGCTCGAAAAGGCGATGACCCATTTGAATGACCGCGAGCGCCATATCCTGACCGAGCGGCGTTTGCGGGACAACCCGACCACCCTCGAGGATCTCTCCCAGCAATACGGCATCTCGCGCGAGCGAGTGCGCCAAATCGAGGTGCGCGCCTTCGAAAAGCTGCAAAAGGCGATCAAGGCCGCCGCCATCGAGCGCCGTCTCGTCACCCATTGAGCAGCCGCGGTGCTCACGCCGCATGCCGATTTCTAGAGCGACTTCCGATCAAATTGCACCGCGGTGCTCACCCCCTCCGAAACCCTCCCCCTTGAAGGGGGAGGGCCTGAAAGCGCACTCCCGCCCCTCGATGGGGGCGGGTCGGGGTGGGGGTGATGCGCGCCAAACCGACGAACAGCTTCGGTGGGTGCAGCGACTCGGTCGAAACCGCGATAGTGGTCGGAATTCCCGTGGCAAACCCTCACCCACCCAGCCTGCCGGCTGGGTCCCCCCTCTCCCCGGTCGGTACACGGTGCAGGAGAGGGGCTTTGTCGTTGCATCGAGCGGCCCCTCGCCCGCATAGCGGGAGAGGGTGCCGAGCGCGGCGAGGCGGGTGAGAGCGCGCTCCGGGGTCGCGAGATTGACAGGATCGCAATAATATGATACAGTGCGCGGACGTTTTAACCAATTGGCGGCGTAACATGATGCATGCCCGGATTGCCGATGGCTAGCCTGCCAGTTTCGACCAAATTGCAGACTCAGGGACGACTACAGGTTGGGCCCGCGCCTGAATCCCACCTGCATTATCAGGTGGAGAGAGGCGGCTCTCGCGTGGTGCGCGAAGTGCACACGCCGGGCATCTCAGGTGCCAAGCTGAGCTGGGACCTCAACCCATAGGCTAGATTTTGCTGCAGATTCGCTGCACATGGCGGGATGCGGGATCGTCAATACAATCCCTGGTTTGGGGCGCCAGATGTCGGTTCAGCGCTCGTGTCTCTGGTTCACGGAGGCGGACATGGCACCGTCGGTGGGAAGGCGCGAAACAGCCGCCCGCCGCTGGTCGGCCGCATCGCGCCGGTCGTCGAGGGCAGGCTCAGCGGCAGGCCGCGGATCGAGCGGACCGCGAGATAGGCGAAGGCTTGGGCCTCGAGCGCATCGCCGTCCCAGCCGACCGCGTCGACCGGCCGCACCGGAGGATCGAGCCGCCCGCTAAGCGCCTCCATCAGCGCCGGATTGCGTCGCCCGCCGCCGCAAACCAGCCACTCGCCTACCGGGCGCGGGAAATGGGGCACCGCCGCGGCGACCGCTGCGGCCGTCATCTCGGTCAGGGTGGCGGCGCCGTCCGCCACCGACAGCTCGATCGGCTCGACGCCCCGGAAGGCGTCGCGGTCGAGGGATTTCGGAGGCCGCCGGTCGAAATAGGGGTGTTCGAGAAATTGCTCGACAAGAAAGCGGGAGGCTTTTCCCGCTCGGGCGAGCGCGCCGTCGATATCCGCCGCGGCACCGGTGCGCCGGCGCACCCAGTCGTCGATCAGCGCGTTGCCGGGGCCGGTGTCAAAGGCGAGAATTTCGTCGCCCTCGCCGATCCAGGTAACATTCGCGACACCCCCGATATTGAGGATGGCGAGGGGTTTTGCCAGCTCGGCAGCGAGGGCGGCGTGGAACAACGGGGCGAGCGGCGCTCCCTGGCCGCCCGCAGCAACGTCTTCCGAGCGAAAGTCCGCGACGACATCCAACCCCAGCCGCCGCGCCAACCGCGCGCCATCGCCGATCTGCCAGGTGCGGCGATCGGCCGGAGAATGCAGGATCGTGTGGCCGTGAAAGCCGACGATGTCGATGACGATTTCCGGGTGCTGATCGAAAAAGCGCTCGATCGCCTCGGCATGGAGCATCGTCAATTCGCGTTCTATTTCGGCGACAGGGTCGATGCCGCCGAGCAACGAACGCAACCGCTCGCGGAACTCTCCAAGATAGGGGATGGACAGCGACGGGCCGGCGGTCACCCGATCGCCGCCATCGGTCTCCACCATCGCGACATCGATGCCGTCGAGCGAGGTGCCGCTCATCAAGCCGATCGCCCGCCACGTTCGCACGGAGTGTTCTGGCCGGGACCGAGCCCCTATGTTAGATGACCAAACCATGCCGACGCCTCGCTCCGCCTTCCTCTCGGCCGCAATCGAACGCGGCTATGTGCATCAATGCACCGATTTCAAGACGCTCGACGAGCGCCTGAGCAGCGGGCGCGTCACCGGCTATATCGGCTACGATTGCACCGCTGACAGTTTGCACGTCGGAAGCCTGGTCGGCATCATGCTATTGCGCCTGTTTCAGCGGTGCGGGCACAAGCCGATCGTGCTGATGGGTGGCGGAACGACGCGCATCGGCGATCCCTCCGGCAAGGACGAGGCGCGGCGGCTGCTCGACGATACCGAAATCGCCCGCAACATGGCGGGAATTCGCACGGTCTTCGCCAAGTTCGTCGACTTCGGCGATGGACCGAGCGATGCCGTCATGGTCAACAATGCCGATTGGCTCGATGAGCTGCATTACATCCCATTGCTGCGCGATATCGGGCGTCATTTCTCGGTCAACCGAATGCTGACACAGGACAGCGTGCGGCTGCGGCTCGACCGCGACCAGCCGTTGAGCTTTCTCGAATTCAATTATCCGATCCTGCAGGGCTATGACTTCGTCGAACTGGCGCGCCGTTTCGGTTGCGAATTGCAGATCGGCGGCTCCGACCAATGGGGCAATATCGTCGGCGGGGTCGAGCTTGGGCGGCGGACCGAGGGGCGTGCCCTCTTCGGTCTGACGACGCCGCTGATTGAGACCGCGTCCGGCGTCAAGATGGGCAAAAGCGTCGGCGGTGCCGCGTGGCTCAACGCCGAGAAGCTCTCCGCCTACGAGTACTGGCAATTCTGGCGCAATACCGAGGACGATGATGTCGGCCGCTTTCTGCGGCTCTTTACCGAGCTGCCCCCCGCCGAGATCACCAAGCTCGAACGGCTCGAGGGCAGCGAGATCAACGAAGCCAAGGAGGTCCTGGCAACCGAAGCGACCGCGCTGTGTCACGGCCGAGAGACGGCCACGGCGGCAGCGGCGACAGCGCGAGCCGTCTTCGAGAGTGGCGGCAGCGGCAGCGAGCTGCCGCAGACCATGGTGCCACGCGATCTGTTGGCCCGCGGCATTCCCGCTTTCGAATTATTCAGCCGCGCCGGGCTCGCGGCCTCCAACGGTGAGGCACGGCGGCTGATCCGCGGCGGCGGGGCGCGCATCAACGATGCGATTGTCGAGAGTGAGACCAGCACGATCTCGCTCGACCATCTCGACCCAATGGGGATGATCAAGCTCAGCGCCGGCCGCAAGCGACACGCCCTAGTGCGCACGGTGCCGGACGACGGGCGGGATGATCAGCGTCCCTCACCCCGGCCTTTTCCCCAGGAGCGGGGAAAGGGAGGGACCCGCGAAGCGGGAGGGTGAGGGGCATGTCGAGGGCACGACAGAGCCGCCGTTCACTTCATCACTGTGCCCCAAGGGATTCCTGGACCGGGGGCGGGATGCCGAAATTGGGCTGAAACAGGCGGCGCAAAAAGCCCGGGGTGAGCGCGCTCAGCGGGTTCACCGAGACCCGCGGGTCCGCCGTCGATCCGGTGGCGCGGTAGTTGGCGGCGAAGATACCCTGCCCTTCGCCCCCGAGCAACCACGAGCCGATCAGCGGAATATTGCCGAGGATCGAGTTCAGCGCATAGGCGGGCACGATTGTGCCCTGCAGGTCGAGCCGATCCTGGCTCAGCTGAACGACGCCATTGGCGGTCACGCCAATCGCGCCGCCGTAGGCGAGCAGGTTTTCGACCACGACACGCTTGCCGTTGTAGGCGAAATCGCCCCGCAGCGTGGTAAACGGGATGCCCGAACCCGAGAGCATGCTGCCAACCCCGCTCAGCGAGGCGAGCGACAGGATCCGGGCGAAGGCAGGTGCTCCGATGACGCTGTAGTCCTCGCCCTCGACATGCCCGTGCACGATGCGTTTGCCGACTGCATCGGAAAGCTGGCCGGTGACGGTCACCCGCCCGCCAACGACGTTGTCGGTGAGGTCGAGCAGGCTCAAGGTCGAACCCAGGTCGTCCGATCGAAAGCTCAGGGCTCGAGCGCCCGCTGTGCTGTCTGCGCGCAGGTTGAGCTGGCGGCCGTTGACAAAGCGGGCATCGATCCGGGCAGTACGCCAATCCTCGCCCTCTCTGAGCAGGTGTGCCGATAAGTCGCGAACCTCGCGCCGGGGTCCGAGAATCAACTGTCCCAGGCGTGCGTCGATCAGCAGCGGCGGGTCATTGGAGGCCTGCCGTGACGGATCCTCCTTCCCGGCACTCTTCAGCCAGTGGGTCAGATCGAGTCTCTGGCCGCGTAGATCCACCCGCCAACCGCCTTCCGCCCGGCGCGCGACGCTGCCCGCTACATCGTCGTCGCCGATAACCAGGCGGGCGACGTCGACACGCTCGAGCTGCTGCCTATCGGGGGTGAGCGCGAGCGCGAACTTGCCGTGAAGCCCCGCGCTCTTGACCTCGATTTCACGCAGCCCGGTGACCTGCTCATTCGCAAGATCGAGGACCAACTTGGCCGCGCCCGGAACATCGGGAGCCTTGTTCCAGCCGGCCTCCGCAACCGACAAACTGGTAGCGCTAAGGTCGAGCAGCGCCTCGATCTGGGCGCGCCCTGCATCAAAAGCGGAATAGGTCAGATCGACGCCCATGGGTCCGTTGATCCGGTCGGGCAAATAGTCGATGTCGAGCCGACGCCGCTCGGCATCGTCGAGCCTCAGCGCGATGCGGTATCGGCTGCGCACGCCATTCTTGGGCTTGAAAATCACGCCGCCGTCGAGGCTTATCGGAATGCCATCGAAGCGCGCTTTTCCTTGGAGGTGGACGCCTGGCCGGCTGATGTCGACAGCAAAACCACCGTCGCTCAGATCGCGTTCCATGGCGGCCCTGGCGATCGCCACGCCGGTAAGGTTCGCCCTAGCGCCAAATTCCACGTCCTCGAATTTCAGATTTCGCAACAGCGGGAGCTTGAAATGAAGGTTCATGTCGGTTCGCCCCGCGACGCGCGCGGGATCGAGCCCAACATCGTGGGCGTAACGCAGGGGCTTGACGTCAATGACCTCGAGAACGTCTCGGATTGGTCCCGACAAGGCGAGGTCGATCGTTTGCCATTCCACAGGTGCGCCGAGGTCGGTCATACGAATCTCCCCTCCGGTGACGTGGACCGATTTGATCATTCCGGAAGTGGGCGTGAATTCGATTTGCTTGTCCGACAGGGTGGCGGTGCCGCTCACCTTTCGCACCGGCGCGAGCCCGCCGAAATAGCTGATTGTCAGATCGTGGTAGCGCATTGAGCCGCGCGCAGAAACGATTTCCGCCGAGCGCACAGCCGGATCGACCCCGAGATCGAGCTGAATTGCGGCCTGGTCGAGAACGCCGTCGCGGATGTTGGCCAGCACCCAGCGTCGCCCGCCCGGACTCAAAGCAGGCGGCCAGAGGCTTTGGAATTTTGCCACCGGAACATTGGAGAGCTCGATCGCGAGCTTACCGGGGATGGGGGAGGCGGGCAGATCGGTACCCGCGATCAGCTCCGGCGTAATCGCGTCGAGGCTCCCTTTGACGGCGAGAACCGCGCCGCCGCCGAGATCGAGATCGAGCTTGGCCAGCCGCAGCTGGCCGCTCTCTGGCGCGTAGACGGCATGCAGTTCGCCCTGCTTCAGACCAACAGCGCCTTCCGGCAGCAATGCGCTCTTGAGCGATCCCTTGCCGAAGCCGAGATCGACGCGGAAGCCCTCCGTAGTGGCGCCCGCAAGGTCGATCCGCGTCCGCACAGTCCCCGAAATCGGCACCTCGACGGCTGAGAGAGGCGCGAAGTCGGGCGTCAGGGCAGCAAATGCGGCAGGTTCGACCGCACCGAACTCGAGTGTGAAATCGAGCATCCGGTCGGCTGACCAGTAACGATAGCTCGCATGGATCTCGGGTGTCCGCGCGCCAATCAAAGTCGCCAGCGACAAGTCACCCGCCAACCCGTCCGGGGTGCGTTCAAGCGTGGCATCCACGCTGTCCGCTTGCCAATGCCGACCGGTCCGCTCATCGTCGAGGTGCAGCGTGGCGTCGCGGACGACGACCTTACGCATCGACCCGAGCGCCGTCTGCGGCTGTGGGGGATCGGCTGCAGCGGCGAGGATCTCCGGGCCGAAGCCCGGCGCGTCCGCATCTTGGCCGGCAAAGCGAAACCCGATCTTGCCGTCCTGATCCCGAACGAACCGTAGCACCGGGCGTTCGACGACGAGCCGCGTCGGCGTAAGTCGGCCGCGGAGCAGCGAGCTGAGGCTGAAGCCTGTCGATATTTCGGAAAACGAGGCGATCGGTTCGCCATCGGTGCTCGACAGATGCACACCGGCAATTTGTAGCTCGAGTTGTCGGGTGCCTCGGTCAATGGCGAACCGTACACCGGATATTGCGACGTGGTACCCCTCTGCCGACCGGTTGAGCGCTTCCTCGACATAGGGGGTAAGCCGGCCGAGCTCGACCGGGCCTTGGACCAGGCGCCACAGGCCGAATGCGATCACCAGGATGAGCACCGCGGCGAACGATGCCACCCAAATCAGGCAGCGATGCGCCCCACGCCGCATTCGCCGCGCAGAAGGTCGCAAGCGGCTCGCCGATGGCGCAAGCTCTCCCGGCGGGTCGCGCGGCTCTATGGTGTCCAACCCGGCCGCGGGCCCGACTTGACCGAGAGCCTCCGAGTGGCCAGTGTCTGCGCTCCGGCCGGGCATGCGGGATGAAGCTCTTATCTCACCTCTCCCCCGAAGGTAAAGGACTCCCCGGACCGGCCGATGCACGTCGTGCAGCCCTCGGTTTCGAGGCTTGGCACGAGGCGCTCGTCGCGGAGCCCAATTCGGGCCCCGCGCCGAGATGGAGCGCAACATCCGCCGGCGAGGGCTTGCTCGCGTCGATTTTTGGCAACAGTCCGTTCTTGAGCGGCGTCGCGGTCAGGGAGCAGGCGTTCCTGACACGGGTCGTCGAGGAAGGCGCCGATCCAGTCTTTGCCGAAGCCGTTGCCGCCGTCGAGATCGCCGAAGATTTTGGCGAAGATACGACGGCGTTGATGCGGCGCTTGCGCATCGCCAAGCGTCGGGTGGCTCTTCTCGCCGCCGTGGCCGAGCTTGCCGGAGCCTGGACGCTCGAGCAGCAGATGGAAGCGTTGAGCCGTTTCGCCGAGGCAGCGCTCGGCGCGGCGGTGCGCCACCTCCTGCGTCAGGCGCAGCGCAAAGGCATCGCCGCCCCGGTCACCGCCGACCCCGAGCGCGACAGCGGACTGATCGTCCTCGGAATGGGGAAGCTCGGGGGCTACGAGCTCAATTATTCGAGCGATATCGACCTGATCCTTCTCTACGACGCGACCCGTGCGCAGGTTGGTGGGCGGGATGGCATCCAGACTTTTTTTGTTCGGGTGGCGCGAGATCTCGGCCGCATTCTCGACGAGCGGACGGCCGACGGCTACGTCTTTCGCACCGATTTCCGTCTCCGTCCGGATCCTGCGTCCACCCCACCGGCACTCTCGGTCGCCGCAGCCCTCGCATATTATGAGAGCGTCGGTCAGAATTGGGAACGAGCAGCGCTGATCAAAGCCCGCCCGGTTGCCGGCGACCGGGCCGCCGGGCAACGCTTTCTGCGTGAGCTGGAACCCTTCATCTGGCGAAAAAATCTGGATTTTGCCGCGATCCAGGATATCCATTCGATCAAGCGCCAGATCAACGCCTACCGCGGCGGCGGACGAATCGCCGTCGAAGGCCATGACATCAAAACCGGTCGCGGCGGCATCCGTGAAATCGAGTTTTTCGCGCAGACCCAACAACTGATCTGGGGCGGCCGGATGCGCGAGCTGCGGGTGAGCCCGACTTGCGCGGCGCTCCGCCGTCTCGCCGCGGCCGGGCGCGTCGATCCGGCCACCGCCAGCGATTTGGTCGACGACTATCGGTTTCTGCGCCGCCTCGAGCATCGGTTGCAGATGGTCGACGACAGGCAGACCCATGCGCTACCCGCCGACCGAGCCGGGATCGCCGGCGTTGCGGTGTTTCTCGGCTATTCGCAGACGGATGCTTTTGTCGCCGATTTGCTCGCCCATCTCTCCTCGGTCGAGAGACATTATGCCGCGCTCTTCGAGCAGGCCCCTAGCCTCGCCGGCCCCGGCAACCTGGTGTTCACCGGGGTCGAGGATGATCCGGAAACCTTGGACACCCTTACCCGGCTCGGCTTTGCCGAACCGGCTGCCGTGGCCGAATTGGTGCGCGGGTGGCATCACGGGCGGCTCCGCGCGACCCGCAGCCAACGGGCGCGCGAGATCCTGACCGAGCTCGTGCCCGAGTTGCTCCGCATCTTCGGCGCGACACCGAATCCCGATGCGGCGCTATCGCAATTCGACCGATTTCTGTCGCGTCTCCCCGCCGGCGTGCAGCTCTTCTCCCTATTTTACGCCAACCCGGGATTGCTGGCGCTTGTGGCCGACGTCATGGCCGGGGCGCCGCGCCTGACCGAGCAGCTGGCGCAGCGCCCCGGGCTTCTCGATTCGGTATTGACCGAAGGGTTCTTCGCGCCGCTGCCGGACCGGGCCGGGCTTGCCGCCGATCTCGACCAACTGCTCACCGGCACCGCCGACTTTCAGGACACCCTCGACGCTTTGCGGCGCTGGGCTGGCGAGCGCCGGTTTCAGGTCGGCGTCCAGCTGTTGCGCCGCGCCCTCGACGGCTTCCAGGCCGGCGCGGTGCTCGCCGACATCGCCGAGACCACGCTCGCGGCACTGCTCCCTGCGGTCGAAGCGGATTTTTCGCGGCGCCACGGGCGAGTGCCCGGAGGGGCCTTTGCGGTGACCGGAATGGGCCGACTCGGCAGCCGCGAGATGACCCTCGCCTCCGATCTCGATCTGATCCTGATTTATGACGCTCCGCCGAGCAGCGGAGGGTCGGACGGAGCCCATCCGCTTCCCGTCACCACCTATTTTGCACGATTGAGCCAAAGGCTGATCGGCGCGATTACTGCTCCGACCGGCGAGGGGCGACTTTACGAAGTCGACATGCGGCTGAGGCCCTCGGGTGCATCGGGACCAATCGCGTCGAGCCTCGCCGGTTTTGCCCGTTATCAGCAGGAAGCCGCCTGGACGTGGGAGCACATGGCGCTGACGCGGGCACGCCCTGTCGCCGGTGATGCGGCGCTGCGTCAACGGATCACCGAGGTGATCGGCGGAGTGCTCGGCTCGGCCCGCGAACCTCGGCGCTTGCTGCTCGATGTCGCCGATATGCGACGGCGCATCGCAGAGGAGAACCCGCGGCCCTCTCCCTGGGACCTCAAGAACCGTCCGGGCGGGCTGCTCGACCTCGAATTCATCGTGCAATACCTGATGCTGCGTGAGGCCGCTTCGTCGCCGCACGTCGCGTGTCGCAGCACCTCAGAAGCGCTGCACGAGCTCGGCCAGGCGGGGGTGCTGCCGCCACTGGCGTGCCGCGACTTGCTGGAAGCACTGGCGCTGCTGCGCCATGTGCAGACGCTCCTGACTTTACTCGGCGACGAGGCGTCCGAAGCCCAAGCCTTGACCGAGGCCGACGCCGCCACCCTCGCGCGCTGTGCCGGTGTGGTTGACTTCGCCCGGCTCGACGCGGATATCACCGCCGCCACCGCGCAGGTGCAAGGCTGGTACCGGAGATTGATCGAAAAACCGGCCCGCCGGGCAGCGCTGCAGGCGGCCGAACAAGCAGGAGACAATCGAGAATGAGCGTCGAGCCCGGCGAAAAAGCCCCCGATTTCACATTGCCCACCGACGGTGCGGGCAGCGTCACCTTGTCCAAGCTCAAGGGCAAGAAAGTGGTGCTCTATTTCTACCCGAAGGACGACACCTCGGGCTGCACCGCCGAGGCTTGCGGCTTCCGCGATGCCTTCCCGGATTATGGCGGGACGGGTGCGGTGGTCATCGGCATATCAAAGGACTCTGTCGCCTCGCACGACAAGTTCAAGAAGAAGCACGGATTGCCGTTCATTCTCGCCTCCGACACCGGCGGGGATGTGTGCGAGAAATTCGGCGTGTGGGTCGAGAAGAGCATGTACGGCCGCAAGTATATGGGCATCGAGCGCGCCACCTTTCTGATCGACGAAACGGGCGTCATCCGCGGTGTTTGGCACAAGGTCAGAGTACCGGGCCATGTCGGCGAAGTGCTGAAGGCGGCACGCGCCCTCTGACTATCCCGACGGGCTGGAGCACTCTCGCCGGTGAGGCGGCGGCGATCCTCGCCACCGCCGACCCCGCCGCCAAGGCGGCGGCGAGCCGCGTCCTCGCTGACGGCTGGAAAAAGGGCGGGATGGCATTGGGCCGGGCGATACCGCCGCCCCATCCCGCCCGGCCCCGATACCCCTTGCTTCGTCCGCCCAGGGAGATGCCGAAGCGCCGGGCGTTCGGCTCTATGGCCGGCCGGATCGCGCTGGTTCACGCCCTCGCTCATATCGAGCTCAATGCTATCGACCTCGGCTGGGATCTCGTCGCGCGGTTCTCGGGTCAGAAACTGCCGCATGCATTTTTCGACGACTGGGTCAACGTCGCCACCGAGGAGGCTCACCATTTCGAGCTGCTGGCCGGCCGGCTGGCCGATTTTGGGGTCGCCTACGGCGATCTGCCGGCGCATGACGGGCTATGGGAGGCCGCGGCGGCGACCGCCGATGATCTGCTCGCACGCCTCGCCGTCGTCCCGCTGGTGCTGGAAGCGCGGGGCCTCGACGTGACCCCGGAGATGGCGGCGCGGCTCGAGCGGATTGGCGACGTCCAGACCGCTGCGATTCTGCAGCGCATCTATCGCGACGAGATCGGCCACGTCGCGGTGGGCTTGCGCTGGTTCGAGCACCTCTGCCGAACCTGCCGCCTCGACCCGGAAACGGTCTTTCACGAGCGCGTGCGCCGCTATTTCAAAGGCCACCTGAAGCCGCCCTTCAACCATGAGGCGCGGACCGCCGCCGGGTTTCCGACGCGTTATTACGAACCGCTGGCCGCAAGTGCGCTGGGCTGACCGCGCCACTGCCGGCCGGAAAGCCGCAGATCACTCGATCAGCATCAGGACGGCGCCATATTCGACCGGCTGCGCATCCTCGACCACGATCTGCGCGACGCGGCCGGGGCGGTGCGCGCGGATCTCATTCATAACTTTCATCGCCTCGATAATCAGGAGCGGCTGGCCTTCGGCGACGACCTCGCCGAGATGGACGAAAGGCGACGCACCCGGCTGTGGCGCCAGATACGCGGTCCCGACCATCGGGGCCTTTACCGTGCCAGGATGCTCGATCTGGTGCTCGATCGATCCGGCGGCGACCGGAGGGGAGGAGACGGCGCCGGGCACCGGTGCCGGAGACCCGGCCGCGATGCGGGCGACGCGGACGCGGCGATCGCCGATCGCGTATTCGATCTCGGTCAAGCCGGTCTCGGTCAACAGCGCGGCGAGCGTGCGGATCAGTTCGGCATCGGGGAAAGGCGGGTTGCGCCCGCCGATCTTCATCAAGCCGCCCCGTCCGATTCGCCCTCCGATCCGCCCTCGATCAGGCTGGCGATCGCGTCCAGCGCCAGCTCGTAACCCTTCGCTCCCAACCCGCAGATCACGCCCGTTGCCGCGAGGCTGACATAGGAATGGTGGCGAAAGCTCTCGCGCCGGAAGATGTTCGAGAGGTGGACCTCGATGACCGGCAGATCGGCGGCGAAAAGGGCGTCGAGCACCGCGACCGAAGTGTGGGTCAGCGCGCCCGCGTTGAGGATGATTCCCTCGGCTGTTTCACGAGCCTCCTGGATCCAATCGACCAGCTGACCTTCGTGATTGGTCTGGCGGAAGTCGATCTCGAGGTCGAGTGCTGCGGCGCGGGCCGCGCAGCGCTCCTCGATGTCGCCGAGCGTGTCATGGCCATAGACCGACGGGTCGCGAACCCCGAGCAGGTTGAGGTTGGGGCCGTTCAGAACGAAGACGGTAGGCAAGCGGAGCCTCCCCTAGCGATCGCGCGCTTATAGCATGCGGCGAAGCGCGGGCAGAGCGGCTCGCTCATCAGTCTGACATCACTGTCGCTGCTCCCGACGCCGCCAGCCGCAACAAATAGTTGCGTAAAGAATTAAGCCTCGCTGCACCTGCAGCGGGTCTGCAGCGGCATTTCTCCCTCAAGTTGAAACGACAGTTCGGCCCGGCCCCCTGGCGAACCGCCCGCGCCGGTCCCGCACCCCCTGTTCCTCCTGTTTTATCAGGTCGAGATCAGGCATCGCCAACTCCTATAATGACAATCCCGCACCCGCTCAGGGTGCCGATGCCCGTATAGATATAGTGCGACTATGGCAATTCCATGGTTGCCGATATGGGGTGCGCTTCGCGGAGCAGCTTCAGGCGACCAGCGGGATGCGCCAAACAACTGACCCTGTCGCTCCTTCCTCCGTCACCCCACGAAAAGAGCGTGCGAAGAAATATCGGTTCGGCGACGATCCTGCCCACGGTCATGAAAGCGGCGAGCCGGCGTTCCACTCGAGGTCGCTCCATGGCGCGCTCCCTCCGCGCCTTTGATCCTACACCCGTCGCCTCCGCAACGCATCGCCGTCTCCCCCGCGGTCCGGCCGATGGCCGACCATCTCGAGGACCATCGGTTTCTGCGGTTCGGGGCGCGACGGCCCCGCTTGCGGGGCGGAGCGGCAGCTTGGATAATTAGCGGCAGGTAAGAAACATCGTTATTCGCACAGAGGTGGCGCTATGCCGTACGGAGGAAATGACTGGTTGGCCTTGACCCAGGAACAGACACTGGAGCCGGAGATACCGATCTGCGATCCCCATCATCACTTCTGGGACTTTCGCTCGGAGCGGGTTCCTTACCAGCGGTACCTTCTCCACGAGCTGGTGGCCGACGTCAGCTGCGGTCACAACGTACGCTCCACCGTCTTTATCGAGGCGCGAGCCATGTACCGGCCCGACGGCCCGGCCGAGCTGCGTCCCGTCGGCGAAGTTGAATTTGTTCAGGGGCTGGCCGCCGCCAGCGCCAGCGGTGTCTATGGCCCCTGCCGGGCGGCATCGGCCATCGTCGGTCACGCCAATTTGAACCTCGGAGATCGGGTCGAACCGGTGCTGGAGGCGCTGCAGGCTGCCAGTCCCAACCGTTTCCGCGGGATCCGCCATACGGTTACCTGGGACCCGCATCCGGAGATTGATAACCGGGAAAAGGAGGGGGTGCTCGCCAGCGCAGAATACCGCGCGGGAGCTCGCGTGTTGGCACGAATGGGCCTTTCTCTCGACACCGGGGTGTGCTTCCCGCAGCTGCCCGAGCTGGCGGCATTCGCGAGGGCCGTCCCCGATCTGACGATCATCCTGAACCATCTCGGCGGACTGACGCGGATCGGTCCCTACGCCAACCGCGACGACGAAGTGCTGGCGACATGGCGGAACGGCATCGCCGCTGTGGCGCAGTGTCCCAACGTCAATCTCAAGCTCGGCGGCATCGGCATGCCCCGGCTGGGCTTTGACTGGCATAGTCGGACCCGCCCGATCGGCTCGGAGGAGCTGGCCGCGTCGATGGCGCCGCTGATGAGGCACTGCATCGAGCAGTTGGGTCCGGGCCGCTGCATGTTCGAAAGCAACTTCCCGGTCGACAAGGTGTCGTTTTCGCACCACGTGCTGTTCAACGCCTTCAAAC
>WNFR01003017.1_pt1 | contig 20850 bp, 21 predicted proteins | sample 5400221 | NCBI WGS metagenome assembly WNFR01 (sample SAMN13153357, study PRJNA577476) | soil metagenome | isolation source: 40 cm soil under Madrone tree | place: USA:California | collected 2016-06-14 | reverse complement strand
CGGAAAGCGCTCGGCCTTCGAGCCCGCGCGCTGCTCGCCGCGGGGCTTGGCCGTCATCTCCACGTACACACGGTCCACCAGCGCGCGAAAGCGCGGATCGAGCGCATGGCGCGGCTGGGGCAGATCGACGAGGATCTCGCCCACCACCCGCCCCGGCTTGGTGGAGAAGATCAGCAGGCGGTCGCACATCTCCACTGCCTCCTCGATGTTGTGCGTCACCAGCAACACCGATTTGATCGGCAACTGCCCTTCGCCCCACAGGTTGAGGAAGTCGTTGCGCAGCGTTTCGGCCGTCAGCACATCGAGAGCGGAAAACGGCTCGTCCATGAGCAGGATGTTGGGATGAACCACCAGCGCGCGCGCAAAGCCCACCCGCTGGCGCATGCCGCCGGAGAGCTCGCGCGGATAGGCGGACTCGAAGCCGTCGAGGCCGATGAGGTCGATCGCCTGCAGCGAGCGCCGGCGCATCTCCGGCTCCGGCATGCCGAGGGCTTCGAGGCCGAGCTGAACGTTCTCCAGCACCGTCAGCCACGGGAACAGCGCGAAGCTCTGGAACACCATGGCGATACCCGCGGCCGGGCCGGTCACCGGGTGGCCGAGATAATTCACCACGCCCGCGGAGGGCTCCTCGAGCCCGGCGATCGCGCGCAGCAGCGTCGACTTGCCGGAACCGGAGCGCCCGAGCAGGCCCACGATCTCCCCCGGCCGCAGCGTGAGATTCACATTTTCCAGGACCACGAGCTCATCCCCGTCGGGCTTGCGGAAAGACTTACAGCAGCCCTGCACGTCCAGGAGTGGCGCGAGATTCAGTGCGGGGGCGGTGACGTTCACGGCCTTCTCCTTTAGCTTCGGTCCTTCAGCTGATGCGGAACTTGCGCTCGGCGCGCGCATACAGCGGCCGCCAGAACAGCCGGTTCAGCGTGACGACGAACAGACTCAGGACCAGAATGCCGAGCACGGTGCGCTGAAAGTCCGCCGCGCTGGTGGCCTCCGCGATATAGGCGCCCAGCCCGTGTGCCGTCAGCTTCTCGTGCCCCCAGGTGACCACTTCCGCCACGATGCTCGCATTCCACGAGCCGCCCGAGGCGGTGATGGCCCCGGTGACGTAGAACGGAAACACCGCCGGCAACGCGATCCGGCGCCACCACAGCCAGCCGCGCACCCCGAGGTTTTCCCCCGCGTAGCGCAGGTCCGGAGACAGAGCCGAGGCGCCCACGATCACATTGAAAAGAATGTACCACTGAGTCCCCAGGATCATGAGCGGGCTCAGCCAGATGTCCGGGTTCAGCCTCAGCAGCACGATGCCGGACACCACGATGGGGAACAGCAGGTTCGCCGGGAAGGCGGCCAGGAACTGCGCGATCGGCTGCACGATGCTCGCGACGCGCGGGCGCATGCCGACCGCGACGCCGATGGGCACCCACACCAGGCTCGCGAGCGCGATCAGCACCGTCACGCGCAGCAGCGTGAGAAAGCCGAGCACGATGACGTGGCCGATCTCGGCCGGGCGGACCTCGCCGAGCACGAAGCGCGTGGTCTTCCACAGCGCCGCAAGCCCGATAAGCCCGAGCAGCGTGTACCAGGCGTAGTCGACCCAGCGCGCATTCCACGAACCGGCCGCCGGTGCCTGGACGGCGATCACCGGCGCACGCGGCTTCATGCCGGCACGCAGCAGGGCGGCAAACGCGCGGGCGACGAGGCCGAGAAAGCGCGAGCGGCGCATCATGGTGAGCGCCCAGGAGTGGCTCGGGGTGAGCCCGGTCTCCTGATCGAGGCGAAACCAATCGGCGCTCGCGGTCAGCGGACGGAACAGCAACTGGTCGAAAATCAGAATGACCACGAACATCGCGGCAATCGCCCAGCCGATGGCGGCGAGGTTCTTCTGCTGGATGGCGAGGGCGATGTAGGAGCCGACACCCGGCAGGGTGACCGTGGTGTTGCCGACGCTGATGGCCTCGGAGGCCACGACGAAGAACCAGCCGCCGGACATGGACATCATCATGTTCCAGATGAGCGCCGGCATGCTGAAGGGCACTTCCAGTCGCCAGAACCGCATCCAGGGACTTAACTGGAAATTGCGCGCCACCTCCACCAGCTCGTCCGGAATGCTGCGCAGCGAGTGATAGAAGCTGAACGCCATGTTCCACGCCTGGCTGGTGAAAATCAGGAAGATGGCGGCCATTTCCGCGCCCGCCACGCGCCCGGGCGTGAGCTGCAGGAAGAACACGACGGTGATCGAGAAGCCCAGAATCGGCACCGACTGCAGGAAGTCCAGCAGCGGCACCAGGATCACTTCCGCCCGCCGGCTCTTGGCGGCGAGCGTCGCGTAGCTGAAGGTGAACACGAGCGAGGCCAGCATCGCGATCAGCATGCGCAGCGCCGTGCGCGCGGCGTAGCCGAGCAGCGCCGACGGCGCCAGCGAAATCGGTGTCGCCTGCAGTCGCGCGAGCGAACCGACCAGTCCGTGCGCCGCCTGCGCGACATACACGAAGAAGGCAAACACCAGCACGAAGGCGAGCAGGTCCCAGCCGCCGGGCACGTAGCGGGTTCGGAGAACCGAGATCGGCAGCCGCTCGATGCGCATCCGGCGAAGTGTGCCCTAACGAGGTGACCATTGGCACCGTCTTACCCGCGCGCCGACGGGCGCCGCGCCCGCTGCCGAGCACGCGCCGTGCAAAACACCGCGCGACTGTCGTACGATACTTTGTTATGAAAGCAAACCTCCTGCAGGCGGCCATGGCCGCCACACTCGCACTGGCCTGGGCTGCCGCGACACACGGCGAGAGCCCGCCAGCCTCCGACACCAAGACGGTCGTCAAGGAAGACGCCAAGACGGTCGGGCACGCCGTAGCGCACAGCGCCCGCACCGTCGGACATGAGGTCGCCGACAAGACCCGAACCGCCCGGGAGACGATCCGCGCTGACTCGAAGAAAGCAGGTCACGCGGTCGCCCACAGTGCCAAGACCGTCGGCAAAACGGTCAAGGACGGCGCCGAGAAGGTCAAGACGACCGTGACGCGCAAGTCCGACGATCCGCCGTCGAAAGATTAAGCGCTTCGATCGTGCGGCCGATGCGTGCGTCACCGGGCCTGCATCTGGACTATGTCTCGCTGGCCGAATACCAGGCGGCACGGTGGGGCGACGTGCTGGGTGTCGCCACGTTCAACGGCGCCCCGGACTCGGCGGCCGGGGCGGCGGAAATTCCCGTCGCGCAGGTCAGCACTGCGGTGCTCCCGGGCAGCGGGCATGTCTACGAGGTCTGGCGCTGCGACACGCCGGCCACCTCCGGCCAGCGCCATCGAGTGCGCTTCCGCGGCACCGCCGACATGCTGTTTGGCTGCATCGCGCTGACCGAAGCGCAGGTCGCAACGGCCGCCTCGGGCCGCGGCTCGCAGCACAGCCCCCTGCACCAAGCCACGACGCAGGCCTATCGGGAGATCTGCGCGACGCTGGATGCGGAGAACTACCCTTACCTGCTGCGTGTGTGGAACTACCTGCCGGACATCAACCGCGATTCCTACGGCACCGAGCGCTACCGGCAATTCAACACCGCGCGCCAGCAGGTGCTGCGCGAGTGCGGCCGCTCGCTCGCCGGCAACGTTCCGGCGGCGTCCGCGCTCGGCGCCGCCAGCGACAGTCCCGTGGTGGTGTACTTCCTGGCCGGACGCACCGCGCCCACGTTCCTCGAGAATCCCCGCCAGGTGAGCGCCTACCATTACCCGCAGCAGTACGGGCGTCACAGCCCGGTGTTCTCGCGCGCGACGCTGCTGCGCCACAGCGGGGGTGTGGCTCTGCTCATCTCCGGCACCGCGAGCATCGTCGGTCACAGATCGCTGCACATCGGCGACACCGCGGCCCAGACACGCGAGACCCTCGCCAACATCGAAGCGCTGCTCGCGGAAGCCAATCGCGTGGCGCGCGGCGCGCGCTTCGAGCTGAGTGCGCTCGCCTTCAAGGTGTACGTGCGCCGGCCGGCGGACCTGCCCGTCATCAGGGCGGAACTGGCTGCCGCACTCGGCGCCGGGACGAAAGTCATCTACCTGCAGGCGGACATCTGCCGCCAGGATCTGCTGGTCGAAATCGAAGCCGCCGGAATGTGCCCATGACATGCGCACCCCGAAGCTTGCGCTGCTGACGGCTGCGGCGCTGGCCGCGGGGGCCTGCGCTGCGGCGCGCGCCGAGCCGAGGCCGCTGTGGGAGTTCGGTCTTGGGGCCGGAGCGCTGGTATTCAACGATTACCGCGGCGCCGCTACGATGCACGCGTACCCGGTACCGGTGCCCTATCTGGTATACCGTGGAAAGTTTCTCAGATCCGATCACAACGGCCTGCGTGGCAGGCTGTTCGATCAGGACCGGATCGAGCTCAACCTGAGCGTCAACGGCACAACCCCGGTGCGCAGCGACTCGGCGCGGCACGGCATGCCGGACCTGCGCCCGACGCTCGAGGTCGGGCCATCCCTCGATGTGCACCTGTGGCGCAGCGCCGATACGCTTCTCGCGCTCGACGTGCGCCTGCCGGCGCGCGCCGCGTTCACGGTCGAGGCCTCCCCGCGCATGATCGGCCTGTTCCTGGCACCGCACGTCAATCTCGACATCGCGCAGCGGCGCGGCTCGGATGGCTGGAGGCTGGGACTGCTCGCCGGCCCGCTGTTCGCGAATCGCCGCTATGACGATTACTTCTATAGTGTCGCGCCGCAGTACGCGACCGCCGAGCGGCCGGCGTTCCAGGCGCACGGGGGCTACGCGGGCACGCAGTTCATCGCCGCGCTGACGCGCCGCTACCCCTGCTGTTGGCTGGGCGCGTACCTGCGCCATGACACCCTCGCCGGCGCGAGCTTCGCCGACAGTCCGCTGGTCAGGCGCGACAGCTACTGGTCGGGCGGCTTCGGGATTGCGTGGATCATCCGGCGGTCTTCACGGCTCGTGGAAAGCGAAGATTGACCCCCTCCCACACGCACGTCGTATTGATTCCGAGCTACAACCCGGGCGGCAAGGGTCTCGAGACCGTACGCGCCGCGCGGGCGCAGTGGGACCCGGTGTGGGTGATCGTGGACGGCAGCACCGACGGCTCGGGGGAGGCGCTCAGCGCCCTGGCACGCGCCGATCCGCACCTGCGCGTGTTGGTGCGGACGAGAAACGGCGGCAAAGGGGCGGCGCTCCTCGATGGCCTCATCGAGGCTCAGCGCGCCGGCTTCACCCACGCGCTCGCCATGGATTCCGACGGCCAGCACCCGGCGCAGTGCATCGGTGCCTTCATGGCCGCCTCCATCGCCGCACCGCAGGCCATGATTCTCGGCGAGCCGGTGTTCGATGCCAGTGCGCCCCGCGTGCGCCTGCGCGGCCGCAGGATCGCGAACTGGTCCACCAATCTCGAGACGCTGTGGGCCGGAATCCACGACACGCTGTTCGGCTTTCGTGTCTACCCGATCACGCCGCTCATCGCCGCGATGCGCAGGAGCCGCTGGATGCGGCGCTTTGATTTTGACCCCGAGGCGGTGGTGCGCCTGAGCTGGCGCGGCGTTCCCGCCGTCAACCTGCCCGCCCCGGTGCGCTACTTCACCGCCGGGGAAGGCGGCGTCTCACACTTTAACTACTGGCGCGACAACGTGTTGCTGACATCCATGTACTTCCGGCTGCTCCCCGGCTTCCTGGTCCGCCTGCCGCTCCTCATCGCGCGGCGCCTTGTATAATGAGACCCATGTCCGAAAAAGTGTCGCCCCTGCGGCAGCCCACCGCCCCGGCCAGCGCTGCCGCACTCGTGCGCGAGGTCGCCGGCCTGATCGTCGAGGCCCTGAACCTGGAGGTCGCGCCCGCCGACATCGATCCGGACAAGCCTATGTACGGCGAGGGTCTGGGCCTGGACTCGATCGACATCCTGGAAATCGCGCTCGTCGTATCCAAGCGCTACGGCGTGCAGCTGCGCGCCGACAGCGAGGAGAACGAGCGCATCTTCGGCTCGCTGCGCCAGCTCGCCGACTACATCACCGCGCACAGGACTAAGTAGGCTCTGGCCACGCTGCCGCTGATAGCGCACCCCTCCACCGACGCGGTCATCGCCTACCGCGGCGGGGCGCCGATTCTCGTGACGCAGTTCCTCGCCGACCTTACCCGGGTGACACGGGTCCTGGGCGGCGGCGGCCACGTGCTCAACGCGTGCGCGGACCGCTATCACTTCGCGGTAGGTCTCGCCGCAAGCCTCGTGTCCGGCAAGGTGAGCCTGCTGCCCTCGACGCACACCCCCGAAGTCATCCGCCAGCTCACGGCCCTCGCCCCGGACCTCATCTGTCTCACGGACGAAGCCGACTGCGGCATCGACCTGCCGCGGGTGCCGTTCCCCCGCGACGCCACCCTGTTCAGCGCGAGCCGGGCGCCCGTGCCGGTGATCGACACGGCACAGCTCGCCGCCTGCGTGTTCACCTCCGGATCCACGGGCACGCCGGTCCCTTACCGCAAGACCTGGGGCCGGCTCATCGCCTGCGTGCGCGAAGAGGCCGGCCGGCTGGGACTGTCCGGCAGCCCCTCCTGCGCCATCGTCGCCACGGTCCCGCCGCAGCACATGTACGGCTTTGAATCGAGCGTGCTGCTGGCGTTGGGCTGTGGGCACGCCCTGTGCGCCGAACGTCCGTTCTACCCCGCCGATATCGCCGGCGTGCTGGCCGCGGTGCCCCGCCCGCGGATTCTCATCTCGACCCCCATTCACCTGCGCGCGCTCCTGGAGTCCGGGATGGCGCTGCCGCCGGCGGACCTGATCGTGTCGTCCACCGCGCCCTTGGCGCAGCAGCTCGCCGCCGAGGTCGAGCAGCGTTTCAACACCCGGCTGCTGGAGATTTACGGCTCGACCGAAACGGGGCAGATCGCGCTGCGGCGTCCGACGCACAGCCCCGAGTGGCAGCTGTGGCCGGGCGTCACGCTGTCAGTGCGGGACGGGGAGACCTGGGCGCAGGGCGCTCACATCGAGCAGCCGACGCGCCTGTGCGACGTGCTGGAGGTGACGGGCGCTGAGCGCTTCCTGCTGCACGGGCGTGTGGCGGATCTGGTCAACATCGCCGGCAAGCGCAGCTCGCTCGCGTACCTCAACCACCAGTTGAATTCCATTCCCGGCGTCATCGACGGCGCGTTCTTCCACCTCGATGACTCGCGTGCCTCGCACGCCGGCGTCGCTCGCGTGGCGGCCTGCGTGGTCGCCCCGGATCTGGATGCAGCGCGGGTGGTGCAGGAGCTGCGCCGCCGGATCGATCCGGTTTTCCTGCCGCGCCCGCTGCTGTTCGTGGCGCGCCTGCCGCGCAACAGCACCGGCAAGCTCCCGCAGGAGGCCCTGAGGTCCCTGGCGGCGGCGCACCTGAAGTCCGCGTGAGGGCTCCCGATGGGCGCCGTCACGATCACCATCGCCCCCGAGCACCCGGCGCTCGCCGGCCACTTTCCCGGCGCGCCGATTCTGCCGGGCGTGCTGCTGCTCGATGAGATGGTGTGCGCGGTGGAGCAGGAGCGCCCGCGCGCCGGGACACGCTGGCGGATCGGCGCGGCGAAGTTCGTGAAGCCGGTGCGCCCGGGTGAAACACTGACTCTCGAGCACGAACCGCTGCCCAATGGCTCGATCCGCTTCAGCATCTCGAGTGCCGGACAACCCGTCGCCCACGGGGTGCTCGTGCCCGCGCTCGCGCCCGACGAGCCGCATGATGACGGCCAGGCCGGTTGAGACTTCCGCCGGCCCGCGGGCGAGCGCCGCGCAATGGGCGGGCGCACCCGAGCGCGGCAGCGCGACCCTCCTCAAGATCATGATTTTCCTGGCGCTGCGGTGCGGCCGTCCCGTGGCGCATCGCATCCTGCATGTCATCGCGGCCTACTTCTTCGCGTTCGCGCCCGGCGCGCGCCGCAGCGCGCGCGAGTACCTGCGACGGGCGCTCGGGCGCGAGCCCGGCGCCATCGACCGCTACCGGCAGGTGTTTGCCTTTGCCTCGACCATTCTCGATCGCCTCTACCTGGTGCGGGAGCGCCACGGCCTGTTCGAGATCTCGACCGAGGGCGAGGAACTCATGCACGACATGGTCGCGCGCGGCAACGGGGCGTTTCTGCTCGGCGCACACCTGGGGAGCTTCGAGATCATGAGTGCCCTGGGCCGGCGCCGGCCGGGTCTGCGCGTGGCGATGGCGATGTACGAGCATAACGCCAGCCGGGTCGCCGCGTTTTTCAAGGCCGCCGGCAACCCGGCCAGTGCGCCGGAAATCATTGCGCTCGGACACCTCGAGGCGATGCTGCGGATCCGCGACTGTCTGGATGAGGGCAAGTTCGTTGGCATGCTCGCCGACCGCACCATCGCGGATGCGCCGGCGCAGATCGTGAACTTCCTCGGACGTGCGGCGCTGTTTCCCTCGGGCCCCATGCGCGCCGCCGCGGCCCTCAGGCGCCCGGTGATTTTCATGACCGGTCTGTACCGCGGCGGCAACCACTACCATGTGGTGTTCCGGCAGATCGCCGATTTCTCACAGCCCGCCCCCGCCGGCCGCGAGGCGGCGGTGCGTGATGCGATCGCGCACTACGTCGCGCTGCTGGAGGGGTACTGCCGCAGCGATCCTTACAACTGGTTCAACTTCTACGACTTCTGGGACGGCGCCGCCGCCCTGCCCGAGGCTGCGCCCGGAGCGGGCGCGTGAGGCTGCGGCGCCGGTGTGTCGGCGTCCTGATCCTGGCGCTCGCCGCCGCCTGCGCCGCGGCCGCGCAGACCACCGCCCCGCCGGCGTTCGATGAGCTTCTGCGGCTGCTCGCGGCGCGCCGCCATGGCCACGTCACCTTCACCGAGGTGCAGCAGCTGGCGATGCTCGATCGCCCGCTGGAATCATCCGGTGAGCTCTTGTACGAGGCGCCCGACCGGCTGGAGAAGCGCACGCTCAAACCCAAGGCACAGACCCTGATTCTCGAGCATGGCGTCCTCACGGCGCGCCGCGGACACCGCACCCATGTCATGGAACTGCGCGACTATCCGCAGGTGGTGCCCTTCGTCGAGAGCATCCGCGCCACGCTCGCCGGAGATCGCGCGGCGCTGGAGCGTTACTTCCGCGTTCGGTTCGACGGTACGCTTGGTGCCTGGACGCTGCTCCTGGTGCCCGTGGACGCCACCCTCGCGGGCGCCGTGAAGGACATCCGCATCGAAGGCGAGCGCGATGTGGTCCGGACGGTGGAAATCCGCCAGAGCGACGGCGATCGCTCGCTGCTCAGCATCGGGCCCGAAGTCCCCCCATGACCCGGCCGGGTGCCGCGGGCCTGATCTGGGCGCTGCTGGTGATCGTCGCCGCCGGCATCGCCGCGCGCGCCGCCTATACCGCCGACCTGTCGGCCTTTCTGCCCCGCAGCCCCAGCGCGACCCAAAGGCTCCTGATCGAGCAGTTGCGCACCGGCCCGGCCGCACGCCTCATCCTCGTGGCGCTCGAGGGCGCGGATGCACGCACGCGCGCGCGGCGGTCGGTGCAGCTCGCCCGGGAGCTCAGGTCCGACCCGCGCTTCATCGCCGTCAACAACGGCGACGCCGCGAGCCTTGAGAGGGATCGGGAGTTTCTCTTTCGCCACCGCTACCTGCTGAGCGAGACCGTCACACCGCAGCGCTTCACGGTGGCGGGACTGCACGCGGCGATCGCCGACTCCCTCGACGTGCTCGCCTCGCCCGAAGGCGCTCTGCTCAAACCGCTGTTCACCCGCGATCCGACCGGGGAGATGCTGGGGATTCTCGAGGCTCTCGGACCGGGTCGGGGTCCGCGCACCACGGAAGGGGTGTGGAGCTCGCGTGATGGCGCCCGTGCGCTGCTCATCGTGCAAACCCGCGCCGCCGGCTCGGACACCGACGCCCAACAGGCGGCGTGCCAGGCCATCCGGCGGGCGTTCGTCGCGGACGGCGGCATCCGGTTGTTGATGAGCGGGCCCCCGGTATTCGCGGTGGCCTCGCGCGCCCTGATCAAGGGCGAGGTGATGCGTCTCTCCGGCGTGAGTGCTGCACTCGTCGCGCTGCTGCTACTCTGCGTGTATCGCTCGCTCCCGGCGCTGCTGCTCACGCTCGTGCCTGTCGCCTCGGGAGCCCTCGCCGGGGTCGCTTCCGTTGCGCTGGGATTTGACGCCGTGCACGGCATCACCCTCGGCTTTGGCGTCACGCTGATCGGTGAGGCGGTCGACTACTCCATCTATCTCTTCATCCAGAGCGCCGCACACTGGCGTCACTCGGTGTGGCCGACGATCCGCTTAGGCGTGCTCACTTCGATCTGCGGGTTCGCCGCGCTCCTGCCGTCCGCCTTTCCGGGCCTGGCGCAGCTGGGGTTGTATTCCGTCACGGGCCTGGTGGCGGCGGCGCTGGTCACACGCTTCGTCCTCCCGGGGTGGTTGCCGCGCAGCTTCGCAATCCGCGACCTGGGCGCCCCCGGCGAGCGCCTGGCGCGCGCGGTGCAGAAGGTGAGAGGAGTCCGCGGCGCGCTCTGGCTGGTGCCGCTGCTGGCCGGTACCGCCCTGTACGTGCATCGCGGCACGCTCTGGAATCGCGAATTGTCGGCGCTCAATCCCGTCCCCGCGGCGGACCAGGCCCTCGATGAACAGCTGCGGGCCGACGCCGGCGCCCCGGATGTGCGCTACGTGATCGTGGCATCCGCGCCTGACCGTGAGTCGGCCCTCGCCGCCGCGCAGACACTGGGGGCGCTTCTCACGCCGCTCATCGATCAGGGCGTGATCGGGGGCTTCGAGTCCCCGGCCCGCTACCTGCCGCCGCTGGCGGTCCAGCGCACGCGCCGCGCGAGTCTCCCGGCGCCGTCCGTATTGAGCGCGCGGCTGCAGCAGGCGGTCGCGGGTCTGCCGGTGAGCGCCGCGCGGCTGCAGCCGTTTCTCCTTGACCTCGAGCGTGCGCGCACCGCGCCACCGCTGACGAGCGCCTACCTCGAGGGCACCTCCCTCGCCGCCGCAGCGGAAAGCCTGCTGGTCAGGAGCGCCGGCGGCTGGTCGGCGCTCCTGCCGCTGTCCGCGGTGGCGTCCGCGGACTTGTCCGCCGACGCGGTCGCGCAGGTGCGCGCCGCGCTGGCGCAGGAGAGAAGCGTGCACGCCGTGCTCCTGGATCTCAAGGGCGAGGCCGACCGGCTGTATTCGGGTTACCTGTCGGAGGCCGTGCAGCTGGCGATCGCCGGCTTCGGGGCGATCGTGCTGTTGCTGTGGGTTGCGCTGCGCTCGTTGGCGCGGGTCACGCGTGTGGTGGCGCCGCTCGCGCTGTCGGTCCTGGCGGTCGCGGGACTGCTGGTGGCCCTGGGTGAGCGGCTGACCATTCTGCACGTCGTCGGCATGTTGCTGATCGTTGCCGTGGGCTCGAACTACGCGCTGTTCTTCGACCGCAGCAGCGCACAGCCGCGTCAGGGTTCCGTGCCGCTGACGCTCGTCTCGCTGTTGATCGCCAACACCGCCACCGTGCTGACCTTCGGCGTGCTGGCCTGCTCGAGAATCCCGGTGCTCGCGGACCTGGGTTCCACTGTGGCGCCCGGTACGCTGCTGGCACTGTTGTTTTCGGCGCTGCTGGCGCGCCCGCCGGCGTCGGCGCCACCGCAGGCGACGCCGACGGGTGCCTCATGATGCACACCCTCGCGGACGCGGCGCACGCCGGGCGCAGCGCGCCCACGCGCGTGCTCATGTTGCCCCCCGCCTACAGCGGGCCTGAGGATTTCGTGCGCGCGGGATTCGTCGGGGCGGTGCGCCAACGGCGCCTGGAGGTCGACCTCGTGTTCGCCGGGCTCGAGCTGCAACACGTCACCGACCGCACGGTGCTGACGCGCCTGCACCAGGAGCTCATCCTGCCGGCGCGGGCGCAGGGTGGCTCGCTCTGGCTGGGCGGGATCTCGCTCGGGGGTTACGTGGCGCTGTGCTGCGCGCAGCGCTACCCGCGGGAGATCGACGGCCTGTGCCTGTTCGCCCCCTACCTGGGCAGTCACATCGTGACCGGTGAGATCGCCCGCGCCGACGGCCTGCAGGCGTGGCGCCCGGGAGAGATTGCCGAGGATGACGAAGAGCGGCTCATCTGGGGTTTCATCCAGACTCATGGCTCGCGCGCGCTGCCGATCCATCTTGGGCTCGGGCGCGAGGATCGCTTCGCGGCACGGCACCGGCTGATGGCGTCCGCGCTCGCCCCCGGCAGCGTCGACATCGTGCCCGGCGGCCACGACTGGCCCACCTGGTACAGGCTCTGGGAGAATTTTCTCGATGCCCGGTTCGTGAGTGCCTCTCATGCCTGAGCGGTCCGTGCAGCAATCCTGGCGGCCGTCCGCGCTGCTGCGCGGCTCGGTGGCGCTGCACCTGGCGGCCGCGGGCGGGGTGCTCGCGCGGCCGCGGCTGTGGCCGTGGGCGCTGTCGGCGGTGGTGGCCGATCACCTGCTGCTGACCGCGGCAGGCCTGTGGCCGAAGAGCCGCCTGCTGGGCCCGAACTGGACCCGGCTGCCGGCGGCGGCTGCCGGCGCGCGCGCCGCGGCCGCGATCGCCATCACCATCGACGATGGACCCGACCCCGAGATCACCCCGCGCGTGCTCGCGCTCCTCGAGGCGCACGGCGCCAGGGCCACGTTCTTCTGCATCGGCGAGCGGGTGGCCCGACACCCGGCCCTGGCCCGCGAGATCGTGCAACGCGGCCACGCCATCGAAAATCACAGCCAGCGCCATCTGCATCGCTTTTCGCTCCTGGGACCGCGCGCGCTGGCGCAGGAGATCGGGCGCGCGCAGCAAACCATCGCGGCGGCGACCGGCGAAGTCGCGCAGTTCTTTCGTGCGCCCGCGGGCCTGCGCAACCCGTTCCTCGAGCCGGTGCTGGCGCGCGCCAATCTGCGCCTCGTGAGCTGGACCCGGCGCGGCTTTGACACCGTGAGCGGCAGCGCCGCTCGCGTGCTCGGCAAGCTCACCCGTCATCTCCAGGACGGCGACATCCTGCTGCTGCACGATGGACACGCCGCGCGCACCGCCGCCGGCGGCGCGGTGATCCTGGAGGTGCTGCCGCCCCTGCTGGCGGCGGTGGCCGCCGCGCGCCTCACTCCCGTCACGCTGCGCGCGGCCGCGGATCGTGCCGGGCGACGCTCGTGACGTAGACTACCGCCGCATGGATCCGCTCGCGCTCACGAGCTTCACGGCCACCAGCTGCATCGGCCGCGGTGTTGGCGCCACGCTCGCCACGCTGCGCGCGCAGCGCACCGGACTTGCCCCGTGCGCCTTCGAGTCGGTGACGCTCGACACCTGCGTGGGCGAAGTTGCGGGCGTCGATGACGCGCCGCTCCCCGCGACGCTGCGCGAGTTCGAGTGCCGCAACAATCGCCTGGCACTGCTCGGCCTCGGCGAGGACGGCTTTGCCGAGGCCGTGAAGCGCGCTGCCTCGCGCCACGGGCGCGAGCGCGTCGGTGTGTTTCTCGGCACCAGCACCTCGGGCATCCTCGAGACCGAGCTCGCCTACCGGCGGCGCGACCCGGTGAGCGGTGCGCTGCCGGCGCACTTTCGCTACCGCGGCGCGCACAACTCGTTTTCGCTCGCGGCGTTCGCGCAGCAGGCCTTGCAGCTGTCAGGCCCGGCCGTGGTGATCTCGTGCGCGTGCTCCTCGAGCGCCAAGGTGTTCGCCTCTGCGCGGCGCGCCATCGAGGCGGGGCTGATCGATGCCGCGCTCGTCGGCGGGGTCGACTCGCTGTGCCTCACCACGCTCTATGGCTTTCACTCCCTGCAGCTGGTGTCGCGCACGCCCTGCCGGCCTTTCGATGTCGCGCGCGACGGTATTTCCATCGGCGAGGCGGCCGCGTTCGCGCTGCTCGAGCGCCCCGCGGCGAGCCTGGATGCGAATGCGGTGCTGCTGCTCGGGGTCGGCGAATCGAGCGACGCGTACCACATGTCGGCCCCGCATCCGCAAGGCCGTGGCGCCCGCGCCGCCATGCTGCAGGCGCTGCAGGCCGCCGCATTCGCCCCGGGTGACATCGAATACATCAACTTTCATGGCACCGGCACGCCGAGCAACGACGAAGCCGAAGCCCGCGCCGTGACGGGCGTGCTCGGCCAGGTCCCCGGCAGTTCGACCAAGGGCGCAACCGGTCACACGCTCGGCGCCGCCGGTGCGCTCGAGGCGGTGATCTGTGCGCTGGCGCTGCAGCAGGGCGTGATGCCCGCGGGCGTCAACACCACCGAGGTCGATCCGGCGCTCCCCGTGCACTACCTGCGCGCTAACCGCGCCGCGCGCCTGTCGCGCGTCATGAGCAACTCCTTCGGCTTCGGCGGCTCCAACTGCAGCCTGATCCTCGGCCGGGCCGGGTGACGCGCGATGGCGGCGCTCGCGGCGTACGTGGACGGCATCGGGCTCCTCGGACCGGGCATCGGCGACTGGCCGGCCGGGGCACGCCTGCTCGCCGGCGAGACCGCCTGGGTGCGCGCACCGACGGTGCTGCCCGCGCCCGAGTGCCTGCCGAGCGCGGAGCGCCGGCGCACCGGCACCGTCGTGCGGCTGGCGCTGGCGGTTGGACTGGAGGCGACCGCACGCGCCGGCGCCGACCCGGCAGCTCTGGCGGCGGTGTTCACCTCCTCCGGCGGCGACGGTCAGAACTGTCACGAGATCTGCCAGGTGCTGGCTTCGGCAGAGCGGCACCTGTCGCCCACCCGCTTTCATAACTCCGTGCACAACGCTGCCGCCGGCTACTGGGGAATTGCGACCGGCGCCACTGCCGCCTGCAATGCGCTGTGCGCCTATGATGCGAGCTTTGGCGCGGGACTGCTGGAGGCCCTGACTCAGGTGGCGGTTGAAAGAACCTCCGTACTGCTCATCGCCTACGACGCGAGCTACCCCGAGCCCCTGCACCGCCACCGGCCCATTCCGGACGGGTTCGGTGTGGCCCTGGTGCTGGCGCCGGCGGTGAGCGCGGCGTCGCAGGCGCGACTCGCCGCCTCGCTCACCGACGCCCCGGCGGATGGCGTGGCCGGGGCGACGCTCGAGAGCTTACGCCTGTCGATTCCCGCCGCCCGCAGCCTGCCGCTGCTCGCGCACCTGGCGCGGCGCACCAGCGGTTGCGTGGTGCTCGACTACCTCGACGGCAGGCGCCTGGCCGTGGACGTGAGCGCATGCCGCTAGACCGCCAGTGGATCGAGCAGCACATCCCGCACAAGGGTCGCATGTGCCTGCTCGATGAGGTGTTGTCGTGGGACGCCACGCGCATTCGCTGCCGCAGCGCGACGCACCGCAGCGCCGACAATCCGCTGCGCCTGCACGGGCGCCTGGGCGCCGCCTGCGGCATCGAGTACGCCGCGCAGGCCATGGCGGTGCATGGCGCACTGGTGGCCGCCAGCGCGCCACTCGCCAGCACGGTTTCCACCAGCGTCCGCGGCAGCATCGGCTCGACCATCGGCTACCTGGCGAGCGTGCGCAACGTTTCGCTGCACGTTGCGCGCCTGGACGATCTGGAGGCGGACCTCATTGCCGCCGCCGAGCGGGTCACCGGCGATGGACGCACCGTGCTCTATGAGTTCTCGGTGTGGAGCGCGCAGCAGCCGCTCGTGAGCGGGCGCGCCAGCGTCGTGTTCGACGCCACCTTCGGCCTGCCCAGCCTCAACACCGGTACCCACGCATGAGCGGCGCTCCCAGACGCGCCCTGGTGACCGGCGGCAGCGGTGGCATCGGTGGTGCGCTGTGCCGCCGCCTGGCGCGTGACGGCCATCATGTGTACGTGCATTCGCATCGCGGCGTGGCGGTTGCCGAGGCGCTGGTGCGGGACATTGTCGCGACCGGGGGTCACGCCACCGCCATCAACTTCGACGTGACCGATAGCACCGCGACGCGGGCGGCGCTGGAGGCGGTGCTGGGGGCGGGTCCCATCCAGATCCTGGTCAACAACGCGGGCGTGCACGATGACGCGGTGTTGCCGGGCATGAGCCCCGAGCAGTGGCATCGGGTGATCGATGTGTCGGTCAACGGTTTTTTCAACGCCACGCAGCCGCTGCTCCTGCCCATGATCCGCACCCGTTGGGGCCGGATCGTGAACGTGTCTTCCATCGCCGCGCTGATCGGCAACAAGGGCCAGGTCAATTACGCCGCCGCCAAGGGTGCCCTCAACTCGGCCACCAAAGCGCTCGCGCTCGAAGTCGCGACCCGCGGCGTCACGGTGAACGCCGTCGCTCCCGGCATCGTCGAGACCCCGATGACCGCCGGGCTGTTCGACGCGAAGGCCATCGAGCGGCTCGTGCCCATGAACCGCTTAGGCGCCCCCGAGGAGATCGCCGGCGTCGTGTCGTTTCTGGTCTCCGAGGACGCTTCCTACGTGACCGCGCAGGTCATCTCGGTGAGCGGCGGCATGGCGTAAACTGCACGTCCCCCGCAGGAGAGCCCGTCATGCTCATCAGGCCCCACGTGCTGATGGCGGCAGTCACGACCTTGAGTGTGTGTGCGCTCCTCGCGCCCGCGCGCCTGGTCAGCGCCCAGGAACCTTCCGCGCAAGGCGCATCCGCCGCCCAGCTGATCGAGAAGCTCGGCTTGCACGTCGCTCCACAGCCGGTACGCGAGCGCCCCGGCTGGCGGCCGCCGCGAATCGTCCTGGTCAACGAGCAGCAGCATGATCTGCTGCCGGTGCTTCAGCAGGTGGCCCCGCGCGCGAAGCTCATCGACATCTCCGCGGCCACGCCGCGCGAGATTGCCGCCGCGGATGCCACGATCGGCGTGTGCTCGGCCCAGGTGCTGGCGCAGGCGAAGCAGCTTCAGTGGATCCAGTGGCCGGCCGCCGGCGTCGAACGCTGCGTGCAGCAACCCCTGATGCGCGAGCGTCATCTTCTGCTGACCAACCTGCAGCGCACCATGGGCGCCAGCATGGCCGAGCACGTGCTGGGGATGATGCTGCTGTTGAGTCGCCATCTGGACTACTTCCTGAAGGAGCAGCAACAGGCTCGTTGGGCGCAAGACAACGCACCGCGCCTGGCGGACCTGCAGGGCAAGACCGTGCTGGTGGTGGGCCTCGGGGGTATCGGCACCGAAGTCGCCCGGCGCGCCCACGCGTTCGGCATGCGCGTGATCGCCATCCGCGCCAGCGGGCACACGGGGCCTGACTACGTGAGCTACGTCGGACTGCCCGATGAGCTGTTGAAGCTCGCGAAGGATGCCGACTTCGTGGTCAATTGCGCGCCGCTCACGCTCGAAACGACGGGTATTTTCAACCGCGAGTTCTTCGCCAGCATGAAGCCCGGCGCTTACTTCGTGAGCGTGGGACGCGGGCGCAGCACCGTGACCGCGGATCTCATCGCCGCACTCACGAGCGGCAAGCTCGCCGGCGCCGGACTCGACGTCGTGGATCCCGAGCCCCTGCCCTCCGACAGTGCGCTGTGGCGCCTGCCGAACCTCATCATTTGCGCTGTGGCGCCTGCCGAACCTCATCATTACCCCGCACGTGTCGGCCGATACGCCGCTGGCGGAGGAGCAGCGCACCGCGTTGCTGCGCGAGAACCTGCGGCGCTATGTCGCAGGCGAACCGATGCTGTCGGTGGTGAATATAGAGCGGGGATACTGAGGCCCCGATCATCGCACCCTGCTCGAAATGGCTTAGCGTCCGGCCTTCCAGGCTGCCACCGCTCGTTTCACAAGCACGGGGTGCAGCACTCCGAGTTTTGGCGTCTGTCCGTTTGGCGCGCCGGGCGGCACCGCAAAATATTCGTCGCTGAACGGTAACTGCAGGCGGCGCAACAGGTTGAACTTGGTATCGTACGACAGTCCCGCCGCCGTATACGCATCGCCATCGGCGCGTGTGATCGCGAATTCTCCGCGAGAGAGCTTCGCAACACGTTGACTGGTGCCGTAGGCGACCAGTACGCCGAAATGCGGGGCGTTGTCGTCGTAGACCGTGAGAATTAGCGCCGGTCGCGGCTTCTCAGCGGGTTTGATTTGCAGTTCATCGGGGAAATAAGACCAGACGATGTCGCCCGCTAACGGCTGCTTCCACCACCGAGTCATTTGGTAAGGAGACTTGACGCAACCGACTTGTACCGACGTTGCGGAACGCGCTTCTTCAGCGCCTTAATCATCCGATGACTCACCGGAGCTTCGTCCGCTTCGTATCCCGGCAGCACCTCTGTGGCGAGTTTCCGGAGCGCCTGATGAATAACTTGTGTCTCCGGCAGGCCGAGGACCGCCGCGAGTTTGGCGAGCGTTGGGCCGCTGATTCCGCTCGGCGTGTCTGTGGGACGCAGCCGAAAGAGCAGTGATTCCGCCTTGGTAGGTGCCATCGTCAACCCTCCTGGTGATATCTTTAGTATATCATTGCCAGTAGGCCTCTGCCAGATCAGCCGACTCAGCTCCTCGCGCCCGACGCTCCTCAGCCCGCCATGAAAACCGCGGTTTGGTGGACCGGTGCCGCGGGCGTCGCTACTGGCGCTCTCTCAGCCACGAAATGATGCGCGCCGGGATCTCGTGCGCGGCCTTGCGGCTCACATACATGCCAATGTGCCCGGTGTCGATGCCACAGGCGGTGTAGTCAGCGCTGCCGAGGTAGCGCTGCATGGCTGCCGAGGCATCCGGCGGGACGATGTGATCCCCGAGCGCGTAGAGATTGAGCACCGGCTGGCGGAGCTCGCCCAGGTCCACGCTGCGGCCACCGATCCGCAGCGTCCCGCGGGCCAGGCGGTTCTCCTGGTAGAACCACCTGACGAACTGCGCCAGCGCGACCGCGGCCTGCGGCGGGCTGTCGAAAATCCATCTCTCCATGCGCACGAAGTCTTCCACCGCGCGCTGATCGCCGTTGCCGGCGAGCAGCCGCACGTACTTGTGCTGCGTCAGGCGAAACGGCATGAGCGAGAGGAACAGTGCGTTGAGCACCTCGCCCGGCACGTTGCCGCTGCGCATGAGGAGCTCGGTGTCGAGCCCGCGCACCCACCTCGAGAGCAGATTGTCGGGCGTGTGAAAGTCGACCGGGGTGGTCAGGGTCACCAGATTCGCCACCTGGTTGGGGTGCAGCGCCGTGTAACACAGGCTCAGCACGCCCCCCTGGCAGACCCCGAGCAGATCGAGCGCGCCGCCGGCGTGGCTGTCGAGGATGTTACGCACGCAGGCACCGAGATGCCCTTCGATGTAGTCCTCGAGATCGACGCAGCGGTCGGCATCGTCCGGATCGCCCCAGTCGATCAGATACACCGACAGGCCCGCCCCCAGCAGCCGGCGCACCAGCGAACGATCCGGCTGCAGGTCGAGCACGTACGGGCGGTTGACGAGCGCAAAGCAGATGAGCACGGGCCTGGCGCGGGCGCGCGGCGGCGCCTCGGCGAGCGGCAGATACTGATACAGAGTCGTCTTGCCGCAGCTCCACACGGCGCGCTTCGCCGAGCAGCCGACCGTGACGCCCTGCGCCTCGCGCAGCCGCGCCAGCGTGTTGGCGATCCGCAGCGTGAGTTCCGGAAAGAGCGCCTCGGCGTCGCTCGCGAACGGCCTCAAGCGCGCGGCTTCCGCGCGCGGGCGCGACGCTTGTCGCCCGCCGGCCGCGCCGCGGGCCGCTTCGCGCGCGCTGCCTTGGCGCGCGGCGCATCGGTGAGCTCGGCGAGCTGCCGGCGCAGATCCTTCAGCTGAGCGTAGAGCGCGTCCACTTCGTTGCGGGTCGGAAGCCCGAACGCGCGCACCAGCGTCTCGGCGTGCCGGCGCTGCTCCACCAGCAGCGCTGCCGAGGTGTTCGCCAGCTCCGCCTGCAGATGGCTGAAGTCATCCTTGCGCACCGTCGCGGCGTAGCTTTCCTCGGCGCAATTCACCCACAGCTCATAGAGCTTCATGGCGTTGTCGAGCGTCGGCGCGCCGCCCGCCGCCGTGCCCAGGCGCGCGATGAAGCGCCGCGCGGCGCTGCCGGCGATCTCGCTCCAGTGCGCCGCGAGTTGCCCCTGCAGCTGCGCGAGCCGCGCGACCAGATCCCAGGTGCGCTGCGCGTCCTGTTGGGGGGCGGCCCCCGCGCCGAGCGGCAACGGGCCGAAAGACGGCGTTGCACCGAATCCGCTGGCAAAACCGGGCGATGCGGCGTTGGCGGCGGCGAACCAGGGACCGGCTGACTGTGAGGTCTTCAGCCAAGCTTCGAACTGGCCAGCGAGCGGACCGGCCAGTGAGGACCAGTCCCCGCCCGCGCCCGCCACACCCGCGCTGGGCATGCCAAAGCTCTTCAGGAGCTCGAAGAAGCGCTCGGCGGCGTTGGCAAAGGCCGCGTCGGGCTTGAAGGCGCCGCTTGTGGAGGGTGTTTCCATGTTGTATGCGCTGCCGAAAACCAGGTCGGGAGGACCGTGAGGCCGTCAGGTGACAGGTGGTGGGGACGGGTAAAAAGCCTTTCTTTTACCAGGGCGGTCCGGCGCCAGAAGCGTGAACACCATCATTGTGCGCTGCATACACCGGGGCTACCATTCCACCCGTCGAAAATGCCGCGCCGGGGGGCTTGCGCCTGTGTGGCCGGCTGAAAGACCGCTAAACATGGCCGAAGAACGCCTGATACGCAAATACGCCAACCGGCGCTTGTACGACGCGCAGGACAGCCGCCACGTCACCCTCGATGACCTGCGCAAGCTGATCGCGGGCGGCGAGCGGATCAAGGTCGTGGATGACCGCAGCGGGGATGACATCACGCGCAGCATCCTGCTGCAGATCATCGCCAACCAGGAGCAGTTCGGGACCCCGGTGCTGAGCCTGCAGCTGCTGGAGGCCATCATTCGCTTCTACGGCAATCCGATACAGCAGATGCTGACGTCGTACCTGGAGCAGAGCATCGGCGGGCTGCTGCGCCAACAGAACCTCATGCAGGCCGAGATGGCCAAGGCGCTCGAAACACCGATGGCGCCGATCGCGGAGATGGCGCGCCAGAACATGGAAATGTGGGCCAAGATGCAGGCATC
>WNFR01007244.1_pt1 | contig 20856 bp, 17 predicted proteins | sample 5400221 | NCBI WGS metagenome assembly WNFR01 (sample SAMN13153357, study PRJNA577476) | soil metagenome | isolation source: 40 cm soil under Madrone tree | place: USA:California | collected 2016-06-14 | reverse complement strand
AGGCACCATGACGTATTCGGCCTGGCCGCCGATCCAGCCACCCATGTCGACATAACCGTAAGCGCCGCCGGCGCGCTCGGGGTTGACGTTCAAGCAGACCCCGGTATTGCCCTCGCGACAGGTGCGGCAACGACCGCAAGCCACATTGAACGGAACCGATACGAGATCGCCGATGCTGAGGTATTCGACGTCGCGGCCAATCTCGATGATCTCGCCGGTGATCTCATGACCTAGCACCATCCCCGCCGGTGCCGTGGTCCGGCCGCGCACCATGTGCTGGTCGGAACCACAAATATTCGTCGCAACGACCTTAGTATGACCCCGTGCTCGATCGTTTTCCCTGCTGGATTGCGAAAGGTCGGAAAGTCGATATTCTGAACATCGACCTTTCCAGGTTTGAGATAAACGACACCGCGATTAGAAGACATCTGAGATTCCTCTTTCAACGCCAATGTAGGATATGCTACTCGGCAGCAGTCCGTTGCTGCTGAGGCGCAAGATCGTCGACCGTGATCCCCAGCGCCCGCGCCACGCCCGCGCCGTATGCCGGGTCTGCTCGCGAGCAGTTCTCCACATGGCGCTGCTTGATGTGCGCCCGTGCATCACCCATCGCGCGGGCGGTGTTGTCGAAGAGGGCCTGCTGCTGGGCGGGTGTCATCAGGCGGAAAAGATTGCCCGGTTGCTCCCAGTGGTCGTCATCGACGCGATGGTCCCAGTGCGCCCCGTCCCCGTCCACCGGCATCGGAAGCTCGGCGAAATCGGGCTGGTTGTCCCACAGCCCGTCGCTGTTGGGATTAAAGGTGAGGGTGCCGCCGAGATTGCCGTCGGTGCGCATCTTGCCGTCGCGATGATAGCTGTGGAACGGGCATTGCGGGGCGTTGACCGGGATGTGGTTGAAGTTGACGCCGAGCCGGTAACGCTGCGTGTCGCCATAGGAGAAAAGGCGCCCCTGGAGCATCTTGTCGGGGGAGAAGCCGATGCCGGGCACGATGTTGGCGGGCGAGAAGGCTGCCTGCTCCACTTCGGCGAAGTAGTTCTCCGGATAGCGGTTGAGCTCCATCACGCCGACCTCGATCAGCGGATACTGGCCCTGCGGCCAGACTTTGGTGACGTCGAAAGGATTGTGCTTATGGGTCCTCGCCTGCGCGTCCGTCATCACCTGGATGAAGAGGGTCCAGCGCGGGAAGTCGCCGGCGTCGATCGCGTTTAGCAGGTCGCGGCCGTTGCTTTCGCGATCCTTCGCAACGAGAGCTTCGGCTTCCGCGTCGGTGAGATTTGCAATCCCCTGCTGGGTGCGAAAATGGAATTTGACCCAGATGCGCTCGTTCGCGGCATTGATCATCGAGAAGGCATGGCTGCCGAACAAGTGCATATGGCGGAAGCTCTTCGGGATGCCGCGGTCCGACATCGTGATGGTGACCTGGTGCAGTGCCTCGGGCAGCAATGTCCAGAAGTCCCAATTATTGTCCGCACTGCGCAGCCCCGTGCGCGGGTCGCGCTTGATCGCATGGTTGAGGTCGGGGAAGCGGAGCGGGTCGCGGAAGAAGAACACCGGCGTGTTGTTGCCGACGATGTCCCAGTTGCCTTCTTCGGTGTAGAACTTCAGCGCAGTGCCGCGTATGTCGCGCTCGGCGTCGGCGGCGCCGCGCTCGCCGGCGACGGTCGAGAAGCGCGCGAACATCGGCGTCTGTTTGCCGATCGCGCTGAAGATCTTGGCCTTGGTGAAGCGGGTAATATCGTGTGTCACCGTGAAGGTGCCGTGGGCGCCCCAGCCCTTGGCGTGCATGCGGCGCTCGGGGATCACCTCGCGGTCGAAATGCGCCATCTTTTCGATGTGCCAGATATCCTGCAGCAGCGCCGGGCCGCGCGGACCGGCGGTCATGATGTTGGTGTTGTCGGCGACCGGCGCGCCGGTGGCGTTGGTGAAGCGCTTCGTTGTCGACATGAGAAATTCCTTGGGTGGTATGGATGAGGGGTGCGGCGCGGATGTGCCTAGCCGGGCCAGGCAGAGGCGCGGATCACGCGGCAGAAATTCTCGGGCCGGAAGGAGGGATCCTTGTCGGCGAGCACGTCGGCCTTGACATTGCCAAAGGTCGTCTCGGGCTTTAGGTGGATGGCATCGTAGAAGGCCTGGATGATCTCTTCCTTGAAGCGGCCGGGGCGCGGGTGGACGCTGACGACAGCCTCGCGCTCGGCGTCGGTGAACTCGGAAAAGGCGATGCCGAGCACATCCATCTCGACGCCGGCAGTGAGGAGCGCGATGACGGGATGCATGTGCTGCGGGATGCCGGGTGTCGTGTGCAGCGCGATTGCGGTCCAGACTGTCTCGATGTCCCGCTCGGAGATGCCATGGCTGCGGAGGAAGTTGCGGGCGACGTTGGCGCCGTCCACCTCGAAGCGCTCATGCGTGCTCGCATGCTTGGGGGTGAGGCCCATGTCGTGGAACATAGCGCCGGCGTAAAGGAGCTCGGGGTCGAAGCGGAGGCCGCGGCGCTTGCCGGTGAGCGCGCCCCAGTAATAGACGCGCCTCGAATGATGGAACAGCAGCGGGGACTCGGTATCCCTGACCAATTCGGTCACTTCACGTGCCAGTTTGCTGTCAGGAATGACGACGCCTGCGACTGAGTTGGGCGCATGGCTTGCGGGTGAGGTAACTAACGCCATCACATTTACTCCTGCGTTTTAGGCCTTCAACAGCTGCGGATCGACCGGCAGCGCCCTGATCCGTTTGCCGGTTGCCGTGAAGATCGCATTGCAGACTGCCGGTGCGGTCGGCGGCACGCCAGGTTCTCCGACACCACTCGGCAGATGCGTGTTTTCGACAAAATAGACGTGGGTTTCCGGCGTGATATCGATGCGCGGAACGAGGTAGTCGGTGTAGTTGCTCTGCTGGATAGCGCCGTCTTTCAGGGTGATGTTGCTGTAGAGCGCATTGCCGATGCTCATGATCGCAGCACCTTCCAATTGTGCTCGGACGCGGTCCGGATTGACCACCGTGCCGCAATCGATCGCCATATCCACCCTCGGTATCGTGACCTGGCCGTCATTGCCGACTGCGACATGCGCAACCACCGCCACGTAGCTGAGGAAGCTGCGATGAACGGCGATGCCGCGGCCTTGCCTCGGCGGCAGCTTCTGACCCCAGTTGCTGTTCGCGGTGACTAGGTCGACGACGCCGCGCAACCGCCCGATATCGATCAGGTACTGATCGGCGATTCCGGGAGCGAGCTGGCCGATGCCGTAATTCGGATAGTCGACGACGACGCCCAGCGCCTTCAGGTCAAGAATGCGCGGTGGCCCGAGCAGCTCTCGCAGATAGTCGGCCGGGTCCTTGCCCGTCGCGGCGGCGAGCTCGTCGACGAACGAGCAGACGGCAAAGGCATGCGGGATGTTGTAGACCGAGCGATACCAGCCGATCCGCACATGGTTTGCCGCGGCGCCGTTCTCGCAGCGCACGTTGGGAATGTCGTAGGGCATGTCGACCACACCTTGGCCCAGCTCGCCGCCGCTGCCGTAAACGATATCCGGCTGGAATGTCGCCTCGATTGCGGGGAACACGGTGCGATGCAGCCACGCATTCGCGTGGCCGTCTTGGTCAAGCGCTGCTTCGAGGTGTTGCGCGCAGACCGCGTGATAATAGTCATGTTGGATGTCGTCCTCGCGCGTCCATGTTACTTTGACCGGGCTGCCGACCATGCGCGACAGCAGGGCGGCTTCGGCGACATAGTCCGGCTTCGACTTGCGGCCAAAGCCGCCGCCGAGCAACGTCACATTGACGGTGACGTCCGCTTCGTCGATGCCGAGGACCTGAGCGACGGTCTGGCGGACCTGCTGCGGATTTTGCGTCGGCGACCAGGTCTCGCAGGTATTCGCGACCCAGTGCGCCACGGCGGTAGGCACTTCCATCTGGGCATGAGCCAGATGAGGAACAAAATAGTCGGCGGATATGCGCCTGGCGGCTGATGCCAGCGCACCGTCGACATCGCCGTGGTTTCGCACGACTTTGCCCGGCTCCTTGGCTGTCGCTTCGAGTTCGGCGCGGTAGGTAGCGCTGTCGTGGCCGGCATTTGGCCCGTAATCCCACTCGATCTTGAGGTGCTGGCGACCCTGCTGCGCCGACCAGGTGTTGTTGGCAATGACTGCGATCCCGCCCAATGGCTTGAATCCCGACGGCATCGGGGTCGCCGGGATCTCGACGACACGCTCGACACCGGCGACCGACAGCGCATCCTTTGGGTCGTACGATTTGACCTTGCCGCCATAGACCGGGCAGCGTTCAACCGAGGCATATTTCATGCCCGGAATGACCACGTCGATGCCATAGGTCGCGCTGCCCTGGACGATGTCCTTGAGGTCGACGATCGCGCGCGGTTTGCCGATATAGCGCCAGTCCTTCCGGTCCTTGAGCCGCACCTGGTTGGACGGCGGCACCGGCATCGTCGCCGCGACCTTCGCGAGGTCGCCGTAGGCAAGCTTGCGGCCGCTGGACGCGTGCACGACGAAACCGTTTTGCGCCTGGCATTCGCCGACCGGGACGTTCCAGGTCTGGGCTGCGGCGGTTTCGAGCATTTGCCGTGCAGTGGCGCCGGCCATCCGCATCGGCCCAAAGAATTGCCACGTGCTGCGCGACCCGTCGGTGTTCTGGTCGCCGTATTTCGGATCACCCTGGCCCTGGACGACCTTGACGCGGTTCCAGTCGGCCTCGAGTTCTTCGGCCAGCACCAACGGTAAACCGGTTTTGATCCCGGTGCCCATCTCGGAGCGACTTGCGACGATGGTCACAAGACCCGTGCCGTCAATGGAAAGAAAGACATTTGGCTGAAACGGCAGCGCCTCTGCCGCCTCGGCAAAGGGAAGCTTGCGGAACCCGACATGGAAACCGAGGACGAGCCCCGAGGTCAGGGCGGCGCCTTTGAGCAGATCCCGTCGGCTGAGATTGGTGATGACAGTCATCAGACCCCCTCCGCTGCAGATTTGATGGCCTGCCGGATGCGCTGGTAGGTGCCGCACCGGCAGATGTTGCCCGACATTGCATCGACGATCTGCTGATCGCTGGGCTTTGGCGTCTGTTTGATCAGCGCTGCAGCCTGCATGATTTGACCGGCCTGGCAATAACCGCACTGGGGGACGTTGTTCGCCTGCCAAGCGCGCTGTACCGGATGCGTGCCGTCGCCACTGAGGCCCTCGATCGTGACGATCTCGTGCCCTTGCGCGTCGGCCAAGGTCGTCAGGCAGGACCGAACCGCCTCATTGTCCATATGGACGGTGCAAGCGCCGCAGGCGCCGACCCCGCAACCGAATTTGGTTCCTGTCAGACCGACGATGTCGCGAATGGCCCATAAGAGGGGCATCTGCGGATCGGCATCGATAGCGTGCTCGACGCCGTTGATCTTGATCTGTGGCAAGGGAATTCTCCCGCGAATAGCCTGGGTATCGTCTGTGCCGTCCGCCTTATCGCGTGTTCCGTCGTGCCCGGGCTCGACTCGGGCATCCACGCCGCGTCCGGAAGCCGACGGCGGCGGCCGGGGCCGGATTGCCGGGCGGAGCCCGGCAATGACGTGGTGCTTCGAGTGAGGCAGTCACTTCTTCAGCGTATCGAGATAGGCGATGACGTTCTGCCGATCGGCTTCGCTGGGAAGATTGACGAACATTTTTGTCCCGTGAACGATCCCAGCGGGGTTCGCGAGAAACTTGTTGAGCTCGGCGTCGTCCCAGGTGATGTCGGCATTCTTCATGGCCGCCGAGAAATCGAAGCCGGGAACCGTGCCGCTCTTGCTGCCGACAATGCCGACCAGCGACGGCCCGATCTTGTTCACGCCGGGTTCCGTCGTATGGCACATCGCACATCGGCTGCTAAAAACGGTCTTTCCCGCCGTGGCATCGCCGGCGGCCAGTGTCGACGAGGTGCCGCCCAGGACCGTCACCAGCACAAGAATTGCTGTGCTCGGATGTAGCTTCATTTTCCGGTTCTCACTATCAGCGCAGCCCCACACAGGTTCTTCACCACCGGGGCGCGCAATGAGCGGGCCGAAATTTGCCATGTACGGCGTAGGCGTCCGGTTCCCAATAATAACCGGCCGGGCAACGTTCAGCTGACTGGCCGACTTGCGAACCGCCTTCGGCTGTTGTCCGATCTCCCACCGCTGACGCAACTCCTGCCGAGAGCGGCACAGCTGCAACAGTGAGGACGCCAATCAAACAGAGTGCATTCAACCGCATTTCGATTCTCCTACTACGCAGACCCTTCGGCCAGAGAAGTGCCGGGGTTTCGCATCAAAGTAGTTGGTTCGCATCGTGCTTCGGGCACAGTGAAGCGGGGTAAAGCCGGGTGAAATTTGGTGAAGCAATCAGTGTCGTCTGAGGCCGGCCCTACCTAACCCGCGGCCGCGCCACAGCCAATTGCCGAGGCGATCCAAGTAGATGTAGACGATCGGCTTGGTGAATAATCGTTGCGACGCCCTTCTACTTCGGCACGCTAAGGTGTGGCTGCAGGCGGCTCGGGGATGATCTGCACTTTCTCGCCATCGGCCAGGTTGACGGGCGGTTGCACGATGACCTTGTCGCCGTCCTTGACGCCTTCGCTGACCTGGACCTCGGTACCGAAATCGGTGGTAATCGCAATCTTGCGGAGATGGACGGTCCCGTTTTCGACGACCGCGACCTGCATGCCGTTCTGATTGAAGATGATCGACGAACCGGGCACGATCAGCGCCGCTGATTTGCGGGGGATTTTCAGCTCGACAGTGCAATAGACCCCTGGTTGCAAGGTGCCGTCCGGGTTAGGCACGTCGATCTCGGTCAGCAGCGTACGGGTTCCCGGCTGGAGCGCATCCGCGATCCGCGTCACCTTGCCCCGGAAAGTGAGGTTGGGCATCGCCGGCACGCGGATGACGGCCTCGACGCCGGAGCTCACCCCAAAGGCGTCGTCCTGCGGCACGTAGACCCAAACCCGGATCACGTCGCTGTGAACCATCGAAAACATCGAAGTGCCGCTCGTCGCGTCGGCCGTGATCAGGCTGCCGACGTCGATGTTTCGCTGGGTTACTACCCCGTCGAAAGGGGCGACTACCTGCTGATAGATCTTCTGCTGGTTTGTAGCTTCCAGCTGGGCCTGCGTCGCCGCGGCGTTGTACCCGGCCGCCTGCGTCGCATGCTGCTGGGCCTGATAATTATATCGATCGGTGTCGCCCTGCTGCTGTGTCGCCCAGCCTTGGTTGACGAGTACCGAGTCGCGTCCCCAGGTGACCTGGGCGAGCGAGCGGTTGGCTGCATTTTGCTGCTTTGTCGCCTCGAGTTGCTGCACGCTGTTCTGATATTGGGCGATCTGGTGATCGACTTCGGGTGCGGTGATCTCGGCGAGGAGCTGCCCGGCCTTGACGCGGTCGCCGATATCGACATAGCGCTTCAGCACATAGCCGCTGGCGCGGGCATAAATGTTTGCCTGCTCAAAGGCGAGCGTCGTACCGGGCAAACTCACATGCACTCGGCCCTGACGCTGCGCCACCCCCTCCACGCGGACATTCGGGACGAAGTTGGCCTGCTGCTCGGCGGTGTCGCCAACCTGGCGTTGCTGCTCGTGGTGCCGCCACACCCCGAAAGCAAGCGCGCCGATAAACAGCATGAGCACGCCGAGCCCGAGCAGCAATCGCCCCGAACCGCCCCGCCTCGCAGGCGCGCTCGGCAGGGGCTCGGGGGTTTCGCGATTGGGTGGCGGAAGCAGCGGCCGCGGCGGCGGTCCCTTTAGTGCCGGCGGTGCGTCGAGCTCGTTCATTCGGGAACCTCCTCGAATACTCCGTGAGCCGCTTTGCCGTCATTGCCCTTGCGCAGCATTGCGAACAGATATGGCACGACGAGGAGGGTGGTCGGCGTCGCGAACAAGAGGCCGCCGATGACGGCGCGCGCGAGCGCGGCATTCTGCTCCTCGCCCGGACCGCCGATCGCCATCGGGATCATGCCGACGATCATCGCCGTCGCAGTCATCAGCACCGGCCGGATTCGGGTGCGTCCAGCTGAGATCGCAGCATCTAAGGCCGTCATGCCGGCGAGCTGCTGCTCACGCGCGAAAGTGACGAGCAGGATCGAATTGGCCGAGGCGACGCCGACCGCCATAATCGCGCCCATCAAGGAAGGGACACTCAAGGTCGTATTGGTGATGTAGAGCATCGTGACGATGCCGCAGAAAGTCGCCGGCAACGCCAGGATGACTACGAAAGGGTCGCCAAAATTCTGGTAATTCACGACCATCAGCAGGTAAACGAAGACGGCGGCGAACAACAGCCCGATCGTCATGTCACGAAAGGCCTGGTTCATGCTTTGAATCTGGCCGGTGACCTGGATCGTGTTGCCGGGCGAAAGCTGTTTCTGCAGATCGGTTGTGATCTGGTTGATCTGGGTGGCGATACTGCCGAGATCGCGCCCCTGGGTGCTGGCATAGACCTCGTAGAGCGGCTGGATGTTGGCCTGGTTCGCACTGCCCGGCACCGAGTCGCGTGTGAACGTTGCGACATTGCTGAGCTCGCCCGGAACAGGCTCGGTCGTCGGCGGTGCCGTTCCCGTACTGACCGGTGTATTGCCGAGGTCGCCCAGCGAGCTGACTTGGTATTCCGGCGTCTGTACCGCGATGTAATAGGGGATCCCATTGGTCGGGTCGGTCCAGAAGTTGGGCGACACCTGCTCGGACGAGCTCAGGCTGGTGTTGACATTGTTGCCGATGTCGCTCGCGGTGATTCCGAACTGCAAGGCCCGCGCGCGATCGATCTGGACGTAGAAATCCGGGGCGTCGACCTCCTGCTGCAGATGGGCGTCGGCGATACCCGGGATGGCCGCTATGCGGCGGCGCAACTCTTCGGCAATGCGCAGGTTCTTGACCCGATCATATCCGACGGTGCGAACGTCGATCTGTGCGGTGAGGCCGAAATTCAGGATCTGGGTAGCCATATCGGCGGGCTGGAAGTAGAACAGATCGGCCGGGAACGCCGCCGGCAGAACTTCTCGCAGTCTGCGGATGTAATCGGCTGTCGGCGCGTGGCCTTCCTTGAGCGCCACCATGATAACGCCGTCGTTGACCGCGATCGAAGTACCGTCGGCGAACGCCCAATTATAGGAGCGGGCCGGCACGCCGATGTTGTCGACGATCAGATCCAAATCTTTCTTCGGGATCACCTCGCGGATCTTGTCTTCGACTGCCTGGAAATTCTGCTCGGTCACCTCGATGCGGGTGCCCGGCGGGGCGCGAAGGTGGAGCTGGATCATGCCGCCATCGACGGCCGGATAGAAATCGCGGCCGACTAAGACAAACATTATCGCACCGAGAGTAAGCACCAGGACTGCGAGGATCGGGACGATGATCCGGCGGGTCAGCAGCATCGTGAGCAGCCCGACATAACCTTCGCGCAAGTGCTCGAACCCGCGCTCGAACGAGGCATGAAAGCGGGCGAAAATGCCCCCCACCCTTCCCTCCCCCGCGAGCGGGGGAGGGCTAGGGAGGGGGCCAGCGGACCCTCTGTGCTGCTGGCCCTTCAGCAACTGGCCGATGGTGATCGGCGTCAATGTCCGCGACAGACCGTAGGAAGCCAGCATGGCGAACACGACGGCGAGACCGAGCGGTGTGAACAGGTATTTCGCGGGCCCCTCGAGAAAGATCACCGACGTGAAGACGCAGCTGATCGCGAGGGTCGAGACCAGTGTCGGCATGGCGATTTCGGCAGCGCCGTGGAGGGTCGCCGCGGGCAGCGGCATCTTCTCCTCGTCAAGCAAACGGTACGTGTTCTCGATCGTCACCGTCGAATCATCGACGAGAATGCCGACCGCAAGGGCGAGGCCACCCAACGTCATCGTATTGATCGTCTCGCCGAGGAAGTAGAGCACGACGAGCGAGGTCAGCATCGCCAGAGGGATCGAGATCATGACAACGATCGTCGGGCGCCATGAGCCGAGGAACAGCAAAATCATCAGCGCCGTGAGCCCGGCCGCGATCGCCCCTTCTCGCAGCACGCTGATCACCGACGAGACGACGAAAACAGACTGGTCAAACAGCGGTTTGATGACCATGCCGGACGGCGCTGCGGCTCGCGCGGTGACCAATATGGCTTTGACTGCGTTGACGACCGACAATGTCGAGGCATTGCCATTCTTGATGATGCTGAGCAGGACCGATCGCTTGCCATCCGCCCGGACGATGTTCTGCTGCACCAGATTGCCGTCCCGGACATGACCGATGTCTCTGAGAAACACGGTGGCGCCGTTCGAGAAACTGACTGGGATGTCATTGAGCGCCTCGATCGTCGGCGGCATCGCATTGGTTCGGACCGTGTACTGGGTCTTGCCGATCTTCGCGGTGCCTCCGGACAGGGTCAGGTTCTGGGCGTTGACGGCTGTCACCACCTGCAGCGGGGTCAGACCCTTTGCCAGAAGCTTGGTCGGGTCGATGTCGACCATAATCTGCCGATATTTTCCCCCAGCGGGGGTCGGCAAGGTGACGCCGTGGATCGGCGCGATCATCTGGCGCAGCTTGTAGATACCGTAATCGTAAAGTTGCGACTCGTTGAGCTTGTCGGAGCTGAGGCTGATCTGCAGGACGGGGACGGCGGATGCGCTGTATTGCACGACGACCGGCGGCTGGATGCCGATCGGCATCAATGCGCGGATCGAGTTCGTCGCGGCGACGATCTGCGAGATCGCCAGGTCGAGGTTCACATCCGGCTGGAAATAGATCTTCTGCACCGAGATGCCGTTCACCGTTTCGGCCTCGATGTCCCTGATGCCGTTAACGTTCGAGCTGATCGAGTACTGGCTGTAGGTGGTGACCCGCTGCTCCATCTCGGTCGTGTCGAGGCCGGTGTACTGCCAGATCACCGACACCACCGGGATGTTGATCTCCGGGAAAATATCGGTCGGCATCTCGAGGGCTGCGGTGACCCCGAGAAACAGGATCAGTGCCGCCACCACGTAGAAGGTGTGCGGATATTTCAGCGCAAAGCGAACGATTCCCAAGCAATGTCTCCGCTCATTCCGGAACGCAACTCACAGGATCGACGGGCACGACTTAGGCCGGATCGACCGGGTCTTAGAAAAAGACCGGCCTGAACCGGCAAAGGATCGCGCCGACTGCGCCGAAGCTTGTTGTTGAATCGGAGTAGTTGTAGGTGCAGACAGCGACAGGCTGGGGTTGACGGCGTGCAGTTGCAGCGGCGGCTCGGCGCCGCGCTGCTGGGCGACAACGGAGGTGCTCGTGAGCCACGTCAAGATGGCCACTGCCGAGGCCGCAAGAGACAGGGTTTTCATTGGGTAACCTCCAGAGATCCCAAGGCTGATCAAAGCTAATCCAGACTTGCCGCTGAGCCGGGGGGATGGGAATGCCGCCTGGGGAAGAGTCCTGTGAGGACACGCAAGCTTTCGCGACCCCGCGCAACTCGCGAGCGGACGGTCCCGACTGGGACGTTTGCGACCGACGCGGCTTCGTCGTATCGCATCCCTTCCAATCCAACGAGGAGGATTGCCGACCGTTGCTCCTCCGGCAGTTTGGCGAAGGCGCGCTGCAGATCGCGGAGCTCCAGACGCGTAATCTGATCCGGCGCGAGCGTCGGCCGCGGACGGCACTTCTGCAATTCAATACCGACTCGCTCGCGCGCTGCCCGGCGAACAAGACTGACATGGCGATGGTGCAGGATGGTGAACAGCCAGGCGCGAAGATCGGTTCCTTTTTCCCACAGGTGAATTTTCCCGAGGGCATGCCCAAGGCAATCCTGCACGAGCTCGTCAGCGGCGCCGACATCACGAGTCAGGGCGCGCGCGTAACGCGTGAGACGGGGAATCAGAATTTCGATTTCCCGACGAAGGCTCCCGTCGACCGCTCCCCGTTCTGGCCGGCTGAACTGCGCATCAGAGGGTCCTTCGCCGTTCTCGGGTTCTGCATATGAGTCGTCAATGTCCAAATCCATCATCCTGCCTCAGCGCTTGTGATTTGCCGGGTTCCGGACTGAAAGTTGGCTACATCGGAACGCCGGGGCGAGTGAAGTCAGGTAAAGACCGGTAAATCGTAGTAACGCTCGCCGGCCAAAAGCGCCGGTCGCCCCTGCTAAAGCCGACCGTAAGTCTGTGTCCTCGTCCCGGGCTGTTTACCAAAATTTACCGAGAATAATTTGCCGCGACCCGGGAGCAGCAACACCTGAGCGGATCAGCGAGTAATCCGCGGAGCCGAGCCCGGCTGTCATCGCCGACCTGTGCGCGGAGCTTCAAAGGAGTGGTCAATGCAACATTTGAGCGAAAACCGAACCCCACCCAAAATAAGAAGGGTTCTGGGACCAGTGGCAGCTGCTGTGCTCTTCGCTACTGCTCTCAGCCAGTCAGACCCCGCCTATGCTGGCCCGCATGGCGGGGGCGGGGGTTTTCACGGCGGTGGTGGATTCCACGGCGGCGGGTTTCATGGAGGATTTGGCGGATTTCATGGTGGCGGATTTCACGCCGGAGGGGACGGACGCTTCGCGGGCCTCCACGATGGTGGTGGTAGCGGGCACGGCGCCCACTGGTACCATGGCTGGCGTGGAGGGCGCTACGGATGGTGGTGGGGTGACGGGCTGGGATGGTCTTATTATCCGTACGGATCGGATTACTATGGCTACTACGACTCCGGCCAACCCTCGCAGGGCTGGTATTACTGTTCCGATCCCGCGGGGTTCTACCCCTATGTAGCCCAGTGCAACACGGGTTGGCAGGCGGTTCCAGCGAGCTGACGTCTGGGTCCCTCCTGCGGGCGCTCGGTTTACTGTGTTTAACAGGGTTTTACAGCATCTAACTTCGCCCGGCGGGTGGCGCGCTGCACAGTCGGGTCCGAGTTATCCAGCAAGCGCCTGCAAGCCTCCACGGGTCGGACATCAACAGATCGGGAAATCAGTGATGAGTGACAAAATGACGTTAACGACAACCGCCGGCGCTCCGATCGCGGACAATCAGAATGCGATCACCGCCGGGTGGCATGGTCCGGTGCTGCTGCAGGACTACCAGCTGCTCGAAAATCTCGCCCACCAGAACCGTGAGCGGATTCCGGAACGCACGGTCCATGCCAAGGGCTGGGGCGCCCACGGTACGTTCACAGTCACCCACGACATCACCAAGTACACCAAGGCCGCCATCTTCTCGCAAATCGGCAAGAAGACCGACATGCTCGCGCGCTTCTCCAATGTTGCCGGCGAACTCGGCGCCGCAGACACCGAGCGTGACTTGCGCGGTTTTGCGGTGAAATTCTACACTGGGGAAGGCAATTGAGACCTCACCGGCAACAACACGCCGGTCTTCTTCATCCGCGACCCTTACAAGTTCCCGGATTTCATCCACACGCAAAAGCGCCACCCGCGCACCAACCTACGCTCGCCGACCGCGATGTGGGATTTCTGGTCGCTGTCACCCGAAAGCCTGCACCAGGTCACCTGGCTGATGGGCGATCGCGGTTTGCCGCAGAGCCCGCGTTTTATGAACGGCTACGGCTCACACACCTATTCGTTGATCAATGGGCAGAACGAGCGGTTCTGGGTCAAATTCCATTTCAAGACCCAGCAGGGCATCAAATTCCTCACCAACCGCGAGGCCGAGGCGATCGTCGCCAAGGACCGGCGCCATCGAGAAGGGCGACTTCCCCAAATGGAAACTCCTTGTCCAGATCATGCCGGAAGCCGAAATCGGCAGGCACTGGTACGATCCGTTCGATCTGACCAAGGTGTGGCCGCACGGCGACTATCCGCTGATCGATGTCGGCGTGATGGAGCTGAACCGGAACGCGGACAATTACTTCCAGGAGATCGAGCTCGCCGCTTTTTCGCCCTCCAACATCGTGCCGGGCATTTCATGGTCGCCAGACAAGATGCTGCAGGCCCGCATCTTCTCCTACGCGGACGCCCACCGCTATCGGCTCGGAACGCATTACGAGGCGCTCCCAGTCAATCGCCCGCGCTGCCCGGTCCATAATTATCACAAGGACGGGCCGATGCGCTTTTTCGAGCCGCTCACCGGCAATCCCGATGCCTATTACGAGCCGAACTCATTCAACGGCCCGATGGAGGATCCCCGCTTCGTCGAGCCACCGCTCAAGCTTTCCGGCGATGCCGCCCGATACGACCATCGCGACGGCAACGACGATTATCGGCAGGCGGGCGACCTGTTCCGCCTGATCGGCAGGGAGGCGCAGGAGCGCCTGGTGAACAACGTCGCCGAAGCCATGCAGGGTGTACCGATTGAGATCATCGAGCGTCAGTTGGCCCATTTCGCGAAAGCCGACCCGATATACGCCAAAGGTGTTGCCCGCGCCCTGCGCATCACTTTCCGGCAAGCCGCAGAATAAATCCCAACATCCGCGGCTGGTCCGCGGCTATGGCAAGGGGGCACACCATGACGCTACGCGATCATTTTCATTCATTCCTCGAAGGGGTCCGCCGGGAAGGCCGCTACCGCACGTTCACCGCTCTAGAGCGGCACGCCGACTGCCCACCCTTTGCAAGTGGGCGCAGTGGCGGCACCTCACGCGAGGTCGTGGTGTGGTGCTCGAACGATTATCTCGGGATGGGACGCCACCCCGTCGTCATCGATGCCATGGTCGAGACTGCCCGCCGGATCGGCGCTGGGGCCGGAGGCACCCGGAACATCTCCGGCAATAGCCATGCTGTCGTCGCGCTCGAGGTGGAGCTCGCCGACCTGCATCGCAAGGAAGCCGCCCTCGCCTTCTCCTCCGGTTATGTGTCCAATGAAGCGGCGCTCGGCACGATCGGCCGGCTGCTGCCGAATGGCCTCATCCTGTCGGATGAGAAAAATCACGCCTCTATGATCGCCGGGATCCGGGCGAGCGGTGCTGAAAAGCAAATCTTCCGGCACAATGATCTCGACCATCTCGCAGCGCTGCTGCAAGAAGCCGGGCACCTCCGCCCCAAGGTCATTGCCTTTGAATCGATCTACTCGATGGATGGCGATATCGCCCCGATCAGGCGCATCTGTGATCTGGCTGCAAAATTTGGTGCTCTCACCTATCTCGACGAAGTCCATGCCGTCGGTCTTTACGGCCCGCGCGGCGCCGGCATCGCCGAACGGGATGGCGTCATGGATCGCGTCGACGTCATCGAAGGGACCTTGGCCAAGGGCTTTGGCGTCGTAGGAGGCTACATCGCAGCAGATGCCGTGATCTGCGACGCGATCCGCTCGGCCGCGTCGAGCTTCATCTTCACCACCGCGATGCCGCCGGCAGTGGCTACCGCTGCTACGCGAAGCATTGCGCACCTCAAGAAATCAATCGCCGAGCGGATTGCCCATCGGCTGCAAGTCGAGAAGACGCGCCGTGCGTTGCGCCTGGCCGGAATTCCGATGATCTCGTCGCAATCGCACATCATTCCCGTCCCAGTGGGCGATCCCGTTCTCTGTCGGGAGGCATCGGCGCTCCTCTTGGAGAAATTCGCCATCTATGTCCAGCCGATCAACTATCCGACCGTGCCGCGGGGCGCTGAGCGGCTTCGTATCACCCCGACACCCTTCCACAACGACCGGCTGATTGATGATCTTGCGACTGCGCTGCACGAGGTCTGGGACAGCCTGGGGCTGCCATACGAGCGCAATGTGGTTCCGATATCGAGTCCGGCGCGTCTGAGACGCGCCGCTTGATCAGGGTCAGCCTTTCGCGCCATGTCGCTCGCGGCGCGGATTTATCGACGGCCGGTTCAAGATGACGACCGCGAAGCAAGGGCGGTTGTGCATTGGGCTCCTGGTGGCAATAGCTGCCAGTGCACTGAGCTTCGCCTTGGAGGCTGCAGGCGAACAAGGGCGTTCGGGGACGGGAACAGCGGCGGACGAACCGTTGGAGCTAGCCAATCCCCAACCACGCCCGATCCCCGAAGGGGTTCCGTTGGCCCGGCCAAAATCGCTCGAACAGATTGGCCTCGCAGCCGAGGCCGCGAGTGCGATGCCGTGACCCATTCTGAACGCCCTCCACCCAAGATCCCGTTCTGGAACGGCCGGGTGATCGCGATTAGACGTTACGGGATTATCCTAACGTCGCGGTTGAAACATTGCTCCGGGCCAATCGGCGCATTCCGGCTCGGGGCACCCGCGATTGCAATTTCCAAAAGGCGGACCGTCAGGGCCCGGGTCGCTACTCCGGGTACTCGCGGGTCTGATCCAGCTGACGCACCGGGCTCCCCTGAATGTCGCCGACCGTTCGGAAGAGTGCGAGAAGCACCCAAATACCAAGCTCGTGAGCTGTTGTTGCAATTGGTGCCGGGTGAGGGATTCGAACCCCCGACCTTCGGTTTACAAAACCGCTGCACTGCCACTGTGCTAACCCGGCAAAATTAATAACTTACCAGCTTCAGGCGGACGGCTGCTACCGAACTCTATTCCCCGAAACGTCCGACGGTTTCATTTCCGCTCGCCGATCGCTCTTCTCGCCGATCGCTCTTATAGCACCCCGAAACGCGGCGTCGAGACGGCCGGCGGCATCCTCCCGCATCGTGGCCGTTACGCTGCTGTAAAGGTCGAGGGTCGTGGTCACGGTCGAATGCCCGAGCCGGTCTTGCGCGACCTTAGGATGCACTCCGGCGAGCACGGGCTGCGTCACTTGGCTGTGCCGGAGATCATGAAACCAAACCCGCAGAAAGTCTGATCCCAGCCGAGCCCGATAATCCAGAAACTCCGCCATAGTCCATGGTCAGGTTCACGACGCTCGCTAAGGGTGGCATACCGCAACGCTCTATTCCCAGTGTGCCGGCGCACAGCGAGAAAGTAATGTGGGGGTGCTCAGCGAGGTTAGCCTCTTCACATTCGCGGAAATTCTCCGGGCCGGGAAATTGGCGCACCCTTGCGCGTCCCGACCGGGGCGCCGCACGACCGACGCTTCAACCATTTGCGGCGGAGGACCCAGCCGATAACGTCGGCGACGAAAAACACGACGATCGGGCTCAGTCCGACGGCTGCCACGATGAACCACGATTGGGTCGCCCCGGTTGGAAGACTGTCCATCGCAGTCAAGCATTCTAAGCGTCGAAGCCTGTCATCTCATTTAGACCCGTTTTGCGTGTGATCGGGTCCGCCTCATCCCTTGGCAGCGGTTTCAATCCTAGTACGAAAGCGGTCAAGAGGATCTGGGCCTCGGTGAGGACTTCCGACTGAGTAATTGCATCGGAAATTTCACGAATTTCCCCCATAAGACGGATAACCGTCCATAGACCAAATAATTGGTCGACATTCATTGTATAAACCATGTCATACTCCCTCGTTTTATTTAGTTGCGCTGCCTATGTTCGACACTCTACGTCCTAGCGTCGTCCTCTCTAGCGTCACCAACTCATCCGGGTAAGAATTTTTCTAGAAAGGTTTGAAGTAGATTTAGCAAAAATGCCGCTCATCGCGTGCGGACGGCGGGCCGAGCGACGATTGCCGAAGATCAAACGCGAACGGTGTGCGGGGTACCACCACGACCTCATCCCACAGGCACAACCGCCAACAAAGTATTTGATATTCGTGACTCGAAAAGCAAATTTGTCGAAGCAGCCGTCGCGCTGACCGCGATCGGAGCCGACATCGACACCGGCGGGGTTAAACCTTAAGACGCGGCCTCGGCTGTCTCACTGGCGGGGTCCACTTCTGTCCTAACCCGGCATTCCGCCAAAATCGTCCTGTTGGGGTTTACAGCATTCCGAACCACGGGGTTGGGCCGTCGCGTGGAAACTAAGAGTCCGCATCTCCGGCCCGAACTTAGTGCACTGGAGGATTCGGATCGGCAAGACGTTGTTGCTCGAGAGATTTCAGCCTCTCTCCGGCGGTGGCGCTGCCGAGGTCGCGGGCGCGCTGATACCAGGACGACGCCTGAGCGGGGTCTCCGGCAGTCTCGCGAACACCGGCCCTGCCGAGAAAGCCAGGGTCGAAAGTCGCTCCCAGCCGCAGCGCCGCGGACCCGTCGCCCGCGTCGGCGGCACGCTCATAGAACAGGCGGGCCGACGCGATGTCGCCCGCGCTGAGAAACCTGTCGCCGCGGGTCACAAGCGCCGCAATTTCTGTCGGGGACGGGCGTTGGTCGGCCGGGGATTGTGGCCGAGGAGGCGAAGTGGGCCGGGATGTTCCTTGCGGCATCGTCTGTTCCTGTTGCGGAGCAGGCGAAGCAAGGGGCGGGGTCGGCTCCGGCACTCGCGAGGCCTGGGCTGGAGCAGGTGTGGCGACAGGCGATGGGGGCTTCTGCTTCGCCGGGTCCCGAGCCGGAGCCAGCGCTGCGGCGGGTGGCGTCGTTTCCGGCGCTCGCGCGGGCTGGCCTAGGTCAGGCATAGCCGCGGGCGAAGTCTCTCGCAGAGAGCCCGGGGCCTTTGCGGGAGCGGAGTTGGTACCAGGCAGTGCCGACCGTGGTATCGGCACGGGCTGCGGCGTCGCAGCGATCGGCGGCAGGCTTGAAACAATCGGGGCCCGCTCGGTGGGTGCGGCCTTCGCAGGCAACTCGCTCGATGTCGATTGCGGCGCCGAGGCCTCTCGGGTCGAGGAAGTACCGGTGGCAGGTCGCGCGGGTGGCTCGCCGGCGAGGTTGACGTAATGCAGGGACAAGAAGGCGCCGACGCCCACGGTCAACAGCAACACCAAGGCTGCCAGACCGCGAAAGATAGCGGGTGGAATTCCGCGGGGCTCGTTGCGACGATGCCGAGCCGCGAGCTGATGGCGAAGAAACTCGATGCCTTCGTCCTGACCGACCTCCTGAAAGCCGAGCCGGGCGGCGAGCCCATCCTTCAGGAACCGCAGCGACGGCTCCTCCAGACGGGCGAGGAAGCCAGGCCGCGCCAGGAGTACTGCCGCCGCACCCTTCCGGTCGCCGTGCTGAGTGACCTCGAAAATCTCTCTGATCTGCTGCTCGGAGAGCTGATCCAGGTCGTCAAAGACGAACAGCGGCGCGGCTGGCTCCGACGCTTCCGATATTGCTGTCGCGCCGCCGCCGGTAGGTAGTATGGCGACGACGCAACCGGCACGGGACATCTCGTCTAGCGTCAGCTCGGGCCTGCAGTCGATGTCGATAACAGCACGGCGCGACTCGGTTGCCTCGCGAAGAGCTTGTGAGATTTGGTACGGCCCGGGCGGCGGATCGCCGGTGACGAGGACAAAGGTTCCGCCGGCCCCAAGGGCGGCGACGATGCGGCGGGCGAGAGAAAGGTAGTGCGCCTCGGTCGCATAATAATCCGGGCCTGTCTCTGCTCCGGGAAAAGCGCTCGGCGAGGCAGGTGAAGCGGACGAAATCACGATGCCGCACCGGCGAAACAAGCAGGATCGGCAGTTCCAGGTTCCGCACTAGGCGAAAAATGTTTCGAATGTTTGGACATCCACCGCTGCACGAAATCGAAAGCTTTGACGAACACGACCTGATTGCCTCACGAAGCCCAGGCTCAACTGTACCTCAGGTCATAAGATCGCAAAAGGCGCCCCGGGCTGCCTCTTGGACCGGCAGAGCGGACGCAACCGGAACGTATCGGGAAACTGCAGGAGCTGGGTAACCGGATTGCGTGCCGGATGCCGTGCGCCACTGTCGGCGAGATACGGCATGTATCCGGAATTATGTAGCAGACGCACCTAACCGGCCGAAAAACCCCACGGACTACCCCCCTGTTCGCCCTGTTTTATCAGGTCGAGATCAGGCATCGCCAACTCCCCTCAATGACAATCTCGCATCCGCTCACGGGTGCCAATGCCCGCGAGAATATGATGCGACTATGGTAATTGCGTGGTTGTCAGTATTGCAAACCCCGAGCAGCCGGCGTGAAGCCTTAGGCCGGTGGGTTTAGCGAGCGCAAGCCTTCCGCTCCCAGGCGTCCTTGGCCTTTGCCTTGGCGATTGTCTGCCATTGAAGATTGGAAGCCGCATCGGGTCCGCCGCAAGCGAGCGGTACGACGTGATCCTTCCAATACCCGGGGCAAGGCCGGTTGTCTGTCCGGTCGACGGGCACGGATGCTCCCGCTGAAACTCTCGTGCCACCGCATGGGATCGGTGCTCTCTCGCTGAAGCTGGGCTTGGGCTAAAAGCGAACGCGGCCACGCTCGCCACAACGAAGTACAAGGTGCTGGCAGGGCTCGGCTGACGCATCTAACGTCGCCGACGCTGAGTGTGCGGTCGTCTGCTCGGGTCGCGCTCTTCCGGCGTTGGCGGTCTCGCCGATGGCGGTGGTGCCGGTCCCATCGGGCCGAATTTGGCGAGGATCGCACGGAAGGTTTGGATGCGCGGCGACAGCGGGAAGGCGAGACTCGGGTCAATCTGTTCAACGCAAACCTCTCCGTTCGGCACCCTGACGGCCATGTGGAGCCACGCGCCCTAGCGGACGCCCACGAATTTGGGAAGCTGCTCGAGGAAGTCATGAACTTGGCTTTGCCCATGCCCGCCGAGACGATTTGGGCAAAAATACCAAAACAACCGCTTCCGGCGTAGACCTCGTCGCTCACCCAGCTTGTCGGCACGGGTCATCCGGTGCCGCTTTTGACGAGAAGGCACATATACAAAAGGAAAGGGGACGATCCCCCGTGATCTGGTATAAAAGCGGGAAGAACATGACCAGACCCCGCATTGCTGATGATGTCGCGGTAATCCGCGCTCGCATCGAGGAGATGCGCCGCGAGCGCGTTCAAGCATCGGCCGAACAGGAAGGTCGTTCGGTGACCGGCCCGAAGCCTCACAGTGTTCCAAGTAACTCGCTGTCGAAATTGGAAGGGCATTATTGCGCACGTATTCGGCGCGGCCCCCCGGAAACTTTATCAAACATGGGATGTGCCGGTTCTACTTAACGGCGGCGCGACAATTTATGGGTTGGCGGTTCGACGCCAGATCTATCCCAACCGGTAGAATTTCGTCGCGGTGCCAGAGAACAAC
>WNFR01006071.1_pt1 | contig 20859 bp, 25 predicted proteins | sample 5400221 | NCBI WGS metagenome assembly WNFR01 (sample SAMN13153357, study PRJNA577476) | soil metagenome | isolation source: 40 cm soil under Madrone tree | place: USA:California | collected 2016-06-14 | reverse complement strand
ACGCGAAGAATCCCCGAGCCGTCCTGACGCTTCAGCGCGATGTCGTGGCCACCCGCGTCGAGCACGACCACCGTCAACGGCGCGCAGCCCAGCTCGGTCCCCCTGACAAGGGCACCGTCAATCACTCGAAGGGCGGATTCCAAGGTCAGTTTTGTCATTTGCGACCGCGTGTAACGAAGGTCAATGCTGCGGGGACAATGCAGATGCAATGACGGTCACGCCGCGAGCGCATTTTGGATGGCTGGCAGCATCTGCGCCACGACCTCACGGCCGGCGGCAATTGACAACGCGGCCCGATGATACTCGAACGGGCCGAATTGTCCGAGCTGCGGCCTAAGCAGCACCTCGGGCGCTTCGCCCACCAGCCGCGCCTGCGCGATGCGCTCCTGCATGATGTCGATGGCGCCCAGCAATGTATCCGTGATGGAGGGCAGCGGTCGCACTTCCGGGCGTGGTGACGAACCGAGAATATTGAAAAAGCCACGCCGTTGAGATTTCACGGTGGATGCCGGCGGAGACTCGAGCGGAAACCTTCTCGCCCTATGAGTGCCGAGATCGACCGCGATCACGACCTGCGCTCCCATGGCGCGACAGAGTGAAACAGGTATCGGGTTCACGACGCTGCCGTCGATCAAGTAGCGACCGTCGCGCAACACGGGCCTGAACAGACCGGGCACGGTGCAAGAGGCTCGAACGGCGTCCGACACCTTGCCTTCGCGCAGCCAAACTTCTTGTCCGGTCGCAAGATCGGTGGCAACCGCTGCGAAAGGCACGGACAGCTCGGAAAACGGGCATTCGACAAACTGCCCCTGATAGATATTGAGCAGGCGGTCGCCCTTGAATACGCCGCCCCGCAGCCCGACGTCGACGAGCCCGACCACGCGTTTCCAGTCGAGGGACAGCGCCCATGCCTCCAGCTCTTCGATACGTCCGGCGGCAAATGCAGCGCCTACCATCGCTCCCATCGAGCAGCCGGCAACGAAATCGGGTGCGATGCCCGCTTCCGTCAGTGCCCGCAGCACCCCGATATGCGACCAGCCACGCGCCGAGCCGCTGCCGAGAGCGATTCCAAGGGTAGGTCGACGAGTCATTGCCCATTGTGCGCCTCTAAACGAGCCGTTCGTCGGACCGACTAACGTTGCCCTGGCGCTTGCGAGACGTCGAAGACTGGTCTACTTTCGAAGAATGCATTCGTGGCTGATGGCGCTGACGATTTGCGCAACGCTCTTGTGGGTGCGGCGGTGCTGTTTTTAAGCGTCACCCGCATCCTTCAAACGTTGCGGCGCGAAACCGGACTGACGCGCCACTATTGCGGGTTTTCTGCGATGCTCACGAGCACGAGATGATCGCCGCAGGGCGCGAAGTGATAGAAATTCGCGAATTTCTGCCCCTTCGAGTTCGTTCCTTCCGTCCTGACGTAGCCGGTGCCGGGCTTGACCGAGACTTCGTCGGGAGCGCTCGGCACAAGGAAACGGTCCGCGTACACGATGAAGTCGGAGTCGATCCCTTCCAGCCCGCGGATCGCCGCAATCTGCTTGGGGTCGAAACCCTGCGCCGCGAGAAGGCCTTTGAGGTTCTTTTTCAGCGCCGCGTCGTGCATGGCCTTGTACGCCGCGGTCACCGCCTGCTCGGTGGGCTTGGGCGCGGTCACGTCGTAGCGATTGCCTTGCGTCCGGTCGCCTTCGCTCACCTCTTTGACCTTGGGGCTCGATAAGGGCAGATCAAAGTCAAAACTGCCTTGGCGCTTGTGCAGGACGCTGCCAATCGCACGCTCGGGATCTTCCTTCATCCTGCTCGACCAGTAGCGCCCGCCAACCTCTTGCTCGCGGCTGCTGCCGCCGAAATACGTGCCTGCGGCGAAATATTTCGATGTGCCATGGTTAAGCGTCACCTCGAGATACTTGGCGTTGCGCAGCTCGGCCAGCACGCGCGCCTGCGTCATCGGGCAGGCCGAGCCGGCGATTATCGGCGAGGCGATCGGCTTGTCCGTGACATAAACCACCGTGCCCACGCCGCCGGCCGCCGGATAAGCGATGCCGTCGACCAGGTCGAACTCGCCGATGTTGATTTCCTTGTAATGTCCCTTCACTGGCGCCGGATACGCATAGGGCGCCACCTTCTCCTCCGCGACCTTCTTCGCGCTCGGGGTCACCTTTTCGGACGCGCCGGGAGAAGACTGTTCCTTCCCGCAGCCCCACATTGCAAGCGTCGCGACACATACTGTGACGACATCAAGACGAAGATTTCTCATCGGTGTTTTCGATCGGGAGGCGAGCTATCTGCGAGCGTCAGACAAACGCAGTGCGGCAGCGAACCGACGCGCCGAGCGGAGACGAACCCCGATGGTGCCCACGGTTGCTGCCTGCAAACCGGGGCCCACTCCTGCTGCGCGATCTACCGGCTGACCAGGCATTGGCCCCCGTCGATCTTGAAGTTCTGCGTCATGGTCTCGGTGCTGCTGCCGCTCTTGTCTAAGGTGGTCTTTTTCACCGTCAACGTAGCAGACGGGCCGTTGACGACGAGCAGGCCGTTGGCCTTGATAGCGGCGGAGTATTGCTCCTCTGTCTGAGACATCTCCTTCATCATGCCCGACATCATTGTCCGATCCTTGGCGGGCATGCTCTTCCATTGCTCCTGCATCTCTTTGGTAGTGAGCTGGTTGGCTTCCTCCATCTTGCCGGCGTGGGTCAGTCCCATTTGCTTGACGGCAACCTTGCCGCACGGGTGATCGAGTATCGCCGCACCTTTCACCTCGCTTCCTGACGCGGCGGCGCCGTACAACATGAGCGGCAGCACGGTGCTGATGCAAAGAGCCGAGAATCGACGTTGTTTCATTTGTTTTTCCCTTTTGTTGAGGCGAAACCGGGGACAGAAGCCGATTTCGCACGACCGTTAAGGAAGTCTGTCCAGAAATTTTTACTCGAATCTTATATCCACTGCGCGGATAACGCGACTCCACGTTGCCACTTCGCCCCCCAGCACGCGGTGGAAATCTTCCGGCGAGCCTCCCGCCGGGTCGTAGCCCTGGGCAAGGAACGTCGCGCGGGTCTCCGGCTCCTGGAGAATCGAGTTCAGGTGTCGGTACCCGGTCGGGTATTGCATGCCTTGATCCAATATTTAGGCTTGACCGCTTCTGAGTGATAATGGATTCATGACCAATCCCGCCCCTCTACGTGCCCACCACGACATGGGTGGGCTCCCGGCGAATACCATCGAGCCGACCGAGCACGACTACGCCTTGTGGGAAAAGCGCGTCGATGCGCTGATGGTGCTGCTCGGCCACAAGGACCGGCGGCTCATCACCGTGGACGAGCTCCGACGCAATATCGAGAGCCTCGGACCCGAAGCCTACGACAAGATGAGCTACTACGAGCGCTGGATTTACGCGATCACCCAAGTGCTCCTCCAACGCGGCGTGATCACCGTCGACGAACTGGGCCGCAAGATCGAAGCCATCCGGGTCCGTGAGACCCAACGTGGCTGACGCTGTCGCTCCCCGGTTCCAAACAGGCGATCGGGTCATGGTGCGCGAGGCCTACCCGATCGGCCACGTCCGCACTCCATACTATATCCGCGGCAAGCACGGTGTGATCGAGCGGCTTTGCGGTGCGTTCCCCAATCCGGAGGAGCTAGCCTATGCGAGATCGGGGCAGCCGGCGCAGCCGCTGTACCGCGTGCGTTTCTTGCAGCGCGACGTGTGGCCCGACTATGCCGGTCAGCCCCTCGACGTGGTCGAGGTCGAGATTTATCAGCACTGGCTGGAAGCAGAGGAGCATCCACGATGAGCCACGATCACGATCATACCGAAGACCATGCGCACGTCCACCGCTATCCGCCACGCCCAGACCAGGACGACACGCTCACCTACTACCGTGCGATGGAGGCGGCGGTGCGCGAGCTGCTGATCGACAAGGGCGTCCTCACCGCTGAGGACGTGCGTCGCCAGGTAGAGAACATGGACGGCCGCAACGCCGGTCTCGGCGCAAAAATGGTAGCTCGCGCGTGGATCGACCCCGCGTACCAACAGCGCATGCTCGCCAACGGCAGCGAGGCGGCCGAGGAGATCGGCCTCGACGTGGGGCCGCTCAAGTTGGTGGTCGTAGAGAACACCCCGACGGTCCATAACGTGATTGTCTGCACGCTTTGCTCGTGCTATCCGCGCATGCTGCTCGGCCTGCCGCCGGACTGGTATAAGAGCCGCAATTATCGTTCGCGTGTGGTGCGCGAGCCGCGCGCGGTGCTCGCTGAGTTTGGCACCGTGATTCCCGACGACGTGCTGATCCGCGTCCACGATAGCACCGCGGATATGCGCTACCTGGTCGCGCCCAGGCGTCCGCAAGGAACCGAAAACTGGGGCGAGGCGGAACTTGCGAGGCTGGTGACGCGCGACAGCATGATCGGCGTCGCATTGGCGGATACTGCGTAGCGGTCCATTCTTGACCGTCACCACGCAATCATGCCTGATGCGTCCACCGTACTGATCGTCGTCGACGTTCAGAACTCATTCCTGCCGGGTGGCAGCCTCGCCGTTCCAAGAGGCAACGAAGTCGTACCGGTCATCAACGACGTGGCCAAGCGTTTTGCCAATGTCGTGCTCACCCAGGATTGGCATCCTGCGGGACATCGTTCGTTCGCGTCCTCGCACCCGGGCAAGAAACCATTCGACAAGATCACGCTCGACTATGGCGAGCAGATACTGTGGCCCGACCACTGTGTCCAGGGCACCGAGGGTGCACACCTGTGCCGGGATCTCGACCTTGCGCATGCCCAGCTGGTGTCGCGCAAGGGTTACCACATGAACGTCGACAGCTACTCCGCCTTCATCGAGGCGGATGGAAAAACCACGACCGGGCTTGGCGGCTACTTGCGGGAGCGCAGCATCGACAAGGTCTACGTCTGTGGGCTTGCGACGGATTTCTGCGTCGCATGGACCGCGCTCGACGCGCGCAAACTGGGATTCGCCGCGATGGTGATTGACGATGCATGCCGCGCTATCGACACGCAGGGCTCGCTTGCGGCAGCGTGGGAACGGATGGAGCGGGCGGGGGTCAAGCGCATGCAGTCCGGCGATGTCGCGTAGGCGACAGTTGAAATGACGATCGAGTGTCGTAACCCAGATTTGATCTGGCAGCCGGTGTCGGATCGTCGTTGCCTTTGACCGGCCGAGATCGGATCGATTTTTGTCGTTCGGGAATGGATAGAACGCCGGTGCTCGCCGGATGCCGTCCTACAAGTAAATCAGCATAGCGCTGATAGCTGCGGCAGCACGAGTGGCCTACATTTATCATCACTGTTCAATCACGCGAAAAGCGGTCATCAATGAAAAGCATCGGCAATGCAGAGTTTCTGCGTCGGCGACGATTTATCGTAGATGTGCTGATCGGCGTGGCGACGTTAGCCGTTGCTGTCGCAGCACTGGGCGCGACGGCGGCCATTCTCTACATGCTACCGATCCTTGGTGCGCTGGCTGGCATCGGGTTGATGCTCGAGGCCAACGTCATGGCCCAACCGCCCCGTGACACCGGCGCTGAGTCGTTGCGACCGCTCGCAGAGCCCAAACTTACGCGACCCGGACCTCAGGCAATACGGCGGATCGACACCGCAAGGATCGACACCGCAATCATCGACGCGACGAGCGTGTGATGAACGAAATGCCCAAACCGTTGCAGGTCTACATCGTTGAGGACTCACCGATCATCCAGCGGTTGCTCGCTTCGGCGATTACCGAGGCGGGCGCGGAGTCGGTCGGCTGCAGCGCCGACGCGCAAACAGCCATCGCAGATCTGTCTGCCCTGCAGCCGGATCTGATCCTCATCGACATCAGCTTGGCCTCCGGCAGCGGATTCGACGTGCTGGAGACGCTGCAGGAGCACAGGCTCGTCCCGGAGGCGGTCAAAGTGGTCCTCACCAATCACGCGAATACCGAATACGAAAATCTCAGCCGCCGGCTCGGCGCCGATCGGTTCTTCGACAAGTCCTCGGAGACATGGGACGCCGTCGCCTTGATCCATGGGCTGGCCGCGGAAAGGCGGAGCGGCAGCGCGCCGCCGCGTCACTCTTCCGCAACGCACCCAGCCTCGTAGCCTTTCAGTCGCTCAGCCCGGCCGTGGTGTCGGTGGGGGACCTCGCCCGCGATCGCTTCTTAGCTAGACCCCTTTTTGCTATCCAACAACGATTTGAGATTCGCGAACGGCGAATGGGTCGCACCGCCGCGACCGGCAGCGTCAGTGCTGCCACCGCCAGTCGCTTCCAATTGCCGCTGGTGTTCATTGTCGTGGCAGTACAGACATAACAATTCCCAGTTGCTGCCATCGGGTGGGTTGTTGTGATGATTGTGGTCCCGATGATGGACCGTCAGCTCACGCAGGTTGGCGTGGGTGAATTCGCGGGCGCAGCGGCCGCAGATCCAGGGATAGATCTTGAGGGCTTGTTCCCGGTAGCTTTGCTCGCGCTTTTCGGCGGCCCGGCGAGCCTCGGCAACTAACCGGTCCAGCTTGCTCGGATCGCCCGTCTTCATAACGTGTTGCGCGCCTCGCCTATGCGCCATGCAGCTCGTTGGTCTTAGCCGCCATGATGAGGTCGTTCTCGTGCAGGCCTTTTATTTTTTTGGTTTGCCAGGAAACGCGGGCCCAGCCCCATCCGAAGCTGATGTCGGGATGGTGGCCTTCGCTTTCCGACAGCTTGCCGATCTTGGCGACGAAGTCCATCGCTTCCTTGAAGTTCTCGAACTTGAAGCTCCGCTCGATGCTGCGCCCATCGTCGGCAAGCGTCCACCCGGGCGCCTTCGTCAAATAGACTTCAGCCTCGGCTTTTGTCAGCGGCGGGACTCCGCCGCGGCAGGGAGTGCAAGTCTTGGACAACAGATCGTCGCTCATTCTAAGTTCGCCCGTTTCTGAGGACTCGAATCAGTTCCTCGGTCTTGCGCATAGTCCAACCACGCTCGTGCCTGCGCGCCGCGCAGCCATACTCGTGCACACCCAATATCGACGCTAACTATGTTACGCCGCCGGCGGCCACGCCGGTATGCCTGGGCTTCCAATCATTTACTTGATGCGCAACCGTTCGAGCGTTAGCCTTCAGTGTCAGGTGGCGGCCAGGAAGTTCCGCAGGGTCGACGGACCAAGCGGTCTCGCCCATGCCAAATTTGCAGCCCAAGCTTTCATTCCATCCTTCACCGCGCCAGCCGTCGTTCAGACTGCCGGCCGGTGCATGCGACGCGCATTGCCACGTCTTCGGTCCCGCGGCGCGGTTTCCGTTTGCCGCCGACCGGCCGTTCACGCCGGCGGACGCGCCGAAGGAACGCTTGTTCGCGCTGCATGCGATGCTGGGCGTCGAGCGCTGCGTCGTCGTGCAATCGACGTGCCACGGATTCGACAATAGTGTCGTTGCCGATACGATCGCCGCGCGCGGCGGGAATTATCGCGGCATCGCCCTCGCGCCCTTATCGGTCTCTGACAGGACATTGCAGGGCCTGCACGGCCAGGGCTTCCTCGGGCTCCGCTTCAACTTCATGAAGCATCTCGGCAGCGCGACTCCGATCGAGGAAATCATCAAGCTGACCCCTCGTCTCGCAGCTCTGGACTGGCATCTGCAAGTTCATTTCGACAGCGCGTGGATCGATGAGCTGGCACCGTGGTTTCTGCGTTCCGCCACGCCGGTGGTCATCGATCACATGGGGAGAATCGATGCGTCGCGGGGTCTCGCACAGCCGGCGTTCCGCACCCTGTGCCGGCTGATGGACGACCCCCGCATGTGGGTGAAGGTGAGCGGTAGCGATCGCATCTCACGCGAGGGCCCACCGTACTCCGACGCCATTCCATACGCGCGTTTGCTCGTCGACCGGTTCGGGGATCGGACCTTGTGGGGCACCGACTGGCCGCATCCCAACAGTGAGCTCGTGCCCGACGACGGCGTGTTGACCGAGCTCCTCGATCAGATCGCGCCGTCGACAAGTCTGCGGCAGACGCTTCTCGTCGCGAACCCGCAACGCCTTTATCGATTTCCGCTATTGCTCGAAACCGAAACCCGGCCCGCGGCAGCGAGCCAACAACGATTTCCATGAACAAGCGCCTCGCCGACAAGATTGCCATCGTGACCGGCGCCGGCTGCGTCGGCCCTGGCTGGGGCAACGGCCGCGCCACGGCGTTCCGATTCGCGCAGGAAGGGGCAAAGGTCTTCGCGGTCGACCGCGATCCTGCCCGGCTCGAGGACACCCTTGCATGCGTGCGCGAAATTGGCGGCACCATCGAGCCGTTCTGCTGCGACATGACCGACGGCAACGCGGTTGCGCGGATGGTCGCTGCCTGTACCGACACTTGGGGTGGCCTGCATGTGCTGGTCAACAACGTCGGCGGATCAGCGGCGGGCGGTCCGGCCGAGATGTCCGAGGAGGTCTGGGATGCGCAAGTCGACCTCAATCTCAAAAGCGTCTTCCTCGCATGCAAACATGTGCTGCCGATCATGGAGCAACTCCGCGGTGGTGCAATCGTTAACATCGCTTCGACCTCCGGCGTGCGTTGGACCGGCTCGGCGCAGGTCGCGTACGCCGCGGCCAAGGCCGGAGTCATTCAGTTATCACGCGTCGTCGCCGTGCAATATGCGAGCAAGGGGGTTCGGGTGAACACGGTGGTGCCGGGGCAGCTGCACACTCCCATGGTCGAGGCGCGGCTGGCGCGGCAGCGCGCCGGAGGCGACGTCGAGGCGCTTTTACGGCAGCGGCAGGCGCGAATCCCGCTGGGCTTCATGGGCGACGGCATGGATACGGCCAACGCGGCGCTCTTCCTGGCCTCCGACGAAGCGCGGTTCATCACCGGCGCCGAGCTGGTGGTCGACGGCGGCATGACGATTCGCTGCGATTGATGCGGCATCGGCGTGTGCACGGGTCTCGGCCTGCGGCCCGGCCGTTGGCTTTGACGAAGGAGCAGACATGTTGAGAAAACTTGCGATGATCCTCGTGGCCGGACTGATGATCCTCGTGGCCGGGCTGACGATATTCGCGGGCGCTGCATTCTCCCAGAGCGGCGCTCCCGTCAAGATCGTCATTGCGTTTCCGCCCGGAGGTCCGGTCGATTTCGTGGCGCGCATCCTGGCTCAGGGTCTCAGCGAAGAACTCGGGCAATCGGTGATCGTCGAAAACCGTCCCGGTGCGAACGGCGCTATCAGCGCACAGGCGGTCGCCAAGTCCGCGCCGGACGGGACGACGCTGTGGTTCACCAGTGCTGGCGCCGCGGTGATGAATCCCGCGCTTTACGACAGCCTGACCTATGACATGCAACGCGACTTCGCGCCGGTATCGCTGGTGGTCAACAACGTCGAGGTACTGGTCGTGAATCCCGCCAATCCCGCGACCAATGTCACCGAGCTCGTCGCTCAATCCAAGCAGAATCCGAATCCCATGCCGATCGCGTCGTCGGGGATCGGCAGCATGCCGCATCTGGCGATGGAATTGCTCGCCGATTCCAGCGGTGCCAAGCTGATGCACGTTCCATACAAGGGTGCCGCGCCCGCGATCACCGACGTCATGGGCGGGCAGGTGAGCGGATTCTTCGGCGATATTCCGGGGCTGATCGGATTCATCAGGGGCGGCAGGCTCAAGCCGCTGGGTATCGCCGCGCCCTCGCGGCATCCGCTGCTGCCCGACGTGCGCACTCTGGACGAACAGGGCATCCACGGTGTCGATTCGAACAACTGGTACGCGCTGTTTGCGCCCGCGAAGACGCCTCCCGCGCGCATCGAGCAACTCAACGCTGCCGTGCGCCGCGTGCTGACGTCCGAGTCATACCGAAAGCGATTGCTCGAGTCCGGCGCGGAACCGATGCCATCAACTCCCGAGCAGCTCGCCGCGCTGGTCAAGGCCGATACCGCCAAGTGGGGCCGGATCATTCGCGACAAAAAGATCAAGGGCGAATGAGCACCGGGCCCCGCATTCCGCTCGTCGAGCCGGGAACGCGTCCGGAGCTCTCTTCCATCGAGCAGTCGATCGTCGCCGAGCGCGGACGCATCTCCGCGCTCTATCGAGCGCTGCTCAACAGTGCGCCCCTCGCCGAAGGCTGGGAAAAGCTGTTAACCGCGATCCGCAATCGGAACTCGCTTCCATCCGATTTGCGCGAGATCGTGATCCTCAGAGTGGCGGTGTTGAATCGTGCTCCGTTCGAATTCGAGGCGCATCTTCCCGTTGCCAGGAACGCGGGCGTGACCGAGGAGAAGCTCGCCGCGATCGAATTGCCGCAGATCGGCGAGCCCTTCAGCGTTCTCGAAACAACAGTCCTCGAGTTGACCGACGCGATGACACGTGACGTGCAGGTATCCGACGCATTGTTCGATCCGATCTCCCGGCACTTCGACCGACGGGCAGTGACCGAGCTCGTTGCGACGATCGCTGCCTACAACATGGTGTCGCGATTTCTCGAAGCGCTGCGCATCGGGCATTAGACGCATGGAGGCTCGTCACTGCCTGCTACTGAAGGCTGTCGTCGATGATTCGGACGATGCGAGCTTGCTCGCTGGCTTGACCGGGCTTCGTCAAATCCTCACAGCTCCGTTCGCTGAATTCGCCGTCTATCGCGGTTTGCAGACACCTGATCTGTACGCATACGCCGTGCTCGAAGGCGCGGCGTACCCCGCCGATCGGGACCTGCGGCGATTCGACGCGATGGCAAGACAACTGCCGGCGTTCGCCACATCCGCGCCAGCGATCGACCGCCTTGAAAACGTGTTCACCGCGACCGGCGCCTCGCCGTTGGTATCGGCTGGATTCCGCTACATCGTCGAAACGGATGCAGCAGACGGGTGGGAAGGGGATATCTTCCGCTGGTACGACGTTGAACACATGCCGGCGCTTGCGGCCGTCCCTGGCTGCGTGCGCGTACAACGCTTTCTCAATCGCGGTGGCGGGCCGCGCTCGCATGCTTGCTACGACCTCACCGACCCGAAAATACTGCAAACAACAGCATGGCTTGCAGTGCGTCGCACGGCTTGGAGCGATCGCGTCCGGCCACAATTCCGGAATACCCGCCGCACGATGTTTCGTTTCTTGCAGGTGTCTTCCGGACATTAAGGCCGATTTAGAGCGACATACTGGCTTCGCTGCGCTCCTTCATTTGCTCGTTCTGCGATCTTGAGCAGCGTGCCAAATTTGAAGAATTTCGACCGTCTCCCCGACCAAGCGGTACACAACCAAGTAATTGCGATGTACGACGAGCTCGCGGGCGTCTATGTCCTCGCTGGAAGGGCCCATAAATGGGAAACGGCGGAGGGCTTCGACCTGGTTGAAGATTTCGTGGATGAAGGATTGAGCTCGGTCAGGATTATCTCGAGCAATGAAATCGGCAATATGATCGAGATCCGCGAGCGCCGCACGAAGCCACTTAACCTCGTACATAGCCCCATTTTTTCATCACTGCCTCGACCTGTCTCTTTGAAGCGAACTTCCCGGCATCAGCTTCTTTGAGGCGCTCTTTCAGTTGCTCGAGCTGTGGAATGCGCCAAGCAAGGTATTCGCTTAGCGCAGTCGTCGTCACATAAGCTAGGGATCTGCCGGTGAGTCGCGAATACACATCGAGTTGGGCCTTCAGGCTCGATGGGACCCGCACGTTGATTTGTACGTCTTTGGTGGGCACAGGTGTGCTACTAATTGCTATACAAACCAAGCATAGCAATGCCCTTTTTAGGCGTCAAGGCACTCGTGCAGATAAGCTTGGTTTCTTTCCCGTCGGCGGTCTGCTCCATCGCGGCGAGGGTTGGTTATGTCGCCGATAACTCCTGGAGGAGCGACGAGATCGATAGCTTGGGGTCGTTACGTCCTTTCCTGCGAAGATCCGAACCGCATCAGCGTTTTCGCGTACGCCGGCGCCGTCGGCTCGTGCATGAAATACACATGGATTTCGCGCCATGATGTGGCCTCGAGCTTACGAGCCCACTGTTTGAGATCGTCGTCCGAATACGTTTCGAGTCGAAGCCGGACGTAGCCCCAAGGGGCCGTTTCCACCAAGGGCGGCGGCGCGTTGTCTTCTCGCTCGGAAAGGCACAGCGCCGCCCCGGCTCCCTTGAGCGCGTCGTAGACATCGTCCGCGAACCAGCTATCGTTGCGAAATTCGAACGCTGCGCCGTGGTCGCCGGGTAGCAGGCGGAGAAACTCGTTGAGGCGCGGCAGGTCCTTTTTCAGGTTCGGCGGCAGCTGAAACAGCACCGCACCGCGCTTGGCGCCCAGTGCCGCGAAAGCTGGCCCAGTTCCCGAGCATGGCGGTGTTGGGCATTCGATAGAAGGTGTTATTGATCTCGACTGTCGGCAGGCGCTCGGCGTAATAGGCCAGCATCTCCTCCGGCTTGATCTTCTCCGGGTAGAAGTTCCCCTTCCATTCCTTGAAGGAATAGCCGCTCGCACCCGCCAGGAGCCTCGAAGTTGTCACGTGTGCATTCCTCTCTTTGTCCCTAGAATTCCGGCATGGCGAAAAACAATCTCACCGAATACTCCGCCAAGCGCACCTTTGCGGCCACACCCGAGCCGGCGCCGGCATTGCCCGCGGCCGGCAGCGGGCCGCTGCTGTTCGTCGTCCAGCAGCATGCAGCACGGCAACTGCACTATGACTTCCGGCTCGAATGCGAAGGCGTCCTCAAGTCCTGGGCGGTTCCCAAGGGTCCGGCGCTCGATCCTGGTGAAAAGCGGCTCGCCGTGCACGTCGAGGATCACCCTTATGACTATGCCTCGTTCGAGGGCGTGATTCCACCCGGGCAATACGGCGCGGGCGAAGTGATCGTCTGGGATTGCGGCGTCTACTCGCCCGACGAACGCGGCGAGACTTGGTTCCACGACCGTGGGCAAGCGGAGCGCGAAGTGATGGAAGGCCTCGAAAAAGGCAAGTTGAGCATCCTTCTGCGCGGCGAGAAGCTGAAGGGCTCCTTCGCGCTGGTGCGCACCAAGGACAGGAAGCAGTGGCTCCTGATCAAGCACAAGGACCGGTTCGCCGTTGCCGCCGCTATTGTCGATATTACGGCCCAGAACCGCTCGGTGCTCTCCGGGTTGGCGGTCGCGGACCTCAAGGTTGTCCCTGCGCACCGCATTCCCGCCTCACGGCTCGTTCCATCGGGCAAGTTCGAAGCGATGCCGGCCACGCTCGCCCCCATGCTCGCCGAAACGGGCGACGTCCCCTTCAATCGCGTAGACTGGATATGGGAGCCCAAGCTCGACGGCTATCGGGTGCTCGCCTTCATCGACGAGCACGGGGTCAAGCTGCGTTCGCGGAAAGGACTCGAGCTTTCGTCCAAGTTCCCGCGGCTTGCCGCCGAGCTGGGCAGGCAGGATGCGAGAGGCATGATCCTGGACGGCGAGCTGGTGGCATTCGACGCGAACATCAAACCGTCCTTCGCGGCGCTTCAGGACCGCGCCCAGTTGAAGACCGAGCGCGAGATCGCCGCGGCCGACGAGCACGTGCCGGTGGTCTTCTTCTGCTTCGACCTGCTCTATTTCGCCGGAATCGATTTGCGCCAGTCGCCGTACCGCGATCGGCGGCGCTATCTTGCCCAGTGCCTGCTGCCCTCCCCCCGCGTGCAGCTCGTGCATGCGTCGGAAGACGGGATGGCATTGCAGACAGCGGCGATTGCCAACGGCTTCGAGGGCGTGATCGGCAAGCGCAAGGAAAGCCGCTACGAAAGCGGCCGCCGCTCGACGTCGTGGCTGAAGGTCAAGCCCACGCATAGTGCGGATTTTGTCGTTGGCGGGTATACCCGGGGAAAGGGCTCGCGTGCCCCGTTCGGTGCGCTCCTCGTCGGCTACTGGGACAGTGGTAAGTCGAGGAGCAAGCTCCGTTACGCCTCGCACGTCGGCTCCGGCTTCGACGAGCGCACGCTCGTGCAAGTGAAGGCGCGGTTGGATCCGCTGCAAAGAAAGAGCTGCCCGTTCGTCGAAGAGCCGGAGCTCAATGCACCGACGACCTGGGTCGAGCCGGAAACCGTCGCCGAAGTGAGCTTCCACAGCTGGACCGAGGATGGCGCGCTGCGTGCGCCGGTGTTCCTGCGGTTGCGCGACGACGTCGATCCGAAAGCGGTCCGGCGCACCGAAGCCGGCGCGACGCCGCAGGCGACTGCTCCCTCTGGCGGCGGCGCGGTCGACGAAGTCGTGGCGCAGCTCGAAAACACAAGGCCAGCGTTCACGATCGCAGTGGGCCCGCATCGGATCCGCCTGACACACCTCGATCGCGTCTACTGGCCCGCGGATGCGGCGCTGCAACAACCTGCGCTGACCAAGCGCGATCTGCTGCGCTACTTCGCCCAGGTCTCACCCTTCATCCTGCCGCATCTGGCCGATCGCCCGCTGACCATGATCCGCATGCCGGACGGCATCCGCGGGCAGCGATTCTTTCAGAAACACTGGGAGCAGGAGCGGCCGGCGTTTGTCGAGACCATCACGGTGGTCTCGGGTCACAAGGACGAGCATCATGAGTATCTGCTGTGCAACAACCTGCCGACGCTCTTGTGGCTGGCGCAGTCCGGGACGCTCGAGTTTCATGTCTGGCATTCGCGCGCCAGCCCCGCCTCCGACTCGCCCGTGAAAAGTACCGATTACGCCACTTCGCTGGCGACGCTAGAGGGCTCGATACTCAACTATCCCGACTACGTGCTATTCGACATCGATCCTTACATCTATTCCGGGAAGGAGGCGCCCGGTGGCGAACCCGAGCTCAACACGACCGCCTTCGAGAAGGGCAAGGAGGTGGCATTCTGGCTGCGCGAGCTCCTGCTCAGCATGTCGCTCGAGCCCATCGTCAAGACCTCGGGTAAGACCGGCCTGCACGTGTTCGTGCCGATCCGGCGCACCATCGATTTCGACGCCGCGCGGCACGTGTCCGAGCTGGTGGGCAGGCACCTGATGCGCCTGCACCCCAAGGACATCACCCTGGAGTGGAGCGTGCCCAAGCGGACAGGCAAAATCTTCATGGATTACAATATGAACGTTCGCGGCAAGACGCTGAACGTCGCCTATTCGCCGCGAGGCGAACCCGGGGCGCCGGTGTCGATGCCCTTGACCTGGGAAGAGCTCGCAGGCGCGCACCCGCTCGATTTCAGAATCACCAACGCGGCGCAGCGCCTGTCAGAGACGGGCGATCGATGGCGCGACGCCCTGAGCCGCAAGCAGAGCCTTGAGAGCGCGTTAAAGCTCGTCAAGGCCTGAACAACGAGGGAGGCAGGACATGGCTGCACGATCGATAGCATCGTTGACGGTTTCGTTCGGGCTGGTGTCGATACCGGTGAAACTCTTTTCGGCCACCGAGGCCAGCCGGGCGATCTCCTTCAATCTGCTGCACAAGGGCTGCGGGTCGCGCTTGAAGCAGCAGTACATCTGCATCAAGGAGGAAGTGCCGGTCGTGCGCGAGGACATGGTCAAAGGCTATGAATTCGCCAAGGACCAATACGTGATGTTCACGCCCGAGGAGCTGAAGGCGATGGAGGAGGTCGGCACCCACATGGCCGAGATCACCGAATTCGTGCCGATCGAGGCGGTCGACCCGGTTTACTTCGACAAGGCGTACTACCTCGCACCCGACAAGGGCGGCGCCAAACCTTTCGCGCTGCTCGCGAGCGCATTGCGCGAGTCGAAGCGCTGCGCGCTCGGGCGCTGGGCCGCGCGCGGCAAGCAGTACATCGTAATGATCCGTCCGGTCGAAGAGGGCCTCGTCATGCAGCAACTTCTCTACGCCGGCGAAGTGCGGTCGATCAAGGACATCGAGATCCCGAAGACCGAGGTGAAGGCGGCCGAGCTCAAGCTGGCGAAGATGCTGATCGAGCAGCAGGCGTCCGACACCTTCGATCCCGCCGTGTACACCGATGAGGTGAGCGCTCGCATCGAGGCGGCGGTGCAGAAGAAAGTCGAGGGCCAGGAGATCACCCTGGCCGAGGCGCCCGAAGGCGGCGGCGCTCAGGTCATCGATCTCATGGAAGCGCTCCGCGCCAGCCTCGAAAAGAAAGCGGCAGCACCGTCCAAGGCGCGCGAGTCGCAGCCTGAAGCACGCAAGCCGCCCAAGCGGGCGCAGGAGACTCCCGCCGCCGCCGCCGTGGCGCCGGCGGCGCGCAAGCGTGTCAAGAACAAGGCCTAGTATCCCGACCCACAAGTTTGCGTCCATGCCGAGAATCGACTCCGCGCCACGAGCGCGCGAAGCGAACCGCAGCCATAGCTTGAGCTATGGCGAGGATGAGCGACAGAGCGATCGGGGATGCAGATCGATTCGAACATAGCGAAACTTGTGGGTCGGGGTACTAGCACGCAAAGCAGCGCTTCGATGCATCCGTACGGCGTCGGCGACGTCGAGAAACTGCTTCACCTGCCGCGCAGCACGATTCGGGTGCTGATCGCCGCCGGATTCGTGTCGCCCGCACGCGGGCCCCGCAACGCGTGGCTTTTTTCCTTCCAGGACCTGATCGTGCTGCGCACCGCCCAGGCGCTAGCCGACGCAAAGGTGCCGCCAAGGCGGATCACGAAATCGGTGAGAGAGCTTCGCCGCCACCTTCCGGATGCCATGCCGCTTTCAGGCTTGAGCATTTGCGCGGTGGCCGACCGCGTCGTCATCCGCGAAGGCGGCAGCCGCTGGCAAGTGGAGTCAGGGCAGTACCTGCTTGCGTTCGAGGGCGATCCCGCAGACGGCTCATTGAGCGTCATCGAGCAGAAGACGGTGGCCGAGGCGCCGAGCGGCGCGGACGAGTGGTTCGACAAGGCCGCGGCCCTGGAGCGAGATGACGTCGAAGGCGCGCTAGGCGCATACGAGCGAGCCATCGCCATCGATCCAGCGTTTCTCGATGCCCACATCAACCTGGGACGGCTTTTGCACGAAGGCGGGCGCCTTGCGAAGGCCGAGCAAGTCTATCGCGCCGCGATCAAGGCGTGTGGCAGCGATCCGTTGCTGCTCTACAACCTGGGCGTGCTCCTTGAAGACATGGATCGCAAGACGCAGGCGATGGAAGCCTACGAGGCCGCGCTGCGCAGTGATCCCGGTCTGGCGGATTGCCACTACAACCTGGCGCTGCTCTACCAGAAGCTCGCCAAGCCGAAGGAGGCCATTCGGCACATGTCGCGGTATCGGGCGCTGATGGAGGCCCGATCGAAATAACGAGACTTATCACGGGTGCGATGTTCATCGCACAGCGGACCTAGCGCTCAAACGAAGACCGACTTCTTGATGATCGAGAGCAGATCGAACTTCGAAGCGGTCGAAGGTCACCCGCCTGGAGTCGGCCGGATAAACAATGTCCGACTCGATCGCACCACGTTTCATTCCCTCATTGGATCCAGGAAGGTAGCGGTGCCACCTCATCGATGACTGCAAATGACGTCCAAACGTACTCGAACTGATGTTGGATCGGCTTGCTTAGACGCATCCTGTAGGTTGCGTTGGATGAAAGCAATGTCACGTCAGAATCGGTCCTGAATGCGCCTGCGGACAGTAACAGCGTCTTGATCGGCATGGTCGGATATTCCTCACTCGGCGGCAGGTAAAGCGCCGCGAAGCACTTCGACGCAAAGTTCGGCGCCTCGGCGGTGGCCAAATCGCGATCGTAATCGGTCACCATCTTGACAAAGCGAGGTTCGCGTCCGAGGTACTCCACGCCGATCTCGACATAGTCGACCATGAGCCTCCTGAACCAGCGTACTACGGCGACGGTCCAGGGTGTCGTCTCGTTGTCGCGAACAGCTATCAGCGAGCCCGGGATCACGTGATTCAGATTGTCAATCTGCCCGCGCATGCGACAGCCCGAGTCACTTCGGTCCTTGACCTGCCAAATTTGGGGAATCGCGTCGATTGGGCCCGCCGTCGAAAGCGATATCGGGCTGGCGTTGCCGTTGGCAGGGAGAAATGAAAGAGTAGGCACTTCAAAGGGCGGGATAGTGTTTTCGGTTTTCGGTGCCGCGGCAGACGAAATTTCTTCGTTCTGCTTCTGCCCGTTCCTGCGCAACTCGTCGACGATGCAAGAGAAGCCCACGATGGCCTGGACCGCCAGGGAGACGGGCTTGCGCTCCGCGCGGCGCTCGATGTCTATTGGGTTCCGGGCAAACAGAATCGCAAGTTTCTTCAGCAGTGCGAGTTGACCGGCGCGCACCGCAGGCGTCGTCCGACACGTGAGAGTGGCGTCATCCCGCAACGAAGCCATTTCCCGGTCGATCATCGCGCTCAGGGGCGAAGAGTCAAAGTAAAAGAGATCGTCCCCTACGAGATTGCCCTTTTCGGCCGGGACACGTTTGAGCCCATCGGAGCCGCTCAGGTCGACCACGAACCCCTTCGGTACAAAGTGGACTCTATCGTTGAGCTGCACCAGTTGCAGGCCTGGCCCACTGCACCAGCGCGCGAACCAGCGGTGCGCCCACAGTGCTTCGCGTGGGGAGAACTGGCCGCTGTTCATGGCCTCCAGCAACAGGATCTGCAGGTACTGCTGCTCCAGCCCTCGCATCGTCCGGCGCTTGCCATCAGTTTCGCTGATCGCACGGGGGCGATTCAGCAAATCCCGTTCATGTGCAAGCCCATACGTCTCGTGCAGCTGTCTCCATGTTTCAGAGCTGCGCTTCTTGTATCGGAGGAAGCGCAGCAGGAATTCCAGCTTCCTGTGATGGAACAGTTGAACCTGGACCAAAGGCTCATGCTCGGTCCAGTCGTCGCCGGTTGTCTCCCGAATGTGGTGCAGAAAATATTCGTAGGCCTGGAAAAGCGACTGGCTAAGCCGAAACGCGGAATGCCAAGCCTTCCATTCGAATGAACCTATCTGGCCATCACCTTCAACGTATTGGGTCAGTAACAGCTCGATCACCGGCTGTGCCTGCCGTTCTAACGCAAGAAGCGCGTCGAGTTGGCTGATTTGGGGTTGGCCGTCTCGAATGAGCTGCCCGATCGTCTCGCAAAGCGCGTTCTGCGTCTCGAATGGATCGGCTCGCACGAAAGGGAAAACGCCTTCGCGCGCCATCCCTTCGATCAGGTGATCGGGGGCGTCTGTTCCAACCGGCGACAATGCTGCGGACAAGTACACGACATCTCCATGGATGTGCCAACCTAGAACCAGACGTAGCACAAGTTATGCCAATCGTTTTCGCCGGCCATCGCGAACAGTGGCTTGGATGCGATGACGGCAGCGTACGCCCTGCGACCAGCCATGCTGATAGGTTTACTACAGATGCACCTTCGGAATCAGAAACGGGGCGTTCTTGACGCAACTGGTTCGATCCAGTCCGCCAGCGCCTGCGCCATTTCGGCCATGACTTCCGAATCCTTGCGCCCCGTGCGCGCGGGTACGTGAAACGAATGATCGGCATCCTGGAACAGCTTGAGCGAGGCGCGCGCACCGAGCTTTCCCACCACCGCTTGCAGGAGCCGCAAGTCCGCGAGCTGATCGCGAGTGCCTTGGAGGAACAGGATCGGGACTTGCACGTCGAAGAGGTGCGCTGCGCGCTCATCCGACGGCCGCCCGGCTGGATGTAGCGGGAATCCGAGGAATACCAGGCCGCGGACACCCGGCAAGGGCGACGCTGCCTGCGCTTGCGAGGTCATCCTGCCACCGAAGGATTTCCCGCCCGCGAAAAGAGGAAGCTCCGGTACCAGACGCGACGCTTCCGCGACCGCCGCGCGGACAGTGGCTTGCGCAAGCTTGGGAGCATCCGGCCGTTTCGAGCCCTGCTCCATATACGGAAACTGATAGCGGAGCGTGGCGATGCCATGCCCGGCGAGCGCGTCCGCCATGGACTGCATGAACGGATGCGCCATGCCCGCGCCTGCACCGTGCGCCATGACATAGCAGGAGCGCGCCCGGGGCGGCGTTTGCAGCAAACCGGAGACCCGATGCGTGTCGCCGACGGCTATCGTCGCAGGCTGCGGACTCGCCGTCCTCGCTTGCGCTGCCCGAGCGCTCAAACGAAGACCAATTTCTTGAATCCGCCGTAGATGAGGCGCTTGCCGTCGAAGGGCGTCGACTTCGGATCCATCATGTCGGCCAAGCGCGGGTCTTTCATGACCTTGGCGTTGACGCGATCGCGATGCGCGCGCGACTTGTACACGATCCACGAGAACACCACGGTTTCGCCGGGCTTGAGCTTGACGCTCCGTGGGAACGACGTGAGCTTCCCGACCTTCACGTCGTCGCTGACCCATTCCTTGTATTCGAGAGCGCCATATTCCTTCCATACCTTTCCTGCCTTCTGGGCCATGCGCCGATAAGCGGCCAGGTTTTTCCGCGGTACTGGTACTACAAAACCGTCAACGTAGCTCATCTCGACCTCCAAGTTAGTTGTAAGGTGGAATTGCTCAGCCAATTGTTCATGCTGGCTCCGTTACCATGATCATTTGCTGGCCATGCCGCCGTTGACCATCCATGGCGTGCCGAAGCGGTCGACCAGCATGCCGAAGGCTTCGGCCCAGAACGTCTTCGCGATTGGCATGGTTATCTTGCCGCCTTCCGCCAAGGCTGCAAACATCCGCTGCGCCTCGGCTGTCGCCGGGTAGTTCAGCGATAGGGAGAATCCTTTCATCCCTTCGTAGGGATGGCCAACCATCGAGTCGGATGCCATCAGGACGCGGCCGTCGAGCTCGAGGCGTGCGTGCATGATCCGATTGGCGCTGCCGGGCGGCGTTTGCGCTGCCATGGGGGAATCCCCGTGCGTCATCAGTTGGAGCTTGCCGCCCAGCGTGCGCTCGTAGAAGCGCATCGCGTCAGCACAATTGCCGTCGAAGAAAAGGTAGCTATCCAGTTGAAGCATTGCAATTCCTTTTAAGATGTTGTTGGAAGTTGCTGTTTCGTCTTTCATATTGCTCGCCACAAAAACACGCGACGGCTCGCCGAAGCCTTCGGCAAGCTGTCGCGGCGCCGACTAATGTTTGGCGTTCCTCGCCATCT
>WNFR01003467.1_pt1 | contig 20875 bp, 17 predicted proteins | sample 5400221 | NCBI WGS metagenome assembly WNFR01 (sample SAMN13153357, study PRJNA577476) | soil metagenome | isolation source: 40 cm soil under Madrone tree | place: USA:California | collected 2016-06-14 | reverse complement strand
ACGTTGCCGCCCCAGCATTCCACCAGCGCGTCGAATCCTTTCAAGCGGCAGGCGGCAAGAAAACCGTTACGCCCACCCGAGCAGGTGCCGAAGACGCCGACCTTGCTGCTCACATAGGGAAGGGAGCGCAAGAACTTCAACGAACCTTCGAGATCACCGAGCACTTGCTCATCCGGCACGCCGCCCGCGGCGCGCGCCTTGGCGCCGACGTCTTCGGGGCTCGCATGACCTTCGCGAAAATACAAGTTCGGCGAAATCGTCGCGTAACCGTGGTGCGCAAAACGCCGCGCGCACTCGCGATACCATTCGTCCCATCCCGGCGCGTGGTGGATAATCACCATTCCCGGTACTGGTCCGGCGCCGAGAGGGCGAGCGTAGTAGGCGTTGATGATGTCTCGGTTATGTCCTTGCACGCTGACCGTTTCCGCCAACATGCCTTCGTACTGGTCGGTTTGGTACATGAAAACCTCCCTGAGAAAAATAACCGCAAATAAATCCACCACGCGATGGCGCGTGACGGCTGAATAAGGTCTTATGTTATTTTTTGAGCGCGCGATAGGCAGCTTCGATATTGGTATCGAGCCGCGGTTTTCCACCGGTCCAGCTATACTCCGGTAATCCTGGATCTTTTTTGATTTCGTCGAGGGATTTGCCTTGCGCCATCTGCTTGCCGACTCGATCCACAAGCACGTCATAGAAAGTGTCGGTTTCATCGAGCAGTTGCACGGTGGTCGGCCGTCCGTGCGCTGGCACGACCACGTCGGGAATTAGCGCCTTGAGCTTCTTGATGACGGACTTGATGTTTTCAATAGTCACGAACGGCCGCAGAAAGCCGAATCGTTTCACCGCCGCGGTGGCGGCGGAAAAAAGCACACGCTCTTTCGGCAGCCAGATCGCCGTGTCGGCGTCGCTGTGAATATTTTTGAGTTGGATGAGCTCCAGAGTCCGATCGCCCAGGTTCAAAATCATTCGGTCGTTGAATTCCACGTGCGGCGTGACCAGGCGGAAGCCACGAAACGCGTCGCGCATTTCGTTCGACTCGGCCATCAATTTTTCGTTGCGCTTGGGATCGTAATAGTTTTTCATGCCGGCCGTCGCTCCGGCGGAAGCGATCACGATAGCCGGCGGCGAGAAAACAAAATTGCCGGCGGTGTGATCGTTGTGAGTCTCGGTATTGATCAGATATCGGATCGGCTGGGACGTCAGTTGCTTCACCGCTTTCAAGATCGCCAGGGAATCCGGCGGATTGGGACCGCTGTCGATCAGCACGACGCCTTCCTGGGTGATGATGATGCCGCAGTTGGAGGTCGGGTCTCTGCCGGCGATGTCGTCTCTCCCGTAGATATAGATGCCATCTTTGATTTTCAGGAAATGCGGTCCGAGGTCTTGCGCGAAAAGCGGCGGCCCGAAAAATAGCCACCAAAGGCCGATGGCTGTGGTAGTTTTCTTTTTCATGGCAAGTTCCTGTCTACCAATCAATAAGTGTCCCGTTATATTTCCGGGTTTAGATTCGATGTCATGCCGAGCAGAGCGAAGCCTCTCGGCTTTTCAGCGGGATACAAGTCGAGATTCTTCGGCGCCACCTCAGAAATGACATCACGTCGTGGTCTCCTAGTACTGAAAGACTGTCCACGCAGATCCAAAAATTTTTTCAAAAGGATTTGATAATTTATAAATTATTTAATATGTACCGCAGTGCGGCGTCGGGAAGCAATACAAAAACACATTTTGGTCAGCGCTCAAAAAGGGAACACGCTTGGAATACTTTAGTCTCGCCGAGATCGCCTACAAGAAAATCAAAGAGGCGATTCTCAAGCATGAAATCGTTCCCGGCCAGCGGCTTTCGCACGAAGATCTGGTGCTGCAACTGAAAATCAGCCAGACGCCGATCCGCGAAGCGCTGTCGCGCTTGGCCCAAGAGGGTTACGTGACGCGGCTCACCAACCGCGGCTATCGGGTCAGCGAAATGACGGCCGAGGAAGTCGAAGAGCTGTTCGGCTTGCGCCGCGCGCTGGAGGCCTACTGCATCGACGAGGCGATTCGGCGCATCACACCTGACGGCATCGCCGCGTTGGAGCAAAGTGTAAAATCGTCCCGTAAGTCGATTGCAGCGAACGAACCGCTCGTCGACCGCTATATCATCAATAAGGATTTTCACCTGACGGTCGCGCAGATCGCCGGGAACCATGCGGTCTGCCGTGTGTTGGACGATACCTGTGAGAAGCTCGTGCTCAAGCGGCGCATCGAGGGCGTTTCGCAAGGCGGATTTGCGGTATTGCGGCACCACCGAGAAATTTTTCAGGCGATCAAGCGCAAGGATGCGAAAAAGGCGCATGAGCTGATGCGCGTTCACTTGGACGAGATCAAAGACACCTTGCTCAAGCAGATCGCGTCGCGGACGCGAAGGGCGCGCGCGCGGTAGATCGCGACCAGTCATTGATAACGGAGTCATGCATGGAGTGTCAGGCAAAAGACCTGCGAACGTTTCTAAAGCTTCTCGACGATCGTTTTCCCGGCGAGGTGCTGCGCGTCGATACTCGGGGCAAAGCGTTCGACCTTGCCCAGTGCGACGCCGCGGCGTTTCTCGCCAAGCTGAAAGCCGGCGGCAAGCGGCCGGCGACGTTGTTTCGCGGTTTCAAGACGCTCAGCGGCAAAACCTGGCGGGGCGAATTGCTTTTCTCCGAGCTGTCCACGCTGCGCAAGCAAGCCGCGGCGTTGGATCTCGACGGAGAAGTGAAGTTTCAAGAACTGGCCCAGGAGTTTTCCCGGCGCAATCGGCTGACTACGAAGCCGGTGAAGATTTCTTCCGCCGAAGCGCCGGTCAAGCAGAACGTGATGACCGGCACAGGGTTGTCGCTTTTCGATCTGCCCGTTTACCGCAAGGATGAATTCGACGCCAAGCCCGGCTGGCTCTGCGCCATCGGTGTCGGCAAGGAGCCGGACTCGGGACGATATAACCTGTCATGGCACCGGCTTCACGTCCACGCGCCGGAGTTTGCGTCGGCGCGCATCAACCCGCGTCATTTAATGGAATACATGAACCGCTACCGTGCCAAGGGCTTCGACAAAATGCCGGTGGCCTTCGCGCTCGGCCATCATCCGGCGTTCGAGGTGGCGGCGGGATCGAATTGCGCCTGGGGCGTCGACGAGTATGAATTCGCCGGCGGTCTGATGGACAGCCCCGTGCGTGTCACGCCATCGGCCACGCTTGGAGAAGAGTTTTTAATTCCTGCCGATGCCGAGATCGTCGTCGAGGGGATGGTCGATCTTAACAAGAAAGAAATCTGCGGGCCGTGGGCGGACGTCATGAGATATTATTCGCCGCAAACCCTCGAACCGCTGTTCACACCGACTGCGTTTCTGATGCGGAACGATCCGATCTGCATCGGCAATTGGACCGGCCACGATACTTATGGCGTGTTGGGCGCGGCGTCTTACGTTTACAGTGTTCTGAAAGAACGTTACCCACGTGTCCTCGCGGTCAATCAAGTCTGTCCTTATACCTACGTGATTCAGTTCAAGCCGAGAGTGCCGGGAGAGAGCATGCGGCTGGCTTTGATGGCGCTCGGCAGTTTCGCAGACCGGATCAAGAACGTAATTCTGGTCGACGACGATATCGATCCGTTCGATTTGGGCATGGTGATGTTCGCCATCAGCACGCGGACCGATGCGGATTCCGCGCAGATCCAGATCATCCGCGACCTTCAAGCCAATCGACAAGATCCGTCGACGGAAAAGTACTTGCGCGTCGGCGGTTTGATCATCGACGCCACCAAGCCGGTGGGCAAGCCGTTTCCGGATATCGGCAAGCCACCCGACGACGCGCTGGCGCGGATTCGGTTAGAAGATTTTGTCAGCGCGGCTGAGTTGGGAAAGATCGCGGGGTGACGTGTGGTGGTGTCGAAAGCGTAAGTGAGCGGGGGAAAGGTTAGGATAGGGGTGCGAAGCGCGCCATTGAAATTGAAAGGCACCCCCACCTTTGTCCTCCCCCGTCGAGGGGGAGGATTTAAACGAGAACCGGCAAAAATTGGCTACAACAAGAGTGGAAGTCGATCTATTTGCGACGGCACGGAAGGAGAAGCCTATGCCACCGGAATTTTACATTACCTGTCCGAAATGCGGCCATCGGTACAACGTGCACAAGATGATTTACGACGAGGGCGAAGATTTTTCCATGTTTTGTCCGGTTTGCACCGCGCGATATCCGCGGAAGGAAGGCAAGATCGACGCCGCCAATTTCGACATCAAAAAATAGGAAACAGAATTGAAACCCGCAGAATTCCAATATCACCGGCCGCGCGAAATCAACGAGGCGTTGAGTTTATTAAAGGAAGTGGGCGAGGACGGCAAGATTCTCGCCGGCGGTCAAAGCTTGATGCCGATGATGAATTTCCGATTGGCCGAGCCGGCGCATCTGATCGATATTAACTTTATCGGCGGCATGGATTACATCCGGAGCGAGAAGGACGCGATCAAGATCGGCTGCTTGGCGCGCCAGTCACGCGCCCTCAGCGATCCGCTGGTTCGGCAACGCTGTCCGCTGCTTGCCGCTGCTTTCGTGAAATAGCGGCGCGAGATTTTTTCCAGTCCTACTTAACCACCGCGCTTGCCAACGATGAGATGGTGCTCGAAGCGTCGGTTCCCGAGCAGCCGGCGCGGTCCGGTTCTTCGTTCGTCGAATTCGCGCGCCGCTTCGGTGATTTCGCGATCGTCGGTGTCGCGGTGTCGTTGGTATTTTCCAATGATGAAATTACCGACGCGCGAATTGCCTTGACCGGCGTCGGCGACAAGCCCTGGCGCGAGCGCGGGATTGAAGAGATTCTGATCGGTAAAAAAGCGACGCCGGAGCTATTCAACAAGGCGGCCGGCGAAATCGCCGCCAGCATCGACCCGAGCTCGGACATCCACGGTAGCGCGGCTTACCGAAAGTCGCTGGCGAGTGTTCTAGCACGCCGCGCATTGAATGAAGCATTGCAAAAAGCGCGAATTGGCGGCTGATGACATGGTTGCGGCGCAGACAAACAGCGGGTGTCGTGAAAACTTTCCCCTTTGGAAAAGGGGGAACAAGGGGGATTTCGGCTGTGATAGAGCTGTGGGTCACTCGGAAAATCTCCCCTAGCCCCTCTTTTTCAAAGAGGGGTAAATCCTGACCACGTCGAAATTGAGAATGGACTTGCAGAAAATAAGATTGATCGTCAACGGTAAGCCGATTGAAAGAGAAGTCGAGAGCCGGCTCAGTCTCGCCGATTTTCTCCGCCACGATTTAACCCTGACCGGCACGCACGTCGGCTGCGAGCATGGGGTGTGCGGCAGTTGCACGGTGCAGCAGAATGGCGCGCCGGTGCGCTCCTGCTTGATGCTGGCGGTGCAGGCCGACGAGTCCGAGATTACGACGGTCGAAGGCCTTGCCAACAATGGTTCTCTTAACCCGCTGCAGCAGGCGTTCAAGAAACATCACGCGTTGCAATGCGGTTTCTGCACGCCGGGATTTTTGATGACGGCGGATGCGCTGTTGCGCAAGAGCGGACCGCTCAACGACGCCGAGGTGCGCCAAGCTGTTTCCGGCAATCTGTGCCGCTGCACGGGTTATCAGAATATCGTCGACGCCATCGTCGAAGCTTCGGGTGGACAACCGGCGGCGCGAGCACACCATGAACACGCGACTTCCTCCAAGTTCATCGGCGCGCGGGTGGAACGCGCCGAAGACCACGAGCTTTTGTCCGGCAAAGGCGTATTTGTCGACGACATCGATTTTCCCGGCATGTTGCACGCACACGTTGTCCGCAGCGTCCATGCGCGCGCGAGGATTTTGCGCATTGACACCGTCGCGGCCAAGCGCGCTCCCGGCGTCGTCGAGGTCATCACCTTCGAAGATCTCGGCACGGTGCGCAAACTGCCGCTGACGATTCCCCATCCGAATTTGAAACCGCTTACCGAATTTCCCATGGCCAAGGATCAGGTGCGCTACGTCGGCGAGCCGGTTGCGGTGATCGTCGCCAGCTCCCGTCATTTAGCCGAAGACGCCGCGCCGCTGGTCGAAGTCGAATACGAAGTCACGACAGCCTGTGTCGATATCGAAAAAGCGCTGGCGCCGGACGCGCCGCGCGTGCACGAGAGCGAAACCGATAACGTCGCCGGCTTCATGAAGCAGTCGACGGGCGACGTCGAGAAAGCATTCGCCGAAGCAGATCATGTCATCAAAGAAACTCTGCGCGTGCATCGCGGCGGCTGCCATGCGATCGAGACCCGCGGCATCGTCGCGCAATTCGATCCGAAGGCCGGCTTTCTAACCATCTGGGCGTCGTGCCAGGGGCCGCACCGGATTCGCCGCACGCTATTACAATTGATGGACATGCCGGAGCATAGGGTCAGAGTGATTGCGCCGCGGGTCGGCGGCGGCTTCGGGCCCAAGGGCGGTTTCTATCCGGAAAACTTTCTGGTGCCTTGGCTGGCCGTGCGATTCGGCACGGCGGTGAAGTGGATCGAGGATCGGCGCGAGCATTTCATATCCAGCCGCCAGGAGCGCGATCAGACCCATTGGGTCGAAGCGGCGTTCAGCAACGACGGAAAAATCGTCGGCCTGAAGAATTTTTTCCTCTATGACACCGGCGCCTATAGTACGAGCTTGGTTGTCCCTTGGATTACCTTGGCGACGATTCCGGGGCCGTACAAGGTTCCCAACCTGCAGTTGGAATTCAAAGCCGTTTACACCAATAAGGTGACGGCCATGGTGGTGCGCGGCGCGGGCCGGCCGCAGGCGGTCTACGTGATGGAAAAGGTCATGGATCGGATCGCGCGGGAGTTGGACATGGATCCGGCCGAAGTGCGCCGGCGCAATCTTATTCAGAAAGATCAGTACCCGTACAGTGTCGGCATTCTCTACCGGGACAACAATCCGCTCGAGTACGACAGCGGCAATTATCCTGCATGCTTGGAAGAAGCGCTCAGGATGATCGGCTACGAAGATTTCCGCAAATCGCAATTAGTGGAGCGCAAGCGTGGCGTGCGGCTCGGCGTCGGCATCGCGGCGTATGTCGAAGGCACGGGCTTCGGCCCCTACGAGGGCGGCAGCGTCAAGGTCGGCACCGACGGCAAGATTTACGTTTTCACCGGCGCGGCATCGCAGGGACAAGGACAAGAGACGGCCCTCGGTCAGATCTGCGCCGACTATCTCGGCGTCGATTTCCAAAACGTCGACGTCGTTACCGGCGACAGCGCGGCGATTCCTTACGGCGTCGGAACTTTCGCCAGCCGGGTGATGGTGACCGCGGGCAACGCCATCGCGCAGGCTTCGGAGCAGTTAAGGCAGAAAGCGCTGGAGCTTGCGGCCAACAAACTCGAATGCCGCAAGGAAGATCTGGATTTGGTCAACGGCGAAATTTTCGTCAAGGGGACGCCGGAAAAGAAGATTACTTTGCGAATGCTCGCGCACGAGGCGGCGAACCGGGTGTCGGGCTTCATGGTCGACCGCAGCATCGAACCGGGACTGGAAGCGACGGTTTATTATTCGCCGCGGCGTTCGACCCATTCCAACGGCGTGCACGTCGCCGTTGTCAAAGTCGATGAGGAAACCGGCCACGTGGAAGTTCAGCGCTACGCGGTGGCGCATGATTGCGGCACGATGATCAACCCGATGCTGGTGGACGGCCAGATTCACGGCGGCGTCGCCCACGGCATCGGCAACGCGCTCTACGAAGAAGTGATTCACGATGAGAGCGGACAGATTTTGAACGGCAGTTACATGGACTACTATTTACCCGGCGCCATGGAAGTGCCGCGCATGGACGTCGCGCATCTCGAAACGCCGACACCGCTCAATCCGCTCGGCTGCAAAGGCGCCGGCGAAGGCGGCACGATCCCCGCGCCGACCGCTGTCGCGCTGGCGATCGAAGATGCGTTATCGGACTTGAGAGTGAAAGTAGACCGGATACCGGTGCGTCCGGAGGTGTTGTTGAATTCGATAGAAAACGCGAAACGAGAAATGTGAGGCGTGAGGGGTGCTCCCCTCTTAGCGGTTTTTTAGGGCATAAAGGAGGTGTAGCGATGGTCATGATGGAACGGTTCGGTACTCCGAGTACGAGGTTAATGTCGGTGATGAAAAGTTTTCAGGTCCCGGTGCGCTCGGTGCAGCCTGGCGATAAATTGCTCGTCATTACCGATGATGCGATGGATCCGCTGATCTGGCAGTGCATGATGGCGGCGATCAACGAAAAAGGCGGCGAGGCCGTGCTATGCATGTGGCCGCGATTGCCGCGCCACTTTGCCGACGTGCCGCAGATGGCCATCGAAGCGGCGCGCGGCGCCGACGTGATCGTTGCGCTCACCACCACCGCGATGAGCAACTCGACGCCGGGCTCGCGCGCCATGCGCCAAGCTTGCGGCGGGCCGATGTGGCTGATGGAGGAATTGACGGTTGAGATTCTCGTCGACGGCGGCGGCCGAACTTCCATGGCAGACGTCGAAGAGATTTGCGCCCTCGGCCGCAAAGTCGGCGAGCTGCAGGACAACGGCAAAAAAATTCGCGTGCAAGCCGATAACGGCACCGATCTCACCGCCGAGATCGGCGGTCTGGAGCCGGGGTTCTTTGCCAACTGGTGGGGACGAATTCCTTTCGGGCGCAATCCGAAAAACGGCAAGTTGGCCGGCGGCACATGGCCGTGGGGCGAGGCTCACGTGGAGCCGGTGCCGGGGACGGCCAACGGCAAAGTTGTCTGGGAAGTAACGGCGCAGTATCCGCCCGGCCGCTGGAAGCACCCGGTGACGTTAGTTATCGAAAATGGCCGCTGCATCGACGTTCAGGGCAAGACCGAGGCCGATCAAGTGCGCTGGTTCGTGAAAACCTACGGCGACGAGAACTCGTGGCTCGTCGGCGGTGAGATCTCAATCGGCCTCAACAAACTTTGCCAGAAAGATAACGACTCGGTGCGCGAGTGGAAAAAACATTACGGCGCGATGCATTTCGGTATCGGCCACGGCGCCGACCGCGGCAAGGTGAACAGCATTCTGCGACTGGAAGGGATCACCGATTACATTACGATGACCATCGACAATACGGTGGTATGCGAGAAGGGGCAGTTTAAGATCTGAGATTGTACACTGCGAACAACGCAAATTATTCGTGAGAACATTCTGTCGTAAAATTTGGTGTGTGTTTACAGTGGCGTATGTTTGGGCTCTTTCCCCTTTGGCAAAGGATTAGGGGGATTTGTTCGCAGATGCAAAACCCGTGGCAACTGGAAAATCTCCCCTGGCCCCTCTTTTTCAAAGAGGGGATGCTCTGAAGACAGCCATAAAAAGGACTGAACAATGGCAAGCACAATAGCAGAGCGCCGGCCGCGACGGTTTAATGATTTACGCGAATATTTATCCGTCGTGAAAGAGATGGGTCATCTCAAGATGATCGAAGGCGCGGATGGGGAGCTGGAGATCGGTGCGCTTACCGGGATGATCGGCGCGCGGCGCGATTGTCCGGTCTTGCTCTTCGACGCCATCCAAGGTTATCCGCGCGGCATGCGCTTGATGACCAACATGCTCAACAACGCCGAGCGGCAGAAGATCATTCATGGATGCCCAGCGGAGATCAGCGAAGCCGAAGCGGCGCGTTGGTGGAACACCGAGGTGAAAAAATTTCAGCCGGTGCCGCCGGTGTTCGTCAACCATGCGCCGGTGAAACAAAACGTTAAAGAGGACAAAGACGTCAATCTCAAGATTTTCCCCTGGGCCCGCTGGCATGAAAAAGACGGCGGCGGATATATGTGCGCGACTTCAACGGTGACGCGCGACCCGGGAAGCGGCTACATCAACGTCGGCTCCTATCGCTTTAAATTGATCGATGAGACGACTTGCGTCGGCCACATGGCTTCAGGACACCACGGCGACATCATCAGCAAACAATATTGGAAACAGGGGAAGGCCTGTCCAGTGGCGATCTCACTGGGACAGGAGCCGTCGATCCTCATCGCCGCCGGCGACAATGCCGCTTGGGGGCATTGTGAATACGATTACGCCGGTTGGCTGCGCGGCGCGCCGGTCGAAGTAACCAAGGGCGTTTATACCGACCTGCCGATTCCCGCCACCGCGGAGGCCGTGCTCGAAGGCGAGATTCCTCCTCCGAAATCGGGTACGGCGATCGAAGGACCGTTCGGGGAAATGGGTGGATACTATGGCGATGCCAGCCCGTCGTCGCTGATTAAAATCCACTCGGTGCTTTACCGCGACGATCCGATCATCATGGGCTCGCCGCCTTTTCCGAATACGGCGCGCAATTTATTCGGCGCGCGCGGTTTGCGCGTGCGCTCCGAGCTCGAAGCGTTGGGTATTCCTGGAATTAGAGGCGTCCGATACGGCGGCGGTATCGTTGTACTCTCGATCGAACAATCTTTTCCTGGTCATGCGATGCGGGCGGCTCTTGGCGCATTGGGTGGTACGGGAGGCTACCACACGCGCTTCGTAATCCTCGTCGACGAAGACGTCGATCCACACAATCTCGCCGAGGTGTTCGAAGCCATGGGCAGCCGCTGCGATCCGGGTACGTCCCTCGACATCAATCGGCGTATCTGGAGCTCGCGCGTCGACCCACGGCTGGAACCAGAGAAGGTTGAAAAAGGTGATTACACGGGATCGGTGGCGATCATCGATGCGACCAGGCCGTATCATTGGAAAGAACATTTTCCCGAGAAGGTCGGGATCTCATCGGAATTGCGCAGAGCTATGGAAGAAAAGTGGCGAGATTTATTGGGTGAAAAATAAGCGAACAGATGTTTTAACGTGAAACGATGCGAGAGTTGCTGTTGTCGTTAGTGCATTTCCGGCGCCATTCCTTCCCCCTAGACGGGGAAAGGTCCGGATGGGGGTGCGAGCGCGCAAGTGAATCACCCCCACCTTTATCCTCCCCCGTCGAGGGGGAGGAAAGTAAAAGATGTGCCGGCGTCTGCGGCGCTATCGTTACGATTACTATAATCGCTCTTTTGCTTCTTTGCTCGGATGCATCCGCTCAACTCAAGAAAATCAGATTGTGTGTGCCTGGTGTCGGCTCGGGCATCATGCACAGCTATATCGCCAAGGAACGCGGCTACTTCGCTCAAGAAGGTTTGGAGCACGATGTGCTCGTCGCGCGCGGCCAGATATGCACGATGGCGCTGCTCAACGGTCAGATGGAACTTTCGAGCAATCCGAACATCTTCGACGCTATGGTCGCGGGCAGGTTCAAAGGAAAAGTCATTTACGTCTCGGCCAAAACTCTCGGCCATCGCTTCATTGTTGCTCCCGAGATCAAGAACTTCGACGGCGTGAAGCAAAAAAATGTCGCCGTCAGCACTTTCGGCGGGCTGACGGACATCCTCACCCGCGAGATCCTTGACAGAACGGAATCAATCCGGCGAAAGACGTTGTGCTGCTTCAGATCGGCACCCCGGACGTGCGCTACGCGGCGCTGAAAGCCGGGACGGTGAGAGCCGCGCTGCTCGCGTCGACCCAGGGTTTACAGGCGGTGAAAGAGGGATTTCGCGAGTTGCCGTACCATCAACCGCCGTGGCTCTCCTCGCCGATCGTCGCCAGCGACGAGCTACTGGCGCGACCGGATGATGCTACGTGGGTTGGTGCGGGCAATCGAAAAAGGGCATATCTATTACGGAAAAAATCCAGAGGTGGCGATCGAGCTGATTCGCAAGATCCAGCGCATCGACAACCGCGCCGTCGCCAAACAGATCTATGACGACGACATGACGCGGCACAACCCGGGCGGCGGCTTGGAAGAGGCGAGCATGCGGCGCGTGGTGGAGCGAGCGAGGGAAATGTTGAAAGTGCAGAAGCACGTCGAGCCCGGCGAAGTATTCGATTTGAGTCTCGCCAGAGAAGTCGACGCAGAATTGAAGAAGATTAAATGGGAACCATAGTTGCGAAGTGAGGGGTGAAAGGTAAGGAGTTAGGAGTCCAGTCCCCTCACCCTTTACTCCTGACTTCTAACTAACAACGACAACAGGACAGGATCTAAATGACAACGCGAAATCACCGGTCGATGGAGGATACGGTGTCATGGTCATGATGGAACGGTTTGGCAGTCCGGCGACGCGGTTGATGTCGGTGATGAAAAGTCTTCAAGTTCCGGTGCGCTCGATTCAGCCGGGCGACAGAGTCCTGGTCATCACCGATGACGCCATGGATCCTTTGGTCTGGCAGGGCGCGATGGCGGCGATCAATGAAAAAGGCGGCGAGCCGGTGTTGTGCATGTGGCCGCGGCTGGATCACCACTTTGCCGATCCGCCGCAGATGGCGATCGAAGCGGCGCGCGGCGCCGACGCGATTTTCGCGCTGACCACGACGGCGCTGAGCGACGCGTCCGTGGGATCGCGCGCGATGCGCAAAGCATGCGGCGGGCCGATGTGTTTGATGGAAGAGATGACCGTTGAAATTCTCACCGAGGGCGGCGGGCGGGCGAATCTCGATCAGGTAAAAGAAATTTCCGCCTTGGGCCGGCGCGTCGGCGAAGTTTACGACCGCGGCAGGAGAGTTCACATCAAATCCGAGGCGGGCACGGAACTGACGGCGCAGATCGGCGAGATGCCGCCGTCCTATCACGCCGACCGGTGGGGCAGGATTCCGTTTGGCCGCAGCGCGAAAACCGGTAAGCTTTTAGGCGGCACGTGGCCGTGGGGCGAGGCCCATATAGAACCGATTCCCGGTACGGCTAATGGAACCGTCGTCTGGGAAGTGACGGCGCAGTTTCCGCCGGGGCGGTGGCGCAATCCAGTCGCGCTGACGATCAAAGATGGTCGCGTGGTCGATATCCAGGGCAAAACCGAAGCCGATCAAGTGCGCTGGTTTCTCGAAACCTATGGTGATGAAAGTTCGTGGCTCTGCGGCGGCGAGATGGCGCTTGGACTTAGCAGGCTGTGCCAGCCGGACTCGGACTCGGTGCGCAGTTGGAAGAAACATTATGGCGCGATGCATTTCGGCATCGGCCACGGCGCCGATCGCGGCAAGATCGTCAGCGTGCTCCGGCTGGAGGGGATCATCGAAAAAATCACGATGATCATCGATGATACCGTGGTTTGCGATAACGGGAAGATCTTGGTCTGAGTAGGGGCTCTCATGAAACGACGCGGTTTCGCATTCTTGTTCATTCTTATTGCTGGTGTTTTTGGTTTGCGTAGTTTGGTCGATGCGCAAACTCGACAATTCAAAATTTGCGTGCCGGACTATTCCGTCGGAGTCATGCCGTTTTTCGTCGCCAAGCAGAATGGTTACTTCGCCCAAGAACAGATTGATATCGAAGTGATTGCCGGGAGGGGCAATCTCTGCACCATGGGACTGATTGCGGGTTCTTTTCAATTAACTTACTCGCCCAGCACTTTTGACTCGATAGTCGCCGGCGACATCAAGGGCAAGACAATTTACGTCGCGGAAAAGTTTTTGCTTCATCGCTTGATCGTGGCGCCGCAAATCAAAAGATTCGAAGACCTCAAGGGGAAAAAGATCGCCATCAGCGCCTTTGGCACTCTTACCGATTTGCTCACCCGAGAAATTTTGCTCGACCACGGTCTCAAGCCGATGCAGGATGTCATCTTGCTGCAAACCGGCGGCGTACCGGTGCGATTCGCCGCGTTGAAATCCGGCAATGTACAAGGCGCCTTATTGGCGTCGCAACACGCGTTGGCGGCGATGCAAGACGGCTTTCGAAATTTGGAGTACACTCCGCCGCCTTACGTCTCTCATCCGTTAATCGTGAAAAACGAAATGCTCACGAATGATAAAGCCGTGACCCGTTCGTTTATCCGTGCGTTTTTGAAAGGCCATCTGTTTTTTGGTCAAAAGCCTGAAGAAACCCTCAATGTGATCCAAAAAGTTTTGCGCATCGACGATCGCAAGACGGCGCGGGAAACCTATGAAGACGAGATGCGCCGATACAATCCCGGCGGCGGGTTCGAGCAAGGCAACATGCGAAAAGTTATCGACCGCGCGCGCGAAGCGAGAAAAATGGAACGCAAGGTGGAGATTCCGGAGGTTTTTGATTTGAGCCTCGCAGCGGACGTGGAAGGGGAACTGAAGAAAGCGGGCTGGAAGCCCTAAATGATTCTGACAGTTCAAATCGTTCAAGTCGTCCAAAAGGTTCAAGCTGTGGATTAGGATCCTTATGCAAGTTTTTTGCTTTCATTTGATGCCGTGGGCATATCTGCCGGAGGATTTTTCTCAGTCGCACAAAACCGCCTGGGTGACTTGTCCCAACTCGCTTTACGATCCCGAGCTTGGCCATCCGCTATACAATCGATATTTGGATGAATTGGAGTTGGCCGATCAGCTCGGCTTCGACGGCGTGTGCGTCAACGAACATCATCAGACCGCCTATGGCGGCATGCCGTCGCCCAACATCATGGCGGCCTGCTTGGCGCGGCGCACCAAGCAGGCGAAGCTGGTGGTCCTAGGCAACGTCTTGCCGCTCTACGATCATCCGCAGCGCGTCGCCGAAGAGATCGCCATGCTCGACGTGATTACCAAAGGCCGAGTCGTTTCAGGCATGGTCGTCGGCACCGGCATGGAATACTTCTCGTACAAGGTCAACCCCACGTATGCGCGCGAGCGCTTTCACGAGGCGCACGACCTGATCATCAAAGCGTGGACGACGGAGGGGCCGTTCAGTTGGGACGGCACGCATTATCGCTTCCGCTATATCAACGTCTGGCCGCGGCCGTATCAGAAGCCTCATCCGCCGATCTGGATTCCCGGCTCCGGCAGCTCTGAAACGATGGAGTGGGTGGCCAAGCAGAAATACACTTATATGGTTCTGCCGACCCTGGCGCCGTTCGAGCTACGTCGCCAAGCGGCCGAGTATTTTTCTCAATGCTGCAGCAAAGCGGGATACACGGTTCGTCATACGCAAATCGGCTGGGGCATCGGTATTTACGTCAGCGATACGGACGAGCAAGCGCGGCGCGAATACGAGCCGCACTATTGGTACTATGCGCGCAATCTTCTAAAGCAGCCGGTGCAGTTAAGCATGCCGCCCGGACATACGTCGATCGCCAGCGTAATGGGCATGATGAAGCGGCGGCTCGAGTCCCGGCCATCGAATTTGTCCACGTGGAAGGAAGTGGACGAGGCGGGATACGTGATCGTGGGCAGCCCGGAGACGGTGCGCCAGCGGCTCGAAGATTATGCGAAGAAGGTGGGATTCGGCCTGCTGATCGCAAATTTCTCCGTCGGCAACGCGCCGCGCGAGTATACGGAGAAGAGCATGAAGCTGTTTGCCGAAAAGGTCATGCCGAAGCTACGGGATATTAATATCGATGCGCCGGCGGCGAATGGGTGAGCCGCAGATGAGTTGAGACTAGCGTACGTCATGCTCGCGAACGCGGGCATCCAGGTTGGATTTTTTGAATTCCAAGAAAGAACCTGGATTCCCGTTTCCACGGGAATGACGAATTGAGTAGACCAGCAACATTTGAGAACAGAATTCGAGATGGCGAGTTGTAAAGAAGAAACCATTAAAGTTCGCGGACGAAGCACGCGCCTCTTTCGCGCCGGCGACGGGCCGCCGCTCATGTTTCTCCATGATGAGTTTTGTCCGTCCTGGTTGCCGTTGCACGACAAGCTTGCGGCTGAGTTTGAAGTTTTTGTGCCGATCCATCCGGGATTTTCCGGGTCGGAAGATCACTTCGATCAATTCGAAGTAATGGAAGATCTCGTGATCCATTACCTCGATTTGTGTGAAGCACTTGGCCTGGAGCGGCCCACGGTCGCCGGCGCGTCGTTCGGCGGCTGGATCGCGGCGGAATGGGCGATTCGCTACAGCGATCGTTTGAAAACTCTGATCCTCATCGACGCGCTCGGATTGCGGTTGGCGACGGCGCCCGCGGCGGACGTTTTGAGTCTCGACGGCCCGGGGCTGCGGCAGGCGTCGTTCGCTGATCCTAATTCGCCGCTGGCGATGGAAACGCTTCCCGATACACCGAAAGCCGACGCGATCGTGAGTACGATTCTTGGCCGGCGCACTTTGGCGCGCTTTGCTTGGCAGTTTCCCGACGATCCGAGATTGCTTCGCTACCTCTACCGCGCGCGGCTGCCGGCGCTGGTCCTCTGGGGCGAGCGCGACAGCTACGTTCCGATCGCGCATGGCGAGGCTTTTCACGAAGGGATCGTGAACTCCGAGTTCACCGCAATTCCCAACGTTGGCCATCTGCCGCACCTCGAAGTGCCGGACGAATGCGCGAAGCTCATGCTTGCTTTTTTGCGTAAACATGCCGGCTGACTAAGTTTGTGTTTCCAAAGATGCGAATATAGATATGGCGAGGATTTGACGATTTCGAGTTAAGAGATTTGGAGGCAACGATGTTCAAGGTGGAAGCCAACCTCAAAGAAATCGCCACGCGGCAGCTGACACAGCGCCGCGCGCGTAAAGAGGGCGAAGCGCGACGGCCGGTAACGACGGTTAACTGCAAAGCACTGCACGGACTGCAATTCCGTGCCACGGTGGAAGGGCACAGTTTTATTTCCGACGAGGGTGATGAAGCCGGCGGACATGATGCCGGCCCGGCGCCGCTCAGATATTTTCTCGCCGGTATCATGATGTGCCATCAGGTCTGGTGCGTGAAGAGCTCGGCGGTGGCGGATGTGCAATTGAATCGCCTCCAGGGAGAAATCTCCGGCTTCGTCGAGGCGGGCGGTGGCGACGCGGGCAAGGAAGTCGAACGCGGGTTCGATCTGATCAAGTACACGGTGACGATCGAAAGCCCCAACTCTGCGGATGCGATTCGGTCGATCGTCGAAGCGGCGACGCGCCGTTGCCCGGCTTTTGTTTCGGCGGCGCGAAGCATACCGGTCGAAGTGACGATTATGCATAACGAGCAAAATCTCGGCGCGAAAACCTACGACAGGAGAAGCAAGTGATTTTCACCGATCTAAGACACTACGTCGCGACGTTGGAAAAACTCGGCCAGCTAAAAGTTCTCGAAGGTGCGAGCTGCGAGTTGGAAATCGGCGCCATCACGGAAATGGCGACGTCACAAGCCAATTCGCCGGCGGTGTTGTTCGACTCGATTCAAGGCCACAAAAAAGGCTATCGCGTGCTGACCAATTTTCTTGCGCACAAGACCAGGGAGCGCCTGGTTTACGGCGTTGACGAAAATCTTTCGGACTCGGAAGCGGTCAAGCATTGGAAGAACAAGCTCAAGACCTTTTCAGCGGTCGATCCGAAACAAGTCGAAAGCGGTCCGGTCAAAGAAAACGTGATGGTCGGCGACGACGTCGATCTGACAAAGTTCCCTTGGCCGCGCTGGCACCAACGGGATGGTGGACCCTACATCTGCGCAACCGCCGCGGTGACGCGCGATCCGGACTCCGGTTATATCAACGTCGGTTCATATCGCTACATGCTGCTCGGCAAAAATCGCATCGTCGCGCATATCGGTTCCGGTCATCATGGCGACGTCATCCGTAAAAAATATTGGGCGAAAGGTAAATCCTGTCCGGTGGCGATATCGCTCGGCCAGGAACCGGCCTTGTTTGAAACCGCCGGCACCAATCTAAGTTGGGGTGTGTCCGAATATGGCTTCGCCGGTTGGATGCGCGGCGCGCCTGTGGAAGTCATCAAAGGAGTGACGACCGACTTGCCGATCCCCGCGACGGCCGAAGTCGTGCTCGAAGGCGAGATGCTGCCGCCCGACGAAGGCACACAAATCGAAGGACCATTCGGCGAAATGTCCGGTTACTACGGCGGCGGCGCGCGACCGGCGCCGGTCACCGTGATCAAGAGCGTGCTCTACCGCAACGATCCGATCATCCTCGGCGCGCCGCCGTTTCTGGGGGCGAGCCGCGGCATTCTCTCGTCCCGCGGGATTCTTATCTGGAACGAGCTCGAAGGACTGGGGATCCCCAACATCATCGGCGTCAATTACTCGTGGGGCATGACGATCATTTCCATCAAGCAAGCCTATCCCGGCCACGCCATGCGCGCGGCGCACGGGGCGTTGGGCGGCACGGCGGGTTATCACGGCCGGTTCGTCATCGTCGTCGACGACGACATCGATCCGTTCGATCTCGACGACGTCATGTGGGCGCTGGCGACGCGCTGCGATCCGGAGACTTCGCTCGACGTGTGCCGCAGAATCTGGAGCTACAAGATCGATCCGCGCTTGCCCAAGCACAAAAAAGAAGCGGGTGATTATACCGGCGCGGTGGCGATCATCGATGCCTGCCGGCCGTACCATTGGATCGATGAATTTCCGCGCACCACCAAGATCAGCGAGGAATTGTTGAAGGCGACGGAAGAGAAGTGGGGCAAGTATTTCAGAGAGTAAGCGCGACTGCGTCATAGAAGAATTTTACCACGAAGATCACGAAGGTTTTAATCTTCCATAATTTTAGCTTCGTGCTCTTCGTATTACTATAGTTAAAAATTTGCGCGGCATGCGCAAATAATCTGGCATCGAAAGTACTCGGAGTCGGGAATTCCTCCCGCCAAGGCGCAAAGGCGCCAAGGTTATGGGGAAAGGACAAAAACTCTTATAAATGATTTTCACCCTCAATCTCCGAACTTTGCGCCCTTTGCGTCTTTGCGGGAGATACTCCGAGTTTCGGTTGCGGCTCAGCCGCACTGGGTCCTTCGTGGTGAACTAACACATTAGAAAAATCAGAACGGAATTAAAAACCAACTGGAGGTGTTTTTATGTCCGCGGATCGATATGGAATTCCTTCGACGAAAATTATCGAGTTGATGAAAAACTTGCAGGTGCCGTTTCGTAACGTCGGACCGCAGCACAAAATTATGGTGATGACCGATAGCGCGATGGACCCGCTGGTTTGGCAGGCCGTGATGGCGGTGCTGAACGAAAAAGGCGCGCAGGCGATGCTGACCATGTTCACGCCGTTGCCGTATCATTGCGCCGATCCGCTGTCGATGGCGATCGGCGCGGCGAAGGAATCGGACTTAGTCGTCGCGCTGACGACGACCTGCATGAACAGCGGCACACCTGGACTGCGCGAAATTCGCGATACCGGTAGGACCGGCATTCTCTTGATGGAAGAATCCACTGTCGAGATTCTCACCGAAGGCGGCGGCAGGACGACAGTCGAGGACATGGAAGAGATCGGTGATATCTGCCGCCGGATCGGTGAAGTGTACGACAAGGGAAAGAAAATCCATATCACTTCGGAGTCAGGCAGCGATTTCACCGCGGACATCTCCGGCTATCCGGCAAACTACCACGCTGAGCGCTGGTCCGAGCCGCCGGCGAGAATCAGCAAGAAAACCGGCCGGCTCACAGGCGGAACCTGGCCCTGGGGCGAAATCCACGTTGAACCGGTTCCGGGAACAGCCAACGGCACGATCGTTTGGGACACCACCGCGCACGTGCCGCATGGGCGCTGGAAGGATCCGGTCCAGCTTACGATCAAGGACGGCTGGGTGAAGGGCATCGACGGAAAAAACGAAGCCACTTATATCCGCGACTATCTCAAGAAAAATGGCGACGAGAATTCCTGGGGCGTCGGCGGCGAGGCGGCGATCGGCACGAACAAAAACTGCCCGGCGGGCACGTTCAATATGCGCAGCGAGAAAAAACGACTGGGCGCCATGCATTTCGGCATCGGCCACGGCGCGGACCGGCATCAGGTGAACAGCAAGCTGCGCTTGGAAGGCATCGTCGATCGAGTCACCGTCGTGGTCGATGACAAGATCGTCGTCTGCGACAAGGGGCAGATCAAGGTCTGAACTGAGAAAACGATTTAACCACAAAGAACGCAAAGGTCACAAAAAGTGTAGGGGCGACCGGCGGTCGCCCTCGGTTCCAAAGGATTTTATGGATTTTCCCATCAACGCCCCGATTGGCGAGCGAGTCAGAAGAAAAGAAACCCAGCGCTTTATCACCGGCACCGGGCGCTATGTAGACGACTTGCTGCCGCCCGGTACGTTGCAGGTCGCGTTTGCGCGCAGCTCCTGCGCGCACGCCAAGATTAAATCGATCGATGTCGAAGCAGCGCGGTCGATGCCCGGCGTGCACGCCGTGTTTACCGGCAAGGACATCGCGCAACATGTCAAACCGTTGCGCGTCGGCGGGAGTTCGGTACTGCGGCCGGTAAAGCTTTATCCGCTGGCTGTCGATAAGGTTCGCTATTTCGGTGAGCCTTTGGCGGTCGTGGTGGCGGACAATCGTTATCTGGCAGAAGACGCCGCTGAAATGATCTCGATAGACTACGATTTGTTACCGGTAGTCATCGATCCGGAAGCGGCGATGGAGCCGGGCGCTGCGCCGGTGCACGAAGATGCCGGCGGCAATATCGTCTACAAATATCATTTTGCCACGGACGGTATCGACAAAGTCTTTCAAGACGCCGAGGTAGTCGTCAAAGAAAGAATTCGCAGCCACCGCATCACGGCTTGTCCGATCGAGCCGCGCGCGTATCTGGCCTCTTACAATAAAGAAGAAGACAGTCTGACCATGTGGTCGGCGACGGCGAACCCGCACTCGCTCCGAGGACGTATCGCCGATATCTTGAGTTTTCCCGAAGGGAAGATTCGCGTGATCGCGCCGGACGTCGGCGGCTCCTTCGGCGTTAAAATTCAAACTTATCAGGAAGAACTGCTGTTGCCCTATCTCTCGCTTCAGTTCGGCCGGCCGATCAAATGGTGCGAGACGCGAGTCGAGCACATGCGCAACGGACGCCACGGGCGCGATCAGATTCTCTACATCGAGATGGCGCTCAAGAAAGACGGCACGATCTTGGGTATCAAAGACAAGATTATCGCCGACATGGGCTCGACCTATACCGTGGATCATTCGATTCAGGCCGCCGCGCTTTACATGACCGGCGTCTATCAGATTCAAAACTACGCAGTGGATGCCTTCGGCATTTCCACCAATAAGACGACGCACGGGTCGCTGCG
>WNFR01007407.1_pt1 | contig 20878 bp, 19 predicted proteins | sample 5400221 | NCBI WGS metagenome assembly WNFR01 (sample SAMN13153357, study PRJNA577476) | soil metagenome | isolation source: 40 cm soil under Madrone tree | place: USA:California | collected 2016-06-14 | reverse complement strand
CGCACATCGCCCGGCTCGGCATGCACCCAACGCAGATCAACCTCCCACGCAAAACCTAGAACCTTAACGCGTCCCGCACCCTGCGACACCGACAATCTCCCCCACACTCTAAGCTGATTCCTCTCGACGGGCCATACTCCTCTGGTACAGTGGCTTCTGGGTAAAATTGTAGCTGATTCTTGCTCGCGCCCGTGCCCGCCTACCCCTCGCAAGAATAGGCACAATTTTGGTGCAATGTAAGCCCTTTAGATGCAACAGTTATTAGTCCCCTCGTATGTGTTGCAAACAAAAGACTTGTGCAATACGTAAGTCCCTTAGATGCAACTTACAAAAAACATAGGGGGGTGGTCCTGTCATAGTTAACTCGGAACCCCTTTGGAGTGCGGCAGCTTGCTGCCGCTTTTCCGGCGTCGAAATCGGATTCACATGGGGGGTGGCTACCCCCAGCGCCCGCCAGGAGGTTGGACTTTCAACTTTCAACTTTCAACTTTGATCTACTCGGATTCCCTCGGCCCGACACCGTAAAGCGCCAGAACGTCCTGTATCGTCACGACACCCTCGAGCTGATGCACGTTGGCGCGGCTTACCACCGGCAATAGGTCCAACTGACTCGCGCCCATGCGTTCCAGGGCCGCGTGCAGCGGGTGGTCCGGATGGACGTGTGGAAAATGGCCGGCGTCTGCGAATTCACTCAGCCGCTTGTTTGCCAAACCATCGCTGTTCGCCCGTTGCAGGGTTTGCAGGCTGATGACGCCGATCACGCCGCGCTCATCGACGACGGGCCATGCTTGAAATTCGCTGGACTTCGATTTCTCCAGAGCCTCCTGAAGGGTCATCCCCGCGCTCAATACTTCCGTGGCATCGCGCATCGCATGAGCCACTTGGCGCTGCCCTTCCTGCTGGCGCGATCCAGCCATCGGCAGGTGGATGCCGTCTTGGTGCGCCAGGACCTCATAGATCGGCTGCTTTTGGAATCGCGAGGAAATGAAAAAACTCACCAGGTTGGAAATCATCAGCGGCACGACGACTGCATAATCTCGCGTGATTTCGAAGATCATCACTACGGACGTCATGGGCGCGCGCACGATCCCGGCAAATGCCGTGCCCATCCCAACGAGCGCGTAAGCGCCGGGCGTGCCGACGTAATTTGGCAAAAAGTGATTGGCTACGTTTCCGACAATCCCACCGAGCATGGCTCCGAGAAACAGGCTCGGTCCGAAGATTCCACCGGCGTTACCGGAGGCGTAACTGGCGACTACGGCGAAGAACTTCAGTACAAGCAACAGGATCATCAACTTCAACGCCATGTTGCCGTTGAGAGCTTCACCCACGTGTTTGTAGCCCACGCCGAGGAGCTGTGGCACGAACCAGCCCATCACTCCGACGGTCAATCCGCCCGCCACGGGTTGGAAGCACAAGGTCTTTTTCGGGAAACGCAGAAAGCGCGCTCGCATCCAAAGCAGCAGCTTCGTAAACGCCGCCGAGACGAAGCCGCCAGCAACCCCGAGTACCGCATAGATTCCGAATTCCCCCGGATGGACCAATTGATATTGCGGCACCTGAAACAGCGGATCATTTCCCAGGAGCAATCGAAGCATCGCCCAGGAGGTTGCCGAGGCCAGCACCACCGAGCCGAGCACCTGCGCGTGTAAATCTCCGACCACTTCCTCAAGCGAGAACAGCACTGCTGCGAGCGGTGTATTGAATGCCGCTGCGACCGCGGCTGCCGCCCCCACGGGCACGAGCGCCTGCACCTTCTCAGGACGCAGCCCGAGACTTCTGCCAAGCACCGAAGCGATCCCCGCGCCGACTTGTACCGCCGGACCTTCGCGGCCGAGCGGAATCCCGCTGGCCAGCGTCGCGGAAGTGCAGAAGAACTTCCCGAAGACCGTGCCCAGTGAAATTCGGCCGCCCCGCGCGTACAGGGCGGCTTTCGTTTGCGGTACTCCGCTCCCCCGGGCATCGGGAAAAAAGCGAAAGAGCAAATAGCCCATAACGGCTGAGCCGGCCACGGGAACCAGCAGCCTTCGCCACGCCGCTCCGCCGGCAGGATAGAGCCTGGCCCCGAATCGCGATGTCACGAGAATAAAGGCGACAACCACCACGCCCACCAGCGCGCCGATGAACAGCGTCAGAACCAGGAAAACTTGCTCCTCCCGTTCGCACAAAAATGCATTCCATTGCCGCGAACGAGAGTTCCACCAGTTTTTCTGCGCCAGTTCGCGGATTTCGCTCAATTCTGTCTTGCGAATATCACTCACGACCGCGTTCCTTGCTTTGCTTGGAAGATCCCCGCGTTTGCTTCTTGCCTGGCGACAGGCGGCCAATTTCCAGCAACGCGCTGATGGCATTCACCAGCGCCGCGCCGCTCGAGCGCAACTCGCCGATGCGCTCTCGCGCCACCTGCTCGAGCAGCTTCTCTCCCCGCGGCAAAAGCGCCACCAGGACGCGCCTGCGGTCGTCCCGGCTGCGGCTCCGGCGCACGTAGCCATGGGCCTCCAGCCTGTCGATCAGCTCCACGGCGCTGTGATGCTTCAGCGCCAGCCGGTCCGCCAGCGTGCGAATCGTCGCCTCTGTGCCTTCCGGGAGCCCGCGAAGCGCCAGCAAGAGAAGATGCTGCTGCGGCTCGAGGCCCGCAGCGCGCGCCACGGCGTCCCCTTCCCCGACGAACTTGCGAATGAGGTAACGGAGTTCCGCGAGCGCCTGGTACTCCGCCGTGGTGATTTCTTTTGCCACCAAGTAACTATATCGCAATGCGATATATATTTCCACTTTAGCGCCTGCGCAACTTCATCCGCAATTCGCATATCCGCAAGCACTTGTAGGGGCGCAGCATGCTGCGCCCTCTTCGGCAACCAGTGGACGTGATCGCCGCTCTCGAATCGCGTGGAAACTTTGGTGTGAGCAATTGCTTAAAGGAAAATCTAGGGTTACAGCGGTTTGCGGAACGATTTCTGCGTCTTGTAATGCTCGTAGCCGCCGCGCTCATAAAATTTGTGCGCGCGCTCGCGAACTACATTCGAGCGCACCGACATGCCCTTGCAGCCATGTTTGCGCGCCCAATCTTCGGCCGCGGCCAGCAGCCGCGCGCCCGCCCCCAGGCTGCGCTGCCCTTCGGCCACGACCAACCCGTTCACTTCCGCGCGGATCTCAACCTCCAACAGTGGCTGCTTGCTCACATGCACCCAGCCGATCACTCCATCCTCCGGAGCATCTGCCACGAATACGGCATGCAGCGAGGCAGGCTTGATTCCCAGCAGCCTCTTGCGCATCTCTGCTGCCGTCGCCGGATACCCCAGCTCGCCGGCGAGCACGGCGATACGCGGCGCATCGGCGCCCTTCGCTCGCCGGATCTTCAGCTCTTTGTCCTCGCCAATGGGCGTCATTTTTTCAGGCCGTTTTCCGTTGAAGCCGTGCTTGCACGGCGGCACTCTTCAATTCGCGCAGCGCGTCCGCCGCAATCCAGCGGGCGGCGCGCGATCCTTGCCGGCGGATTCTTTCCGCGGCGCGGACGGCTTCCCGGTTGAGCCGTTTATTTCTTTTCCCGATGTTTCGCAGGGCCCAGTTGACCGCTTTCTTCACAAAATTTCGCTCATCGTGCGCTTCGCGCTCGATCACGCGCAAGAATCGCACGAACAGCGCATCCGGGGCCGCTTCATCTTTGTAACTCAGATACGCAATCAGGGAAAAGCTGGCGCGCTTTACGAACTCTTCGCGGCGCCGGCTCCACGCCGCCGCTTTATTCCAGGCAGGCTTTGCATAAGCGTAGAGATAACAGCACGCCGCATCGACCACGTCCCAGGCGTCGAAATCGCGCACCCAGCGATCCATCTCCGCCGCAGTGACTTTTTCCGCTTCGCCAATCAGCGTTGCAAGGATCCGCGCTTCATGAATGCCGGTCGTCCACAGTTGACGGGCAAGCCGATGATCCTTGCCGATGTGCTTCGCAAATTGATGCAAAACTGGCGCGGAGATTCCATAGGCCTTCGGCACATGTACGCCAAAGTATGCCATCTTCGCGCGCGCCTTCGGGTCCGCTAGCCCTTTCAGTTCGCGCAAAACGGACGTCTTGGTCCACAGCGGAGCGTTCTTTTGAATGCCGATCCACCTAAAAGGTTTTTTCGGAATCGAGGAGGATCGTGACCGGGCCTTCATTGATCAGCTCCACGGACATCATCGCCTGGAAAATACCGGTTGCGACGCTCACGCCAAGCTTGCGAAGCGCTTCGCAGAATTCTTCGTAGAGAGCTTTTGCTTGTTCCGGCGGCGCAGCGGAGATGAAGCTTGGCCGCCGCTGCCCGCGCGCATCGCCGTAAAGCGTGAACTGCGAGACGACCAGCGCGCCGCCTCTCACGTCCAGCAGCGACCGGTTCATCTTACCCTGATCGTCTTCGAAGATGCGCAGGTTCGCGCATTTTTCCGCCATCGATGCGGCGACAGCCGAAGTATCTTCGCGCCCGACGCCTAGCAGGATCATCAGCCCGGCGCCAACCTCGCCTGTCACGCGTCCTTTGACCGTTACTTTTGCGCGGCTGACTCTCTGGAGAACCGCTCGCATGCGACCGGCTTAGTTGCCGCTCTGCTTTGCGGGTTTTCGTGGCAGCATTTCCGGCAGTTGCGCGACGTTGTAGGCAAACACCGCCAGCACTTGCGCCCCTTCCGTCAAGTCATCCCAGCGCACGCGGTCCAGCGTGTCAGCTTGGGAGTGGTGCGTCTTGTCGTAGTCCACGCCCTCCTGCACGCACCAGAATCCCGGCACGCCCGCTCCGTCGAACGGCACGTGATCGCTCCCGCCCTCCGTTCGCAAAGTCGGCTCCGCGAAACCCACGCCTTTCGCCAATGGATATAGCGCGCGGTCGATCGTCTCTCGCACGTCGTAATTCGCCATGAGCCCGATCGTCAGAACCTTGCCGGTGCCGCTATCGTGCACGAGCACGCCGGAAACTTTGCCCAGTTCGTTCTGGTGTGCTTTCACGTAAGCCTTCGAGCCGTTCAAGCCCTGCTCTTCGCCGGTGAACAGCACGAATCGAATCGTCCGCTTCGGCTTCACGCCCAGCTTTTGCAGCGCCCGCGCGGCTTCCAGTACAGCCATCGAGCCCGTGCCATTGTCCGTCGCGCCGGTTCCCAAATCCCAAGAATCGAGATGCCCGCCGACGATCACGACCTCATCCGGTTTCTCAGTGCCCGCAATCTCCGCGACCGTGTTGTACACCTCGACCGGTTTCCCGCTGAAACTGCTTTCAATGTTCACTTCGGCTTCCACTGCTCCCGCCTCCAGCAATCTCCACAGCAGGGTGTAATTCTCACGCGTCACATACGCTGTTGGTACCACCCCGGGCTGGTAGTCTCTCCCGCTGACGCTCATGTTCAGCAAGCCGTGCCACTTTTCTGAGCCGAGCAGTACCGCAGCCACCTTCTCTTCTGCGAAGAATTTCGTTTGTGCCTTCCGCAATTTACGGTAAGCGTCATAGTCAAACGGCTTGCGATCGTCGCTCTTCGGCCTCGCCACGGGAATCGTCTCTTCGCCCCACGGCGTCAAGAGGGGATTCCCTGGCGATATCGTCTCCGTTGCACGCCCGACTACGACGATAGCTCCTTTCAACTTGCCTTTGTACTGCTGCAAGTCCTCCGGTTTTTCCGCCGCAATACCGATTACCGGACCGCGAAGAGCACCCTTCGTGCCGGCAGACCAACCCGCCGTCTCCAGCGTCAGGACGTGGTGCGTTGGAGAAATGATCTGTCCTGTCGCCGGGCCGCGCGTCCAGCCATTTGCGATGGTCCACGGCTCCAGCTTCGCATTGGCAAGTCCAAGTTCTTTGAAGCGTTCCATCGTCCAATGACTCGCCTGATCGAGTTGCAGCGATCCGGTAAGCCGAGGGCCGATGTGGTCCGCCAGATATTGCAGATTCGCTTTCAAATCGCTTTGGTCGTACTTCACCTGTTCCAGAATCTTCGTGTCCATTTCCGTGATGGGATCCGGCTTGGGCGCTTCCGCCTTCGCCGCGTCAGTGGACGGCCGGTAGGGCAGCGGGCGCCGCGGCAACATCGCGGGCAGTTGCGCCGTGTTGTACGCCCACGCCGCCAACACCTGCACTCCTTGATTGAGATCGTCCTTCCACACTTTGTCGAATGTATCCGACTGGCTGTGATGCGTCTGGTTGTATTCGGCACTGTCTTGAACTACAAAGAACCCCGGCACACCGACGTCGTCAAACGAGGCGTGGTCCGTTCCGAATGTCCTCCGCATGGTCGGCTCAAGCAGCTTCAGCTCTTTCAGCGGCGCCAGCACTTGGTCCACAATTTCGCGATCCTGATAATTGTCGTGCAATCCCAGCGTCAGCACGCGGCCCGTGCCGGTATCGTGAACCAAAACGCCCGAGATCTTCTCCAACTCATCCCTGTGGGCGTCCGCATACTTCGCGGAGCCTACAAGCCCTTCTTCTTCTCCGGTGAACAACACAAAACGGATCGTCCGCTTCGGCTTCAAGTTCAATTTCGCCAGTGTTCTCGCCGCTTCCAGCACCGCCATCGAGCCCGTGCCGTTATCCGTTGATCCGGTCCCCAGGTCCCACGAATCCAGATGCGCGCCGAGGATCACCACCTCGTCCGGCCGCTCGCTTCCGCGAATCTCCGCGACGGTGTTGTAGACATCCATGGGCTTGTCGCCGAACGAGTTCGTCATTTCGATTTCGACTTCCACCTTCCCGTGCTTTAGCATGCGGAAAAGCATCCGGTATCCTTCACCGGTAACGAACGCCGTCGGGATCACGCCGATATCGAACTTCTCCCCGCCGATGCCGGTCATGTTGAACAGGCCGTGCGGCTTGTTCGAATCGCGCAGCACTGCCGCAACGCCTTCCTGCTTGAAAAATTCGTTTCTCGCGCGCGCCGCTTCTTGAAGCGTCGCAAACGGCGACGGTGCCGGCGGCTGCCCCTTCACCGGTGGCGGCTGCTGCATCGGACGAATCAGCCCTCCATTCAAATTCTCCGGCTTGGGCGGAGAGAGACTCTCCGGCTCCTGGTAGATGACGATCGCGCCCTTCAATTTTCCGCGAAACTTCTCGAAATCCCCTTTCGTTTTCGCTTCAAAGTACACGACCGGTCCGCGCAGCACTCCGTTGGTGCCGGGCGACCATCCCGCCGATGCGATCGTCAGCGGATGCCCGACTGGACTCACGATGCGCGCCTGCGCCGTCCCGCGCGTCCAGGAATGCGCAATCGTCCATGGCTCCAGGTGTACGTTGGTCAGGCCATACTCTCGGAACTTGGCGGCGGTCCAATCATTCGCCTGCTTCAGTTGCGGCGAACCCGTCAGCCGCGGCCCGATCTCGTCGGACAGGTACTCGAGGTTCTCCATCACGTGACTGTGATCGCGGATTTCGCTCAAGATCTGGGCATCCTCCGCCGCAAACGCGCTCGCTTCATCCCCCGCCGTCTGCGCCGATCCTGCCCGGACTACGGTCAACACGAGTACCGCTGCAAACATAAATGTAAACACTCGCCGTAAGTTCATCCGATTTCCCTCGAAGTCTTTAACAAGATTTCACTGAAAGAGATTCATCATCCCCACGCAGCCAATTGCACTCAGTTCCCGCCACGGCCGTGCGGCCCGCTCTCCGGACTTGTTCCTTTAGACGTGCCGAGCCTCACTCTTCGTTTCGTCATTTTTCAGCGACTTTGGGCTCTCACCGTGATTTCCCATTTCTTCTCCGTGATTTCTCAGCGTCCTCTGCGTCTTTGCGTTTAGTCTTTCTTCCGTTTTTCCCAGCTAACGGCAATGCCGCGAACCCGCGCGGTGAGGGCTGGCACCTTGGGCAAAAATAGCTGCTTCGCCCCGCTACAATCGCGCGCCGGACCGGCGTCTTACACCGATAACATCCTTTGCCCTCGCGTCCATACGCGCGATGGTGGCGCTGATATTCTCCGGGCTCCCCTTCAGCGTCAAGAAAATCGGAAATCGAGGACCCGCGCAACACAATCGCTTTCCGCAGAATGTTTTGCAGCACGCGGCGCAATGTGTGCGCTTGTTTTCTGCTCAGATTGGCTCCCAGCCGCGCCGGATGAATCTTCGCTTTCCACAGGCTCTCATCCGCATAGATATTGCCAACGCCGCGGAGAACGCTCTGGTCCAGCAGCAGCGCCTTGATCCGCGCGCGGCGCCCGCAAATCCTGTCCGCGAATTCCTCCTTGCTCACTTCCAGCGGGTCGGCGCCGAATCCGGTCAGCTCTTCGGCAAGCGATGCTTTCGTCAGGTAGGCGATGCGTCCGAAACGCCGCGCATCCGTATAGCGCAGTTCGCGCCCATCATCCAGAAGCATGCACACGTGTGTGTGCTTTTCCAGAGGCTGCCCCGCCGGACTCGGCGCGATCTGGCCGGTCATTCCCAGATGCACGAGCAGCGACGCCGGCGCCGCATCTCCATTTGTGGTAACGCCCCTTTCTCGGTTCAGGGCCGACAGCCGCAGCAGCATGAATTTACCGTAGCGCTCAACAGCTTCGATCCTTCGTCCGGGCAGGTGCTGCTCCAGCGCCACGGGGTCATCGATGAAATCTGTCTTCCCGAGCGTGACGGATATGATCCGCCGCCCGAGAATCGCTTGCCGCAATCCTCGCGCTACCGTTTCGACTTCGGGAAGTTCGGGCATAAGAAGAGTGCACGATCAAAATATCACACCCCAGCAACCAATTCTCCTCGCACAACGAAGAGATCTCACCTGGTTTAGCGATTTGTTCGCGGGGGTCTTGAGAGAAAATCAGAAAGCGAAGAGGCAATAATCGTCGATGTATGAAGCAGGAAAAATGTTTGCAGGGAATCAAGCCCTTTACGGCAGGAGCGCGAACACCCGCACCGGTCCGCCCGAGCCGCCTTCCAGCTTGATCGGCGCCACGATCAAGAACGCACCCGTTTCCGGTAATTCGCTCATGGCAGCCAGGTTTTCGAGTTGGTACAGACCCGCTCCCAGCACCAAATGATGCACCGCATAATCACTCGACGCACCGTGGTCGATACTGAGCGTATCGCACCCAAGCCCGCTTACCTTCCGCTCAATCAGCAGCTTCGCCGCCTCCGCCGAGAACCCCGGAAAATGCATCTTCCCTTTCGCATCCTGATTCCGGTACTTCTGCGCATCCGGCCACCGCGACGACCATCCCGTCCGCAGCAGCACAATCGAGCCTTCGGGAATCCGCCCGTGCCGCTTCTCCCATTCTTCGACGCGCGCGGCGCCAAGCTGATAATCCGCATCCTTGCCACTCTCGGCGCGGACGTCGATCACCACGGCCGGCCCGAACAGTTGCTTCACGGGGATTTGGTCAACCGTAGTCTTCCCCGGCGGAAAATGCGCCGGGGCATCCAGATGCGTCCCGTAGTGCTCCAGCATCCAAAAGCTCCGCGTGAAGTAGCCGTTTTTCTCAACGCTCGCGTTGACCTTCGCTTCGAAGAACTTCTCATCCCCGGGCCACGGCACCAGCTTGTCGCTAATCGCGTAACTCAAGTCCAGCACCCGCGTCTTGCCGGAGGGAACACCATCAAGCATCGAGTCATGGCGAGCGTTCTGCGGGAGGAGCATAGAAAGTAGAGCAATGCAAACGACGAATAGGCCGGAGCGGCCGAAGGCAGCCATCCCTCACCTCAGTTCACTTTGTGCCAGTCGGCCCGCTCACGGCTCCGGGTCACTTGTGGAGCAGCCACTGTACGCGCGCGTGGCATCAGGGCAGCGGAATTCCCGGCGTCGCGACGATCCCGGCCATGCGCAGAATTTCCTGATACTGCAGGTCGGTGAGCAGCGAAATGATCAACCGCACATTCTTCAGCAGTTTCATTTTCTTCAGCGCGGGATTCGCGCGCAACTCCGCCAGCGTCACCTGCCGGGGCAGCTTTTCGAAGGCCCGCAGGTCCGCGACGAGGTTTTTTCCATTGGGGTCGTGCGGATCAGGGTAGGGGTCTCGCGTGATTTCAGCGATCGAATAGAGCGTTCGCTCCGGGGCCGAGTGATAGCACAGGACCCTGTCACCCTTGCGCACCTGTTTCAACGCGCGAATCGCGTCAGGCTTCGCCCCGGCACCGTGCCACATCTCCTTGCCTTTTACGAATAAGGTGTCCCAGTGATAGTGGTGCGGATCGGCGCTGAAAATCCAGTAGTGTCGTTGAGCAGTCGTTGTCGCCATCGAGGCTTCGAGTCTGCAATATACACACTGGCATTCAAAAAGCGAAACAAAATATGAGGGTTAGGGGAAGCATGGTCTTGCCGGTGAGGCTAGGCTCAGGTGGCCATATTTCGTCATAATCAATATAACTGCTTTATTTTTAATTACTTATACCAGGTTAGCCAGCATCAACGAAAATATCTTCTCCGCGAACCTCAATGGCGTAGCAATCCACGCCCACTGTTGGATTCTGGCTAATCTTGCCGGTGGTCACGTCATATTGCCAGCCATGCCACGGGCAAGTCACTTTGTTGCCGTCCATAACTCCTTGGCCGAGCGGCCCGCCCCGATGCAGGCAGGTATTGTTGATGGCGTAAAACTTGCCGCCCACATTTGCCAGCGCAATCGCTTTGCCTTCCACCTGAAACTCTCGGATCGTTCCCGGGGTGATTTCATTCGTTTTCGCTGCTCGCGCAAACGCCATTTGGTTTTCACTCTCCTGCGCTATGGGTCGTACTTCGTCCCTCTTCAGACTTCCGCCCGATCCGGCTCTCGGACGAATCTCTTTTCCTTTACATCCTGTGCTTCCTTCACCTCATTGCTTCTTATCTGGGCTCCGGCGATTGCGCCACCATCACCCCGCGTTTGAACTCTTCCACCATCTGCGGCTTCAGGCGCACTTCCGTGGGCCGCTTCGCCAGCGTCATCTGGTCGATCTTGTCCTGCAGCTTCAACAGCGCGAAGAAGAGGCCTTCCGGCCGCGGTGGGCATCCTACATCGAAATGCACCACTTGGGGTCCGGCATCTGTTCCCACACGCGCTTCAGCACCGGCCCCATCTTCAGCGTCACAGTGCCCGCCACGATCATCAGGTCGGCCTGGCGCGGCGACGGCCGGAACACTTCCGCTCCGAACCTGGCCATATCGAAGCGCGAAGTCGTCGAAGCGATCATCTCGATGGCGCAGCACGCCAGCCCAAACGTCAGCGGCCAGATCGCGCTCTTGCGCGCCCAGTTGAACACGTAGTCCACCGACGTAATCATGAAGTTCTTTTCGAACCGTTGATCAAGTACGCCCATTGACAGGTCCTTCCTTAGTTAGGCCGAGTATAGTCACCGCTCCCCTGGGAGTCAAAAACTCTCTCAGATACGAGGCAAACGGACCTGCTTCATCTCGATTCCGCCGAGAGCTTTTCGAGTCTCCGCGAAAGGGTCTTCCAATACGTTGCGGGCCGGAGACGCTGGAGAATATCGACCTGATACGCATCCGCGCCGATCAGGATCCGCGGCTCGCGGCGTTGCACGCCGCGCAGAATTCTTGCCGCAGCTACCTCAGGAGAAGTACGAAGAAGTCTCTCAAACTGGGCGGCCTTCTCGTGATGTCCCGTTCTTGTAACACCGGCCCCGATGCGCGCGCGGCGCGCAATCTGCGTTCGAATCCCGCCGGGGTGCACGCAAGAGACGCCCACGTTGCTGCCTTCAAGTTCGTGGCGCAGCGCCTCCGTGAATCCGCGCACCGCAAACTTGCTCGCCGCGTAAGCGCACTGTCCCGCCGGGGCGATCATTCCGAAAACGCTCGAAATGTTCACAATCTGCGCGCGCTTCTCCCGCTTCAATACCGGCAAAAACAATTTTACGCCGTACACCGTGCCCCAGAAATTGATATTCATCAGCAAGCGAAAATCATCCAGTGAAACTTCTTCAAAATCGCCATGCAGCGCCACGCCCGCATTATTGATCAGCAGGGTAACGCGCCCATGCCTATTACTGACTTCATCCGCGAACGACCGCACGCCCTCTTCATCGGCAACGTCCAACACGTGCGTGGTGACCAGCGCGCCTTTTGTCAGCAACAATTCAGACGTTTGCAAAAGTCCCGTTTCGTCAATGTCGGCGAGGGCCAGCGCCGAGCCCGCGGCAGCCAGTTGCTGCGCCAGGGCGCGGCCAATTCCGGACCCCGCCCCGGTAAGTACCGCTACCCCTGTACTCAGGAAGGACATTAGAAAACCTCGACGCGCGAATTCGTGGCTGGCTTCGCCGGAAAGACCGGCGGCTTGGTGCCGCGCGGCGCAAGCTTCTTCCGCAGCTTCTTTTCCTTCCACAGGAGCAGGGGCAGGAGGCGTTTTCCCCTTTGAATGCCGCGCAGCGCGGCGTGCGGATCGATCAAATGGGTTGTAGGAAGCCGCACTCCCGACTCCTTCATGACCAGCCCGATCGGCAGCTCCATCTGGTCCTGCGCCAGCATCATCCGCGCCATCAGCTCCATTCCCGGCGTAACCACGGGCCCGAATCCATAACGCAGTTGCGACGTCCCGATGATGTAAAGATTCTTGTATTCCGCGAGGACGCATCCCCCGTACAGCTTGGTGACGCTTCCCTTCACCGGCACGAGACCCGGCGGCAAGAAAGGGAAGCTGACGTGGTACCCCGTCGCGCAAACGATCAAATCAAACGCTTCGCTTTGCCCATCCACAAAATGGACTGTCTTACCTTCAAAACGCGCGATGTCCGGCCTCGCCTGAATCCGTCCGTGTTTCACGTAGTAGAGGAGCTCGCTATTGATCGTCGGATGGGCCTCAAAAATTTTGTGGTCCGGCTCTGGAAAGCCGTACTGGCTGTATTTCCCCACCGTAATGCGCACCAGCAACGCGATCATCAGCCGCTGCGCCCACACCGGGAACCACGGTTTCATCATCTCCGCCGAAGGAATCCCGAAAAACGTCTTCGGCAGAAACCAGTAGCCTCTGCGCACGCTCAAGCGCGAGGTCTTTCCCACCCGCGCCGCCTCCGCCGCAATATCGCACGCGGAGTTTCCCCCGCCGATCACCAGCACCCGCCTCCCCGCCAACTGCGCCGGACTCCGGTAGTCTTTCGAATGAATCCACTGGCCTTCGAATTTTCCTGGATAGTTGGGAAAACGCTTGTGCCAATGATGCCCGTTGCAAACGATCAACCCTTTGTAAATGCGCTTTTCGCCCGTCGCCAGTTCCAGCTCCCACTTTCCGTCCGCCAGCGGAAGCGCCATCACCACTTTCGTATTGAACTGGATATGCTTCGGCAGCCCGAATTTCTCCGCATAGTCGCGCAGATACTCCAGCATCTGTTGCCGGCTCGGAAAATCAGGATAGTGCTCCGGCATCGGATAGTCGGCGTATTCCGTCGTCTTCCGGGAGGAAATGATGTGCACGGTTTCGTACACGCCGTGATACCAGTTGCCGCCCAGATCGTCATCGGCTTCGAGTTCTTCGTAGGGAATCTTGTGTTCGAGAAGCGCCTTCGCCATTCCGAGGCCCACGGGCCCCGCGCCGATCAAGGCCATCTGTGTGGAGCGATCAGTCATTGCAAGCGACCTGCCTTAGCCCACTCATACCACAGTTCTCGCGATGTCACCAGAATATGAGGAGGGTGCGAAGTCCCGAGCCGGGAACGATCAGGGCAATTCGATTTTGATCTGATTACGGCCGGCACGCTTCGCGCGGTAGAGCGCCTTGTCCGCCTGCCCCACCAGCATGGAGAATTCAGGAGGCTCTTTGCATTGGAATCCGGCGATCCCGAAACTCGCGGTTACCGAAACAATCGCACCGCCAAATAAAAACTCTTCAGTGGCAAGCTGCTTACGGAGACGGTGCACTGTCGGTTGAATGTGTTTTTCATCCACGTGCGTTAGCACCAGCAAAAACTCATCACCACCCATCCGGCCGCTGATATCCGATGCCCGCGTAAAGTTTTTCAGAATTTCCGCGAATTTCTTCAGCACCAGGTCGCCAGCATCGTGACCATAGCCGTCGTTGATGTCCTTGAAACAATCCACATCGGTATGCACGACCCAGAGAGGAAATCCGTGACGCGCCGCGCCCCGTAGTTGCCGCCCGGCCCATTCTTCGATCGCGCGTCGGTTTGGCAAGCCCGTGAGCGGATCGGTGTTAGCCATCTCCATGAGCAGCTTGTTCTTGGCGTCGATTTGGCGGTGCAGGTCAATGATTCGTCGCCCCACTCCGATACGGGCCCGCAGTTCACTGGAGTCAAAGGGTTTGGTGAGGTAGTCATCCGCGCCGGCGGCCAATCCTTCCACGACACTGCCTTTTTCGGTCATGCTCGTGAGCAAGATGATGTAGGTGTACGAGCTGCGCCCATCGGTGCGGATTCGCTCGCAGAGCTCGGGACCGGATAAGTCAGGCAACATCCAGTCAGTGATGACGAGAGCAGGGTTGTTTTCGCTGAAAAGTCTCAGCGCTTCTTCGCCATTTTTCGCAAACAAGAGGGCATAAGGTTCGGCGGTAAGCGCATGCTCCAGTAGTTTTCGGGAAACGGGTGAATCATCCACCACGAGAACCTGCAAATTCTGTACTGCATCATTCATGCGCATCTCACCAACAAAATCTTTCCGGTGTGCTAGGTCTCTTTCACTCAGCAGGGGAGGGAAACTTAGATGCATTCTAACAGTTCTTATCCGGGCGAGACGTGAATCCGCGCTCTGGGGTTCGGAAACGGTAACCTGGGCTTCTTACTTGGTTCCGGATACGAGCAACGCGCCTTCCTTCTTAAAAGCGCGCAATTGTTCCGCGTCGCGGAACCACCGGCCCGTGTAGACCTCCGGCGACGGAGATCGATCAACGATGCGCTCGTGCGTTACGTTCGTGAATCCCGCGTCATGGAACAACCCGCCCCATTCCTCGACGGAGAGAAGATGCGTTGGCACCGCGAGGAGACTCCCCCACTGGTGGGAGTGTGGATTATCGCGGTAGTAGTTGATCAGGGTCCACGCCGAACCGCCATCTTGGAGCACGCGAAAAATATCTTTGAGTCCGGCGGCGGGATCGGGCCAGTAATACGAAGATTCCACGGAAATCGCGTGAGAGAAAAAATTCGGCTGCCAAGGGATTTGGGTAACTTCTCCCGCGACGAACATCAAGTTATCGAAGTCCACGCTGGCGCGCCGCGCGTGGCGGATCATTTCGTCCGAAATATCCATCCCCACCGCGCGGCCATCGGGCACTAATTTCGCCAGCCGCCGCGCCAGCCAGCCCGCTCCGCAGCCTATGTCCAGGACGTTGTCCGTTCGCGCAAGCCGCATCTTCTCCAGCACCGGCAGCGTGATGGGCAAGTGATCTTGCTCCATCCCCTCGCCCCGCCCCGCTTCCGCCCAGCGGTTAAATTCCTCGCGAAGAGAAATCGAGGGATCAGTGGGAGGCATGAGAAGAGAGAGCGAGCCGGTTGCGCACAATCAGTTTCTTTTCGACTGGGTCCACGACAAACCCGAGAACTTCGAGAGCTGTCGCGCCAAGGACCGCTTCCTTGCCCGATTCTCCAAAAGCAACTGGCACTGGAGCTTTTCTTCCCTCAATGATCAATAGCACGGCAGTAGTGTCGCGTTCTAACACGCGGCCATCCGCGAGTGAGAACGGCAAGCGCGAGAAAGCTGTCACGCCAAGCTTTTGAAGGATTTCCCCGGGTATCCATGACAAGGTGGCTCCGGTATCCACGAGTAGCGAGATTTCTTCTGTCCGCCCAGGAGCAGCCAGGCTCGCTAACTTCACTTTCACCTCAAACATTCCCATTGGGGATACCCCAGCTTCGTCAGACGCCTTGCACCTTCGCCAGCAGCTCCACGAACTTCTGTTTGCGTTCCGCCTGGTCGTGGCCGCCTTCCGCATCCGCCATTTGGGTGATGTTCATCGAACAGAATTTCGGCCCGCACATCGAGCAGAACTTCGCTTCTTTGTAAAAATCGTCGGGAAGATTTTCATCGTGCATGGCTTTCGCCGTCGGCGGGTCGAGCGAAAGCTCAAATTGTTTGTTCCAGTCAAACAAAAACCGCGCATAGCTCAAGGCATCATCGCGGTCGCGCGCGCCGGGCCGGTGCCGCGCCACATCCGCGGCGTGCGCCGCGATTTTGTAGGCAATTACGCCCTGCTTCACGTCTTCCGCATTCGGCAACCCGAGGTGCTCCTTCGGGGTGACGTAGCACAGCATCGACGCGCCGTGCCATCCGATCATCGCCGCGCCAATCGCGCTGGTGATGTGGTCGTACCCCGGCGCAATATCTATCACCAGCGGCCCCAGCGTGTAGAACGGCGCCTCGTGGCACCACTCCATCTCCTTGTCCACCTGCTCCTTAATCTTGTCCAGTGGCACGTGCCCCGGCCCTTCAATCATCACCTGAACGTCGTGCTCCCATGCCTTCTTCGTAAGCTCGCCGAGCACTTTCAACTCCGCGAATTGCGCTTCGTCGCTGGCGTCCGCGATGCACCCCGGCCGCAGTCCATCGCCAAACGAAAAGCTCACGTCGTGCTTCTTGAAAATCTTGCAGATCTCCTCGATGTTCTCGTAAAGAAAATTCTGCTTCTTGTGGTGCTCCATCCAGTGCGCCATCAGCGACCCGCCACGGCTCACAATTCCCGTAATCCGCTTGCGCACCAGCGGCACATGCTCGCGCAGCACGCCCGCGTGAATCGTCATGTAGTCCACGCCCTGCTCGGCCTGCTCTTCGATCACTTCCAGCATCAGGTTAAAAGTGAGGTCTTCCGGGCGCCGCACGCGAGAAATCGCTTCATACACTGGCACGGTGCCGACCGGAACGGGCGAGGCATCTATAATCGCTTTGCGAATGGTGGGAATGTCCCCGCCGGTGGAAAGATCCATCACAGTATCCGCGCCATAGTGCACCGCGTGATGCAGCTTCTTCAGCTCCTCGTCGATATTCGAGCTGGTGGAGGAGTTTCCGATGTTCGCATTGATCTTGCATTTCGTAGCGATGCCGATGGCCATCGGCTCCAGGTTGCGGTGATGGATGTTGGCGGGAATGATGCAGCGCCCGCGCGCCACTTCGCTGCGGATCAGCTCTGGTTCCAGCTTCTCGCGCTTCGCAACGTACTGCATCTCCTCGCAGATGACTCCCTGCCGCGCCAGGTGTATCTGCGAAACGTTCCTCTTACCGTTAGCTCCGGCAACCGCCGCTTCTCGCTTCTCAATCCAACTATCGCGCAGTCCCATAAAACCCCCTCAGTACCCGCCGCAAGTGCTCCGCGATCGGTGACAAATATCCCGAACCGCATTCCTACAGTTTAAAGTGGAATTATGGCACCTGCGAATGACCGCGGCAACCTCGCGAGGCAGCGATTAAAGCCGCGGCTGGCGCATCGGCTCAGCCGAATCGCTCCTGCACAGCGCGGAAGAATCCAGTTCGCGGCAGCACGTGTACCCGCTCAGCGCCATCGTCAAGTCCAGATCGGCAGCCAGATTCAGCAAAACATCCCGCACCCCTTCTTCACCCGCCACCGCCAGACCCCACAGATACAAGCGCCCGAGGAGCACGGCACCTGCGCCGAGCGCGAGCGCCTTGAAAACATCCGCCCCGCGACGAATCCCGCTGTCGAACAGTACAGGAACGCGCCCATTCACTTCGCGCACCACACCCGGCAGCGCGTCAAGTGCTCCAATCGCGCCGTCCACTTGCCGCCCGCCGTGATTCGAAACGATAAGCGCATCCACACCGGCATTCAGCGCTAGCGCCGCATCGTTCGAATGCAGAATCCCCTTGAGGATGATTGGAACACGCGTGTGCTGCCGCAAAAACCCAATGTCCTTCCAGGTGAGCGTCGTATTCGAAAACAAACTGCCCCACAGCTGAATCGCCGCCGTGGGATTCTGCTCCGGCGACTGCACCAGCAGCCCGCGAAAAACCGGATCGCTGAAATAGTTCGCCAGCCCCTGCCCCAGCATAAATGGCAAGTACCCATGCTGCAGGTCCCGCTCCCGCCACCCGAGTATGTTGGTATCCAGCGTCACGACCAACGCCGAATATCCCGCGTGTTCCGCGCGCTGCAGCATGCTGGCTGTCAGCTCTGGATTTTTCCCCCAATAGAGTTGAAACCACCTCGGCGACTCCGCTACCTTCGCGGCCCGTTGCGCAACCTCTTCCATCGACCGGCTCGACATCGTGCTCATCACAAACGGCAGTCCCAGGGACGCTGCAGCCCGCGCACTCGCCACATCCGCATCGCTACGAATGATTTCCTGCACGCCAACCGGGCCCAGCAGAATTGGCGCCGGCAACCGTGTGCCAAGCACCTCCACGCTCAAGTCGCGCTTCGAAACATCGCGCAGCATTCGCGGCACGATTCGCCAACGGTAGAACGCTTCGCGGTTCGCGCGCATCGTGTCTTCGCCGCCCGCCCCGCCCGCCACATAGTCGTACGCCTGCGGCGCAAGGATTTCCTTCGCCTTTTGCTCCAGCAAATGCAGCGGCACGGGCACAGACGGTTTTCCGCGCCTGAGCCCGAGTGTATAAATCTGCAGCTCGCGCTCTGCACCTGTCGGCATTGCCTGCGGCTCTTTCGAATCGCTCATGTCGAGGCAGGATTATACATGGGAGAGAAGGTGGGACTGGAAACCCGCACCGGCGTATCAGAAATTGCACTTGACAGTTGGCGAAACAAAAGCGAATATTGCAGCCCGCTTCGTGCGGGCCTTGCTACGCGGCGCATGGCCTTGACCGCAGGCTGGAGAGAGTAAGATGGCAACCTGGGCGCCGCCGATGACCGGACAAACCCTCCTAGAGCAAGAGCCTGGACGCTTTTCCGAGGCCTTACACCGTTATTGGGGTTACGAATCGTTCCGCCCTGGCCAAGAAAACATTGTTAGGAGCATCGCCGCAGGCCGCGACGCTTGCATCGTCATGCCCACGGGTGGCGGCAAATCACTCTGCTACCAATTGCCTGCCGTGCTCAACGCACAGCGCACCGTGGTGGTCGTCTCCCCGCTGATCGCTTTGATGCAGGACCAAGTCGCGCAACTCGAACAAATGGGCATCCCCGCCGGTTTTCTCAATAGCTCGCTTTCGAACGACGCGCGCAGCCTCATCCTTGGCCGCGCCAGCCAGGGCCACTACCGCCTTCTCTATCTCTCGCCGGAGCGCATCGCCCTCGACGGCACACCCGTCTGGCTTGGCCGCGTGCCAGTTTCTTTCTTCGCCATCGATGAAGCCCATTGCATCTCCGAATGGGGACACGACTTCCGGCCCGAATATCGCCAGCTCAGCCGTTTGCGCGAACTCTTTCCCGACCGCCCCATCGCGGCTTTCACGGCCAGCGCCACCCAGCGCGTCCGCCATGACATCATCGAACAGCTCCGCCTTCGCGATCCCTTCAAACATATCGCCAGCTTTCGCCGTCCCAATCTGCGCTACATCGTTCGCCAATGTGACGCCAGAACGCAAAATGAACTGCTGCTTCGCGCCGCAAAACAAGTCTCGGACGGAAGCGTGATCGTCTACGCTCCGACGATTGCCCGCGTTGGTGACACCGTCGATTTCCTCGAGGAAAACGGCATTGCCGCCATCGGTTATCACGGACAGATGCAGAGCGCTGCAAGACGCGAAAATCAGGAAAAGTGGATGGCCGATGAAGTGCGCGTCATGGTGGGCACGATGGCCTTCGGCTTGGGCATTAATAAAGCGGCCGTGCGCGCGGTGATTCATCTCTCGCTTCCAAAGAGCGTCGAGCAGTACTACCAGGAGGCTGGCCGCGCCGGACGCGACGCACTCCCCGCCGATTGCTTTTTGTTTTGGCAAAAAAAAGATACCGGCTTGCACGCCTTTTTTATCGGCAAAATCGAAGATCCCGCTGAAAAAGAACGTGCTTGGCAGCGCTACCACGAAGTCGAGCGTTTCGTGCAATCCAAAGAGTGCCGCCAGCGCCACGTTTGCCGCCACTTCGGCGAAACTCCCAAGTGGGAGCGCTGTGGCAATTGCGATGCCTGCGCGGCAACGCCCGACTGGCTGGAAATCGCAGTACAATCCCCGCGCAGAAAACGCGATGCCGCGCGCAAGCCACAGACGACATACTCGTCTCCCGCGCGTGCTGCCACGCCGCGTCCCACCGCGCCAACGCTATCGACCTCAGCCGACTTCGAGTTGAAAGAGTACATCCGCGAGTGGCGGCGAATTACCGCAAGAGAGAAAGGCGTCGCGGCCTTCGTCGTCCTCCACGATTCCGCTCTCGTGGATCTGTGTGTGGTGAAACCAACGAGCTTGCTGGAACTCCGCCGCGTCTCCGGCTTCGGCGACAAGCGCGTCGAAATGTACGGCAAAGAAATTCTTGACGCCCTGCGCCGCTTCCGCGGAGGTGATCGCGCCAGCAATGAAGGCAAGTCAAAAGTATCCTCTCCCGCCAAAGAAACCCTGCGCCTCCTCGAAGAAGGCCGCACCTTCGAAGAGATTGCCCAAATTCGCTCACGCACCCTGCGCGCCGTTGTCTCCCTCGTCGCCGACATGATCGAAAGAGGCGACGCCGAACGTTACAACCAGATCGCCGCCGCCTGTCACCAGTTGGGAATGGACCGCCTAAAGCCCCTCAAGGAAGCCCTCCCGCCCGAAATCCCTTACGAAGAAATTCGCCTCGTCATAGCCCGCCTTCGCACCGAAATTCCATCAAGATAGGAGGGCATGACTTCAGTTGTGCAAGGTCCCTGTAGTGACGGGTCTTTAGACCCGTGCTTTTGACCGCGCCCGGAATGCAAGTTTGCTTTCGTGGCACAGCGATTCCTGGCTGTGCATTTCTTGTAGCGCATGTTCACCCCGGAAGAATGAGGGTCTACGAAGAGAAATCCCCTGAGTTTTAGCGGGGTTTGCGGCGCTCTTGCAGTTTTTTGCGCGTGTCTACACGCACCTTCACGTGGGGCAGGACGTCTGGCAAGCGGATATCCAAGGCCTGCAGCAAATCACGGCAGGCCGGA
>WNFR01003777.1_pt1 | contig 20889 bp, 15 predicted proteins | sample 5400221 | NCBI WGS metagenome assembly WNFR01 (sample SAMN13153357, study PRJNA577476) | soil metagenome | isolation source: 40 cm soil under Madrone tree | place: USA:California | collected 2016-06-14 | reverse complement strand
CAGGCCTATGTCTATGCGGCCAAATGCCTGGCATCGCGTTGCGCGCGCCGCCTTGGCCGCGACGACCACGCCGTTCGCCTGGAGGCGCAGGCGAGCGACCTCGCACGGCGCTTCGAGGAGGCGTTCTGGTGCCCGGACCTCGACACCTATGCGCTCGCGCTCGATGGCAAGAAGCGGGCGTGTCGGGTGCGTACGTCGAATGCCGGGCAGGTGTTGTTCACGGGCATCGCGTCCGCCGATCGCGCCTGCAAGGTCGGGCGCGGCCTGCTGCGGCCGCAATTCTTCTCGCGCTGGGGCATCCGCACGGTCTCCAGCGAGGAGCGGCGCTACAATCCGATGTCGTATCACAACGGCTCCGTATGGCCGCATGACAACGCGCTGATCGCGCTGGGTTTGGCGAAATACGGGCTCAAATACGAGCTCGAGCGCTTGTTTCGCGGTCTGTTCGATGCCGCCACCTATATGGACCTGCGCCGCCTGCCGGAGCTGTTCTGCGGGTTCCAGCGCCGGCAAGGCCGGGGCCCGACGCTCTATCCGGTGGCTTGTGCGCCCCAGGCTTGGGCCAGCGGGACGCCTTTCACGCTCATCCAGGCCTCGCTCGGCCTCGAATTCGATCCGGATGCCAACGAGATCCGGCTGCGCAATCCGCGCCTGCCGGCATTCCTGAACGCGGTATTCCTGCGCAACCTCCGGCTCGGGAAGTCGAGCGTCGATCTGGTGTTGCGCCGGGATGACGGGAATGTGGCGCTCCAGGTGCTGCGCAAGGAAGGCTCGATCCGCGTATCCGCGGTCTATACCTGAAGCAACGTCCGGCTGGCGCCACGCGGGTTTCGCCATGCGACGAATTCATCACCAGATGCCGATACGGGCCGTCGGTGCCGCGATCTTGGCATCACTGCGGAACCCCGCGGGGCCGATCGGACTTGCAGTCCCAGGGGACTGAGACCTTGGACATGCCGGGATTTTACCGACGAGCGGGTTCAATCGGGCTGTGGGTCGCGGCATGCATCATGCTGTCGGCGACGCTGGCCGGGCATGCCGACCCGGCTGTCCCCAGGGAACCCGAATACGATGCCAATGTGAACGAGGACGGCGCCGCGAAAGCCTGCGTGCTCGCGCTGCTTTTGCAGGGCGCTCCAACCGGCGAGGCGGTCAGTTCCCAACTCATTGTCGCTCGGTTCAAGCAGAACGACACCTTCATGGGCCCGCGCATCTTCGGCTTCCGCATCGAGGCGGCCGACAAGCTCGCCAAAGGTCAGGCCTCGGCCGCGCGTCCGATCAAGATCAGCTCGGCCGCATTCGTGTCCGAAGCCTATACGGCGGTTGCGCGGCCCAAGATTGCGCCCTTCGAGGACGGCAGCGTGGTGATATCAACCCTCGATTTCGCCGAGGGCGGCAAGCTCGTCGACGCCGTGACCAAGGGAAAATTCCAGGTGACCTTCATGCGACGCCAACCGGCGGTGGAGCGGACATACAACGTGACCTCGGCGCCACCCGAAGCCGTCTTGGCGCGCTTTGGCGAATGCCTCGCTGCGTTCGAGCTCCCCGGATGATCCAGTCTCGCTTGTCTGAAAAAGCCGCGGTGCGGCTTCCGGTTTCCGGGACGCCGAGTGCTCACCCGTCTCCCAATATCCGCGCCAGCTCGGCCCGAAATCCCGGAGCGATGTCCTTCCTCGCCAGCGCATAGGCGACGTTCGCCGCCAGGAATCCGATCTTCGATCCGCAGTCGAAGCTCTTGCCGTCGAATTTCAGGCCGAGGAAGCGCTGCACCTGCGCGAGGCGGATCATCGCATCGGTGAGCTGGATTTCGCCGCCCGTGCCGCGCGTCTGGTCGGAGAGAATGTCGAAGATCTCCGGTTGCAGGATGTAGCGGCCCGTGATGATGAGGTTGGAAGGCGCCTCGTCGCGCGGGGGCTTCTCCACCATCTGGGTGATCTTGAACGCCTTGCCGTCGCTTGGGCCGACGCCGACCACGCCATACATGTGGACGCGATCGCGCGGCACTTCCTCGACCGCGACGACATTCGCGGCATCCTGGCTCTCCTTGTAGACATCCATCATCTGCGCCAGGCAGCCGCGATCATTCTGCACCAGCACGTCGGGCAGCAGCAGAGCGAACGGCTCGTCGCCCACGAGCTCGCGCGCGCACCACACCGCGTGGCCCAGCCCGAGCGGGGCTTGCTGGCGGGTGAAGCTGGTCTGTCCTGGCCCCGGCAGGTCGCTCGCCAGGAGACCGAGCTCGGCGCTGCGGTTGCGCTCCGTGAGGGTGAGCTCGAGCTCGACCTGGCGGTCGAAATGGTCCTCGATCACGCCCTTGTTGCGGCCGGTGACGAAGATGAAATGTTCGATCCCGGCTTGCCGCGCCTCGTCGACCGCGTGCTGGATCAGCGGCCGGTCGACGATCGGAAGCATTTCCTTGGGCATCGCCTTGGTGGCCGGCAGGAACCGGGTGCCGAGACCGGCGACCGGGAAAATGGCTTTACGGATCGGTTTCATGGGTCGTTGACAGGTTCGTGGGCGCGAGGGGTGGCGGGTCGGGCGGCGGTTGTTCCGGGCAAAAGGGGAAAAACCAAGGCCATGTCTACCACGTGCCGGGCGGGCTCAATGGAAAAATGGCGCCGCGGCAGTTGGTCCCAAAGCGTGTTAAACATACTGCAACCATATCTGTCTCCCTAATGGGGCGTGCGGAGACGCGCCCACGGCGCAGCCCCGGGAGCCGCGCCGCAAGAGGCGCCCCAAAAGTGCACGGATCACGGATTCGAACCATGACGGCTGGCAAGCATTTCTCGAGCATGGTGGGAGCCGCCGGACTCGCGTTCGGCGTCCTGGCGGGCTCGCTTTCGGGTTCCATCGGCAATGCGCGCGCGCAGAGCCAGGATGAGCGCTTTTCGACCTCCCCGCGTCCCCCCGGCCTGATCCCGGGCGGGTCCTTCAAGCTGTTCGGCGCCCAGCCGGCACCTGTGGCGCCGCCGAGCAAGGACGATTGGAGCGGCGAGTCCGGTTCCTCCGGCCATCCGCTCATGCAGGCCGACGCGATCCGCGCCGCGGCCGCGAATTTTTCCAGGTGCATCGCCGGCTTCTGGCCCGATGCGGCGCGCCGCGGCGTCACGCGGGCGACGTTCGATACCTACACGGCAGGGCTCACGCCCGATCTCAAGATCATGGATTTCGTCGATTCCCAGCCGGAGTTCACCAAGGCATTCTGGGACTATCTCGACGTGCTGGTGAGCGAAGCCCGCATCAAGCGCGGGCGTGAGATTCTCGCCGCCAACAAGGCGACCTTCGACGCCGTCGAGCAGGCTTTTGGGGTCGACCGCCATGTCGTGGCGGCGATCTGGGGCATCGAGTCGAACTACTCGACCGCGATCGGCGAGCGGCCGGTCCTGCGCTCGACCGCGACGCTCGCCTGCGTGGGCCGCCGCCAGGGCTATTTCAAGGACGAGTTCCTGGCGACGCTCGAGATCCTCAACCGCGGCGACGTCGATCCTGACCGGCTCAAGGGCTCGTGGGCGGGCGCCTTCGGCCCGACCCAGTTCATGCCGACCTCGTTCAAGCGCTTCGCGGTCGATTTCGACGGCGACGGTCGGCGCGACGTGGTCGACTCGATTCCCGATCTGGTCGCCTCGACCGCCAACAACCTCAAGCTCGACGGCTGGACGGCGGGCCAGACCTGGGGCTACGAGGTCGTGCTGCCGCGCGGATTCAATTATCTGCTTGCCGACAGCTCACGCCCGATGGCGGTGCACGAATGGGAGCGGCACGGGCTCACGCGCGCCGGCCACAAGGGTTTTCCGCGCCCGGCCGACAAGGCCTATCTGTTGCTTCCCGCGGGTGCGCGGGGGCCGGCCTTCCTGATGCTCGGCAATTTCCGCGCCATCATGAAATACAATCCGGCCGAGGCCTATGCGCTCGCCATCGGCCATCTGGCCGACCGGCTGCGCGGCGATCCGCCCTTCGTGCAGGCTTGGCCGCGCGAGGAGCGCGTGCTCTCCAGCGCCGAGCGTTACGAGTTCCAGCAGCTTCTTGTGGCGCGCGGTTTCGATATCGGCAGCGAGCCGAACGGACGGATCAATGCCGGCACCCGCAAGGCGCTCAAGAGCTACCAGGCGGCGGCCGGCCTCGTTCCCGACGGATTTGCGACCGCGGCCCTGCTGGAGCGCCTGCGCGCGGACGGCTTGGCGCGGCGATAACCAAAGCGCGAGCTTCTTTCCGGCGCCGCTTTTGCCATGGTATTAACCCAATGACGGGGTAGCGGTCGCATGGGCCGGGAGGCCCCGGCATGCAGGGCTGTATCTGACCATGGGCTTTGGATATTTGCGCAGGGCGGGCGGCATATTCGGGCGGCGTCTGGCGGGCGCGGTCGTCCTCGGGCTGGCCGAGACCGCGGTGGTGCTCGCCCTGAGCGCGGCCGTGACGGTGCCATCGAGTGCCCAGGTGTTCGACGACCGGTTTCCCTTCATCGAGGAACGCGCACGCCGCGGCGGCGGCGGGTCGAACAGGAACAATCCCTTCCTGGGCGATACCTACCGCCAGGGCGGGGGCGCGGAAGAAAACAACGCCAAGGCTCCGCCCCCGACCCGCAAGGCCGATTCCGCGCCGCTCACCTCCGTGGTGGTGCTCGGCGACTCGATGGCGGACTGGCTGGCCTACGGGCTCGAGCAGGCGGCGGCGGAATCGCCCGACATCGGCATCCTGCGCCGCCATCGCACGCTGTCGGGCCTGATCCGCGCGGACGTGAGAAGCGACCCGCGCGGCGACTATCCCGACTGGCCGCAGGCGGCGCGCGAGATTCTCAATGCCGACAAGGCGAATTTCATCGTGATGATGATCGGTCTCAACGACCGCCGGTCGATCAAGGAAAAGGCGCCCACCAGGGCGGCGGCTTCAGGTCCGGCTGGCGCCGCGGGGGCGCCGGCCGCCGCTGCGGTAGCGCCGCCCGCGGCCGCGGCCGCCAACAAGGAAAAGGATGCGGAGCTCGGCGAGCCGCCGCCGGGCGAGGCGCCGGGCGGCACGGCCGAGCCGGAGCCCGCGACTCCCGGCATGATCACCTACGAATTCCGCTCGGAAAAGTGGACCGAGCTCTACATCAGGCGCATCGACGAAACGATCGCGGCGCTCAAGGCCAGGAACGTGCCGGTGCTGTGGGTGGGGCTTCCCCCGGTCCGCAACACCAAGGCGGCCGCCGATCTGAGCTACCTCAACGACCTCTTCCGCAGCCGCGCCGAGAAGGCGGGCGTCACCTATATCGACACGCCGCCTGCGCTCGAGCGACGGTACTCATTTCACCCAGGCCGGCGCCCGCAAGCTGGCGCACTATGTCGAGCGCGAGATCCAGCGCGGCCTGATGGCGAATGCCACGCCGGTGTCGCTGCCGGCGCCAGAGGAGCCTGCACCGCCGGTCGCGGTGGCCCGTCCCGACAACGCGCCGATCGTGCGGCCGCTCGCCGGACCCGTGATGCCGCTCACCACGGCCGCGGAGGCGGACGAGCTGCTCGGCGGCGGGGGTACCCGCCAAGCCGCGGTCGATCCGATCGCGGCGCGCGTGCTGGTGCGCGGCGAACAGACCAATGCGCCGGCCGGCCGGGGCGACGACTTTGCGTGGCCGCGCCGCAATGTGGCGCCGCTGGGAACCGATCCGGTGGTCGCCACCACCACCACGCCGCTGACGCCGATGCAGACCGACCAGCGCCAGGCCGCCGCCGCCCCTGGTGTCGGCGCCGGCGCCGCGCCGGCGGCTGCCCCCGGCGCTGCGCCGGCGCGGCCGCCCCGAGCGACCCGGCAGGCCGCCAGCGTGCCGCGTCCGCCGGGTTTCGTCGCCCAGCAGCAGCGCCCCGAGCAGCGCCGTGTCGCTCCGGCGCCGCAGCCCTTCTTCTTTCCGTTCTTCGGCCGCTGACGTTGCGGGAGTCGTGACGCGCGCCGCTTGATGGGAGCGGCTGGGGCTGCGGTCCGAAACGCCCGCCGCTAGGCCAGCAGCGCGATCAGCGCGCGCACATCCGGGATTGTCTCCAGCGACCACACGAGCTCGCACGCCCGCTGCGCCCGCTCGGCGTCGATCGCGGGCGTCGCATTGGCGAGGAATTTGGCCTCGATCGCGGCATCGCTCATGGGATTGTCGGCGGTGCCGCTCGCATGCGCCACATGGGCCTCATGGCGCACCCCGCCGGCGACGATTTCCACATGGGCCTCGTCCCGGCGCAGCGTCTCGTCGGCGACGGCGTCGACCTTGCGTCGCAGCGCCGCCAGCGCCGGGTCGGCGGCGCGCGCGTCCGAATATTGCGCAATGCCGGCCGCGCCGTCGGCGAGCGCCACCGCGGCCGAATGGCGGGTGCTGAATTTCGACTGCAGGCCGCTCGACGGCTCGACCACGCCCGTGATCGACAGCACCAGCGGGTGAACCCGCAGGCTGATCGCGCTGACCGCGGCCGGATCGATCCGGTCGCGATGGCGGATCGCGATCACCGCATCGATGAGCGGATGAAGCACCACGCCGCACGCATAAGGCTTGTGCCCGTTGGTCTCGATCAGCCAGCGTCCGCCGAGACCGGCGGTCAATTGCCCGGGCGCCGCGACATCGCTGTAGATGCGGCAGAAGCCGCGCGCCCCTTCGATGATCTCCTGGCTGCTGTCGAAGCCGCGCTCCGCCAGCAGCGCCGCCAGCACGCCGTTGGCGGCGGCCTTGCCGGCGTGAAAGGACTTGCACATGGTGCCGCGGTTCTGCTGCATGCCGGCGGCCTGCGTCGCCGCGATGCCGATCGCGTAGGCGAGCCGTTGCGTATCGAGCCCCAGCAGCTTGCCGCCGGCCGCGCCCGCCGCGATGCTGCCGAGCGTGCCGGTCAGATGCCAGCCGCCTTTGTGGTGGCCGGGCGCGGTGCGCCCGCTGCGCACGCCGGCTTCGAAGCCGACCGCATAGGCGAGCATCAGGTCGGCGCCGCTCACCGGCGCGCGTTCGGCGAGGGCGAAGAGCGCGGCGAGCACCGGCGAGCTCGCATGCAGCACCACGCCGCCCATATGGGTGTCGTCGAAATCGAGCAAGTGCCCCATCTGGCCGTTGGCAAGCGGCGCATCGAGAAGCCCGAGCTTGAGGCGGCGGCCGAGCACGGTCGCCTGCGGGCGCCCGCCGGTTTCCTGCAGCACCGCGACCAGCCGGCCGATCGTCTGATGCGGGCTGCCGGCCAGCGCGCAGCCGATCCAATCGAGGACGCCGCGGCGCGCCGCGTGCCGGGCGGCCGCGGAGAGATCGTCGGGCCGCGCCGCCGCCAGATGGGCGCACAGCGTCTTGGTCAGGGTTTCCGCATCGGTCGCGAGGTTCTGGTCCATGGTGACGATCTACAACGGCTTGATGCCGGCGTCGCGGATCACCTTGGTCCATTGCGCGACCTCGGACCTGATCCAGGCGCTCGCCTGCTCGGGCGTGTCGCCAACGGGTTCGAGGCCCTGCTGGCGCAGCTGCTCGACCGTGTCGGCTGAGGCGAGCGCGCGGTTGGTCTCGGCGTTGAGCCGCGCGACCGCCGTCGCTGCGGCTGCGGCCGGCGCCGCCAGCCCGTACCAGCCCGTCACCTCGAACCCGGGCAGGCCGCTTTCGGCGACCGTCGGCAGGCCCGGCGCGAGGCGCGAGCGCTTCGCCGAGGTGACGGCGAGCGCGCGCAGGTTTCCCGACGCGGCGAGCGGCAGCGCATTGACGGCGGGCGCGAACATCATCCGGATCTGCCCTCCGACCAGGTCCGTGATCGCGGGCGCCGCGCCCTTGTAGGGCACGTGCACGAGCTCGACCGCGGCCGTGCGCTTGAAGAACTCGCCCGCCAGATGGATGATGGATCCGGCGCCGGCCGATCCATAGGTGAGCCGGCCCGGATTGGCCTTCGCATAGGCGATGAGATCCGCGACCGACGTGAACGGCTCGGCCGCATTAACCGCCAGCACATAGGCGCCGGACGCGGCCGTGACGACGCCGGCGAAATCGCGCACCGGGTCGAACGGCAGATCGCGGTAGAGCCCGGGCATCGCCGCAAAGCCGCTGTGCGAGAGCAGCAGCGTATAGCCGTCGGCGGCCGCGTGCGCGACCGCCTCCATGCCGATGACCCCGCCGGCGCCGCCACGGTTGTCGATCACGATCGAGCCGCCGAGGTTGGCGCTCAACGCCTTGCCGAGCACGCGGGCGACGCTGTCGACGGCACCGCCGGCCGCGAACGGCACGATCAGCCGGACCGGGCGCTCCGGATAGGCGGCGCGCGCCCCCCCGCGACGGCAGGGTGGCAGAGGCGGCGAGGGCGGCTCCTATGAAGCCGCGGCGCGAGACGGCCAAGGCACTCTCCCGATGGGTCGGCGGGGCGGATCGTCTCATTTGCCCGCCTCGGCCGCCGTCAATTTCTTCGCCAGCGGACTCCATTTGGCAAGCTCGCGTTGCACGAAGGCGGTGAGCTCGGCCGGCGACATGCTGGCGCGTTCGAATCCGTCGGCGTCGAGGCGGTCGCGGACCGCCTTGGCGTCGAGGGCGGCGCCGATCTCCCGGTTCATCCGGTACGTGGTCGAGCGGGCAAGCCCGGCCGGGCCCGCAAAGCCGAACCACGTCGTCACGGCGAGCTCGGGGTAGCCGAGCTCGCTCAAGGTAGGGACGTCGGGGAATTCCGCCATGCGGCGCGCCGCCGAGACCGCGAGCGGCACCATGGTGCGCCCGCGCATCTGACCGATCGCGGCGGTCCAGGTGATCGAGCCCATCTTGACGTGGCCGGCGACCAGATCGCCGATCGCCTGGCCCGAGCCCTTGTAGGCGATATGCGCCAGCTTGAGATTGTCCCTCTCGGCCCAGAACTCGGCGATCAGGTGGCCGACCGTGCCGGGGCCGGGCGACACGTAGGGAAGCGCTTCGCTTGCGCCTTTGAGACGGGCCCGCAGCTCCTCGAATGATCGCACGCCGAGCGACGGATGCACCGCGATCACGATCGGCGGGCCGCCCACGAAGGCGACATGCGTGAAGTCGCCGAGCGGATCGTAGCCCGCACTGGCGCTCGTCGATGGCGCGATCACGTGGGTCCCGATGCTGGAGATCAGGAAGGTGTAACCGTCGGGCGCCGCGTTCGCGACCGCGGCCGATCCGATCAGGCCGCCGGCGCCGCCGCGGTTCTCGACATAGAACGGTTGATGCAGTTGCTCGCTCAGCCGCTCCGCGATGAGGCGGCCCATCGTGTCGGAGCTGCCGCCGGCCGCGAAGGGCGACACGATGCGCACGGGGCGGGCCGGCCAGTCCTGCGCCTGCGCGGCCGCGCCGAGCACCAGGCAGGCGACCGCGATCGAAGCCGGCAGGGGCGCAACGGGCGTCATCGCGCCCGCGGCGTCAGGAAATCCCGCACCATCGTTTGCGTCTCCCGGCGTCTGGCGTCCATTCGCCGGCGCAACCGCATTATAGATTGCCCGATCGCGGCGGCAATCGGCTTGCGTCCTCGGGCGTGTCGCCGGCGAATGCTCTAGGCCGCATCCTCGGTCCGGCCCGGCGGGCCGACGCGCGTGAAGGCGAGCTCCGCCGCCCGGCAGGGCCGGCCGAATAGAAAGCCTTGCGCGTGGGTGCAGCCGGCCGCGCGCACGAGCAGGAGCTGCTCCTCGGTCTCGACGCCCTCCGCCACGGTAGCGACGTGAAGGCTGCGCCCGAGCCCGGCGACCGCGGAAACGATCGCGGCGCAATCGGTGTTGCTCGACAATTCGCTCACGAAAGAACGGTCGATCTTGATCTGGTCGAACGGAAACATGCGCAGATAGCTGAGCGAGGAGTATCCGGTTCCGAAATCGTCGAGCACGATCGAGATGCCGAGCCCACGCAGCCGATGCAGCGTGCCGATGTTCTCGGCGTTCCCCTCCATCAGCACGGATTCGGTGATCTCCAGCTTGAGACGCTCCGCCGGCAGGCCGGAATCGCGCAACGCTTCCGAGATCGCATCGGTCAGGGTGCCGCGGCGGAACTGGACGGGCGAGAGATTGACCGCGACCCGGATATGAGACGGCCAGCCCGCGGCGTCGGCGCAGGCCTGGCGGAGCACCCATTTGCCGAGCGCATGGATCAGCCCGGTCTCTTCGGCCAGGGGAATGAAGTCACCCGGCGCTATCATGCCGCGCTGGGGATGACGCCAACGGATGAGCGCCTCGACGCTGGCGATCTCGTTGGCCCGGATTTCGACGATCGGGTGGTAGTGCAGCTCGAGCTCGCCGCGGTCGAATGCGTCGCGCAGATCGCTCTCGAGGGCGCGGCGGCTATGCGCCTCGGCGCCCATCGCGGTCTCGAACAGGCGACATGTGTTGCGGCCCTCGGACTTGGCTTTGTAGAGCGCGAGATCGGCGCTCTTGATGAGCTGGTCGACGTCGGTGCCGTGCTCGGGCGCGAGCGCGACGCCGATGCTGGTCGCGACGTCGAGCTTGTGGCCGTCGATATCATAAGGCGCGGCCACCGCTTCGAGCAGCAGCTTCGCGGTGGCGAGCGCGGACTGGCGCTGATCGCCGGTTGCCGCCGTCAGGATCGCGAACTCGTCGCCGCCGAGCCGCGCCACCGTGTCGGTTTCGCACAGGCAAGCGGAGAGCCGGTCCGCCACCACCTTGAGCAGCTCGTCGCCGACCGGGTGCCCGAGTGAATCGTTGACCGCCTTGAACAGGTCGAGGTCCAGGATGAAAATACTGAAGGCGCCGCCACCCCGCTGCAGCCGCGCCAGGCCCTCCTGCATGCGCTCGCGCAGGACCGCCCGATTGGCGAGGCCGGTCAAGCCGTCGTGGCGGGCCATGTAGGTGATCTGGGACTCCGCCCGCTTCTGCGCCGTGATTTCCTGGTGAATCGCGACCCATCCGCCGTTCTGCATGGGCTGGTGGCTGACCGCAAAAAATCGTCCGTCGCGCAGCTCGTTGACGACATAATGGGCTTCCGATCTGGCGACTTCCGTCAGACGCGTGCCGATGTAGTTTTCGGTATCCGCCGGAACGCTGCCGGCCGCCACGCGCGCTTCCAGGATGGCGCGCAGAGTCGTGCCGGGCCTGATCTGCTCGGGCGAGAGCCCGTACATCTCGCCATAGCGGGCATTGGAGACCAACAGACGCTGGTCGCGGTCGAACATGCAAAGGCCGTGCGACATATGCTCGAGCGCGGTGTCGAAGCGCAGGTTCGTCTGCTCGAGCGAGACCTTTGAACGTTCCAGCGCCGCGGTGGTCGCGCCGAGCTTCCTCTTGCGCGCCGTCCCGACGCCCATCGCGATCAGGACGATCGCCGTGAACAGAGACCCGATCTGATCGTATTTGTGCGCCGCCGAGGTGGCCGGCTCGAATATATCGCTTTCCGCCAACCCGACCATCGCGATCAGGGGCAGCCCTTCGACGACCCGATAGGATATCAACCGGCGGACACCGCCGAATTGCCGGGCGGACTCGGCCGAATTCCAATAGCTGCCTTGCGGGTACTCGCGAAACAGCTCGAACACCTTGGTCGGGCCGGTCGCCTGGCCGATGAATCCGCCGGCCGCGGGACCGGGGCCGCTGCGTACCCGGATGATCCCGTCGAATCCCACCAGCGAGATCATGCCATCATGGCCGATGTCGAGGGAGTTGTAGAATTGCTGGAGCCGCAGGACGTCGAGCGAGGAGCTGATGGTGCCGCCGAATGCCCCGTCGGGAGCCGTCAGCCGGCGCGTCAATTGAATGGACAGGCGGCCGGACAGCCGGCCAATTCTGGGTTCGCTGATGTCAAGCTCGTCCGTCGTCGAATTGATGTGCACACGGAAGGAGCGGTTTTGGCTGGTGTCGACCCTCGAACGGACCGGCCCAATGCTCGTAAGCCTGATGATGCCGTGGGGATCGATGATCGAGAAATGCATCGTCAGATCGTTTCGCTTCTTCGTGCTGTCGATCCAGCGGGCGAAATCGAAATTGGCCGGGTCCTGCTCGTAGAGCTTGCGCAGGAACTGCAGTTGGCTGTCGGAGCTCTGGACGACCCGCGAGATATACTCTTCGAATATGCGGGTGAGGTTGCTCCCCTGATGCAACCCTTCCTCATAGGCGCGCTGGTGCGCCGCATTCGCAAGCAGGAAGACGCCGCCCCAGATGGCGCCGATCAGCACCACGCCCAGGCAGGTCGTGGTTTGTGCAAATGCGCGGACCCATCGAAACATGCGCGGGCTCTAAGTCGGGGGCCAAGGTTCTGGCTCCCGCCTTATGCCTGAATTTCATTACTTTCTTGTTTACCAATTGGGCCTTGGCGCCTGCCTGCGGGCGGCCCGCAGCCCGGGACCCCCCAAATTGCGGTCATCGGCATGCAACCTCCGGCGGCGGCGAACCTTACCGGCAGGGTCGCGGCGCGAAGCCGGGCTGGGGGAGCAGGGTTTTATGGATCCGGAGGCGGCCGCGGCCTCACCGCGGCAGCGTGGTCGTTCCCATCAGGAATTTGTCGACCGAATGCGCGGCCTGGCGGCCTTCGCGGATCGCCCACACCACCAGGGACTGGCCGCGCCGCATGTCGCCGGCCGCGAACACCTTGTCGAGCGAGCTGCGATAGAGGTTGGTGTCGGCCCGCACATTGCCGCGCGGGTCGAGCGCCAGGCCGAGCGACTTGATCATGCCTTCCTGCACCGGATGCACGAAACCCATCGCGAGCAGAACGAGGTCCACGTCGAGCACGAATTCCGATCCCGGGACCGGCTTGAACTTGTCGTCGACTTGGATGCAGTGGAGCTTCTTCACCCGGCCATTCTCGCCGGTGAATTTCTGCGTCAGCACGGAGAATTCGCGCTTGGCGCCCTCCTCGTGGCTCGACGAGGTGCGCAGCTTGAGCGGCCAATCCGGCCAGGTCAGCAGCTTGTTCTCCTTTTCGGGCGGCATCGGCATGATCTCGAAATTGGTCACCGACCGCGCGCCCTGGCGGATCGAGGTGCCGATGCAGTCCGAGCCGGTGTCGCCGCCGCCGACCACCACCACGTGCTTGTCCTTGGCGAGGATCGGCTCGGCCGCGCCCGCCGGCTCGCCGCTCACGCGCCGGTTCTGCTGCGGCAGGAAATCCATGGCGAAATGGATGCCCGCGAGCTCACGGCCCGGGATCGGGAGGTCACGCGGCTTCTCGGCGCCGCCCGCGAGCACGACGGCGTCGTAATCGGCGACCAGCTTGTCGGCCGCGAGGTTGACGCCCACATGGGCGCCGTAGTGGAACGTCACGCCTTCGGCTTCCATCTGGGCGACGCGGCGATCGATGTAGTGCTTCTCCATCTTGAAGTCGGGAATGCCGTAACGCAGCAGGCCGCCCGCCTTGGCGAATTTCTCGTAGACATGGACGTCGTGGCCGGCGCGCGCGAGCTGCTGGGCGCAGGCCATGCCGGCCGGGCCGGAGCCCACGACCGCGACCCGCTTGCCCGTCTTGAGTGCCGGCGGCTCCGGCTCGATCCAGCCCTGCTCGAAGGCCTTGTCGGCGATCGCGCATTCGATCGTCTTGATGGTGACCGGATTGTCGTCGAGGTTGAGCGTGCAGGCGGCTTCGCACGGCGCCGGACAGACCCGGCCGGTGACCTCGGGGAAGTTGTTGGTGGAATGGAGATTGCGTGCCGCCGTCTTCCAGTCGCCGGCGTAGACCAGATCGTTCCAGTCGGGGATCTGGTTGTTGACCGGGCAGCCGGTGTGACAATACGGAATGCCGCAATTCATGCAGCGCGCCGCCTGCTCGCGGGTCTCCTTCTCTGGCAACGGGAGGACGAACTCGTGCCAGTGGCGCACGCGCTCTTCGACCGGCGCGTAGTCGCGGTCGTTGCGGTCGAATTCGAGGAAGCCGGTAATCTTTCCCATCTTGCTTGAACTATTTTTGCTCTGGGCAGGGCGCGAGACTGTAGGCCCCGGTATTGGAGCTGGCTCGCTGCCAGACATAGATATTGATCCGGTCGCCGTTCTGGGGAATCCATACAACACACGGATCAAAATCGATCGCAACCTGATGCGGCATGTTCTCCATCGATGCTTGCAGGACATCCACCGATACACGGCGTTTGCAGTACGCGCCTTGTTGCAGTCCGGTCATCATGCCGATGATGCCGACGCGATCCCTCGAGGCGTATTCGACCGACCGCGCGTCGCAGCCCGAGAATTGAACGCGCTCGCGCGGGCACTCAATTGCGCATACCGTCTGGCTCATCGCCGCAGAAACGTGCGCGATTGACGCCAATGTGGCTCCAAGAAGGGCGGACACCCGACCCATCCGCTACTCCGCCGCCTGCATTGCGGCCGCCTTGTTCTTGGCGAGGTTAGCGAGGGCGCGGCGGTATTCGACCGGCATCACCTTGCGAAATTTCGGCAGGTAGGCGTCCCAGTTCTCCAGGATGTGCGTGGCGCGGCGTGATCCGGCGAGGCGCGCATGCCGGGAAATCAGCAGGTGCAGGCGCGCGGCGTCGTAACGCGTCAAGTCGGCCAGGACATCGACATGGCCATGCGTCTCGAGATCGGCGGCATGGCCGAACTGGCGTGCGTTGATCTCCTCCTCCTCGGGAACCGGCTCGAGCTCGACCATCGCCATGTTGCAGCGGGTCGCGAAACTGCCGTCCTCGTCGAGCACATAGGCGATGCCGCCCGACATGCCGGCCGCGAAGTTGCGTCCGGTGGGACCGAGCACGACCACCACGCCGCCGGTCATGTATTCGCAGCAATGGTCGCCGGCGCCCTCGACCACCGCTATGGCGCCGGAATTGCGCACCGCGAAGCGTTCGCCCGCGATGCCGCGGAAATAGGATTCGCCCGCGATCGCGCCGTACAGCACGGTGTTGCCGACGATGATCGATTCCTCGGGCGTGATCCCGCTGTCCGCCGGCGGCCGCACGATGATGCGCCCGCCCGACAGTCCCTTGCCCACATAGTCGTTGCCTTCGCCCTCGAGCTCGAGCGTGACGCCACGCGCCAGCCAGGCGCCGAAGCTCTGGCCCGCGATCCCGGTCAGCTTCACATGGATGGTCTCTTCCGGCAGCCCGGTATGGCCGTAGCGCTTGGCGATCTCGCCCGACAGCATCGCGCCGGCCGCGCGGTCGGTGTTCTTGATCGTGGTGACGATCCGCACCGGCGCGCCGCGGTCGAGCGCCGCCTGCGATTCGGCGATCAGCCGGCGGTCGAGGATGTTGTGGATCTTGTGATCCTGCGTCTCGCACCGGTAGATCCGCACGCCGGCCGGCGCTTCCGGCTTGGTGAACAGGCGCGAGAAGTCGAGACCCTTCGCCTTCCAATGCTCCACCATGGCGCGCTGATCGAGCATCTGCATCTGTCCGATCATCTCATTGAAGCTGCGGTAGCCGAGCTCCGCCATCAGCTCGCGCACCTCCTCGGCGACGAAGAAGAAGAAATTGATGACGTGCTCGGGCTGGCCCTTGAAGCGCTTGCGCAGCACCGGGTCCTGGGTCGCGACGCCGACCGGGCAGGTGTTGAGATGGCACTTGCGCATCATGATGCAGCCGGCGGCGATCAGCGGCGCGGTGGCGAAGCCGAACTCGTCGGCGCCGAGCATCGCGCCCACGACGACGTCGCGGCCGGTGCGGATGCCGCCGTCGACCTGCACCGCGATGCGGCTGCGCAACCGGTTGGCCACCAGCGTCTGGTGGGTCTCGGCGAGGCCGATCTCCCACGGGCTGCCGGCATGCTTGATCGAGGTGAGCGGGCTCGCGCCCGTGCCGCCCTCGAAGCCCGCGATGGTGACGTGATCGGCGCGCGCCTTGGAGACGCCGGCCGCGACCGTGCCGACGCCGACCTCGGAGACGAGCTTCACCGAGACGTCGCCCGTCGGGTTGACGTTCTTGAGGTCGAAGATGAGCTGCGCCAGGTCCTCGATCGAATAGATGTCGTGGTGGGGCGGCGGCGAGATCAGGCCGACACCGGGCGTCGAGTGGCGGACCTTGGCGATGATCTCGTCGACCTTGTGTCCCGGCAGCTGCCCGCCTTCGCCGGGCTTGGCGCCCTGCGCCATCTTGATCTGCATGACGTCGGAATTGACCAGATATTCGGCGGTGACGCCGAACCGTCCGGAGGCGACCTGCTTGATCGCGGAGCGCATCGAATCGCCGTTCGGCAACGTCTTGAAGCGGTCGGATTCCTCGCCGCCCTCGCCGGTATTCGACTTGCCGCCGATGCGGTTCATCGCGATCGCGAGCGTGGTGTGGGCCTCGCGCGAGATCGAGCCGAACGACATCGCGCCGGTCGCGAATCGCCGCACGATGTTCTTCGCCGGCTCGACCTCCTCGAGGGGCACCGGCTTGCGGCCGTCCTCTTCGGCGGTCTTGATCCGGAACAGGCCCCGGATGGTGAGCAGCCGTTCGGTCTGCTCGTTGATGATCTTTGAAAACGCTTTGTACTGGTCGGGCGAGTTGCCGCGCACCGCGTGCTGGAGGGCGGCGACCGTGGCCGACGTCCAGACATGCTCCTCGCCGCGCAGGCGAAGCGCGTATTCGCCGCCCACGTCGAGCGCATTGCGATAGACCGGCGCATCGCCGAACGCGTCGCGATGGCGGCGCACCGTCTCCTCGGAGATCTCGGCGAGGCTCACGCCTTCGATGCGCGTCGCGGTGCCGGTGAAATATTCGGAGACGAAATCCGACTTGAGCCCGACCGCGTCGAAGATCTGCGCGCCGCAATAGGACTGATAGGTCGAGATGCCCATCTTGGACATCACCTTGAGCAGCCCCTTGTCGATCGACTTGATGTAGCGCTTGACGATTTCCTTCTCGTCGAGCTTCTGCGGCAGCTCGTCCTTCATCTCGATCAGCGTCTCGAACGCCAGATACGGATTGATCGCCTCCGCGCCGTAGCCCGCCAGGCAGGCGAAGTGATGCACCTCGCGCGGCTCGCCCGACTCGACGACGAGCCCGACCGACATGCGCAGGCCGCGGCGGATCAGGTGATGATGCACGGCCGCGCAGGCGAGCAGCGACGGAATCGGGATGCGATCGGAGCCGGCGGTGCGGTCCGACACGATGATGATGTTGATGCCGTCGTTCACCGCCTGCTCGGCTTGCCAGCACAGCGCGTCGAGCGCGCCCGCCATCGCGGCCGCGCCGCCGTCCACCGGCCAGGTCGCGTCGAGCGTCCGCGACCGGAAGTGCGAGCCGCTCATCTGCGAGATCGAGCGGATTTTCTCCAGGTCGGCATTGGTGAGGATCGGCTGGCGCACCTCGAGGCGTTTGGTGGTCGACATGCCCTCGAGGTCGAACAGATTGGGCCGCGGGCCGATGATCGACACCAGGCTCATGACGAGCTCCTCGCGGATCGGGTCGATCGGCGGGTTCGTCACCTGCGCGAAGTTCTGCTTGAAATAGGTGAACAGCAGCTTGGGCCTGTCCGACAGCGCCGAGATCGGCGTGTCGTTGCCCATCGAGCCGACCGCCTCTTCGCCGGTCGTTCCCATCGGGGACATCAGGATTTTCAGGTCTTCCTGGGTGTAGCCGAAGGCCTGCTGGCGGTCGAGCAATGTCAGGTTCGACAGGGCCGGCCGGCTCACCGCCGGCGGCAGCTCCTCCAGCACGATCTGGGTATTGTGCAGCCACTCCTTGTAGGGGTGGCTCTTGGCGAGCGAGGCCTTGATCTCCTCGTCCGGTATGAGCCGGCCTTCCTCCAGGTCGACCAGCAGCATCTTGCCCGGCTGCAGCCGCCACTTGGTGACGATGTCCTTCTCCGGGATCGGCAGCACGCCCATCTCGGACGCCATGACGATGCGGCCGTCGCGGGTCACCAGGTAGCGCGCGGGACGCAGGCCGTTGCGGTCGAGCGTCGCGCCGATCTGGCGCCCGTCCGTGAAGGCGATCGCGGCCGGGCCGTCCCACGGCTCCATCAGGGCGGCGTTGTATTCGTAGAAGGCGCGGCGCTCCTCGTCCATCAACGGGTTGCCGGCCCACGCTTCCGGAATCATCATCATCACGGCATGCGCCAGCGGATAGCCGCCCTGCGTCAGGAATTCGAGCGCATTGTCGAAGCAGGCGGTGTCGGACTGGCCCTCATAGGAGATCGGCCAGAGCCGCTTGATGTCGTCGCCGTAGAAGGGCGAGCGCGCCGACGCCTGGCGGGCCGCCATCCAGTTGAGGTTGCCGCGCAGCGTATTGATCTCGCCGTTGTGCGCCACCATCCGGTAGGGATGCGCGAGCGACCAGGTCGGAAAGGTATTGGTCGAGAAACGCTGATGCACCAGCGCGAGCGCGCTCACGAAGTCGGGATCTTGCAGGTCGGGGTAATAGGTGCCGAGCTGGTCGGCGAGGAACATGCCCTTGTAGATCGTGGTGCGGCACGAGATCGTGACCGGATAGTAACCGGAGACCCGGCGCTCATAGCGGCGATAGAACTCGCCCGAGATCGTCTTGCGCAGGATATAGAGCCGGCGCTCGAAGTCGTCCTCGGTGAGCTTGTGCTCGCCCTGTCCGATGAACACCTGCCGATGCACCGGCTCGGTCGGCTTCACCGACTCGCCGAGCGTGGAGTTGTCGGTCGGTATGTCGCGCCAGCCCAGCAGCCGCATGCCTTCGGCGGCGATCACATCCTCATAGATGTCGGTGATTTCCTTCTGCCGCGTCGTGTCGTGCGGCATGAACAGGGTCCCGACGGCGTATTCGCCCGGCGCCGGCAGGGTGAATCCGAGCTCGGCCGCCTTCCTGGCGAAGAACTTGTGCGGGATCTGCACCAGGATTCCGGCGCCGTCGCCGGCGCGCGGATCGGCGCCGACCGCGCCGCGATGCTCGAGATTGAGCAGGATGGTGAGCGCGTCCTCGACGATCTGGTGCGACTTGCGGCCCTTGATGTCGGCGATGAAGCCGACGCCGCACGAATCCTTGTCGAGCGCCGGATCATAGAGGCCGCGCGCCGGCGGAGTGCCGGGATCGGCCGTGGCGAGCGAGGTGGGCACGGCGGCGCGTTTCCGCTCCGCGACGGAAGCAGCAATCCGCCCGCCCATCTGCTCTCGGCCGTCTCCTGGCGCGCTCATCGTCATCCTCATCTCTCGCCCGCGGCTCTACGCCGCCGACGCACCTGCCTCGCGCGCAGCGCCGCTCGGCGCCCCGATGCGAGGCCGAACCATGTCGTGCCGGGCAGCCTTGCCGCCGTACTGGCGATTTTGCGTGGCCGCTCGTTCGGCGCCCCGATGCGATCAGGCATCCTTGGCGCATTTCCGCGCGCCCGATCGGCGGGAATGGGCCTACGGCCGGGCGCGGACCCTATATGGGACAGCAATGCTGTCCTAACACCATGCCAAAATTCTGCCACGGAAACAAGAGCCCGCCACCCAAAAAGTCGCTGGTGCGGTGCCTTTATTGCGGGGCCGCTTTGACCGGCGCAACAAGAGGACCACGGACCGGGCGGGGACGCAATGGCGTTGCGTCCAAGGGGTTTTTTTGCCGCCGGCGGCCGGCTCATGCCGAGCCGTGGTGGCTGCCCCCGCGGGATGCTGCACCGCGGGAATTGCCGCCATAAGCGAAAGGCCGGCGGCTCGGTTTTGTTCCAGGCGTCTGATAGTCAAGATGAGCCCTTTTGGAGGCTGCATGAACTTTGCGAGCGACAATACGGCCGGGGTGGCGCCGGCCATTCTCGACGCGATCGCACGCGCCAATCGCGGCTTTGCGCCCGGCTACGGAAATGACGAGCTCACGCGCGCGGCCGAACGCCGCATCGCCGCGCTGTTCGGGCGCGACGCGGCCGTATTCCTGGTGTCGACCGGCACGGCCGCCAATGCGCTGGCGCTCGCCCATGCGGTGCCGCCATGGGGCGGCGTGCTGTGCCATGCGGAGGCGCATATCGCGACCGACGAATGTGGGGCGCCGGAGTTTTACGGAGGCGGCATCAAGCTCATCGGCCTCGATGGCGTCGGCTGCAAGCTCTCCGCCGCGACGCTCAGTGCCGCGATCGACCGGCATACCGGCCACCGGCCGCATGCGGTGCAGGCCGCGGCGCTGTCGCTGAGCCAGGTCACCGAGGCCGGCACGATCTACACGGTCGCCGAGATCAAGGCGCTGTGCGGTGTCGCGCATGGCCGCGGCCTCGCGACCCACATGGACGGCGCGCGTTTCGCCAACGCGCTGGTGCGGCTCGGCGTGACGCCGGCCGAGATGTCGTGGAAAGCCGGCATCGACATTCTCTCCTTCGGCGCCACCAAAGGCGGCGCGCTCGCCGCCGAGGCGATCGTTATCTTCGATCCGGCCCGCGCCGACGCCATGCACGAGCGGCGCAAGCGCGGCGGGCACCTGGTGTCCAAGCATCGCTTCCTGGCGGCGCAGTTCGACGGATATCTGGCCGACGACAACTGGCTCGCCTGGGCGCGTCACGCCAACCGCATGGCGGATCGTCTCGCCGGCGCGCTCGCGGGCCGCGGCGTTACCCCGGTATGGCCGGTCGACGCCAATCTGGTTTTCGTGGTGCTGCCGGCCGAGACCCATGCGCGCCTGAGCGCCGCGGGCGCCGCCTATTATGCGCGGCGGAGCGGCAGCTTGCCGGACGGCATGGCGCTCGCGCCGGGCGATGTGCTGGCGCGGCTCGTGACCTCCTTTGCCACGACCGAAACGGAAGTTGACCGCTTCGCCGAGGTCGCGGGCGGCTGATTGCCCCAGCGGCGCCTCAATGTCGCGCTGTCATGCTGCGGGGACGTGAAACCAGAACAAAGAACCAAACATGGCGCGATGACGCGTGCATCGAGCCTGGGAGAGCCGTCGTGAAAATTTGCGTCAACGCGCGCGCCAAAATTCTGCTGCTGATCCTGTGCGCCGCCCCTCTTGCCTGGGCGGGCGAAGCCGCGGCCGAACCTGCCGGTGCGGCGCAAAGCGCCGCCGCCGACGGGCTGCCGCCCCATGAGATCCTCGCCATGGTGCGCTCGAGCGGCTTCGACCCGGTCAGCCGGCCGGTGCGCAGCGGCCGGACCTTTACGCTGCGGGCGTTCGATCGCTA
>WNFR01002173.1_pt1 | contig 20892 bp, 19 predicted proteins | sample 5400221 | NCBI WGS metagenome assembly WNFR01 (sample SAMN13153357, study PRJNA577476) | soil metagenome | isolation source: 40 cm soil under Madrone tree | place: USA:California | collected 2016-06-14 | reverse complement strand
CGCGTTGGATGCTTAAGTTCCAGTTCAAGGCAAAGTTCGTTTTAGGGTTCTGGTCGGGGGCATAGGCCTGGAAACTAGTGGCGCCGAGAGTGACGCCGCTAAGCCTCGGGAAAGTCCCCGGCGCCAAATTGCCGGCACTAACGGTCTGCGCGAACGGGAAGGATCCCGACTCCTGAATGTTGTTTTCCCAAGGACCGGGAAGCACGTCGAAGATCCCAAAGCCGCCTCGAACGGAGGTTTTCCCGTTGTGGAGCGGGTCCCAAGCAAAACCGACCCTCGGCTCGACATTCTTAAGTGTGGGGTTTGTCCGATAGAGGCTCGGGACAGCCGTTGGGAGACCACCGAAAATGTTCGTTACAACCGTGAACCGGTTTTGCGCCTCCTTTGGGAGAGTACCCGGCTCATATCTGCCAATCGTCCTGGAAATAGACCCCAAAGAATTTGATGCGGTTCCCGAGTTCTATCGAATTATTTGGATCGCCGAGGATGAAATTAGTGGGATGGTTGGTGAGCAAGTTCGCCAAAGAATCGAAATTGAAGGATCCGTTTGGCCGCTGCACCGACAGTTCATTGTATTGAATGCCCTCGACCGAAAATCCAAATTTCAAGGCGTGAGACCCACGCGTGATGAACGCATCGTCGTAAAACTGATACGAATTCTGAGTGTGGTTATTCCGGGTCTGACTGCCTAGGGATCCCTGCGCGCTGCCAAAATTGTTGACGTTGATTATGGGAGCAGGGCGACCGGGAACCACTCCCAGGTTTGTATCCGCCGCGAAAGGCAGCAAGGCATTAACCGGTTGGCCCACAAACCCATCGGTGCGGTTGTAGCCAAATCGGGCATTGTTTACAAACGAAGAGCTGAAAATATGAGTCTCCTCTATTTCGCCAAAGTTCCGTTCGCTGAAAGTTTGAGTTGTGGATTCGAGAAAGGCGTCAGGCGTAATTTGAGGCGATCTATCAAAAAACCACACGAAGTCAAAGGTGTCTTTATCTGAGAACTTATGATCGAGCCTAGCCGTTGCGTAGTTCTGGGAATACTGCTGTACAGGTGAAGTGACGAACAATCCTGTATCGCCGCTGACTGAATTGGGCACATTGGGCAGCGGATAGAACGCAAGATACGGCAGGACTGCTGTGTCTATATGTGTCGTCGGGTCTGGATTCGGGGCGGCGTTTGACCCGCTCGCCGGAAGTGGGGATCCGTTCACAATCGCAACCGTCGGCTGCCCGTTTGGCCCGATCCCGCGGGCCGCCGGCGACGGCACGGTCAGTTGTATGCTGTTCAAACCCCTGACCTGACGGATCGCTTCGAAATCTCCAAAGATAAAGGTCTTGTCTTTCTGGATGGGACCTCCAGCCGACCCGCCGAATTGATTTCGATGGAATGGTGACCTCTGGGTTGCAAAAAAGCTATTCGCGTCCAAGCCTTCGTCGCGGAGAAACCAGTAAGCGGCACCGTGGAAATTATTGGTTCCTGGTTTGGTGATCGCGTTGATCACTCCGCCCGATGTTCTCCCGTACTCTGCCGTATAGTTGGCGGTCAGGACAGAAAATTCTTGAATCGCATCCACGCCGAGTTGGGCTCCCGCCACACTGCCCGGCGATCCGTTCGAATAGTCATTTACGCTGATCCCGTTGACGCGATAGTTGTTCTCCGTGGGACGGTGGCCACTAATTGATAGCTGATTTCCGAAACCGCGATTGCCTCGATTGACTGTACCGGTGGTCCCGATCTGAGTTCGGATGCCGATCGTTCCGGGCTGGAGGACTGCCAGGGAGCTCCAATCGCGGCCATTCAAAGGCAGTTCGCGAACCGTGACCGAATTCACCTCGGCGGTGAGGGCGGAGGACGTGAGCTCCACGTTAGGAGCCTCGCCTGCCACCTCAAGAATTTGCGAGACTTCCCCGACCCGCAGGGAAAGATTCAGAACCTGCTGAGCTCCTACGGTTAGCGTTATGTTGGTTTGCACCAGCTTGGAAAACCCTGGAGCGGAGGCGCTCACTTCATAAACCCCCGGCGAAAGGTTCGGTGCGTTGTAAAAGCCGGCTTCGTTTGTTGTCACTTCCCGGGAGATCTCGGTCTCGATATTTTTGATCGAGACATTCGTATTTGGGACTGCTGCGTTGGACGGGTCCGTCACCATGCCAGAGAGAGTCGCGCCCGCCGCCTGCGCGTGGAGTAAAATGGGAACGAAAAAACTGGCTACCAAAACCGCGATCATTGCGATACTGCTGACAACACCCCTGCTTGTAAATTGAAAACGCATGCACACCCCTCCTGAGATCACCCACCGATCGCTCTTGACGACTAGAAGGAGATCTTCTTGATTTTTAGTGGCCCCTGGAAGAGCAGAACTGAAAAGCCCACACCCCGAGGCTTCCGTGCTGTTTCAAAATTTGTGCGGACTTACACAGGCGCACAATAGCCTGGCGTGCCCCCACTCAACGTGTGAGTCCGCAGACTCGAAAAAGTTTCAATCGTTTGTCCGGCTTCTTCACTTGCCGAAAAATATTTCCGCGGCGGCGCACTCGGTAGAAGGTGGAAGGAAACTTCAGTTTGTGCTCCTTACGCATGGCTGTGCGTGTAGTGGCGACGCGCCAGCGGAAATTGCCTGATTCTCGAATCACCCGTTCACCCTTACTGCTATCGAGACCGTGGAACTGATCGAAAAATTCCCAGGAATTCCAGATTTCATCGGAGTTACGTGATGATCTGACTTGCCGAGAGCCGCGCTTCCTTACGCTTTTCGGTCCCAACTCGAATGGGATTCAGGGATTCCCGAGCGGCAGGTGGCGGATATCGGTCATCGTCGGGGGCACCGCTGATTTCCAACTCTCAGAAATGCAAGACGGCACCCGCGCTCGACACTCCGTTATGTATGGAGAGGGTGGAACCTTTTCTTGCGTCAGCTATCGAACGGGCATGAGGAGGAACTCATGAAAACTCGAAAGACAATTAGCTTCCTTGGATTGCTGCTTGCATTCGCAATCATCCTGCCCGCTGCACGAGCAGATGAATACGATCAGGCCTCTCAGCTTACCTTTAGCCAACCCGTCCAGATTCCTGGACGTGTTCTGCCAGCGGGAACGTACTGGTTTGTGCTGGCTGATATATCTATCGCCAACCGTAACATCATTCACATTTTCAATTCTGATCGATCAACTCTGTACGCGACCGTCAGCACCATAACTGCCGAACGCGCCCAGTCATCCGACCACACTGCACTTACTTTCGCGGAGCGAGATTCGACACAGCCTAGCGCCATACTGGACTGGTTCTACCCCGGGCGTAAGACGGGCCATGAATTTCTGTACGCTGCGCAGAATGAGAAGGAGCTTGCGTCGGCCAAACACCAGACTGTAGTGGCCCACGCACCAGCCACGCACCAGACCAGAGTCGCCGCGGACTAAACAAAATCCACCTTATTCCAATCATCAAGTGGCTGGCGGTGGCGAAATGCCACCGCCAGCCCCCGTTTTAGCTACACAAAGCTATCGTCACTGCAACATTATGAATGAAGGCGCCGTCCCCGGCAGTCCGAACTACATTATCAAGTATGGGGAAGGCTGCTTCAATTCAAAGAGGCAAGCACGGCGCACAGTGAGCGTCTACGAGAAGTACAAAGACCGAGTGAATTTCGTAGTCGTGAACCTCGATCAGAAACGTTCACCCGCGCAACAGCAACTCGTGAAGCAATATTTTCAGGGCTATATACCGCACGTCGTCGTTCTCGATAAGTCCGGCAAGGCCGTTTACAACTCCTCCGGAGAAGTGGACGAATCGCCGCTATCCTCTCTTCTAGACAATGCTTTGGAGTAGCGAGAGTGGGGACCTAATTTGAACCAACGGTCTCCAGAAGGTCGGCTCTGCCCCTGGTCACGAGGCAGGCGTGTCCTGCGGACCTATCGGGCGCTTGCACGCATTTCCGAAATGCACTGTCCCTTCAATATCTTCCGCGCGCGACTTTCAATTCACATGCCCAACGGTTCGGTGGGGAGCCGAAGGCTCTATCCAACGCTGCGATTGTTCTGAAAAAATGCGCTCTTGGACCAAATGGACCGAGAATCAACGGTAAAGCTAGTCGGGAAATCGTTATAAGTATCTTACAAGGTGAAGGGTGCACGCGATGGGCGGACAGCTCAATTTGCGCGAGCGCCTGCAAACAGAGCAGGTACTCATTTTCAGAAAATTCTAGTAGAATCATATATTTATAGGGGCGTGTAGCTCAGCTGGGAGAGCACCTGCTTTGCAAGCAGGGGGTCGCAGGTTCGAACCCTGTCACGTCCACCAAACTCTTTCACATTGAGAGACTTAGAAAATCCCCTTCAGGCTCGCATCCCCGCCTGTGTATGAACTGCGCAAGAAAGAACCAAATTAAGCCACTGTGCACAATCACGGAAAAGTGTAAGTCGTTGAATTTGAGGAACGGGTCCAGGCAATTGGTTGCGGGGGAAGGGAACATCCCTGCTTAAAAGGCAGGTGCGCTCCGCCTGCCACGAATTCTTAAGAACTCCAAACAGCGACCGACTCGAACGCAAATTGGCGAAGTGGCATTTAGGGGGTGCCCCCACCTCATGGCCGAAACGCTCGGAGTGCACCAGGCCAGAATGTCAAAGGTGAAATGATAAGGATGCGCACGTACGCAGCTTAACCTGAATTCCGAAATTAGTCCGTGTGGATTGAATATCACGATTCCACGATTTGATTCCATTCGATCCCGAAGCGTCCCAGATATTTTCGCAGTCGATCCGCATCATTGATGCTTGTTTTGCGAGTTCTAGAAGCATCGAACAATCGGCGACCGGCCTCCGACATCGAACGCGAATCGCGACAGATTTGAATCACGTGAGCAAGCTGAATTCGATCGAACACGTCAATCTTGTCGAGTGCTTTCGCGCTTAGAATTTGAGAAAGAAAGTCGGCTGGTCCTGCTTGTTGCTCGAGCGCAGCCCAAGTCGCTTTGAGCCGTCCGATTTCTTCTTCGACAATCTCAACGGAGATTCGTCCGCCTTGAGCCAATGTCGCCATCCGGACCACCGCTGCATTGAGGTCACGGAAATTTCCAGTCCACCTCGCTGAGGGGGCATGCGCGGAATCGAGGAAAGCCTCGCGGGCTTCCTTGCTGAGAGTCACGCGATGACCTGTGCTCTGCGCGAATAGGTCTAACTCGAATTGCAGGTTTGGTTCAATGTCCTCCGGTCGCAAACGCAATCCGGGCAACGTAAATGTCCAAAGGTTAATTCGACATAGGAGGTCCTCGCGAAAGCGGCCGTCGCGGACGGCTGAAAGTAGGTCGCGGTTCGTCCCCGCAATCAGTTGGAAATCGCTGTGAGCTTCACTGTCCGATCCGAGCGGCAGGAAAGTTTTCTCTTCCAGGGCTCGCAACAGCATGGCCTGTTCGTCATTGCCAAGTTCTCCGATCTCGTCGAGAAACAGCATCCCCTTATCCGCGGCCCGAAGGACCCCGGGCCTATCCTTGAGCGCTCCCGTGAACGCCCCCTTGACGTGTCCAAAGAGCGTGGACATTGCGCCGTCGCCTCGAAGCGTCGCGCAATTTACGTCGATGAACTCCCCCGTAATGGTGTGCCGCATCTTCTTCAACTCATAAATACGTCTCGCCAGCCTCGACTTGCCAGCTCCAGTGGGGCCCATCAGGAGAAGTGGGTCCCGAGTAGCGATCGCAACCTGTTCGATTCGGTCAATGAGATGGTTGAAAGCTGCGTTCTTCGTGTCAATTCCTCCCTTCAGATAAGACACAGCGTCACGCGCTTCCTGTCGAAATCGCGAAGCAATGCGGTCGTACTGAGACAGATCCAGGTCGATAATTTTTATGGTCCCTGGCGTCTTCCTATCGCGATCAGGGGCGGACTGAAGTAGTTTTCCTGGCAGATATCGAGACTCGGTCAAGAGGAATAAACAGATCTGAGCCACGTGCGTACCCGTCGTGATGTGGATAAGATATTCCTCGTTATCCGAATCAAACGTGTAGGCCCGTGCAAATTTGAAAAGCGTCTCGTATACCTGCTCGAAATCCCAAGGGTCGCCGAACTCAATTTCATGCAACTTCACAGTAGTTTCAGGTGAGACAGCCGATATGTCGCTCGCCACGCGATGAGCAAGGGTCTTGTCGCGCAACCCATGCAGTAGTTCAAGGCGCTTGACCACGAAGTCCGGTTGCATGCAAATCGCTACCGTAGGCCGCCAGCTAGACCAGCGGTCCTGGGACCTGCCTGCATCAAGGGTTGTGCCCAAGAGCCCGATACAGACGTGCGGTTTGACGACCATATCCGTAAGTATAAGTTATTATCTTAAAAGATCGCTATATTTGGTTTGTCTCTGCGTCCAATCATGTTATGTCCATTGTTGGCAGTGAATTACTAGAAACGCAGAGATTGGCATCAGGCCTGCATTCATATCCCGGCAGAGACGATAAAAAAGCGAGCGGGACATTCGCGAGCGATGTGGGAGTCGCGAGCCGAGGGAGGCGCGGGGGAGAATGCACCTCGCGCCTCACAGGATCAAGAGTTCTGAGATGAAGGAGGGCGACAATGGCTGAGCCAACTTATAACGTCATCGTTCCTGAGAAGGGCGTACCTATCAAAGCCTGGACTAAGGGCGTCGCTCTCGAAGACCAAGCGCGCCAACAACTCATAAATGTGGCGCAACTGCCTTTCGTCTTCAAATGGGTTGCCGCGATGCCCGACGTGCACTGGGGTGTCGGGGCCACGATTGGCAGCGTGATCCCAACAAAGGGTGCGATTATCCCGGCTGCCGTCGGTGTAGACATCGGTTGCGGCATGATGGCTGTACAAACCGACCTCAACGCCCGCGACCTCCCGGAAAATCTTAAGGGTGTTCGCGACGCCATCGAGAAGGCCGTGCCGCATGGCCGAACCAACCACGGGGGCCGGGGCGATCGAGGGGCATGGAATGACATTCCTGCTCGAACGCTGGACGTTTGGCAAACGCTGAAGCCACGGTACGACACAATTCTCGAAAAGCACCCGAAGCTCGATCGAGGGAATCACTCGAATCACTTGGGCACGCTGGGGACTGGGAATCACTTTATCGAGGTATGCCTGGATGAATCGGATGTTGTGTGGTTCATGCTGCACAGTGGCTCACGCGGCGTGGGCAACCGAATGGGCAGCTACTTCATCGAGCTCGCGCGCAAAGATATGGAGCGAATGTTCATCAATCTGCCTGATCGTGATCTGGCGTATTTCCCAGAGCACTCGGAACACTTTGATGACTACGTCGAGGCAGTCGAGTGGGCACAAGATTACGCTCGCTGGAATCGACATCTGATGATGGAACAAATCGTTGCTTCCGTCCGTACTTCGGGTGAAGTGCGACCATTCGTCGCGGAGTTGAAGGCGATTAATTGCCACCACAACTATGTCGCACGGGAGTCGCACTACGGTGAGAACGTTCTGGTCACTCGAAAAGGCGCGGTTCGAGCTCGTGAAGGCGATATGGGAATTATTCCCGGCAGTATGGGGGCGCGTTCTTATATCGTTCGCGGCAAGGGTAACCCGGAAAGCTTCCAAAGCTGTAGTCACGGGGCGGGTCGAGCAATGTCTCGTGGCGAAGCAAAGCGGCGATTTTCCGTGGCAGATCACGAACGCATGACTGCCGGCGTAGAGTGCCGGAAGGATGCTGACGTGATCGACGAAACTCCAGCCGCGTACAAATCAATCGAGGCCGTGATGGCGGCACAAGCTGACTTGGTGAAGATCGTTCACACGTTGCATCAAGTTGTGTGCGTCAAGGGATGACAAAAGGTAAACGGAGCGGAACCATGATTCGGATTGATGGATCTTCGGGCGAAGGCGGCGGGCAGATTTTGCGCTCCTCGCTCAGCCTGTCGCTCGCAACCGGAAAGCCGTTCCGCATTGAAAACATCCGGGCGAAGCGGGAACGGCCAGGTTTGCTGCGGCAACACCTCACGGCAGTTCTCGCTGCGTCCGAAATCGGAGGAGCGGAAGTCGAAGGCGCGGCTCTGGGATCGAAGACTCTTACTTTTATTCCCGGAACTGTACGACCAGGGAAGCACCGCTTCGTCATCGGAACGGCTGGGAGCAGCACACTCGTATTTCAAACGATCTTGCCGGCTCTGATGATGACGTCCGGGCCGAGCCACGTCACGATTGAGGGTGGGACGCACAATCAGGCGGCACCTCCCTTTGATTTTCTTGAGAAGTGTTTTCTACCTGTCGTTAACAGGCTCGGACCGAAAGTCAGTGTGAATCTGACTCGATATGGGTTCTATCCGGCGGGAGGCGGAAGCTTCACTGCGACTGTCGAACCGCATGAACGCCTGTCGTCAATTGACCTGACGGAGCGCGGCGCAATCACGCGGCGTAGCGTACTGGCAGTCGTCGCGAACTTGTCTCCCGCGATTGCACGACGTGAGATCGACACTGTCTCGCACTTACTGAATTGGGAGAAGGAATGTATGCAGCTCGTCGAAACCAGGAATTCCGTCGGACCGGGAAACGTGGTGTTGATCGAGGTGGGGACTTCCACCGGAATGACGGAACTGTTCTGCGGATTTGGCCGACTCGGAGCAAGTGCTGAGAGCGTTGCAACGGAGGCCGTCAAGGAAGCGCGTGCTTACATCGTGTCTGAAGCTGCGGTAGGGGAACATTTGGCCGATCAACTTTTGCTTCCTTTTGCTTTGTCAGGAGGCGGAGTGTTCACAGCTTCGAAGCTCAATCGGCATGCGCGGACAAATATGGATGTCGTATCCACTTTTTTGCCTGTCCGTTTCGAGACCCGCGAAGAAAGTGGATATACGAGAGTCGAAGTGCGTCCGGCGACATGAATGATGCCGCCGACATTTCAGAAACTGCCATCGAATAATTGCTATTGCGCAAAACAAAAAGTTCATCTAGAATCCGCGGCTCTGGAGAATGCTTCGGAATGCAGAATAGCAAACACAACTCGGTGAATCGGCAAGCACGATTGATGCTGGGCCGGGATTGTGTCCGAACGTCGTCCAGTCCCTCACGGTAAATAACTTCTTTCACGTCAACTCTTTGCCGATTTCAATTTCCTGAACCTGGGTGGCGCAGTCTACGGTTTCATCGACTGTCACTCGAGAAACAGACCGTAGACGGTCATTCCCCCAGGATCAAGCGGCCAGTGGCGTAAGACACGGATACTTCTCGGGCGAAGACTGCTCTTGGCGAAATCCAAGAGCGGCGGGGTTCGAATCCCCAATAACGCCGTGCCTGATTTTCCCTGGCCAAAAGTTTCGCCGGTGGCGTAGTCAAGGGTTACTTCCACCTCTCACGTCGCGCAGGCCGGAAACCTGCCAAGGAAAGGAAACCATGGGGACGGGGGCGTAGTCCCGAACCACAAGGTACCCATGGGAAATCCGCCTTGATGACGGACCCTGGGCGTTTGTTCCCCGGCGAATATTTTCCTCAGGTTGGCGAGAGCGATATTTCTCGCGTATTCAGAGGCGTAATATTCGCGCTTCTTAGAAAGGAGTTGAATCATGGGCATCTACGTGAAAAACGGCACTCCTGTCAACGGACCGTCTTTGTGTGAATCGTGTTCGCGAGCTTTCAGTGCGCGCGGATACGGCGAGACCGAGTTGGTCGTCGTTTGCCAGGCATTGTGGCCCCAACGGCGAATGCACTTCCCCGTGCGCGCATGCACCGCGTACATCGAGAAGAACAAGCCGACGTTTGATGAAATGGAAGAGATCGCGCTGGTTCTGGATAGGGTGGCGTTGAAACGGGACGCGGGTTTTGTGCGCCTCGCTGAAGCCGAAAACAGTGGTGAGAAAATCGAGCTCATCCTGGATGAAAACTCACAATGACATTTCGCCGGTGGCGAAGGACACGGATACTTCAATGACGTAGAGCGCTCGTTGCGAATGCAGCGGGAGGCTGCAGGTTCAATTCCTGCTCCCGGAAATCGGGATAGCTCAATGCGGGAAACCGCACAGAAAAGCCCCGTGTCCGATTTTCCCCGGTGAAAGATTTTAGACATTAGCAACAACAGAATTCGTCGGTGGCGAAGGTGACGGTTACTTCTAATCGATGGGTCGCAGGTTCAAATCCTGCCTTGGGGCCGCCGAAAAGCGGTTCCTTGTAGCTCAGAGGGTAGAGCAATCGGCAACCCAGGCTGCATCCGTTGCCGCTAATTCCCCGACGATTGATTTTCAGAACATAAAGGAAGGAGGAGACAATGGCACGACTGAACATGTTGAAAATTCCATTTCCGTGGGGGACTCGCACGCACGAAGGCACTCCTGCGCGAAATATTTCCACCGAGCTACAACTCCGGCGTTCGGTGCTCGCATGCTTGCTCTGGGAGGACCAGTTCTATGAGGACGGAGTGGAGATTTCCGGCCGCATCCAGTCGCTCGTGCCAAAGGTGAAGGCAGAAGCCGTAGCGGCCCTCGCCATTGAAGCGCGAAGCAAAATGAAGCTCCGGCATGTTCCGCTTCTGCTTGTTCGCGAAATGGCGCGCCTGAAGACGCACCGCGAACTTGTTTCGCGTACGCTCGCCCAGGTGATCCAGCGCGCGGACGAGCTCGCGGAATTCGTCGCGATTTACTGGAAGGATGGCAAGGCCCCGCTCTCCGCACAAGCGAAGAAGGGTCTGGCCGAGGCTTTCCGAAAGTTCGACGAGTATCAGCTTGCCAAGTACGATCGCAGCGGGCCGATTCGTCTCCGTGACGTTTTGTTTCTGTGCCACGCGAAGCCGCGTGACGCGGAGCAGGCAGCGTTGTGGAAGCGACTGATCGAGGGAGAACTGCAAACTCCCGACACATGGGAGGTAGCACTCTCTTCCGGTGCGGACAAACGGGAAGCATGGGAACAATTGCTGCGAGAACGAAAACTCGGAGCGCTTGCAATGCTTCGTAATCTGCGGAACATGAAGCAGGCAGGTGTGGAGGAGTCCCTCGTGCTCGATGGCATCGAGTCCTTGAACACCGGCCGAGTCTTGCCGTTTCGTTTTCTAGCGGCGGCTCGATATGCGCCTCAGTGGGAAGAATCGCTCGAAAGCGCGATGCTTTCCTCGCTTAAGGCGCAGGAAAAGCTGCCGGGTCGGACTGTACTCCTCGTAGACGTTTCGGGCAGCATGATGGCCGTGCTGTCTCGTCGGTCGGAGATGCTTCGAACCGATGCTGCATACGGCCTCGCCATTCTGCTTCGGGAAATTTGCGAGAAGGCAATCACGTTCACGTTTTCGGATAACCTGGTTGAGGTGCCACCTCGGCGGGGGTTTGCGTTGCGCGACGCGCTCGACGCGAGCCAGCCGCACAGTGCGACCTACCTCGGCCGGGCGCTCGAAAAGATCCGGGAAAAGTACGACCGGATCATCGTAATCACGGACGAGCAAGCTCACGATCATGTGCCGGGGCCGCGAGGCCAAGGCTACGTGATCAATGTTGCCAGCAACAAGAATGGTGTCGGCTACGGTCCATGGACGCACATTGACGGCTGGAGTGACGCCGTTGTGGAGTACATCCGTGCGCTGGAACCGACGCGAGAGGCTTAGACTTACGATGAGGCTGGGATTCATTGCAATGAGTCGCCAGCCTCAATTCTTTCTATAATTAACGGGCAGCTTGCTTTCCGTGATGTGACGGGCAAATCCATCTGGAAGGAGAGACTGCCGTGAACAGCAACTTTTTTCCGCGAACCCAGCAGCAAACGTCGCAAGGGTTTCCCGTCGGAAACTAACGTCAAGCGCGGCTCCCGAGACGTACATGGTGATAAGGAACTACTTGAGAAACTTGGCAGGAACGATCCTTGCCTGTGCGGCTCAGGCCGTACCTTTCAAGAAGTGTTGCATGAGGACCGGTCGATATGACGGTGTCATGCGAAACCACTACGAGCGGTAGATTACTGGGCACGGTTTGCAGCCGTGCCCTCCGCTTTTGTGCCCGGGACAAGCATTACTGACTAGCCGCACCGCGTGGCCACCGGCCTCACCCACTACAGGGGATCGCCACCCGAGAAAAATTGCGCTTGACACACAGTTGTAATTACTGTATATTCTGTATAGACTGAAATGACAGAACACACACAAACTCTTTCGCCTGTCGCCCAAAAGTTCATCCTCCATTGGGGTGAGATGGGCACTCGGTGGGGCATCAATCGCACCGTTGCCCAAGTCCATGCGCTGCTATTTCTGTCTGCTCGCCCCATGGCAGCTGAGGAAATCGCAAGTACTCTGTCGGTCGCTCGTTCCAACGTGAGTACCAGCCTCCGCGAGTTACAAGGCTGGAGGATCGTCCGGGCGGTTTCTGTGTTCGGCGACCGCCGGCAGCATTTCGAGTCCATGAAGGATCTATGGGAAATGTTCCGCGTGATTCTAGAGGAACGGAAGAAGCGCGAATTTGACCCCACAATCCAGGTAGTCCGGGAGTGCGTCGCGGAAGCCAAGAAATCTAGCGCCGTTGATGTTTATGCGCACGAGCGAATGGAAGAGATGCTTGAATTTATCGTTATGATGAGCGCTCTATTTGAAGAGTTTCGAAATCTATCACCGGCCGCAATGAAGGGAATGGCAAAGCTGCGTGGTGGGATTCGCAAATTGTTCCAGAGTTGAGTGAAGGGCGGGAGACCGCTCTTTTTTGGTGTCTTATGATTTCTCTTAGTTCAGAAATGACTGACAGTAAGGGCCGCCGGGCGTCTCGCGGCTGGGTCTGTTTTGATCGCAGTTGCAGTATATGCACTTCGCTCGCGAGACGATTCCAGCCAACAATCGAGAAACGCGGTTTTGGAATGGCAGCCTTGCAAGATCCGCGCGTTGCGGCCCTCCTCGGTCTGCCACCGGATCAATTGTTGCGCGAGATGCGAGTCGTTACAGCCAACAACGAACTTTATGGCGGTGCGGATGCCATTGTGTTTCTGGCGCGACAAATCTGGTGGGCCTGGCCGGTCTATGCTGCGGCTCAGTTGCCAGGTATGCAGCACATTCTTCAGGCCGGTTATCGTTGGTTTGCTGATCATCGGAATTGTTCTTCCGGCATCTGCGCAGTAACAAAAAAGGGTCAGCACGGCGACCTGAGTAGCCGCGCAAAAGGAGAAACCAGATGAGTCCAGTGATTGCTTTTGGAACCGGCTTAGCAGTGACCGTCGGGGTTGTGTTCCTTGCTCTTCTGTATTTGCGTAGTCCACTGCAAGTTATTTTGACTGACCTATGCGGCACAGTCGAACGCGCTCGCTTCTGGACGGCATTCTCCAATATCACATTATTTCTTGTCCCCTTTGCACTGGCCCTGAATCATCAGCCGACTGCAGGAGGGACTAAATCCCTGGTGTTCGAAATCAGTGACCAAATTGAGTCTGCAGTAATCGGCCTCATCATTTCCGTGATGATCTTGGGAATGGTGTTGAGCCGGTACATCTTACGGCGCAGTTTTGTTCAGGCTCCAAATGTGGTTGGTACGAGCCAGAGTGGTTCTCAAACGGACGCTTCAGCTATATGAACAACATACGTGAATTCGACGTCGTCACCGGAGCGTTCAGCTACACCGGAAAATACATCACGCAGCGACTCCTGAACGCCGGAAGGACCGTGCGAACAATCACCGGTCATCCGAACAACCCGAATCCTTTTGGCGAGCAAGTGGAAATCGCGCCGCTGGATTTTCAGGATACCGCAGCACTAGTCCACTCCCTTCGAGGAGCCTCCGTTCTATACAACTCCTATTGGGTACGATTCAGCCACGGCAGGATTACTTTCGACGACGGAATATCTAATTCCTTAGCATTGCTCCAAGCAGCAAAGGAAGCCGGTGTTCGGAGAATCGTGCACTTAAGCATCGCAAATCCATCGCTAGATTCTCATCTTCCCTATTATTCGGGTAAAGCACAGGTCGAAGAGGCAATCATCAAATCCGGCCTTTCCTATGCCATTCTTCGACCTACGGTAATATTTGGTCGCGAAGATATCCTTATCAACAACATTGCCTGGTTCGTTCGGCACCTGCCCGTCTTTGCTATTCCCGGTTCTGGGCAATATCAGCTTCAACCGATCTTTGTCGAAGATATCGCAGAACTTGCTGTAAATGCCGGGCAGCAAGAAAACAACCTCGCGATTGACACCGTCGGCTCCGAAATATTCTGTTTTGACGATCTGGTTCAGCTGATCGCAGGAGCCGTTCACAGTAAAACAAGACTAGTCCATGTGAGGCCGGGTATTGCGCTCGCAATGCTTCGTCTCGTGGAACCGTTTGTCGGTGACGTGGTCCTCACTCAAGAGGAGATCGAAGGACTGATGGCGAATTTCCTCGTGTCGAAGGAGCCGCCCACCGGGAAGACTCGTTTCAGTGAGTGGTTAGCTCAGAACCAATCCATTCTAGGGATCAAGTATGCCTCGGAACTCAAGAGGCACTATCGATGAGCTTGGTTCTTAGGACCGCTCGCTGTCGACAGACGAGGAAGCTATGCGAGCTTTAGTTGCGGCGCTGTGGCTGGCGGGTGTGGTGCAGCTCCTGATCGTCATCGCCAATTTCGTCTTGCCCAAGAAACTAAGTTGCCGGAAGCAGCTCTCTCGGGTCTCGCCAATGATCCGTGAAGTGTTTGTCATCCACTGGATCTATATTGTCTTCGTTCTCGGCATTTTTGCGTCGTTATGTTTTTGGTTCGCACCGGAGTTGGCCGGTGCCAGTCGCCTCGGTCGATTCCTCTCTACGGTCATGGCGGTCTTCTGGTTGTTTCGAGTTCCAATTCAATTGTTCTACTACGACCCTGAGATTCGCCGGCAGAATCGGATGGGCGACGTGACATTTCTTCTTGCTTTCTCGTATCTCGGGATCGTTTTCAGCATAGCGGCCTTGGGAGTATTGCTATGAGCCGCAACGCAATCTTTGGTGGACTTCTGTGGATAGGGCTTGTAGCGGGCTCAGTTCTGAACTTGTTCTCGCTGAACACAATCGACCTATTGTTCTTGTTGGCTCCGCTCTCTGTCGTGCCATTAGGCCTTGATCTGGCTCTACGAGTTGTCAACGGAGAAAGGAACAGGCTTGCCATAGGCGTCGCTCGGTGGGTGCAACTACCGGCAGCACTTTGTACGACCGTATCTTTGCTGTTTTCGCAGGGTATCGTGGCGACGATTCTTGTACTTCCATGGTTCTGCCTCGGATGCGGCCTGGGAATCTGGGGATTGGTTTGTCTCGTGCGGGGAGGCTTCAAAAGTCTGAGGACAGTCTGCGTGAGTATGAGCTTCATATATCTGCCAATTGGTTGCACCTGGCTAGTCGCCTCGCGCTTGGGGCTTTCTCCGATGGGTTTTCAGGAACCGATCGTGCTTCTCACGGCGATTCACTTTCATTACGCGGGGTTTGCTGCACCACTGTTGACGGCGGCAACGGCAGCGACTGTTGAACGAACTACTGCTAAAGTGCAAACGATTTTCAGAATCATAGTGACTGGAGTTCTAGCCGGACCCGGATTGCTTGCTGCTGGGTTTGTTGTTGGACCGCATCTGAAACTCGCCGCAGCATTGCTGCTCGTGATTAGCGAGATAGGACTTGCATTGTTTTTTCTCTTCGCCCTGCGGGGGATGCGACCGCGATCTGCACAAGCCCTGGTTGCCTTGTCTTCTGCTTGCGTTCTATTTTCCATGGTTCTGGCGGCGATCTGGGCAGCCGGTGAATTCCCACTCCAACCGTTCGTTCATCTTGCAGAGATGGCAAAACTTCACGGTGCCGCGAACGCACTGGGTTTCATAGTGTGTGGTTTGTTGGGGTGGACGCTGTCAGTTGGCAAAGCGCCAGGGAAGAAGAACGCAGTCGATAAAGAGGAACTGACATGGTTCGCGTAAACCGAGCGGATACAGCAAATCAGGCAGCCGTTCGGCGTGGGACTGCTCTGGTTTCAAGACGACCGATATGGCCTGGCTGGATTCCTATGCTTATTCTTCCAGTTGTTGCCATCGCGCTTGGGTCCCGCCTCGTTCCATGGCTTTTCATGTGGGTGCTCGCCGCTGCTATTTTCGTCGGCTGTAAGTGGCAGACCTGGTGGGAGCAGAGCGGTAAAGCTGCCAGCGTGGGGATGACAAGATCGCTGGGATATCTTTTCGCGTGGCCAGGTATGGACGCCGAGGCTTTTCTCGATGCGCAAAGGCACGCCCTCCAACCAAAAATCAAAGAATGGATCTGGGCGAGTATCAAGACCGTGTTCGGTGGATTGTTGTTGTGGGGTGGTGTTCGCTTCTTGCCTGAAGAAAATGGCTTGCTGGCAGGATGGGTAGGAATGTTCGGGATCATCTTAATTTTGCACTTTGGGACATTCCATCTATTGTCTCTCGCCTGGCGATCTGTTGGAGTAGATGCGCAACCGATCATGCGAGCGCCACTCTCCGCCTTATCGTTGAGCGATTTTTGGGGACGCCGGTGGAACCTCGGATTCCGACAACTGACACATCACCTGATATTCCAACCTGTGCGACGCCGGACCGGCGTTGTCCCTGCAATTCTGCTCTCGTTTTTTGCTTCAGGGGTAATTCATGACCTGGTAATTTCGCTGCCCGCGCGTGGAGGCTATGGTTTGCCGACCGGCTATTTTTTGTTGCAAGGCCTGGGTATTGTCTTCGAACGTTGCCCGGTAGGGGAAAAACTAGGTCTCACTTCTGGAGTTCGTGGATGGTTGTTTGCTGCGATCTGTGCAGGCTCACCAGCTTTTCTTCTTTTCCATTTACCGTTCGTACTGCGCGTCATTCTGCCTTTTTTGCGCGCGATAGGGGCACGATAAGTCGGCATGGAAAGGTACACATGATGCGACTAATTGGATCAATGTTCGAGCTCCGCAACACGGAAGATATTTTTAGTCTGGCGCTTTGGCTTGCGGGCATCGGTCATTTCTGTGTTCTCATCGCCAGCTTTCAAGTGCCCTCTCGACTGCATTGGAGCGAAGATTTGAAGAAACTTACCTCCTTCAACCGCAAGTTGATGTGGGTGCATGGAGCATTCGCAGTGTTGACCATCATTGCTTTCGGAATCCTGACGATGGGCCTCCATGGTGAAATGCTTCGCGGAGACCGCGCTGCACTCGGGGTCGCTCTTTTCATTGGCGTCTATTGGGCGCTGAGGATATCTGTCGACTTCTTTTACTATGATCATAAGGACTGGCCAAGCGGACGAGGCTTTATCGCAGGCCACATTCTCTTGACCTTACTCTTCGCATACTTGGCAGCCACGAATCTCGGATTGGTTGTCTGGAAAATGTGGGTCCGGTGAAAAGCAGAAAGGCGTCATCATGGGATTCCCAAATCTTCGGAGTTGGGAAGGCGATGGATCGTGGTCACAATGCGCTCATCGGACTCATCTGATTTTGCGAACAAGCACAAGCTGGACCAGTTTGTGCTTACATGTTTTTCATTGCCAATGGGGGCGTTCCAACTATCGGATAGTTCAAGACCAATCGGTTTGAGATTATCGGTGGCAGAGCTCGTCAACACACTTGCCCTCGGAACCCGATAGGGGAGACTCGGATGTCAAAGAGCACTCTGACAAAAATTGCTGTTTTGGCGTTGCTCGGCGGGGCGGCGTTCGCCGGACGATCCGGAGAGAAATATCCGTTGATTTTCGGATTGCTTGCCTTCGGCATCTTCAATCTTCTCGTTTCTGTCCCGGGAACGACATGGGTTAGAGGAACCGCTGTAGCAGCTTCGCTAGTAGGTTTACTTCTCCCGAGTGACGTGAATTCGGTCGTCGTTGTCTTGGCATGGCTCGTTTGGCCTCCAGCCTTCCTAGTAACCTGGGCCGTCTCGGGACCACGCGATGCCACCCAGGATGTGGGCCTACGAGAAGGGTTCACGGCGGGAAGCAAGGCCCGAGTCACGATGGCAGCGACTATTGTCGCAGTCGCGATGGGTTCGATCTTCTATCGACTAGTTGTTGCCCACGATCTCCAGCAGACCGCTGCGCTTTTTATCGGCGTACCCGCGTTGCTGGCGATCATCGTCGTCTTTTTCGTTTCTCCTAGGTCTGCCGTGGGCGTGGCCTGTAAAGCCGTGACCATCGGCCTGCTAGTTTCCATGCTCTTCCTTTGGGAAGGTGTTCTGTGCGTAGCAATGTCGGCGCCCATTTTCTACGGCGTAGCGGTGGTGATCGGGACCGCTGTGAGTAAGGCGCGTCGTGCATCCGGAAAGCCTACAGATACGGCGTTTTTCTGTTTGGCTCTGCTTGCGTTGATCCCGATGAGTCTGGAAGGCGTAACAGCCGCAACATCTTTTGACCGAAACGAGTCGGTGGAGGAAACACGTATTGTTCACGCCTCGCCGGATGCCGTCCAACGGGCGTTGTTTCAACCACCACGTTTTCATCGCGCGCTTCCTTTGTACCTTCGTGCGGGATTTCCCGTTCCGATCTCCACACGAATCGAGGGCAACTCTGTCGGTGCCCAGTGGGTGATCCGCTTCCTCGGAGGCGAAATGAGACTCGACGGGATTGAACCCCAAGCTGGCAATCTCGTACTCAAGATCGAAGAAATGCAGCCGGGATTGATTCGTTGGCGCGCAATTTCAGACGACAGCCACATGCCACATTTTCTTGGCTGGCAGGAGGCGAGTGTCCGATGGGAGAAGAGAGACGAGCAGACTGCATCCGTGACGTGGACGCTGCGATATCGCCGTAACCTTGACCCTGCGTGGTACTTTGCACCGTGGGAACATTACGCCGTGCGGCTAGCTGCCGATTACCTAATTGACTCTGTTGCGACGCCATGATTCCTGAAACTTCATATCTCCTTGCCCGTGCCGCATCCGTCTATGTCACTACGATGCTGACGGCAGCGTTATGGCTCTGGCGAAAGCCACCTCGTCGAGTGATCGCTACTGCGATGCTTGCATGTCTATGGAACGTGCCCGCTATACTGCTGCTTCAAGTGGCGGCTGCGCGGTTCGGTTGGTGGCACTTTGATGCGCGTGGTGGCCTGTTGCTCGGCATCCCCGTCGAGCTATATCTGTCGTGGGTTTGGCTATGGGGTTTTGTTCCTGCAGTTGCTGGTGCGTCACTACCGGTGTACACCATGATGGGAATAGCGCTGGCTGCCGACTTGGTACTTATGCCGGCAGCGGCACCGGTTATCAGGCTCGGTCCTAATTGGCTTCTTGGCGAATGCATCGGCTTATTCGTTGGATTTCTGCCAGGCCTTCTTCTTGCGCGCTGGACTGAGCGTGGCCTCCACCTTTCCTGGCGTGTAGCACTGCAGGTGGTTGCGTTTGCTGGTCTGTTAATCTTTGTATTGCCTGCCGTTGTCATTCAAGGATCGGGAACTACTTGGGTCAATCCGGCAACTCGTCCCGTATGGCAACTTAGCGTAGTGGTGCAAGTGTTAGCGCTACCTATCTTGTTCGGATTGACGGCTGTTCAAGAGTTCCGAGAGCGTGGACGTGGCACTCCCGTCCCATTCGATCCACCCAATGAGTTGGTAACTACTGGTGTTTATTCGTACGTGCGCAATCCAATGCAACTCTGCGCAGTCTTGCTTCTCCTCTTGATGGGACTTGTTCTGCAGAATGCATGGGTCTCGGCCTCGGCCATCATGGCACATCTGTATTCCATCGGACTTGCGGGTTGGGATGAAGATGAAGATCTTCAACTGCGATTCGGAAATGAATGGATTGCATATCAGCATGGCGTGCGGCTATGGTTACCGCGCTGGCGACCTTGGCATCCATCTGGACATCCTGGAGCCCGTTTGTTCGTTTCAGAACGGTGCGACATGTGTCACGAAGTTGGGACATGGTTCGAACGGCGCGGCGCAAAGGGTCTTTCAATTGTTTCTGCGGAAACTCATCCATCAGGTGCGCTGACGCGCATTACGTATGAACCCGCCCGTGGAGCCCGTGTCGCAGTGGGAGTGGAAGCGATTGCCCGTGCGCTTGAGCATCTTCATCTCGGATGGGCCTTGCTTGGATTTCTGTTGCGTTTGCCAGTCCTTGGACACATGAGCCAATTGCTTGTTGACGCATCGGGAGGCGAACCTCGCAAAATCCCGGGCGTTCGCAAGAGCGTCAACGATTTTGACTGGCTCCGTTGATTGCGCACGTCATAGGGCACCAGGAAACCCACTTTGTCCGCCGATTCCGTATCCCGGCGCTTGAGGGCTCGACCGGAGTCCGCACGGGGTTCCACCGGGGCCGACGATTTCCAACACTCACCTTGATGAACGCCTGGGGACGCCCTGAAGGTCATCACATGACAACCAACAGGGTTACGTTCATGCTGGGTGAAGTGTTGAGGCCGCCTTGAATCATTTTTCTTGCCCCGTGTGAAAGTGCCAATGAAACTTTGTCTCATGCCTGCACCTAATTGGAGTGAACCCCTAAAGTGAGACAGTTTCATGATGCACACGTTGCGGAATTGACGGTTACTTCCCGTTATGCCGTCAACCGGGAGCAATCGCGATCACTTCCTACAAGCCGACTTCCCATTACTAATCCCGGGCTAGGACAGATTACTTCCGGTTTGCCGACAACCCGGGAACTATCCATTTGATGGACACTAGCGCGTTTTTCAAGGACCAATCTTGCTGATTCTGTCTAAATCGTCCTCAATGACTTAATGAGCGCTAAGGCCCTAAGGCCTGTTTGCGACAGTCGAGAACAACCTGCCCCATGGCAACCCGCCAACTCGGCGTTAAGCGGTAGTGATCGCCACGACTTTGCCTGCTTGCAGGGCTTTGATATCGCGCATTGGGGGCTGGCCAAAGAATCGCCTGTACTCGCGATTGAATTGGCTCGGGCTTTCGTAGCCGACCTGGAACGCCGCACTTGCCTCATCCAGATCACCCGCGAGCATGCGTTGCCGCGCAGCATGCAGGCGAAGCTGCTTTTGAAATTGCAGCGGACTCATCGCGGTAAGGGCGCGAAAATGGAGGTGCAGCGTAGATCGACTCATGCCTGCA
>WNFR01005501.1_pt1 | contig 20893 bp, 12 predicted proteins | sample 5400221 | NCBI WGS metagenome assembly WNFR01 (sample SAMN13153357, study PRJNA577476) | soil metagenome | isolation source: 40 cm soil under Madrone tree | place: USA:California | collected 2016-06-14 | reverse complement strand
CGAAATACACCATCGAAGATTACAACATTGTTCGATCCGGGGATGCTCGACGTATCGCTCATAGGATTTTCGAGCGGATGAATGATGGCAAGCAGAAGGCAAGAATCATCGCTGAAGAGAGCTTAGACCTGGCCGGGGTCGAAGCCTATTCCATCAGCTACGAACTGACCCCACCGTTAAGTCTTGCGGCTGCGCGTAAAGAGGAGGGCTTGCTCATTGTCCCGCGACCGAAGCAAGGCGAGACGGCACGTTGTTTTCACCTATTTGCTCCTCAATCGGAGTGGGAGAGGTTCAAGCCAATTTTGTTCTCCATATTGAGCAGCGCACGTGTTCAAGATGCTGCTCAGACTGCGGAGGAGAAACCGGAACTTACGCCACAGCGGTCGGCGGTATACATCGAACCGTCCGAGAGCCTTGTTCGACAGGTTGTTCAGGTTCCGGCTGGTCGATTTCTTCCCTTTAATTTCACGCTTACTCGTGGCTCGGCTCTCACTGCGGAATTTAAGGTCGAAGGCGGCGTCAACAAAACGATCAAGGTGTGGCTGCTGGACGCCACAAACTATCAGCTTTATCAAGCGGGACAACAGTTTTCATATTTTGAGGGGACCTCGGGAAGTGTCCGTCAAATCGCAAACTACACATTCAAGGTTCCCGAAACGAATATCTACTATCTCGTGCTGGACAACACCAGCGCGCTGATGCTTCCGCGCACCGTGGACCTCTACGCCTACGCCATTCTGCCAGAGCCTACGCCAGAGCAAATTGATTTCCAGAAGAAGATGACCGCCTCTTATCAAGAATTGAAGTCAACTTTCGTTTTCGACGACTTCCAGATTTCGTTCCGGCACTGTGGCGTCGTTAACGCCTTCTCTAATCCGAACGTGACGATCTGCTCGGAACTCGTCGAAAATCTTCACGACAATAACTTGGATGACGCGATAGCCTTCGTATTCTTTCACGAACTTGGGCACAGCCTTATGAAGCTGTGGGGCTTGCCTCTTTACGACAATGAAGATGTGGCCGATGAGTTTGCTACAACGATGACAATAATGGGCAAGCAACAGAAGATGGCCTTGCACGCTGCCCAATGGTGGGCCTCTCAAACAAGCGAGCAAGAAGCTATGTCGAAGCTGTGGATTGACGACCGCCACACGATCTCGCCTCAGCGCGCGCGTAACATAATTCATTGGCTTAACAGTGACGATGAGCTGGTCCGGCGCTGGCTCAAACTCCTAATTCCGAACATGCAGACGGAAGCACTCCGCAGCATGCTAAACGATCCCGATCCACGAGTTGACAAGGAGCTTGTCCGTGGGGAACTCGGCAAACGTGAATACGCGGCGCAAAAGAGAGACAGCAATTGAGAAGGGTGAACCATATCGAAAAGAACACTCGCGGATCACTTGTGCCGTAATGACGCTGGAACAGGTAATTCCCGCCGCTACGCTCCACGCCCGGACGTACAACGGCAAACTCCGTTATGAAGTTTTCAGCCATTATTGCGGCGGGGAGCCGCATTGCCAATGCCCCGGATGCAAGACTACGTTCATTGAATTCTTGCAGTTGGACCATGTGAACGGCGACGGCGCGGCCCACAGAAAAGCAAACAACCTCGGAACAGGCGGTCCGCGATTATGGAGATGGGTAAGGGCGAACGGCTACCCTCCGGGATTCCAGGTTCTTTGCCGGAATTGCAATGGCGCAAAATTTACGCGCGCGGCGTGCCCTCTCGCTGGTCAATGTCATTAGCGACTATGCCGAACAGAACCTCAGCACGGATCAACTGAAACGCGCCAACGAGTTGCTGGCGGACATTCGGAAGACTGCCGAGCCGCCAATCAGGTAAACCCTTGCAGTCGAATTGAGGCATTTCTTGTACTCTGCGCAGAGGCCCTGACGCCAACCCACAACCTTGCTACGTGTGCTGGCCACATCTTCCGAAGATTTCGCGCAGCCAATACAACAAAGTACGTATATTTCACCGCCGATAAATGCACCCATATGATGTGAAGATGGCGCGAAGTGACCATCTTCGGAAGAGGCCCGTCTATGATGAAGAAATTGACTTTGAGTCTTGCGGATGAAGCGATAGAGCGAATACTGGAATTGTCAGCAGACGCCCAAATAGGACGACGCGAAATTGCCAAGGACTCTCTAGCGTATTACACGGTAACGGAAAGAATAGCAGCCTACGGCAAAGCACTCGCGCTTCTCACAGCACTTCAACGATTTGCGCAATTAGCGATGTCCTTTCATCCCTTACTGTGGCTAAAACAGTGCCGATAGATGCTTGCGGATCACGCCGCGTTGTGGCCACAATAATTCTTTGGTTTACCCACGGGCTTCTGCTTCTTTGCTTTATCAGAATGCTTTTCAGAAAGTGGAGTTTCAGATCGGGCAGCTTGACCTTTCGGTGCTAGGGCGGGTCAATGACAGCGATCTCGTTCGTCGGGTTGTTTGCACTTTTTTGGAGAGATTGGGCTATTTGGTGTGCCGATGACCCGGAAGTACAGAAATCCGCCGCAAGATAGAACACGGCGACAAAATGAAACACGTTCCCGTCTTTGTCTCTGGCCACGGCGATGGCTCTGCAAGGCATGACCAAGCAGGAGCTTGAGGGTTTGAAATTGCGGATTGAAGAGAAGCCAGTATGAGCGCCCCAAAGAATTATTTCTTTTCGATGGCCTCAGCAGCGGAGAGCTTCCGCTCTACGTGTGGTTCTTTGCGCGGAACACCTGAATACCGCTCACAACGCTTCCCGGCAGGGACACCACACGTAGGACAAGGGACGGACAATAATCGTTTGGGCGTGAGGTCTTTGACTCTCATTCGGAATAGGCTGCAATAATACTCTGTGCGGGCAGCAGGAGTCTATGAAAGCCATTCGCTCCTTAAAAGCCTCTACGGAGAAATACCTTCGAAATTCAATCCGCGCATATTTTGAGGGTGAGCCGGGATGCGACCTCCGCTGGATTAGCGGAATAGTGCGGTCTTCTCCAGCACATGCGCGGTCAATCCTAGAGACAGGCTTCAGCCAATATGCACCAACCGAGAAATACCGGGATTTGATAGGTAGGCTCTGAACTTGGGCCTCCAATTTCCGGGAGTAGGCACCGAGCACGACAGAATTATAGATTCCGTTACAGTGCCAGGTGCTAATCTCTCTAGCGATGCCTAAGCGCATTCTTATTGCCGAGGACGAGACCTCTGTAAGAAACGCCATACGGACCTTCATTGAGAGCCATTCCCAATTCGAGGTTTGTGAAGCCGCTGACGGCAACGAAGCAATTAAGAAAGCGGATGCCTTCAAGCCTGATCTGGTGGTTTTGGACCTTCGCATGCCGATTGCGAACGGTATAGAAGTTGCAGCACGGCTTCAAATCACGACGCCTAACACGCCAGTCGTGGTCTTCACCATGTTTGAAGAGCTTCTTGGCAAATCTCTCGCCAAGATTCTCGGCATAGCGGCAGTCGTGCCAAAGAGTGATGGCGTGGGAAAGCTCCTCGGTCGCATTGAAGCCCTGCTCGACGCGCAGGACGCTCTCGCTAATTCTTCGTCTCGTCCCTTGTACTAACGAATACCCGCTCCCCCGTTTCCTCGTTGTAAATGACGTACTCCCCCGGCCATGTCTCCCCAAGTTCTCTTACACGCGCTTTCGCATCGTCCAATGTTTGCACGGCCACGACGAAATGCAGTTTTCCATCTTCTTGCACCCTGTAGATGAAAAAAGGCAGGCGCAACCGAACTCCGATTGGGGACAGCCAAGTAGGAGGGGACAGTAGAGCGATTATCACACAGATGTAACAAGTCAGGTACTCTCGCCCCTTGTACATTAGTTATGGGGGAGGAGGGAGATCAAAAATATAGGGTATATGACTAAGCGGATTCAGGCGCAGATTCGATCTTGAGCAAGGAGTGAACGCACTTAACCAGCTTGTCCATCCCATCAGTTTTATCGATAACGGCCTTAACGCCAAGTACCGATGCCAACGAGGGTCCAAGCACGTTCTGATACAACGTGAGAAGAACAATCGGAACGTCCGGCATTATTTGATTGAGAACGGACGCAGCCTCCGCTCCATTCATCCGGGGCATCGCCAAATCCAACACGATCAAGTCGGGCTTCAGCTTTTTCGCCTGCTCGATTGCTTCTACCCCATCGGCGGCTTCACCGCACACCTCGAAGCCTTCCTTCTCCAAAAAAATGCGAATGATGTCCCGAACGGAGTCGCCATCGTCTATCACTAAAACCTTGTTGCGCCGCACGCTGCGATTGGCGCGGACACGAGCAGCGTCGGGCTCATGAGGGTACGGCATTAACCCAAATTCTATTGTCCTAGTCGATACAAAAACATACAGGAGACCTTTAGCCCGTTCGCACAGGGGTGGGTGACTGACAGTCAAATGCAATCATTTGTGCTTGCGGACTGAGGAGCGCTGTTTCTTGCTGGATGCTTGAATTCCCTTCAGCACGTCTTCGACTGTCGTATCCAGTGCCTGTGAAATTCGAAGGAGTGTCGCAAGGCGGGGCCATCGCTTGCCCTGCTCGATCAGACCCATACCATTTCGGCTAAGACCTGCCTGAGCCGCTAACTTCTCTTGGCTGATCTTCTTGGCGATACGCAACTGTCTGATTCGATTTGCCAGAATGTATGGCCAACATACCGTGGTCGCTTGCGGCACAATGGCCCCGGAGGCAAGATGCTTTACCAATACCCGCCACCGCCACTCGATGAACTCGCGGAACTCTTCAATCAGGACCCAAGAGCCCTAAGGTTAAAGTGCGGTGTACCCCACCCTCTCTCGAATTTCGCCGGACCCAACTTCGTGGATGGACTCTTCGCAGACATCATTTTGGATTTCATCCATGACACGGTGTGGGAAGGAGCTGAGTCGATGAGATACAAGGCTGCGTGTTGGTTCCTGCTGGAGAGCGAAATGGCATTCTTCTTTGCTTGTTCTGAGGCGGGGATCGACGCCAACAGGTTGCGGAGTCATTTGCGGAAGCATTTGCCGAACACGTTGGGGTGACGCCGAGGATTCGCTGACTGAACGACGATGCGCGGCAGTACTTCTGCGGGCAATAATTTCCACAGGATATTAAAGACGTACTATTGACAGTAGTAGGCACGTAATTTAGAAGCAACGCATCGCAATTGGATTTGGCATATTTCTTGGCGGGAACCGATCTTCGGTCCCCAAGATATTGGAGGTGTGTTTCTGCGTTCAGCTAATCGGATTAAAAGGCGGATCAGTTCCAAGCTCCGTCAGTAGCGACTCAAGTTCTCAATCGGAGGTACGCATGAAAACGTCGGTTACCGTAATGCTTGTTGTTGCTGTTTTGCTATGTTTCTTTGCCGAAAGCGCAGAAGCGCAAGCTAATTGCGATTCCGGGGGGAGTGTTGCAGCGGTCGGCTACTACAAACCACCAATTGGCGTCACGTGCGCGCCTTGGGGTAATGGTGTAGGGATACAACTTTGTTCGGGTAAGAACACAAACTGTGCTCCAGCGGGGTCAGGCGGGGAAGGCGGCGGCGGTTGTTGTGTTGCCGGTAAGCCCATCGCGCTTACGACAGGAAATACGTACATTGAGCAAACCGACGTAAGAATACCCGGCCTTTCGGGTGGATTAGGGCTCGTTAGAACCTGGATCAGCCGGTGGCCGTCAAGCCAGTCATCGTTTCAGGTCGGCTTGTTCGGACCCAATTGGCGTTCCACGTATGAAGAGCGAGTGTTTTTAGGAAATGACGGATACCTTAGGTACGCACTTGGCGATGGTAGTTTCTGGTCTTTCGGATTAGGAGGACCCGGGTGGTCGGTCGTTGCGCCAAGAAATGCAGGTGCGACGATAGTTCAGGGAACTAACTATTGGACGCTCACACTCAAGAACGGAGAACAAAGGCGCTTTGACCTGAACAGCGGGTCACTGATAGCTATTATCGACCGGAACGGAAACCCCACCCAACTAACTTACGATGGCTTGAACCGTCTTGTTACGGTAACCGATCCGGCCTCGCGCCATCTGACTTTCACATACGCAAGTAATACGAGTTTTCTGATCACCGGCGTCTCATCCGATGTCGGACTTTCGCTTTCTTACACCTACGACAGTCAAAATCGATTAAGCCAAGTAACGAAGCCGGATCAAACCACCGTAACTTTTCAATACGACACCAACTCGATGATTACCGCCGTCCTCGATTCGAACGGCAAAGTCCTTGAATCACACACCTATGACAACAGCCATCGAGGATTGACTTCGTCGCGGGCTGCAGGCGTCGAAGCCGTTACCGTCTCGTATCACTAGTTTCTTCCACTGAATCGCAAGGGCCGTTGACGTTTTCGATCTCTCGGATTGCTGGAGGCAAATCGATGCGCGCACATGCCCGTAGTCTGATCGCCGCCCTGTTGTGCTTCCTTGCGTGTGCAGGTCGAACATTTGCCCAAGCCCCAAACATCACAAATATTTCGCCCGCATCGGGTGCAGTAGGCGTGTCAGTCGCGATTACAGGGACCGGTTTCGGCGCTACGCAAGGAACCAGCTCAGTTTCGGTTAACGGCACGGCTTCTGCAGTTGCCAGTTGGTCAGACAGCAACATCATCGCGTTTGTTCCAGCTAATGCAACGTCAGGACCTTTCTCGGTGAGGGTTAATGGACAGACGGCAAACAGTTCCTCTTTCACCGTGACGCCACTTCCTTCTGGCTGGTCTGACGGCGACATAGGCTCAGTGGGCGTGGCTGGGAGCGCGAGTTACGCCAGCGGGACGTTCACACTGAAAGCGTCGGGGAATTGGATCTACAGCACCGCCGATGGCATGCATTTTGTGTACCAGCCGGTCTCCGGTGACGCCACCATCGTGGCCCGCGTGCTCAGTGTGCAAGGGGGAGGAAACAACAACCAGGCTGGCGTGATGATTCGCGAAACGCTGAACACCGGCTCGACCAACGCCTTTACAGAATACGAGGCCGGTCCGATCTATTTCTTCGAGCGCGCCAGCAGCGGAGCCAGCACCTACTATCAGAGCAACAATGTCAACGTCAGCCTCCCCTGTTGGGTGAAATTGGTGCGCAGTGGCAACAATTTAAGCAGCTATTCCTCAGCGGATGGCGTGAACTGGACCCAGGTGGGCAGTACCCAGACCATCCTGATGGCTGCGAACGTCTACATTGGCCTGGCCATGAGCGCAGATAACAACTCTGTTCTGGGCACCGACACCTTCGACAACGTGTCGGTCACTTCACCAGCAGCCCCCGCACCGGTCATCAGCAGCATCTCGCCGACAGCGGGTCTCGTCGGGAGTCAGGTAGTGATTTCTGGAACTGGATTCGGAGCGACGCAGGGGAACAACGAGGTGCTGTTGAACAATGCTCCGGTAACGGTCAACTCGTGGAGCAGCACGTCGATCACGATCACGATCCCGCCGGGAGCCACGTCCGGATACCTTGTGGTGTCGCTAGCTCCGAGCATGAACGACAGCAACGCACTCTATTTCACAATACCCTGGTTATCAGGCTGGTTGGACGCGGATGTGGGTTCCGTTGGAGTGGCTGGAGGCGCGAGTTACGCCAGCGGGACGTTCACGGTGAAGGGAGCAGGAACGTCGCTCTGGGGAACTGCCGACGGATTTCATTTTGCGTACCAGCCCCTGTCGGGTGACGGCTACATCGTGGCGCGAGTGCTGACCGTAAGTTCGTCTTCAACGGGCGGGGTGGAAATTCGAGAAAGCCTGCAACCCGGCTCAACGAGTGTGTTCGTGGCTGATTATAATTCCGCTATTTACATGAACTACCGCACGAGTACCGCCGGGACCACCAGCCAAGCTAGCTTAGCAAGTGGGGGCCTGCCTTACTGGGTGAAGGTGGTTCGCAGCGGCACCACAATCAGTGGGTACGCCTCGTTGGATGGAGGCTTCTGGACGCAGGTAGGTGCGTCTCAAACGATCAGCATGGCTCAGAACGTCTACATCGGCCTGGGAGTGAGCAGCGGCAGTACCTCAACCCTCGCGACCGCAACCTTCGACAGTGTTTCGATTAACTCTGCTGCGGCTCCGGCACCGGTCATTACGAATGTTTCAGGCACGACGGGTTCAATAGGAAGTCAAATTCTGATTACGGGCTCTAATTTCAGAGCTTCCCAAGGCGGCAGCATCGTAACGCTGAATGGTGCACTGGTAACGATCAATCTCTGGAGTAATACGGGTATCGTGATCACGATTCCGTCAGGTGCAACCTCCGGGCCTTTGCTTGTCTCCTTATCCCCGAGCATGAATGACAGCAATTCTGTCTATTTCACAGTGACTCCAAACCCTCTGCCAGGGGGATGGCTAGATCAAGATATCGGCGTTGTCGGAGTAACCGGGAGCGCCAGTTATGCGAATGGCACCTTCACGGTGACCGGAGCGGGCCAAAGTCTATTAAGCAGCTCTGACTCATTTCACTTTGCGTATCTGCCGTTATGGGGGGATGGCAGCATCGTGGCACGGCTCGTGAGCGTGTCCGGTACTTCGACTTACAACACGGTGGTGATGATCCGGGAGACGCTAAATCCCGGCTCAGTTAATGCGTTCATGAATTTTTATCCGAACACCAGCTATCTTAATTATCGCTTGAGCACGAACGCGGCCGGGGGCTCCCAGGCCGGGAACGGTCCAGGCGTTTCGGCCCCTCCGTATTGGCTGAAGTTAGTGCGAAGCGGAAACGCAATCAGCGGATACACATCTCCAGACGGACTGAACTGGATTCAAAACGGTGTGAGCGTCACTGTCAACATGGCGCAGAATATCTACATCGGGCTGGCCGTTTGCAGCGGTTCTACCACAGCGACGGCCACGGCCACTTTCGACAATCTGGAGGTCAGCTCAGCCGTAACCCCACAGCCCGTTATCACTGGCCTCTCGGCAACCACCGGTTCGATCGGCAGTCAAGTAGCGATTTCCGGCGCGAACTTCGGTGTTTCTCAGGGATACAGCTTCGTCACGCTAAATGGTACCGCGATGACGGTCAACGCGTGGAGCAACAATTCGATCGTCGTCACCATTCCGGCCGGGGCCACCTCCGGGCATTTGTTCGTCACCAAAGCACCTTCTTTTGACGACAGCAATTTCGTCACCTTTACGATAACTTCAAACCCTCTGCCGCCCGGATGGCTGGATCAAGATATCGGCGTTGTCGGAGTGGCCGGGAGCGCAACCTACGCGAACGGTACGTTCACAGTTTTGGGCGCTGGCCTTGTCGGGAACAGCGCCGATGCATTCCATTTTGTTTACCAGCCTTTGTCCGGGGATGGAACCATCGTGGCAAGATTGCTCAATGTGCTTGGCTCCCAGTCGGGGTCGGCGGTCATGATCCGAGAGACGCTCGCCCAGGATGCAATCAACGTCTACCTTAACTATTTTCCCGGTTATTCGTCGGCCTACTTCTCTTACCGCCCAAGCACCGGGGCCAGCACAACTACCCCGAACTCTCTCAGTGTCCTTTTGCCGTGTTGGCTGAAGCTGACGAGGAGCGGAAATACTTTTAGTGGGTATACTTCTGCGGACGGGATCACGTGGAGCCAGGTGGCGACGGGCACGATTACAATGGCGCAGAATGTGTATATCGGTCTGGCGGAAGCCAGCGATTCCACAACCACCTTGAGCACTGCCAATTTTGACAATGTATCCGTCAATTCGGCAGCAACGCCTGCGCCAGTGATCTCGGGCCTATCAGCGACCACCGGCTCGATTGGTAGCCAGATAGTAATCTCGGGAACAAATTTCGGTGCTTCGCAAGGCAGTAGCCTCGTGACGCTGAACTCTTTCCCGATGACAGTCAACTCCTGGAGCACTACATCGATAACCGTCACGCTCAGTCCGGGAGCAGCCTCGGGTCCGTTGCTCGTAGCCGTGGGACCCAGCATGAATGACAGCAACTACGTTTACTTCACCGTGACTGCAAATCCGCTCCCGAACGGTTGGTTCGATCAGGACATTGGCTCTGTAGGAGCAGTGGGGAGCGCAAGTTACGCAAGCGGGATATTCACAGTTTCAGGGAATGGAGCAATCCAGGGCAGTGCCGATGCGTTCCATTTTGTTTACCAGCCGTTTTCTGGAGACGGAACCATCGTCGCAAGATTGCTCAACTCGTCGTCAGGAGTGATGATCCGAGAGACGCTCGCTCCGAATTCAACCAACGCCTACCTTAGCTACTTTCCCGGTTATTCGTCGGCCTACTTCTCTTACCGCGCGACCACCGGAGCTACTGAGCAAACCCCAACCTCTCTCGGCGCGATTAGTCCGTGTTGGCTAAAGCTGACGCGGAGCGGCAGCACTTTTAGTGGCTATGTCTCACCAGACGGAATCTATTGGACGCTGGTCGCAAACGCGACGATCACCATGGCGCAGACTGTCTATATTGGTTTGGCCGCAGCCTCCGGCGAGTCCGCCTTCGACAATCTAACCATCACCTCAGGAACCCCAACTCCAACCCCTGTTGTTACCGGTGTGTCCCCCACGTCAGGGACAATCGGCACCTCTGTAACAGTTAACGGCTCGAACTTTGGGGCCACACAGGGCGGAAGCTCTGTCCGCTTCAATGGTGCAGCGGCATCGTCGATCACCAATTGGAATGCCACACAAATCGTCGCCATCGTACCCAGTGCAGCATCAACTGGTCCCGTCACCGTGGTCGTGAATTCGACGGGGAGCAACAAAGACTACGTGTTCGCGTTCTACCACCCCGTGATGACCAGTGCTACGCCGCCCGCCGCCGAAGTTGGCGGCTCCATAAGCCTGACGGGCACCGGCTTTGGCTCAACGCAGGGAAGCAGTCAGGTGACGTTCAACGGCGTGACCGCGACAATTAGTTCCTGGAGCGATACAAGCGTGGTCGCTATTGTACCGACGAACGCCACTACCGGGCCTGTTACGTTGACCGAGGGCGGCATCACAAGCAACGGCGTGCAGTTTACGGTTATCGAGCCTGTTTCTATCACCGCTGTTTCGCCGTCTGTCGGATCGATTGGTTCGACCGTAACGATTACCGGAGCAGGTTTTGGCCCGACGCAAAGCAACAGCGTGGCCAGCTTCTACGGTGCCACGGCCATCGTCACCAGTTGGAGCGACACCTCCATTGTGGTGGTCGTGCCTGCTGGCGCTTCGACCGGACTGGTAAGCGTGCAAGTGGCTGGAATCACTGTCCAAGGTCCGTCGTTCACGTTAAGTTCCACGCTGCAAGTCACAGATTCTCTGGGCAATTCATCGAGTTACACCTCAGCGGTAATTGGCGGGAGATGGGTTGTTACGGACTCACAAGGGTCGGGCTGTTCAAGCTGTACACAGAGGGGAACGATCCACGACACCTACGACAGCACCGGGAATCTGCTGACGAGAACCGATGAACTTGGGCATACAAAAACCTATACCTACGACTCGAACGGGAACGTACTTTCAGTTTCGCAGCCGGATGGTAACGGCAACACTCCAACCACCTCTTACACCTACAACAGCTTTAACGAAGTTCTAACTGTTACCGATCCGCTCGGCAACGTGACGACAAATGCCTACGATGCGAACGGAAACCTGCTTACGTTCACCACGCCAAAGCCGAACAGCAGCACAGCGGCGAGCGTGACGCAGTTTGCCTACAATTCACTCGGAGAACTGACGCAAATCACCGATCCGCTGAGCCACAATACAACACTGACTTACGCGTCTGCGGGCTTGATCGCAACCATCAAGGACGCACAGAACAACGTGACCACGTACGGCTACGATACGCACGGCAACCGCACGTCTGTCACGGATGCCTTGAACCATCAGACCACGTTTGCTTATGACACCGGCGACCGACTGAAAACGATTACCTATCCCGACACCACGACAACAACTTTCAATTACGATTCGCGTGGGCGGCGCACTTCTGTTACCGATCAAAATGGAAAAACAACCACGTACGTCTACGACGATGCCGACCGCTTGACCTCGGTCACCGATGCCGCAAATAACGTGACGACCTACGGCTACGACACCGAAAACAATCTGACCAGTATCAAGGATGCCAACAACCACACGACTTCCTTCACCTATGACGTGTTTGGCCGGGCCACCAAGACAACCTTCCCGTCCGGCTACATCGAAACTTACAATTACGACGCGGTTGGCAATCTCACTGGTAAAACGGACCGCAAGAACCAGCTCATTGGCTACGTTTACGATGGCCTGAACCGCCTGAAGCAAAAATCCTATCCTGACACCACTACGGTGAATTACGCGTACGACCTCGACAGCCGGTTGATGCAGGTGACCGATCCCACGGGGACGTATCAGTTCACGTTTGACAACATGGGGCGGCTCACTTCGGCAAATACGAGCTATACATTTCTGACGGCCCGAAATTTCACGACCGGTTATTCCTACGACGCGGCATCGAATCGTACTGGGTTCACTGATCCGGAAAACGGATCGACAGCGTATGCCTACGACACCCTGAATCGCCTGCAAACCCTAACGCCTCCTGCGGCCTTCAGCGGCACCGGCTCATTCGGCTTCGGCTACGACGCATTGAGCCGCCGCACGCAGATGACGCGCCCAAATAACGTTGCGACCAACTACGCCTACGACAATCTGTCGCGCTTGCAGAGCGTCCTGCACCAACTGTCCGGAGGTACTATCGACGGGGCTACATACACGGTGGATAATGCTGGAAATCGCACAGCAAAGACGGACCAGCGGGCGGGTGTAACGTCGAACTACGGCTATGATGCGATTTATGAGCTAACGGGCGTGACGCAGGGAACGAGCACTACGGAAAGCTACACGTATGATCCGGTCGGGAACCGGCTGAGTTCGCTCGGTGTCTCACTATATAGCATCAACGTGTCGAACCAACTTACCTCCACACCAAATACCATCTACTCGTACGACAGAGCAGCGTCACGCTGCCGGGAAGCGGCGGAACGGTCACCTTCAAGTATGATCCCTTCGGCAGACGCACCTACAAATCCTCATCGAGCGGCACCAGCATCTACGCCTACGACGGCGACAACCTGGTGGAAGAAACCAACTCCTCAGGTGTGGTGGTCGCCCGCTATTCGCAAGGGCTGAACATCGACGAACCATTGGCGATGCTCCGTAGCGCCGCAACGAGTTATTACCATGCTGACGGCCTCGGCTCCGTCACTTCGCTGAGTAACGCAGCTGGAGCGCTGGCCCAGACGTACACGTTCGACTCGTTCGGCAAGCAAACTGCGACTTCTGGTTCACTCGTAAATCCATTCCAGTATACTGCCCGCGAGTTTGACCCGGAAACGAACCTATATTTTCACAGAAACCGTTACTATGACCCTGCTGTCGGACGCTTTTTGTCCGAAGATCCCATCGAATTGTTTGGGGGCTTAAACATGTATGCGTACGTCGGTAACAACCCCCTGATTTTTGTCGATCCTCTTGGTTTAACACAGATGAACTTCAATGTGGATTACTACAACGACCATTCTTGGGGTTGGGGAGAAGGCCAGTTTCACGTTGATCTGCCGCCAGCAATGTACTTCACCTGTAAATGCATCGGGAAGAATCAATACAAACTGGAATTCACCATCACTTGGTTCATTCGCATTTATTACGGGTCGCCCAGGCAACTACGACATGAGAATGGGCACCTAGACATCATTACAAACTACTTCAATTCTCGGGTTAAATCTTACGAGGAGAAATTCGAAAAGACCTACTCCACTTCGGCTGAGTGTGAAAACGATGGCTGGCGGATGAGAGATCAATTTAGAACTCAACTCCAGAATGACTATCAAGCTCAGGGGAAATTTCAGAGTGCTCACGATGACTGGTTCCAGAATCTTTGGCAGTGGTGGCCTTGGAGCAAGTGACAATGTAACGGAGAATCTTGATGAGACGACTGAAATGGATTTTGCCATGCATCCAGGTCACACTCGCCTTGGTACTTGGTTATTGGGGTAGCGTCCAGACTCTTCGGGAGACGAAAGGATCGACAACAACGTATGACTACCTATCGCGTCCCGAGTTGGTCCTGCACATCATCAATCTACCTGCTGCGGCGCTAATGTGCATCATCACTCGGAACGGTACGTTCCAAATTGGACTGGAACATTCAGTCGCAACATTCGTGGGCTACTTGGCAGGTATTTTTGCATTGTGGTTTCTACTTGGATGGCGCGCCAGCATTGGGCAAAGCTGGCCAGCGACGAGATCATTGGGCGCTGTTGGCATCCTATTTGGCCTATTCTTGATCGGCGTGGGCGTAATCATGCTCCGAGGCCCGATGTCTCTGCTTCTTATACTGGCTGCATTTGTATGGGGTATAGCGATTATCATGATTTATGCGCCGCTGATTCGCAGTTGGAAGGCTCGTCATGTCGAATCCAAAAATACGTTCTGAATTAGTTGAAGGCATTCATCACCTACGACAACAACGGCAACACAACAAGCAAAACGGATTCCACGTGCACGACCAGCTACACCTGGGATTTCGAGAACCGCCTGACCAGCAGTCACGCCGCCAAATAGCGGTGGAACCGTCAGCTTGAAATATGACCCCGCTGGTCGCCGCATCCAAAAGTCTTTCACGACGGGAGTGAATCCGCCAACGACGACGAGCACGAATTACCTTTACGATGGAGATAACGACATCGAAGAAGTCGACACGAATGGGAGCGTGCTTGCCACTCTTCTGGCATTAAAATCAGATCACTCAGTACCGGAACGGACGTACCTTGACGAGCCGCTTAAAGTCATCCTAAGTTCCGGAGGCCAGGTATTTATGCCGGAATATCGTCCAATTCATTCGCCTTTCGGCGCGCTTTGGTTGCATTCATGTCCGGCGCTCGATCACGGACCGGATTGGGCACAACGCGAGCGTCTGCTCATCGATGCCGGTGCGAGCAAGAGCCGACTGACTTTTCAGGGCAGGCCGATCCCATTCCACGGGCATCTTTTCAAACGAAGTTGTACGTGTTGTCCGTAAAATGAAGTAGAACTCGTAGTCGAGAACGCTGTGTAACGCATTGATTTGACAGAACAAACAATGGTTGAGGCAAATGGATTTCAACCATCGACATCTTAGCCCTGCACTAGGCGCTCAATGCGCTTTCCCGTTTTGTAAGTTGCTGATTCTAAAAGATTGGTCGGGGCGAATGGATTTGAACCATCGACCTCCTGGTCCCGAACCAGTGGACAAAATCACATAAGTCGCTGTCCTGGCGTCACTTATTGGTTTTCGGGCCGCTCTCTGGTGGACAAGTCGGGACAAGCCATCACCGCATGCTCGCCAGAACTTTGGGGAATCGATTCGAAAGCCGCTAGAACTACAACCCTTCAGTTAACAGCCGAACAACCAATCTAATCAGAACCCTCGGGGAGAACCCGTCATCTCAACCTGGAAGAGACCTTGCCAGAAAATACAAAACGGCTCAGAATTCCCGGAATTGGTGGCTCAGAATTTCCGGAACGTGTGCAAACGAAGCAGGGATACGGCAATGTCTACTTTTGTATTGCGAAGCTTTTGGGCTAGTGGGCCCATACTTTCAAGGCCGATTCTAGAAATAGGTTGATGACATGAACCACGACTTGCTCAGCCACATGAGGATTCCTCATATGGATTGCATCAATAATCCGCTGATGGTTTCCAAGCTGAAGTGCCCAAGGGCTAGCATCAAGGTTCTTAGCCAAGGCGCGCATCAATGTGAAGGCGTACAATGGTATGACCACCCGGCGCCCGTGCTCTCGCAGGATCGGATTTCCGGGTTTTTCCAGAAGACAAACGTGAAAATGCTGAACGCGCTCAACCACTTTCCGAACGTCATTGGTCTCAACAGCTTCCCTCAGCGCTACCATGGCTGATTCCAGATCGTCCACCGGAACTCGCCGTTCGACAGTCAGTCTCGCCGCCAACCCCTCAAGCGCGCCCCGAACCTGGTAAATACTGATAATGTCTGGATCTCTAAGTTTTAGCACGCGAGCGCTTCGGCCGTGTCCCTTGGTCACGTAGCCATCCGCCGTGAGAATATTGAGCGCCTCCCGAATGGAAACTTGCGCCACCCCAAACTGCCGGGCCCATCGGCCTTCGGTGATTTTTTCGCCGGGAGCGATTCTGCCTGCCAGAATTTCTTCGCGGAGCTTCGTCGCGAGGCTCTCTTTCAGCAGGCTGCGCCTTGCAGAGTTTACGTCTCCAGAGCGTTTGTGCACTTGTTTCAGCCGCAATGAATCACGCTTCTTTGTCACCTCTTCGGGCATAAACTCTCGGCTGTCCTCGCAGCGCATTGCAGGCCCGATTATCCACTGTAACTTTCTCGTCTTCAACTCTGCCCATCTAGACGGCTTCGCCCGCCTCCCGTGTGAACAGAAAGCGGGCGAAGGTCCCCTTTGACCAAACGAGCGTTCAGAAGACGATGCGAAGACCTAACTGCAACTGACGAGCGTTATTTGCAGTTGTTCTGACCTTGCCAAAAGATCCCGGATTCGTAACATCGTTATTCGGGGTTCCGTAGACCACGTGGTTTGGAAGGTTAAAGGCCTCCGCCCGGAATTCAAGGCGGTTCCCTTCCTTCCATAAGGGGAACTGCCGGAATACGGACATGTCTAAGTTCCAATAGTGATTGGCGCGCATAACATCCCGCCCCAAGTTCCCAAACGTGAACGTCGCGGGAGTTACAAGAGCACTCGTATTGAACCAGCAGTCGGTAGTATGGACAGGGATAGGAGGCCCACCAGGAACACGAGCAGGACAGGACCCTGCATTGGGATCACCTACTAGGTTGGCACGCTCATATCCGTCCCATCCTATGTTGCCGGTGTTGGCTATGTCACCGCCGGCGATCACGTTATAGTTCATACCTGAACGGGCAGTAAAAATTTCATTGATTTGCCAGTAGCCCAAAGCGTAGTCAGCAACGCGGTTGCCGGTGCTGAACCGCCTGCCCCTCCCGACGGGAACCTCATAAAGAAGGTTCACCGAGAGAACATGCGGGAGGTCAAAGCCTGAAGGCCCGCGGCTACCCTTGATGTTATAGGGATCGGTGAGCGACTGACCTTCGACACCAAACCACCCGGAAGACCCTTCATCAATGGCCTTCGAGAAGGAATAAGCAACCTGATATGCCAAGCCGCTCTTATACTTCTTGTCTAGCTGGACCTGCAAGGCGTGGTAGCTGCCTATGCCGATGCTGCGATCCCAAAATGTAGGAGTGATGTAGGGATAGCGGGTTCGCGGCTGGATATCTCCCGGCCCAGGAGTCAACGCGGTGTTGTAGTATCCGCCGACATTTATCCGCCGTGATCCGCTTCCCACGTAGTTAACGGTCAGAGATGTAGTCGAATCCAGTTGACGCTGCACTCCGAAGTTCCACTGCATCGAATAGGCGTTCCTTACGTTCGGATCATAGAACCACTGCACCTGATTGAAAGGCGTGGGGGCCGGAAAAAGGCCACTCGATGCGAACGGGTTTTGAGCTGTGACAGTTGGCGTTGGCGATTTTGAGGTCGGCTGGTTGAGATTACTGGCGATCTGCTGGCCGATGTCGGGCCAAGAACCCTCAAAATTCTGAGCCATTTGAGTTACCGCAGCCCAGTTATCGTAGAGAATTCCACCGGAGGCCCGAATGACCGTCTTTTCCCCAAGCCGGTAGGCGAAGCCGATTCGTGGACCGAGGTTGGTGAGGGTATCGTGCGCGATCTTTCCACGCGGGTCGACTACCACGTGGGCGGGTAGCGTGCCAGGAGGCGCTATCAGGTTTCCGTTTGCATCGCGCATATCGGGAATGCACGGCGCGAAACCGCGCACACTGCAAGGCGGTGGTACTTTTTGAAGAACATAGGTGCCATCGTTGAAATTCATATCTCCTGTCTCAATTCCGCCGTGTTGTCCGATGGTGTCCGTCGTGCCATACGGGGGGATGAAAGTCCGGTCATAGCGGAAGCCGAAGTTGAGGGAAAGCCTGGGAGTGGCTTTCCAAGAGTCCTGAACGTATAAGCTCAAAACGCCACCGGGGCGAGTCTTCTCGTTGACATCGCGGCGATTGGCTCCATCGGGTACGTCAATAAGGTAGGAGGCAAGCCCGTTGCCAGGTGAAGCGGAGTTTTGCGGGTCCCCCGTTTGCTGATTGGCAAATGAAACTGTCAATTGCGCAAGCGGGCTGGCGAAATTATTACTGGTATAACCGGCCCCAAAATGCAGGGTATGATTGCCGGTTATTTTGGTTAAGTCGCCGCTGACCTGATGGCTATCGGTAGCTTTGGGGGTAAGGTTAACGCTCTCGCCTCCTGTAGAAAACCCGCCAATACTCACATTAGGGATGAGCGATCCGGCTGTGGTGAACCCGCTGTTAAATGTCGGAGAGAACCCCACCGCGGTAACAACGCTTGCAGGAATGTTGGTGAAGCGGTTTGAGGAGTTATCTGCAACTGTGGTGCGAGCGTACTGGACTTGCAAAATCAGGCTAGGGTCAAACACATGCAAGTAGCTGCCGCCCCAGTTACGGGCCGGGATTTCGTTGAGACGCTTTAAATTCGGAAAGCCACCTGTACCGGTCACGGTACTATTTATCATGCTATAGCGGAAGAAGAGAGAGTTTTTCGCGCCGAAGTTTTGATCGATTTTGAACGTAACTTCATTTTGGGCCTGATGGACTGGGGTTGGATCGACGGCGTTTGTTACTCCCAAGAGGGCGTCTCTCCCCGCCGCTGCTGGAGGGAAAATGGCCTGAGCGAGAGCGACTAAGTTAGAATTAATCAGGTTGGATGGAATCTTGTTAAACGGGAACGGATCACGAATGTAAGAACCAGCAGGCTTAGTGGGGTCCGGACGAGTGGTAAACGGATTGTAAAGCTGGTTCACAATTGGCGAAGTCAGGTCGGCGGGGTTTGTCCGACAGGTACCGCGAGCATCGAAACCGGTCTTGCATAGAACACCAAAATCGCCACCAAGCTCCGTAGCGTTCGGAACGCTTAGGTTGGTGTCAGCAGATCGCGTGTAGCGAAAACCCTGGTAGGCAACAAAGAAGAAGGTCCTGTTCCTGCCGTTATATGCTTTAGGAATCCAGACGGGACCGCCGAATGAGGCGCCGAACTGATTTTGCCGGAAAGGTGACACCCTGGTGTTGAACGTATTGCGAGCATCAAACGCATCGTTTCGAAGGTACTCCCACGCAGAACCGTGAAAGTCGTTTGTGCCGGACTTGGTCACAACGTTAACGACGCCGCCAAGGACAGATCCGAATTGAGCTTCGTCCGTATGGGAGACGACCTTGAACTCCTGGATGGCATCCACAATCGGAGGCGCGGCATAGGTGCTGAGAAAGGAACCCTGATTGATAAGGCCGTCGGTCAAGAAGTAGTTACTGCGATTCGTCTGCCCGTTAATAGCTGGAAAAATGAAAGCCGATCCGATGGCGGCAGGAGCGGAGAACCCGCTTCCGCCACCCATATTATTGTTCTGTGAAACGCTGACGGGAGCGACACCGGGCGTCAGAGAAAGAAGCTGCGTGAAATTCCGGCCATTGAGCGGAAGGTCGTTCACTTGTTTTGTAGAGATAACAGTTCCCAGATCGGCCGTGGAGACCTGAAGCTGTTCGGCCTCAGCGACGACAGTAACCACATCTTTCTGTGAACCCACGCTCAAAGTGACGTCGATCGTAGCAGTCTGGTTCACCGCCAGGATGAGCTCCGCGATATGTTTCGAACTGAAACCATCAGCGCTTATTTCGAGAGTGTATTTGCCCGGCGTGAGGTTGAGAAACACATAGTTGCCGGCGTCGTTCGAAGTGGTTGCGTGTTCGATTGTGGTGTCCACGTTTCGCAATACTACTGTCGCTTTCGCGACGACAGCACCGCTATTATCCCGGATCACTCCATTGAGCGTTGCCGTGGAAAGCTGGGCGAAAGCTGAGCCAGCCGACACGACGAGCAGAATCGCAAGGGAAAAACTCGACCGCAGGGCCTTTGATAACCATTGAGATCGATTCATATGAATTCTCACCTCTTCAGATTGCACCCCAACCTTTAAATCGCGGTTTCCAACTGGCCGGTTACTGTCATCCATCCGCTTTTCAAATACACTAAACTTGCGCGCATGATAGTACGAACATATTAGGGCTTGTCAAGACATTTGAGCGCTCAAGCTGACTTTTTATCCGAAGGTCATGGCATTTTATCGTATTTGGGCTATATTCTTTCACATGCAGCGGGAATGTGAGCGCTCAAATCTGGTCTGCATCTTGTTCCGTTTCTGACCTTTGGCCGGATCTAATGACCTGAAGGACCCCTTCGTTTCAGGGACGGAGGGCAAGAACTCTTCGCTAGCGGGCGAGTGGTTCCGTGCTAAGCACATTCGTCATGGCGTTCGGCGGAGGATATAGTGGGATGGTTCGGCGGGAACCGCAGGCTTCGATCCAGGGTGGGAAAATTGAGGACGGCAAACCCGAGATTTCAGCAAAAGGTACGCTCCATCGACCTTTATAGATCTTTGCTCATCCTGGTAGCATTCATCCTTTTGTATCTACCGATAGATTTTGCGGCTTCACTTGGACAGGATGGAACGATCGCAGCCCATGCGACCCAAAGCATCACAACCAGCAACGGACATGTTGGTTCGAAGGTGTGCGCCCAATGCCATCAGCGTATCTATGACCAATTTTCGCGAACCGGTATGGGCCGCTCCATGACCCAAGTCACGCCTGCACTGCTGGAAACGCTGCCGGCCAAAGCATCTTTTCACCAGAGGAATCCGGACCGGGATTTTGAAGTTTTTGCCCAAGACGGGAAGCTATACCAGGGTGAATATGAGGCCGATGCCAACGGGAAGGAAATCGTTCGTGACACGCATAAGGTGGAGTGGATCATCGGGTCAGGAGCCAATGGTTTCGGCGGAGTCGTAAGAAAAGGTGATTA
>WNFR01002073.1_pt1 | contig 20894 bp, 27 predicted proteins | sample 5400221 | NCBI WGS metagenome assembly WNFR01 (sample SAMN13153357, study PRJNA577476) | soil metagenome | isolation source: 40 cm soil under Madrone tree | place: USA:California | collected 2016-06-14 | reverse complement strand
CGGCCGGCATTTTCTTGCGCACCGTAGTTTGCCTGCCCTGAGCGTAACCGAAGGGGTGCGCCGGCCGCGGAGCGCGCATTTTGCGTCCCGCGTGCTTCACCGGGGCGGAGGGACCGTGGCAAGGCTCCAAAGAAACCCTCAGTGCAATGATCAATTCAATTCTTGCTTTACTGCTTCACCAAATCGTCGTGGTTTTCCCTCGCCGCTTCACTCTCATTCTTCCTCTGAATCTGCTGCCAAGATCTCCGGCGCATCCTCGGCAACTCCACCGGCTTCACTGCCTCCGCAAACTCCACCGGCGGAAACCCCGCCGTCCCCAGCAACGAATTCATCAGCGCCCGATTTTCCATCCGCAGCCGCGCCACTTCCCCCTCCAGCATCCCCACATACCGCGTCGTAAACGCCCTCTTCAGCAGCTCAAGCATGCTTCATCCTTCACTTCAATTTCTTGGTTCCTGTTTGTCGGGTGATATGCATGACATAACGTCAGACAAATGTCTGACACTTTGTTATACTGGGCCTAAGGAGTTTGCAACCATGCCAGCGCGTTCCAACCGCCGTAAAATCTCCACAACCGTGGCGCCCGAAACCCACGCTTTCCTCAAATCACTTGTCCGTCGCGGCAAAGCTGCCAATCTTGCGGAGGCGGTCGATCGGGCCGTGGCCTTCGCCCGCCGCACCGAATCCCGCAAGCGGCTGGACGCTGCAACCGCCGCTTATTACGATTCGCTCGCTGGTGAATCGCTGCGTGCCGAGCAAAAGCTGGAAAAAGCTGTCTCGAAGGCTTCCTCCAAGGTAGATTTCGATGGCGAGTAGACCGCCAGCCCTCCGAGCACCGAAGCGCGGCGAAATTTGGACCGCCTATCTTGGCGGACCTGGCCAGCAGCGGCATTGGGTCGTAATTGTCTCGCTCGATGCGCGCAATCTCAGCGACCGCGCTCAATCCGTTTTGATCGTGCCCTTTTCTTCAACCCTTGCTGGGGCTCCCACTACGCTTATTCTTCAGCCCGGCGAAACCGGCCTCCCGGGCCCTTCCTGTCTCCGCGCTCACTTCATTACCACTCTCCCCAAGTCTCAACTCATCGCTCGTGAACCCCGCCCTCTTTCCGACCGCCGCCTCCGCGAACTCTGCCTGCTAATTCGCCGCTCATTCGATCCCGACGCACCATTCTAAAGTTTTGCTCGGTCGATCGCGCAATCGTTCCTTACTTCCTTCTTCTCCCAAACTTCTGCGGCCCCAACTGTCTCTTCGCCTCCGCCTGCAACCTCTGCTGATGAATCGCCCGCGAAGTCGGATCCTCCGCCGTAATCTGCCGCTCGATTTGCACATCCAATGGAATCCCCGGCACGAATCGCGCCGTTCCATTCCCAAATTCGGGCGGAGCTTGCCCCGCCCCGGGTCCGCCTACAGCGGATGCCCCAACACCGGCATATCTCACGCCGGGAACCAGTCCATAACGCGCCGCATCCGCCGTGTCATCGCCTTCCATCTTGCGCACATCCTCCACGCGCCGGTCGTCTCGCACCAGCAGCGGCAAACACTCGATCAGCCGCGGGCAATTCTCCGCAATCATCCACGCATCCCGCTCCAGCAACTGATACATCAACTGCCATCCGCCAATCCGGTCGTCCGTCGCCTGCACCGGCCGCGGCAATCCGTTCTGCTCCAGCACATCTCCAAGCTGCTCCGCGATCGAAGCCTCGCTAGTCCGCTTTGCAAACGCATCCGGCGACAAATAAATCTCTCGGATCCTCTCCCGCTGCGTCCGCTCCGCAATCGCTTGCCCCAACATCCGCGGCGACAACTCGTTCTTCACAAACTCTCTATAGGTGACTATGCGGCCAGCGGTGCCATCAGCACCCAAACTGTCATCCCGACCGGAGGTCAGCGTCGTTTGCTGGCTGGAGCGGAGGGACCGTGGCAAGTTCCCAGCGTCTTGGCTCGCCCCATGCCAATACACAGCGCTAGGATGCTTAAATCCCCAGTCAATCGAAATCCACCGCGGCGCCCATTCCTCCAACCGCAAAGCCTCCGCCCGAGCCGTGTGCCGCCCAACCTCAAACAAATCGAAATACTGCCCCTCCAGAACGCTCCAATCCCCTTCCAGGAACGCCCGCCGCAACCGGTCCGGCAGCGCCGCCAGTGTCTTCTTGTAGTTCACGTCATTCGCATAAATCGGATTGTCCTCAATCCGCGCCCGCACAAATTCATACTCGCCCGCGTCGTAAAGCTCCGGCCTCTCAAATCCCGCCGGCGCCACTCGATCCACCCACAATGCCTTTACCCAGGCGTGTCCTATGTTTCCGGGATTCGTAGCCCCCGCCATGCAAGGCTTAACATCCCTGCCTTCGCGTTCTCCGGATGTGTATTTCGTAATCGAGCACCGGTTCCTTGAAGTCAGAAACTGCCACTGTTTCAACGTGAAGTGCGTCAGCTCATCAATTCCGATGAACAAGAATTCTGCGCCCTGATACTGGTAAACATCGTTCTCATTGCGGCAGTACCCAAAGCGCGTTGTGGATCCGTTGGTCCACGTCACCACATGCTTGGCTTCGTTGTAACTCCGGTACAAATCCCGCGGAACATCTCGCCGGAAATACGTCAGCAGCGATGTTTCCAACCCTGGGAAAGTCCTGCGCAACAGCAACGTGTCGCTTCCCGCCACTTCCAGCGCCTGCCCGATCGCTTCCGCTAGCAGCGCCTTGCTCTTTCCCGGTCCGGCCGCCCCGCCAAATAACCGATACTTCGCACGCGACTTGTGAAACCGCTTTTGCTGATCGAATGGCTTATACCAGTTCCTGATCGCGAGGGTATCCTCCATCCGCTTCTTTTCCTGGCTCTGACTCTGCGCTCTCTGTATCTCTGCGTTTGGTTCCTCCTACTGCCGCCGCAGTTTTTTCCCCACAAAATACGCCGCGAGCCCCCCAACCAGCGCCACGGCCGCCGGCCAGTGCCGCAGGCTGAGCACCACGCCGCCCACCATCGACGCCACCCCCGCGATCTGGGAGATTTCTCCAATAAACACCACTTTTGCGTTCGTCATCGTTTCTCCTCAATCTCGTTCTGGCCTCGGTAAGCTCCATCCGATGCCCGCCCCACGTTCCTCTTCTTTGCCTCCAGCGTGTTTTCCAAACGCCAGTTCCACCCACAATTCAAACGCTCGCAGTTGCACCTTCTCGTCTTTAGACTTCAGTAATGCCTGCATTACCCCAACTACTTGCACGCCCGCGTCGACCGCCTTCGTAAATGCCCACGCCGTTCCTGGCATCTCCTTCAGTTGCTCTTTCTCTGAAATAGGAGCGCGCTTCGTTTCATTGCCGCCGCCATCTGCCGAACCACCGGACGTCTCGCGGACCGCGGGGGGTGCGTCGGAGGTACGCGCACTCCCGCCAGCGGTCGTTCCGCTTCCGTCGTCAGATCCAGCACCTGGCTCCAGCGATCGCGATTTCGCCCGGCCTCTACGCTTGCGCGCTCCCTTTGCCCGTGAGAATCCGCTGCTCACGTGCACCTCCCCGGACAGCGGACCATTCAGTGTCCGGAAAGTACGAATCCCGCATCGAAGTACCGCCCCCATCAAGCGCCTCCGGCCATTCTGTAGCTCAGGCCTTCAGGCCTGAGGGTTTCCCAAACTCCACCTCATACCTTTCCGTCAAAGCTGGCGTGGCGTCCGTTTCTTCCCCCGCCTCCGGTTCCACGGAGACAAATCCTCAAATAACACCGCTGCCGCATTCACGGGATCCGCATGCATCAACGCCCCCAACACCGCCCCTTCAATGCCCCGCGCATGGCTCGCACAAAATCGCGACCCATCCTCCGCCATCCGCACACACGGCACCCAAGCGTTTCGGCTCCCCGCAATCGCCCGATACGCCCAACACCTCTTCATTTGTTTTTTCGTTTAATCGAGGCCGAACTGACGCCCCATTTTGAGTGCGAGAGCGAAGCTCCCGCTTTTACGCCTTCAACTCAATCACCCAAACCAAACAAGCAGTCGCCACAAACTCATACGTACCCGAACTCCCACTTCCTGCTTGCTGCTATCTGTTATCTGTTCTCTCTTCCGCTACTGCACCACCACGCTAAAGCTGGCAGGCGAACCGGGCGCGACCCCCGCAGTAGCAGTAGATCCGTTTGGGCTCGATTCCGTCCCATCCGCCATCTGCGCCGTAGCCGCAAATGTATGCACCCCAGACCTCAGCGGCACCGGCCCGCTAGTCCCCGTAATCCCCGTCACCGCGGAATTCGCCCCGCTGGGGGCGGCAATCGAAAACAGCTTCACTGGCGTCGCCCCGCCCGTGATGTCGTAAATGTTGAACTGCTTCACGCACCCGGTCGTCACGCTCGAGCTGCAAGCATTGTCCACGCTGAAGTCATAGTTCAACGTAACGGAAACCGTATGCTGCGACCCCACAGCCGCCGCCACCATCGCCCCACAAACAGCGGCCAATCCCAACAAAACAAATCTCTTCATCCCGAAGCTCCCCCGCCGAAACTCAGCGAACTCTGCGTCTCCCCTGCGATCTCTGCGTTAAGTTTTTCTCTTTCTTGCCCCAAAAACAAAAAGCCCCGGCAATCTGCCGAGGCCAGCGACACTTCTCTATGCCGGAAGTATACCACTTCTTCAAGTATTGTCAATAGAAATCTGCGTGTCTACCACAATTATTTTTGACCCCCATTTCCCACGACCAGTACCATTCTGGGAATACTCCCTCAAACCGTTACTCCATCCCAACCAAAAATTTCATCTTTCCTTCGCTTGACATCCTCATCCCCAAGGTTCACCTTCAAATTGTTGCAGCCCTCCCCCTGGAAGGTGCCCCTGATGTCATTCTTTTGCCATCAAGTCAGCTACACCACAGACGCTCGCAATCGTCTTCTTCACGATCCTCTCGATCGTTTTGAAGCTATCCGTAACCCCATCGAAAAACTAGGCGGCAAGCTCCAATCCTCCTTCTTCGCTCTCGGCCCCTTTGATGTCCTCGTCATCTCCGAATTTCCCGATGACGTCTCTCCTGCGGCCATTGCCGTGGCTTTCTCGCAGGGAGGAGCCATCGCCAGCATCCACACCATCCCGCTTCTACCCCTGGCAGACGCTCGCGACCTCCAGTCCGGTGCCGCTTTGCCGCGCTGGCCACTCCGCGCCGGATTCGCTCTAGCCGCTGCCGCCGGCCGTTAACTTTTGAGTGCGGGAGCGAAGCTCCCGCTTTTACGGAGTAGTCCCCCCGCCCAAACGTTCCAAGAACCTCAGTCGCAACAATGAGCGGCTGTCATCCTGAAGCTATCCGACAAGGATAGCTGAAGGACATCAACTTCAACCGCAAGAGGCCAACGCATCGTAATCGAGGTTTTCTTTTCTTTGCTTTTCGCTCCCCTTCTGTAAATCGGGGAGCCGCAAAGCGCCGGGTTCAGCCAGAGTGAGCGCAGCAGCCAACGCTGTGCCCTCAAATTCAATCTGGCCGGGTAGCGGTTCCACGTCGCTGATTCCGCCCCGATAACTTCTCTCCGTAATGAACCTGGTGCCAAGGGGCGCAGCCGCTGACGATAAGGAGAGTATCGCGCTGCGCCCCTCTTTTCTCTTCTGGCACCGCCACTCCTGGCTGTGCTCTTTCTTTTTCTTCTCTGTTCTTTCTCAGCGCACTCTGCGCTCTCCGCGTTTCTCTGCGTTAAGCCCTTTCCTTCTTTCGCTTCCTTCTTCTGTTAAACTTTCCCCATGTCCTCTCCGCAAGCGGCCCCGCACCTCGTCAACATTCGTCTCCACCCCATCAAATCTCTCGACCCCGTCTCCGTCCCCGAATCTCGTATCAGCCCCTCCGGCGGCCTGGCCCTCGATCGCGCCTGGGCCCTCTATTCCGTCGACGGCAAATGGGTCAACGGCAAACGCACACCCGCCATCCATCTTATCCGCGCCAACTACTCCCCCGACCTCCGCGAAGTCACCCTCTCCGTCCCCGGTGATCGCCGCGAAATCCCCACGCGCAACTTCGCCTTCCCCGGCGCCCACGAAGACGCCGCCGAATGGTTCAGCGTCTTTTTCGACCAGCAAATAATCGTCCGCTACTCCGAAAGCGGCTTTCCCGACGACACCGTCGCCAGCGGCCCCACCATCGTCTCCACAGCTTCCTTGCAAACCGTTTCCGAGTGGTTCCCCGCAACTCCCAAAGGATTTCCCGGCATCAGTCTCAACGAAGTCCGCCAACGCTTCCGCTCCACACTCGAAATCAACGGCGTGCCGGCTTTCTGGGAAGACCAACTCTTCGGCGAAGACGAGCGCAGCGTAGTCCGCTTCAAAATCGGCGAAGTAAATTTCGAGGGCAGCAATCCCTGCGCGCGTTGCCCCGTCCCGCCGCGCAATCCTCTCACCGGGGAAAACCTCGACGGCTTCCAAAAACACTTCACCCAACTCCGCGAATCCACCCTACCGCCCTGGTCCCCCCGCCCCCGCTTCGACCATTTTTATCGCCTTGCCACAAACACCCGCGTAGCCGCAACCGAATCCAACAAACTCCTCCGCCTCGGTGACCATCTCGTTCTTTCGTAATCTCTCTTCAATCTTCCATGTAGCGCTGGTCTTTTAAGCCAGCTTCTCGGGATCACATTTCATACACCGGCACAATTCATCCGGCATGGTGTCTAAGTTCATATTGCTGGAGGCCCGAGAATATGGTCTTTAGGGAAATCTTTCTCGAACTTGGATATATTTCACAAATCTACTTTCTCGTGATGGGCTTTCTAGTCTTAGGCTACTTGCTCCGGCATTTCTGGCTACATCGAGCGCTCTTCCGTGTAAGCCGATCAGTACTTGCCAATTCAAATTTTCCACACGATAAAATCGAGTCGCATTTTATTGGCCTTCGCAAGCTCAACACATCGCATTAGGTTTTGGACGTGCTTTATTCGCAGCTCAACTGAGCATGCTCCTCTATGAGTTCAGCCCCATCATGCGCGCAACCGATGGGCAGCCTTGGTACAGTGTCCGAACATTTCTAATCCTCAGCCAGATGTGCTTTTTCCCGTCCTTGTCTTACTCGTGCTCGAATGGTTGCTTTCCGTTCACCTTCGTCACGTTACTCTCCCCCGTTAAAATACTTCCGCGGCGGAAACATCCCCCTCCGCAAAATCTCCGCCCCGCACCGCCTCCGGATCTCTTCCGACCAGTTCACCCATCCTCGCTCGCTCAATCCCAAAAAATGCCGCGCCCTCTCATACGGCGCCAATCCCAAATAATACAAACGAAACAGCACCATCCTCGACGCCCACTCCTGCCCTTCCAGCGCCGCCTGCCCTGCCAACGCGAAATCCGCCACCCAATCTTTCATCTTCGGCCGCACATCCGGACGCCACTCATACTTCGTCTCCATCTCCATGTTCAGCGCGCCAATCCCCCGCTTCGACTCCATCACCTCCCGCGCCCCCCGATACACTTCCCAGCAAACATCAAACGCCATCTCGGGCTTTACGCTCATCTCCCCCTCCGTTTTCCTCTCCTTTACTTCCTGATCCTCCTGTACCTCCTTTCTCTCTTCCTTCCGCCAACCCGTATTCCCACACCACCTCCTCCTTCTCCCACTCCCTCCTCCGCTTCTCCACAGCCCACGCGCCGTACTTCGCCTTCCGCAGATGCCGCAACTGCGCCGATATGCTCGCCGGCGGAAACCTCGTTTTCTCCGCCAACTCTGCCAGCGTCAGCCACTGTTCATATCCCGCCGCCATCCGCAACACCGTTAGCAGCGTCTCCCGTTACGTCCTTCCCGAGCGAAACATTCCGTCACTCGTTCCCGCAGCCGGCAAAGCCGCCGCTTCAGTCATCTGGCCCTGCCTCATCCCCCGCCTCCTCCAAGAAATCCTTGTCCTCCTCGTCGAAGTCCTCCTCCCAGGCGCTCCGATCCGGATCCTCGTAATCCCCCGCGCAGCCGCTACAGGCCGCCGCAGGCTTTTCCTCACTTTCCACATTTTTCCACAGTTCGTTAACTATGCGATTACTAGTAATCAGTGAATGGCTGATGTTACGGTACAGTATGTTACGCGTTAATCCATTCCACCGGAGGGCCCCGTGACCACCTATCGCACCCAGCCGCCCTGGGAGTTTCTTCTCACTGCTTCGGCCAATACTCTGCACAGTTACGAACTCTCTCGCCTCGCACACGCCTCCAATCTCCGCAAGGAAATAAATTCGCTGCTTGATCAGTGGATCGACGAGAACGCCAATGCCATGGTCGCTCGCGTTCTCCTCGAGCTGCGCGAGCGCAATATGCGCACCGCCGACGTCCATGCCGCGCCGGATCAAGCCGCTTCCGAACCGGTACCGTCCAATGGCCACGTTGTGTCCGATAATCTTTTGGCGGATCGACTCGTTCGCCCAAACGTTTCGCACCGCCGCGACTGACCTTTCGCTCGCTCTTCGTGGCGAACAACGCGCGGTTTTCCTGATTTTGTCCAGCGTGCCCAACCCACCGCATGGACGGAAAGGTGTGCTCCCGGCAGTCCTCTCTATGCTCCCCACATCCCTCTTCACCAGCGGCCTCGCCCCCGCCTCGCAACCCTGCGGTCCAACGCCCCTCAGTTCCAAGCCCGCGTCAGCATTCCTCACAACTCACCTCGCCAACTTCTGTCTTGGAACCACTGTATTTCTTAGAGGTCTCTGTTTCTCTCCTCCGTCCTCGGCGCACCTCCGCGCTCTCTGCGTTGTCATTTTGCTTTGTCTGTCATCCCGACCGAAGAGCCGCGCAGTTTGCGGCTCGGAGCGCGCTTTTTGCGTCCCGCGTGCTTCAGCGAGATGGAGGGACCGCGGCAACGCTACAGCGACACACACACCGCTGAATCAGCCGCAGTTTGCTCGTTCGCTGCCGCTTTATTTCTCTCTCCCCCAAAAAACAAAAAGCGCCCCGATTTCTCGGAGCGCTTTTCCAATTTCAATTTTCCAATTTCTATTTTCTAATTTCTAAACTTTTTGTATCGCCGGCATTTCTCCCTTGGTGTTCTCCAGCATCTGCTCTTTGCGGTACACCAGCGAATTGATGTCATACGTCGCCAGCTCAAATCCATGCCCATGCGTAATCGCATCGGTCGGGCAAGCTTCTACGCAATACCCGCAGAAAATGCACCGCGAATAATCAATGTTGTAAACCTTCGCGTACCGTTCACCCGCCGAAATCCGGTTTGTGTCCGTATTTTCCGCCGCCTCGATGTAAATGCAGTTCGAGGGGCAAGCCGCCGCGCACAGAAAGCATCCCACGCACTTTTCCAGTCCGCCCTCATCCCGGTGCAACACGTGAATCCCGCGGTATCTCGGCTGAAAATGCACCGGCTCATGTGGATAATTCTCCGTCACCGTCTTCCGGAACATATTCTTCCAGGTGACCGCAAACCCCTTCACCAGCGCAACGGTAGTCTCTGCCACTTCCCCAATTAAATTGGCCATAATCCCCTGTAGCGGCCACCTTCAGGTGGCCCAAGCAATCCTTCGTGCTTCCCAGTCTTTCCAATCTATTCCGCCCTGTGAGTCTACCAAACCCTTCCCAACCCCCGCAAACCACCTCTTCTCTGCGCCCTCTGCGCCCGGCGTTTACCCCGACCCGGTCGGGGCGTTAAATTCCTTCTTTCTTTCCTACTTCAATCCCTCCACAATCTGTTTCCCATGAAACCTTCCATTCTCAATAAATATCTCTCCCGTATGCCGGCCAGCCACCACCACGCCCGCCAGATAAATTCCCGGCACGTTGCTCTCAAGCGTATTCGGATTCAGCGACGGTCTCTTGCTCTCCGGGTCCAATCGCACTCCCAACGCCTCAATGAAATCATAATCCGGGTGGTATCCCGTCAGCGCAAACACCTGCTTCGCCGCCAGTTCCTGCACGCCCGCATCGTTCTCCACCACGATCCCTTCGCGCACAATCTCCTTCACCCGCGTGTTGAAGAGCGCCTGAATCTGCCCCGCCTTGATCCGGTTCTCAATGTCCGGCTTCACCCAATACTTCAACGATTTTCCCAGTTCTTTCGACCGCACCAGCAGCGTCACCCGCGCCCCATTCCGATATAAATCCAGCGCCGACTCCACCGCTGAATTCTTCCCGCCAATCACCACCACATCCTGATGCCAAAACGGGTGCGGCTCCGTGTAGTAGTGATTCACATGCGGCAGATGCTCGCCCGGCACGCCCATCTCATTCGGCAAATCGTAATACCCCGTCGCCACCACAATCTTCTTCCCGTGATATTTCTCTTCCCGCCCGCTCTCCGTCTCCGTCACCACCGTGAACGCTCCGTCGTGCCCATCCACGCGCAACACTTTTTCAAACAGCCGCAACTCCAGCCCGTAATGTTCCGCGCCCTTCCGGTAATACTTCAGCGCCTCGATCCGCGTCGGCTTGTCGCCGTTCGACACCATCGGCAAGCCGCCAATCTCCAGCAACTCCGGCGTCGTGAAAAACACCATATTCACCGGGTAGTTGTAAATCGAATTGCACAGGCACCCCTTATCAATTACCAGCGCCCGCATCCCCGCCCGCTTCGCTTCCATAGCGCAAGCCAACCCGGTCGGCCCCGCTCCAATACAAACGATGTCATAAGTAGTCATAATCTTTCGATTCGATTCATCCACCCAGGGTTACGAAATTTAACCACCCGGTCCATCCGATGCTTTCCTGAAACGACGCGTAGGGCGGCTTGATGCCGCCGGAGCCCGCTTGTAGCGCTGGCCTTAATGCCAACCTTCTTTGCGCTTTTAGGGTTTGATGGTGAGGTACTCAGTGCACGTATCTTTTCTCACCGATTTCTTCGCTAAGTCCAATCGATAGCATCGCCCGGCTTCATTCCGAATCAACAAAGCGTTTCCGGACAACTTTAGACCGGTAATATAAATCCACTGCACATCCTCTTCAATGAAGGGGTTTATATGAACGTGATAAATTTTAACCTTCCAAAGCTCGCCTCCTGTCTTTGCGTCACTTGCCACCACGTACCCAGTTCTACCGTCTGGGTCAGCTGAATACGTGACTCCTGCTTGAGTAACGGGTGCGACCTTCGGGGCAGGGACTCTTTTCGCTGAGATTCCCGGCCACGCGACTAGCGACAACACCAAGACCACAATTGTTTTTCTCATGTTGATCTCTTCTTACATTCGAACGTCACCGAATCTCTTCTGCTCACTATTGTCTTCTTGCTCTTAAACGCTCAACTTTGAACTACGAACTTCTCTCGCCCACCTCCAATATCCCCACCAACTCGACCAGAAACTTCTCCAACTCCTTCAACCTCTCCTCCGTCGCCTGTACTTCCTTCTTCTTCCATACAAACACATCCCCGGAATTCTTCTTCAATCGCACGCTCAAATTTCCGTCCACCAAAAACGTCACCGGCGCCAGCAATTTTAGTCCGCCGTTCTCGATGGGCCCGAGCAGCGCCACACACTCGCCCTTCCGCAAAATCAACGCACTCTCATACGGCGGTATCGCGATCGGCCGAAACCCCGCCTCAAACAACCGCTCCACCACCTTCATTTGCCCCGCAGTAAGCTCCATGTATCCTTTCCCTTTGTAGGGGCCGGGCTCGCCCGGCCCCTCTTGGGTTATGCTTTTCCGAACTCCGTCATCCCGACCGGAGTGGCCGGCTTTTTCTTGCGCGCCACAGTTTGGCGCGCCGGCCACGGAGCGGAGGGACCATGTCAATACGTAGGCCCCACCACAATCACCGTAACAATTCTAAACGCAACTCCAACCCTTCTCTCCAAAAGAAAAAGCGGCGCACCCAACCCGCGCCGCCCAACTGCTTCCTACTATCTGTTATCTGATCGCTGTTATCCTCTTCCACCACTCACGCCGCCGAATGCGTTTCCTCGTCCGCCCCTTCCAACTGCTCCAGTATCTCCCGCAGCGTCCGAATCAACTCATCCCGCGACACATGGCTCTTCTTAAACTGCAACCGGAACTTGAACGCCTCATTCTCCGGCTCAAACTGAAACACAAACGGCTGCGACCTCGGCGCCAATCCCTTTTCATCATTCCGCTCCTGCCGCGCCGCATCCCGCGTCATTCCGCCCTGGAGAATCTTCGCAAACATCTCCAGCATCTTTTTTTCGGTCGGCTGCCGCGCAATCTGCAGCAGCAATCCCTTGCTCGTCACGCCGCTTTCAATGCACTTCTTCCTCAGCGCCTCCGGAATGCTCATCAGCGCCATCGTCTCCGACACCGACGTCCGCGACTTCCCAATCTTCTTCGCCAGATCCTCATGCCGGTACTCAAACGTAGTTGCCAGCCGGTGCAATCCATCCGCCTCTTCAAACGGCGTCAAGTCCTTGCGCTGCATGTTCTCGATCAGCGCAATTTCCAGCGTTTCCGCGTCGTCCGCCATCTTCTCGATGGCCGGCACTTCGCGCAGCCCCGCCGCCCGCGCCGCGTGATACCGCCGCTCGCCCGAAATAATATGATACGCATCTTCGCGCGGCACATACCGCACCAGCAGCGGCTCCAGCACGCCCTTTTCCCGAATCGAATCCGTCAACTCGCGCAGGTCGCCCAGCACCTTTCGCGGCTGATCCGGATTCGGCCGGATCTGGTCCACGGGGATCATGCGTCCAACCGCCGCCCCGCTATAACTTGTGAGTGATTCTACGTAATGCGCGTCATGCCGCATCTTCAGCGTGACGGGCAACCCGGCTTTCTTCAACACGATGCATAACCTCCGCTGCCAGCTTTTTGTATTCCACTGCCCCCGGTGACTTGGGAGCAAAAGTCAAAATCGTTTCCTTGTACGCCGGACTCTCTTCCAGCCGCACGTTTTTCCCTATCTTCGTCTTGAACAGCACTTCGCCGAACACCGCGCGAATCTGCCCGTGCGTATCCTTGGAGATATTCGTCCGCTTGTCGTAGAGAGTAATCACCACGCCCAGCATCTTCAATTGCGGATTGGGCCGCGCCCGAATCCGTTCGTACGTCTCCAGCAAATCGTCCGTGCCCTCGATCGCGAAATACGCCGCCTGAATCGGCACCAGCAGGTGCGTGGAAGCCACCAGCGCGTTCACCGTTAAAATTCCCAGCGACGGCGGCGTATCCACAATCACGTAATCGTAATCTTTCAGCACCGGCGCCAGCGCATCCTTCAACCGGTACGGCGCGTCAAACTGACCCGCCAGCACCGTCTCCAGTTTCGCCAGTGCCAGCCGCCCGCTGCCCACATTCAACATCGGATCCTTCGTCGGCTTGATCATTTCCGCCATTGGCGCATGCGCATCGCCCAGCACGTCAAACATCGACGTGGTTACTTCCCCCATATTGAAAAACGCAATCGTTGAATTCGCCTGTGGGTCCAGGTCAATCAGCAGGGTACGTCTTCCCTTGTGCGCGATCGCCGCAGCCAGATTGATCGCCGTCGTCGTTTTGCCGACGCCGCCTTTCTGATTCGCTACCGTAATAATGGCAGTCATCGAATCTCTGCCTCCGCTCCTCGTCGCATTCTCTCCAACTCGCTAAGCCCTCTTCTCTACTGTTCTTCTAATCTCTGTGACCTCTGTGGTAAATCTTTTTTCTAGTACTTTCTCAATCCGTTCGCCCACACCCCAACCGAGGCACCTCGACTCCGACTGAATTATAAGTTGTTATGCCGGCAGAAGGGCCACAAGGCATAGGCCCACTCTACGTTTCATACCCGCAATTCGCAAGCCAAAATTGCAAATCCCCCATCTACCAGTGGAAATCTCCTCCCCTCTTCTAATCTCCACAGCAACTGCAGGTCCTGTCCGCCACAGCGGGGGTCCGTCCCTACCCCACTCTTCGCCGTGTCCCAGAACGAAGCGGAAGGGCGCACTTCCTCAGCGCTCGGCGTTTACCCCGACCGGGTCGGGGCGTTAAGTCCCCTCCGTCTTCCCCCAAAAACCAAAACGGCACAGTCGAGACTGTGCCGCCACTTGCATCCTATTATCCGCTCGCTGCTATCTGTTATCTCTCCGCCCTCAAAACCCCACTTCCCAAAAATCCCCCTCCGACGCCGCCAGCTCCAATCCCAACTCCCACCCTTTGCGCCCTTCATGCCCTCGCCAAATCAAGGTCGCTTCAGCCGTTTTCCCGCTCATCCCATTCACAACCCGCAGCCTTTGTCCGATCGTCAGCCCCTGTTCCACAATGGCCATGCAACCCTTCGGGCTGACATCCACCGTGTATCCCTTTGCCCGCAGCGTTTTTCCGCCCTCTTCCCATTCCACCATCAATTCCACTCGCGAATTCAGCCGCTCAGCCGCCCGCTTATGCGCGTGCTGCGATTCTTCCGCTAATCGATCGATCCTCGCCACAGTCGTCTCCCTCCGCTCTCGCCATCCATCCGCGATGCGGCGCGCAACTCCAAATTCAAGCCAACAAACACACCCTGCTCTATTACTCAACCTATCGGCCCCTCCTACCTCCGTCAATGGAACTTCCCCGCGTATTCCCCCAACCAGTAACACCAACACTCTTTTCTAAACCCCGATCGCAAGCACCACACTATGTCATCCCGACCGGAGCGACGGCGTAGTTTGTCGTCGTGGAGCGGAGGGACCGTGGCACGACTAAACCCGACTACCAATTTGGATGGGAATTCCATTTCCCCCGTTCTTTCTTTACCTAGCTACTTCCCCACCCGTACACTGACCTATTCCCCATGTCCCCCTGGTCCACTCTGCGCTCCGAGCTTCGCCCCACTCTCCACCTCGCCATCCCGCTCGTCCTCGCGGAAATCGGCTGGATCAGCATGGCCATTGAAGACACGATGTTTGTCGGCCGCCTCCCGAACAGCGCCCAATCCATCGCCGCCGTCAGCATCAGCTCCAGCCTCTTCCTCGTATTCGCCTTCTTCGGCGAAGGCCTCCTCATCGGACTCGACACGCTCGTCTCTCAATCTTTCGGCGCCGGCCGCCGTGAAGACTGCTTTCACTCCCTCATCAACGGCATCTACCTCAGCTTTGCCCTCGCGCCTTTCCTACTCACCGCGGTCTGGTTCCTGCCTCATTTCTACGATCGCCTCGGCGTCTCGCCCGATGTCGCCGTTCTCGCCCGCCCCTACATGCACACTCTGGCCTTCGGCCTCGTCCCTCTGCTCTTCTACTTCACCTTCCGTCGCGCCCTGCAAGGGATGAACCTCGTCCGCCCAGTCGCCTTCGCGCTCATCACTGCCAATCTCATCAACGTCTTCGGCAACTATGCCCTCGTCTTCGGCCACGCGGGCTTCCCCATGCTGGGCGTAGTCGGCTCAGGGATCGCCACCGCCATCTCCCGCGCCTACCTGGCCACGGCCCTAATCGTTTTTCTTTTCTGGCACGACGCGCATAACCATGCCGAAATGCGTCGCGCCTCGCTTCGCCCCGATCTCGCGCGCATCCGCCGGCTCATCGCCCTCGGCTTTCCCGCCGCTATGCAAATGACCGCCGAAATCACGGTCTTCGCCGCTGTCGCCTCTTTAATCTCCCGCCTCGGCGCCGTCCCGCTCGCCAGCCACCAGATCGCGCTCAACACCGTCGCTTTCACCTACATGGTTCCCCTCGGCATCTCTTCCGCTGCCGCCGTTCGCGTCGGCCAGGCCATTGGACGCCGCGATCTCCCCGGCGCACGCCACGCCGGCAACACCGCCATCCTACTCGGCGCCACGTTCATGTCCTTCATGAGCATCGTTCTTCTCGTCTTCCCGCAATACATTGCTCGCATCTACACAGACAATCCCGTCCTCATTCACACCGCCGTCGTCCTTCTCGCCGCCGGTGCCGCCTTCCAACTCTTCGACGGCATCCAAACCGTAGCCACCGGCGCTCTCCGCGGCACCGGCGACACGCGCACGCCGATGATCTGCCACTTCTGCGCCTACTGGCTCATCGGCCTCCCCTTCGGCGCCTGGCTTTGCTTCCGCCAACATTGGGGAGTCCTCGGCCTCTGGATCGGCCTAAGCGCCTCCCTCATCCTAATCGGCATCCTCCTGCTAACCTTCTGGCGTCGCCGCCTCCACCACCTCCCGATTTGAATTTACTGTTATCCCGACCGTAGCAGCGACGCCTTTTGTCGCTGCGCAGTGGAGGGACCGTGGCAACCCGTAAACCTCATCACAGTCGGTGGCAGCCACGCGCGCTCTTTCCTCCGAACTCTGCGTCTCTGCGTTAGGTTTCTTGAATCCCCAAAAAACAAAAACGGCACGGTCGAAACCGTGCCGCTCGCCGAATCCTGTTATCTGCTATCCCTCTTCCTCACATCTTGTATCTACCCAGATCCTCATCGCTTAACCCTTCCAGATAATTCCTCAACTGCTCATTCGAACTCCGCTCCGCCAGCGCTGTCGCCACCTTCGAGTTCTTCAACACTGTCTCGTCCACAAAGATCGGGCAATCCACCCGCAACGCCAGCGCCAAGGCATCGCTCGGCCGCGAATCAATGCTGATCAACTCGCCCTCGCGTTCCACCCAGATCAACGCAAAAAACGTATCGTCGCGCAGATCGTTCACCACAATCTTCTGCACGTGCACATCCAGCCCCAGCAGAACATTCTTCAGGAGATCATGCGTCATCGGCCGTGGCGTGGACACCTTCTCAATCTCCAGCGCGATCGCGTTCGCTTCGTAAGCCCCCACCCAGATCGGCAGCACCGACTGCCCCTGCACATCCTTCAGCACCACAATCGGCATCTGCGTAACCGGATCCATCATCAGGCCGCGTATCTTCATTTCCACTTCCATCGCGCCCTCCCTGTCCCCTGCCGATTGCCTTCCTACTCCACAGCCTTTGTAGCGGCCGCCTTCTGAGGCGGGCGCCTTTCGTTTCTCTGCTCCGGCTCTGCGCACTCAGCGTCTCTGCGTTATCCTCTTCCGTCCGCTCTTCGCTTCCTGATTACTGATCGCTGATTACTGTTATCCGCGATCCGCGCCTCAATCGCAACCACACCACAAAACTCACGTCCTACCGACCATCTCTCCCATGAGACTATTCGGCATCGCCGAAACCACCTTTACCTGCACGTAGTCTCCCAGAAGTTCCTGCTCCGGTGAAGTAAAATTCATCACCCGATTCGAACTAGTATGCCCTGACCACTGGTTCTCCCGCCGCGATTTCCCGTCCACCAACACCTCAAACGTTTCGCCGACAAGCTTTTCATTCCGCACCCGCTGAATTTCCCGCTGCCGGTCCATCAAAATCGCCAGCCGCCGCCCCTTCTCCTCTTCCGGAATCGCATCCGCCATCTTCAGCGAAGGCGTATTCGGCCGCGGCGAATACTTAAACGCAAACACGTTGTCGTACTGCACTTCCTCCAGCAGACTCAGTGTCTCCTCAAAATCCTTCTCTGTCTCTCCGGGAAATCCCACAATCACATCCGTGGAAATACTGATCGGCCGTCGTGCCCCCTTCAATAGCGCAATCTTCTCCAGGTACTCTTCCCGCGTGTATGTCCGCGCCATCGCCCGCAGCACCGCCGTTGAGCCGCTCTGCACCGGCAAGTGCACCTGGTCGCAAATCGTTGGATGCGCGTCTATCGCTTCCACGATGTCCTTCCCGAAATCCCGCGGGTGCGAAGTCGTGAATCGCACGCGCCGGATCCCGCGCACTTCCGCCACCGCCGTCAGCAGCTCCGAAAACCGCATCTTCCTCGCGCTCGGGTCCGCATACGAGTTCACCGTCTGCCCCAGCAACTGCATTTCGCTGTACCCCGCCTCCGCCAGTTGCCGCACCTCTTCCAGAATCGAAACGCTCGCCCGGCTCCGCTCCGGCCCCCGCGTAAAAGGCACCACGCAATACGAACAAGCCTTGTCGCAACCCTCGATGATCGTCAGATACGCTCGCCACGGATTGTCCCGCCGCGTAATCTCCGTCTCAAACGTCTCGTCCGTGTCCGTATCCAGCCCGGTCACGCGACGATTCCCAGCCTCCAGCTCCGCAATCAATTGCGGCAGCTTCCGGTAACTCGCGCTCCCACAAACCAAACTCACCCACGGCGCCCGCTCAAAAATCCCCTCGCCCTCCTGCTGCGCCACGCACCCCAGCACCCCAATAATCTTCCCTCCACCCGCATTCACAATCTTCCTCTGACTCGGGTGGTTTGCTTCGTGTAGCACAGCCATTCCTGGCTGTGCGCTTTTCTGTGACAGAAACACTCCTGCCTGTGCTCCTGTCGACGCCGCTCCTAGCTTTCCACTTATTTCCTCTTCGCTGGCCACCGGCCGCAACTCCCCCAACCGCGAAAACACCTTCTGCGCAGCCTTCTCGCGAATGGAACAAGTGTTGTAAAGGATCACCTTCGCCGCTTCCGGCCTCTCCACCTGCCGGTACCCCCGCGCCACCAAAACCCCCGCCACTTTCTCCGAATCATGGTCATTCATCTGGCACCCAAACGTCTCCAGATAAAACGTCTGCCCTTGTGGCACAGCCATTCCTGGTTGTGCGCCTTCAACGCTTAGGCCGACGTTGTAGCGGCCGCTTTCCGAAGCGGGCGCCTTTTCTTCGGGCACACCCGTCCCCGCCAACTGCTCCAACCCGATATCAAAACTCTTCCCCATACTCCTCACTCTACCACACGCGTCTTTGTAGGCCCCCGCTTCACGCGGCCCGCTGAATCCTCAATTTCGCCGTATAACCCAAAGCATAGAGCACCCGCAGCAATAAATCCGTCGACACACTCTTCGTATTTCGATTCAAGATCGCCGTCACCCGTGTCCTCGACGTCTTCGCCAGCTTTGCAACCTCGGCGTGCGTCAACTTCTTTCGCCCCACAATCTCGACAATCTTGGAATTCAATTCACTTCGCAGCTCGATCTCTGCCCCGTCCGCCGGAGTCAACCCGAGCGCAATAGCCAACTCCTTGGAATTCCTCGCAACTACAGGATTAATCTTCTTCATTGAGCAACTCCTTCAGTCGCTTTCTTCCGATGTTCATTTCTGGCAGCGGGGTTGCGCGACTCTGTTTCACAAAAGCGTGGAAAATCAGCACACCGCGCGCCGACTTGATGTAATAAAAAACCCGATAAATCCCTGAGCGATCCCGAATCCTCAGCTTAGCCGCCCCAGGAGCGATAGAAGTCATCGGCCGGGAAAACGGCATCGAGAGTGTCCCGCCTCGCTGCAAATCATAAATTGCTTTTCCCCAGCTCCTTTCTCACGTCGACTGGAAATGATCGAATCGCTTCCCGCGCCGCCGAATGAAGTATGGCCGGTTTCACTCATCCAGTGTCTCATATCTGGGACATACGTTCAAGACTCGCAACATTCCGTGCCTTCCTAATCTACTTTGCTTCCTCTAGATTCTTCTCCTGCTCTGCGTCCCGTCGCCACAAACGCCGCCACAAACAACACCCCCAACGTCAAATCCGTCCCCGCAAACACCAGGTCCGCCCGATGCATCCTCCCCTGCATCACCAGCGTCACCACCGCCACGCCAAACGTAAACTTCTCCACCACCGACGGAATCATCATCACCCGCAACCTCACCGGGTTCGTTCCAATAATCAAAAACGCAATCTGCCACGCCAGCGCGCACCCCACAAAACCGTAATAAAATCCCGGATGCGTAATCGCCGGCGGGTCGTTCTTCCCAATCAAATCAAACAGAAAATACAGCGGCATAATCACCAGCACTCCCCAAATCCCCGCCACCCAAAACACCACCTTCGCAAATTTCATCACCCCTCCGGTTCCTGCTATCTGTTATCCAATGCCCATTCTCCCTGCATCCCACCACAACACATCCGCATCCTATTCCTTTTGACCATGCTCCATCCCTGTGCTACGTTGAATTTGCCCTGTAAAAATTTCTCTTTCTTAAGGAGACAGACATTCTTTTTCTCCTGAACGCCATTCTCATCGGCAGCATCTTCGATATTCTCGAGCAAACCGGCTGGGTTGCTCGTGGAGTCCTCGGCATTCTTCTCTTCGCGTCGCTCATCTCCTGGGCGCTCATCCTCCAGAAGTCTGGCCTATTCAGCCGTATTCGCCGCCAAAGCGATCAATTCCTGAAAATCTTCCGCGCCACAAAAGGCGTCGCCAATCCCCAAGGACTCGTCTCCGCCGGCTCTCCTTTCGCCAACGTCTACGCCGCCGGCTATCGCGAACTCCAATCCCAGGTCACCGGCACCGGCAATCCCACGCCCGCCAAACTTAAATCCATGCAAGCCGTCACCGTCAGCATGCAGCTCGCCGCCGCCGAAGAAGTTCGCCGCACCGAAAAAGGCATGTCCTGGCTAGCCACCACCGCCGGCGTCGCGCCGTTCATCGGCCTCTTCGGCACCGTCTGGGGCATCATCGACGCCTTCTCCGGCCTCGGCACTTCTGGCTCCGCCAGCCTCCGCGCCGTAGCACCCGGCATCGCAGAGGCCCTCGTCACCACCGCCGCCGGACTCTTCGCCGCCATCCCCGCCCTGATCGCCTACAACTATTTCCTCCAAGACATCCGCGACCTGGCCCAGCGCCTCGACACCTTCGCTCTCGAATTCACCGCCCAAATCGAAAAAACGTTTACGTGAGCTATGAACATTCGAGCCGCATCAAGAAACTCTTACTGTCACCCAGCTATTTGCTTGTCGACGCGGGATAGCAGCGATCAGACAGCAGATATCAGGAACCAAAACCTCACACAGCCTGCGCGTGGCGCGCGACATTGCTCTTCGCTTCCTGTTATCTGTTCGCTGCTATCTGCTATCCGTCAACCCCGGCAACAATTCCTGAGAGAGCACCCATGCCTCAACTAGCTAAATCCACACAGACCGCCCTCTCCGAAATCAACATGGTTCCGTTCATCGACGTCGTCCTCGTCCTCCTAATCATTTTCATGATCACCGCCCCCATTCTCCAATCCGGCATCGAAGTCGACGTCCCCAAAACCCACACCGTAAAAGAAATCACCCAGCAGCGCCTCGTCGTCACCATGGACAAGAACCAGCTCATCTACCTCGGCAACGATCCCA
>WNFR01006746.1_pt1 | contig 20895 bp, 25 predicted proteins | sample 5400221 | NCBI WGS metagenome assembly WNFR01 (sample SAMN13153357, study PRJNA577476) | soil metagenome | isolation source: 40 cm soil under Madrone tree | place: USA:California | collected 2016-06-14 | reverse complement strand
CGGGCACGCCTGCGTGCTCGTGCAGGTAGCGCGACCACTCGGGCGAGCTCATGCCCATCATCGCGCGCTGGATCTCTGCGTCGTAGCGTCCGCCACGCTCGCGCACATACTCCTCGCGCACCTCGTCCCACACTTCCTCCGACTGGAGGAGGACGCCGTCCATGTCGAAGACGACGGCCTCGATCACAGGCGGTGGTACGTGCTCTCCCGGTACATGAGAGCGCTCTTCGCCGGCCCGTGCTCGATCGCTACGACGTCGCCGATGAAGAACGTATGGTCGCCGGCGTCGTGCTCGGCACGCGTGCGCGCCTCGATCCAGCCGACGGCGCCGTCGATGAGCGGCGCGAGCTGACCTTCGTGGACGGCGACGCCGTCCCAGTGCACGATCGGCGGCCGACCGGAGGCGAAGCGCGCGGCGAGCTCAGCCTGGTCGCCGCCGAGGAGGCTGACCGCCCACGCGCCGGAGCGGCGGAGGAGCTCATAGCACGAAGCCTCCTTGCCGATCGAGACGCCGACGAGCGGCGGGTCGAGGGAGAGCGAGACGAGGGATGACACGGTCACTCCCATCCGGTCCCCGTCGTAGTCGACGGTGAGCACGGACACGCCGTGCGGCCAGTGCCGCATGAGCCCGCGCAGATCGTCCGGGGCGACCATGCGGCCGATCATATGGACGCGTCTACGGGTGGTGGATCCAGGTGCGCACGCCGCCGTGGTGCGAGCACGTGCCGGACGCGTGCTCGGAGTAGCTGTACGTCCCGTCCCAGCAGCGTGCCGTCGCACCGACCGGACTGCTCGCCGGGCGGTGGATGCAGTGCCCACTGACGTTCTCGTAGTAGCCGCGGCTGCAGTCCGTGTGCGTCGCGTGGGCGGACGCCGTGGCCGCGCCGCCGAGCGCGAGCGCGAGTGTTGCTGCAAGGACGGCGATCCTGCGCACGTCCCGACTGTAGTACGGCGGGGGTGGGATTCGAACCCACGGTCCCCGAAGGGCTCATCGGTTTTCAAGACCGACCCGTTCGACCGCTCCGGCACCCCGCCGAGCGAACACCGATTGTCGCAGTCTTTATGACTGTGATCGACGGCGAACGTGCTTCTGCAGGTCTGCGAGACCCTTCTCGGCAAGCTCGCGAGTATGAGCTGCGTTGGCGAGCGTCTGCTCGCGGAATGCGTCCCACTCAGCCTTCGTCATCCTCTTCTTCGCCATCGTCGCCTCGTGACAGATCGGTGAGTTGACTGAGCGCCACCGGGATGTCGCTCACGTTGAAGACTAGAGCAGCGACTTCTTCGCGGTAGATCATCGGCTCACTCACGCGCGGAAGAGTCGCCGCCGCCGACGTCCCGCGCAATCCGCTCGTCCAGACGTGTCAGCCGGAGACGCGTTCGCCGCCGAGCTTGCGCGGCGCGCCGAACTCCCACAGCGGCTCGGGAACCGAGATGCCGCCTCCGGCGTTCTGGAAGTTCTCCATCAGCGCGATGACCGTGCGCGCCGTCACCGCGGTGCCGTTGAGCGTGAACACGTGCTCGAGCTTGCCGTCGCGGCGCGTGCGAATGTCGAGCCGCCGCGCCTGGTAATCGGTCGTGTTCGACGTCGATGTCAGCTCGCGGTAGCGCTCCTGTCCGGGGAACCAGCCCTCGACGTCGTATTTCTTCGCGGCCGACGCGCCGAGGTCGCCGGCGGCGATGTTGACGACGCGATAGGGAAGGTCGAGGTCGCCGATCAGCTCCTCCTCGATCGCGAGCAGGTGTTCGTGCTCGTCGCGCGCGCGCTCCACGGTCGTGAACACGAACATCTCCACCTTGTCGAACTGATGGACGCGGAACATTCCGCGCGTGTCCTTGCCGGCGGCGCCCGCTTCGCGGCGGAAGTTCGTCGAGTAGCCGGCGTAACGCAACGGCAGCGAGTCGGCGTCGAGGATCTCGCCCATGCGCATCGCGGCGAGTCCGACTTCTGCCGTCCCCGTGAGGTACAGCTCGTCGCGCTCGACCTTGTAGATGTTCACCTCGTCCGTCGGCAGGAAGCCGGTGCCGTACATCGCCTCTTCGCGCACGAGCACGGGCGGAAGGACGGGAACGAAGCCCTTTGCCACCAGCCGGCCGAGCGCGTACCGGTACAGCGCGAGCTCGAGCAGCGCGACGTCCCCGACGCGGTACGCGAAGCGCGCGCCGGACACCTTCGCCGCGCGCTCCATGTCGATCCAGCCGAACGCCTGCGCGAGGTCGAGGTGGTCGCGGACGGGGAAGTCGAAGGACGGCGGCTCGCCGACCTGGCGGACGACACAAGCTCGACCTCGAGCGCCTGCAACTCGGCCTTCAGCTGCTCCAGCTTCGCCAGCTGCTCCGGCGTCGGCTTGGCCTTCAGCTTCCGGCGCGCGCGCAGCTCCTCGACCTGCGGCTGCACGCCGAGGACGGCTCGGTCGGCCTCGAGCAGCTCGTCGAACGCCTCGGCCGCGCCTTTGCGCGCGAGCCGGCGCCGGAACTCGTCCGGATCGTTGCGGGCCGCCCGGAGATCGATCATCCGAGTGAGTCTACGAACGTCTCGAGCAGAACGGCCACTCCCTGTTCGTGCACTGACGGGATGACGAGATCGGCGCGCGCGAGGATGTCCGGATGCGCGTTCGCCACCGCGACAGCGAAACCGGCCCAGTCGAGCAGCTCCCGGTCGTTCTCGCCGTCGCCGCATGCGACCGTGTGCACGGAGTCGAAGCCCAGACGGTCGGCGACGAACTGGAGCCCTGCGCCCTTGCTCACGTCCGGGTGCGCGAACTCGAGGAAGTGCGGGAGCGACTTGGAGATGAAGAGGCGGCCGGCAAAGCGCGGCTTCAGCTCCGCCTCGAGCTCGTCGAGCGCGTCGGGATCGCCGACCGCGACGAGCTTCGTCGGATCGGTCCGGAGCCAGTCGCGTAGCGGCCCGACCGCGTGGATCTCGAGATGCTGGAAGTCGGCGTACCGCCTCGCCTCCGGCGTCACCTCGGCGACGTACAGCTCGTCGTCGACGTAGCAGTTGAGGTGGTAGCCCGCGGCGACGACGTCGTCGATCGCCTCGAGCGCGACCTCGAGCGGGATCGGCACGTTGCGGAGGAAAGCGCCCGTCACCGGATCCGCGACGACCGCTCCCTGGTAGCAGATAACGGGGTCGTGGAGGCCTACCTGCTCGACGTACGGGCGGACCGACCGGAACATCCGTCCGGTGACGACGATGACGTGGACGCCCGCGTCGTGCGTGGACTCGATCGCGGCGCGCGTCCGTGGCGGCAGGACGCCGTCCTCGCCGATGAGCGTCCGGTCGAGGTCGACCGCGAACGCCGCCAGCGGGCGCGGGAAGCCGGCGGGAAGGTCTACGGAAGCTTCCCGCCCGTCGACTTCACGACGTAGGCGGAGACGTCGGCGATCTGCTGCGTCGAGAGCGTCTTCTTGAACGACGGCATCTGTGCCCCGCCGTTCGTGACCTGGGCGGTGACGGCCCGGTAGTCCGGCTTCAGCTGGTCGAGGTTCGGGCCGACCGTGCCGGTCGAGTGCGCGGCCGCGAGCGTGTGGCAGCTGCCGCAGCCGGCGCTCGGAAAGACCTTCGCGCCCGCCGTCGGGTCGCCCGTGACTTTGAACGCCGGGGTCACCGGGAACGTCGGCACCGTCGGGAGCGTGCCGACGACCGTGACCGGCGTGGGGCTGACGACGCCCTCCGCGCCGCACCCGGCGAGCACGCCGCATGAGAGAACGATGAGAAGCGCCCGGCGCACGACGCGAGACTCTACCGGCCCGGAGTACCATCGGACATATGAAGCGAAAGACATATGGACGCGACCGTGGGCTGACGCTGCGGATGCTCGCGACGGGCGGCCTCCTCGGCCTGCTCTACGTCGTCTTCGCGGTCGTCCTCCTCAACTTCCTGAACGTGGGAATCGCCCCGGCGATCGTCATCGTCATCGCGTTCGCCTTCTTCCAGTACTACACCTCGGACAAGCTCGCGCTCGCAGCGTCCGGGGCGAAGATCGTGACGCCCGAGCAGGCGCCCGACCTGCACGCCATGGTCGAGCGGCTGTGCGCGATGGCCAGCCTGCCGAAGCCGCGCGTCGCCGTCGTCCCGACCGACGTCCCGAACGCGTTCGCCACCGGGAGGAACCCGAACCACGCGGTCGTCGCGGTCACCGAGGGCATCTGGAAGCGGCTCGAGCCGCAGGAGCTCGAGGCTGTGCTCGCGCACGAGCTCTCGCATGTCGCCAACCGCGACGTGCTCGTCATGACCGTCGCGAGCTTCTTCGCGATGCTCGCCGGGCTCATCACGCGCTGGGGCCTCTACTTCGGCATGTGGGGAGGAGGCTTCGGCGGCGGACGCCGCGACAACAACAACAACGGCGTGCCGATCTGGCTCATCGTTCTTGCCGTCTCCATCGTCACCTACGCGATCAGCTACGTCCTCATCCGGACGCTGTCGCGCTACCGCGAGTACGCGGCCGATCGCGGCTCGGCGCTGATCACCGGCGCGCCGGAGCACCTGATGAGCGCGCTCCAGAAGATCTCGAGCGGCATTACCCAGATCCCGCAGCGCGACCTGCGCGAGGTGCAGGCGATGAACGCCTTCTTCATCATCCCGACCAACTGGCGCGTGCAGATGAGCGAGATCTTCATGGACCACCCGCCGCTCGAGAAGCGCCTCGCCGCCCTCGCCGCCATCGCGCGCGAGATGGGCCGCCCAGTCGCCGCCTAGGCTCGGGTGAACGTGCTTCGCACTTTCACCCGCTAGGGTTTTCCCCTTTTGGGGAGAGCTCGCGGGCCACGCCCGCGAGCTCTTACGGGTGTCGGCGACGGTTGAGTTCTGTGCGCGCGGTGGTGGCTGCGCCATTCCCGCGCGCGAGGCCGGCCGTCGCGAACGCTTGCGCATTTCACTCTGGCCCGAGGTCGCTGGGTTGCGCCAGCGTTCGCGTGGCGTCCGCGCCGGAGGGCGGCCGCTCCAGGTGGTGCGGCCGCCATCGTCTTCATCCTTCACGACTGCGAGTCCCGGTGCTAGACGAAGCGCTGGACGAATGCCAGCGCGGTGTCGGCGACCTCGCGCCAGCCGCTGTCGATGACGAGCGCGTGTCCGCGGTCCGGCATCTCGATGATCTCGGTGACGCTCTGGTTGCGCTTCTGCCTCTTGTACGAGGCGTTTGCGATGGCCCACGGGACCTGGTTGTCCTTCTCGCCTGAGATGAGGAGGAGCGGGCCGCGGTCGGGGTTCTTTGTGTCGACCTTCGCCTCCGTCCAGGGGTTCAGGTTCGCGGTCGCTGCCTGGAAGAGCGGCACGCCCGAGGCAGGCACTGCGTACGTCTCGTACAGCTCCTTGGCCTCGTCTTCGCTGACGGCGTTTGCGAATCCGTAGCGGAACTGCTCGTAGGTGAGCGGGACCGCGCGCGCGTGGTTGGCCGGGTTGCCGATCACGGGCGCCGATGACTTGAGTGCTGAGTACGGCAGGGGCAAGACGCCACGGAAGGGCGCGGGATCGATCGCAACGGTGGCCGCCGAGAGGCCGCGTCCGGCGATCATCTGGACGAGCAGTCCGCCGAAGGAGTGCCCGATCACGGCCGGCTTGTTCTCGAGCTGGCCGATCACTTCGGCGTAGTGGTCGGCGACCTGCCCGACGGTCTTGTGGACGAAGACCTCCGGGTGCGCGTTGGCCTCCTCGACCGTGTCGGGGTCATCGGGCCAGCCTGGGCTTAGAGTCGCGTAACCGGCTTCCTCGAAGAGAGTGGCCCAGCGGTCCCAGCTGCTCGGCAGCAGCCAGAGGCCGTGGACGAAGACAACCGGAGCGAGCCCGGACGCGTTCACGCGTTCAATCTGCTCCTCGATGCTGGGCGGGGAAGTAGAGACGGACATGCCTTCCTCCTAACGTTGTGGACCGCCGCGTTCTGCGAGCGGTCGCCTGCGGGTGGGTGAATGGCTCGACGATCGCAGCCGAGTGAGACTGTGTCTCTGCGGTCACCTGGCCTCTTCGCAGTGGTGCTAGCTGGACAGTTTGTCGGCTTTTTGCTGATGTCGATGGTTTTTTTGCAAAATCACTGACGAGTATTTCTGGACCGAGCTCGGATGCGTGCGCGTTCGCGCCGCTCGGCGGTAGCCGCAACCGAGAGCTACGGCCCGCTCCTTCGTCAAGAGCAACTTCCTCGAACGTTCGAGAAAGAGCTCGTGAGCCAGTGTCCTGGTGCTAGATCGGCGCGTCGAACAACGCGAGCCACCTGCTCAGATCCGGCTCGACCGGCAGCTCGGGCTCGAGCTTCGCCTTCAGCTCCATCTCCTCGGCGTTGTCGCGGCCGTTCTTCTCGCCCGTCGGGACGAACGGCCAGAACGTCCCGGTCTTGAACCCGTAGATCCAGTACACCGGGTTCTTCCCGCCCTCGAACTTGAACGCGGCCGCGAGCAGCTGCCCGCCGAAGCCCTTCGCCTCCAGCTCGGACGAGACCGTGTGGACGCCGGCGACCTGATCCTCGAGGTCGAGATCCTTGACGATCACCCACTCGTAGCCGAACGAATCGGTCTTGCGGTCGAGCGTCGACCCGCTCGACGACGCGACCGCCTGGAGCAACTGCTCGATCTCCTGGTCGGCGGCGGTGAACTCCCCCGCCGACAACGGCTTGAAGATGATCGCGCCGACGCCCGCGGTCTTGAGCGAGCAGTCGGTGTCGAGCGTGACGGCGGCAGTCGAGATCGCGAACAGCCGGTCGCTCGCCGGTGCCTTCAGCTTCTTGCGCCCGAAGAGGACGTCCCCCAGACCCAAGCGCTACTGCTCTGGCGCTGGAGCGGAGGCCGGCTCGGCTTCGCCGGCGCCGATCTCGCCCTTCGGTGCGCCTGCACCCACCTCGGCCTTCAGCTTCGCCAGCTCGCTGTCGACCTGCGACGAGGCCGAGATCTTCGCGAGCTCGCGGTCGAGCTGCGTCTGGTCGCCGGCAGTGAGGTCTTCGAGCGCGCCGCTGCTCGTCAACTCGTCGATCGCGGACGCGCGCGCCTGGAGCTCGTCCGTCTTGTCCTTCGCGCGCTGGATCGCCATGCCGGTGTCGGCCATGCCCCTGCCGATGCCGGTGGCGGCCTCGCCGACGCGAACCTGCGCCTCGGCGGCCGAGTACTGCGCCTTCAGCACTTCCTTCTGCGACCGGAACGACTCGATGCGCGTTTCCAGCTGCTGCTGCGACGCGACGAGCTTCTCCTGCTGGTCGGCGAGTTGGTGTACCTGACCGTCGAGATCCTGCAGCTGCTGCTGCGCGACCGCCTTGCGCTCGAGCGCCGCGCGCGCGAGATCCTCGCGGCCGGCGGTCACTGCCTGGCGCGCCTGCGTCTCCAGCTTGACGACGTTCTGCTCGTTCTTCTGCTGCTGGAGCTCGAGGCGCTTCTTCGCCGTGACGACGTCGGCGACGCCGCGCTTGACGTTCTGGAGCTGCTCGAGCATCTGCTCGTACGAGTAGTCGAGCGTCTCGGTCGGGTTCTCGGCCCGGTTGAGGAGCTTCGAGTACTTCGCCTTGATGATCAGCATCGTGCGTGACATGAGTCCGGCCATGTGACGTAGCGTAGCCGTCGTGCTCGTCCAGCGGAACATGAGCCCGGACTGGCTCTCGAACGCGTACCTGGTGTCTGACACCGAGGGCGGGACGGGGGTCTTCGTCGACGCGGGCGCCGACCCGGCGCCGCTCGCCGCCGCGCTCGAGCGCTGGGGCGCGACGCCGGCCGCGATCCTGCGGACGCACGCCCACCACGATCACGTCGCCTGGGAGGACGAGCTGCGTGAGCGCTACCGCGTTCCCGTCATCGCCGAGCCGGGCGAATGGGGCTTCGGCGGGCTCCACGTCCGCGGAATCGCGACCCCCGGGCACTCCGACGACATGGTCGCGTTCGTCGTGGACGACGAGGCCGTCTTCACCGGCGACACGCTCTTCAAGGACGCGGTCGGTGGCGGCGACCCGAGCGCGGTCCGTGCGGCGGTCATGGACGTCTTCATGGCGCTGCCCGACGCGACGCGCGTCCTGCCCGGGCACACGGACGAGACGACGATCGGCCGCGAGCGCGAGCACAACCCGTTCGTGCGCGTCTGGTCGGGCGCCGAGCCCGAGGGGACAGAGCGGGTGAGCGTGGGCGGCCGCGATGCGACGCTCCTCGTCTGGTCGCCCGACTACGACGGCAAGGGCAAGGCCTGGGTGCGGTTCGACGACGGAAGCGACGCCATCGTCGGCGGCTCCCGGGTGCAGCGGTAGCGGAACGATCCCGGCTGCTCAGCCGTTGTCCTTACGCATCTGAGACGAAGGGGAACTTGCTTGGGGGTCTGCACCGGACAGGTCCCGCAGCCGTTGCGGGACCTGTCCGCCGGAGCCAGTACGTTCTCCGCGTGCGCCTGCTCGTCGCCCGCTGCGAGGTCCGGTACTCCGGCCGCCTGAGCGCCGTCCTCCCGGAGGCGGTCCGCCTCCTGATCCTCAAGGCGGACGGATCCGTTCTCGTGCACGACGACGCGGGCGGGTACAAGCCTTTGAATTGGATGACCGCCCCGACGGTGGTCGAGGACGAGGGTGACCGGCTCGTCGTGCGCAAGCCGAAGACGGACGACGTCCTCGAGATCCGCCTCGTCGAAATCCTCAGCGACGTCGTCCACGACATGGGCGAGTCGGCCGCGCTGCAGAAGGACGGCGTCGAGCGCCACCTTCAGGAGGAGCTTGCCGCAGCGCCGGCCGCCCTCGGCGAGGAACTCACGCTCGTCAAGCGTGAGTGGCCGACCGACGTCGGCCCCGTCGACCTGATGTGCAAGGACACGGCCGGCGAATGGGTCGCGGTCGAGATCAAGCGCATCGGGACGATCGAGGCGGTGGAGCAGCTGACGCGCTACCTCGCGTTCATACGGGAGGACCCGGCGAAGGCCTGCTGCCGCGGCATCCTCGCTGCCCAGACGGTCAAGCCGCAGGCCGTCGCGCTCGCCGAGTCGCGCGGCATTCGCTGCGTCGAGGTCGACCTCGCCGTCCTCCGCGGCGAGCGCGAGCCGGACCTGACACTGTTCGCAGCCTAGTCGAGGGAGGCAACAATGGCAGTCAAGCTCCACCGCTGCGGGAACCTGTGGGCGAAAATCGGCAGCCATCCGTGCTGGCGCGCCCAGAAAGCGCTCGACGAGCAGGGGATCGCGTACGAGGTCGTCCCGGGCCCGTGGCCGTGGCGGAAGAACCGCCGGGAAGCTCATGGAGAAGTCCGGCTAGACTTATCTGTCCGCGGGGCTATAGCTCAGCTGGGAGAGCGCCTGGATCGCACCCAGGAGGTCGGCGGTTCGAGCCCGCCTAGCTCCACTTCTCGCTAGGACTGCCAGGCGAACGGCGAGACCGTTCGCGGCTGCTGCGCCTGTTGCTGCGTCGACGCGAGCTCGTACTGCTGAAGCCGCGTGTACGCCAGCGTGAAGTTCTGCGTCACCGTTGCGAGCTCCGCGCGCGCGAGCTCGAGCTCGCGCGCGTGCGCATCACGCTCGAGCTGGGCCTGCCGCGCCGCGGCGAGATCGACCTCGAGTGCGGGAATCCGGCCGAGGTCGGCCCGGGCATCGGCGAGCGCACGCTCGAGCTCCTCGATGCGTCCCGCGTTCGTCGACACGGCGGTCGCGAGCTCCAGCTCGAGGTCGGCGATGCGCGAGCGCGCCGCCTCGAGCTCGGGGTCGGGGTCGGCGGGGTCGACGGGAGCCCTAAGCGGCGCAACCTCCGCCACCCTCAGCTCCGCACTCGCCGCGATCCCCAACGGCTTGGACACCGCCGCGGGCGGGCTGACCGGCGGCACGGAGAGCAGGCCAGGCGTGCCGAAGCCCGTGCTGAGGCCGAACTCGGTCTTGACGACGCCGCCCTGCTGGGTCGCGAGCGCCTGCGCGACCGTCGCCGCAGTGGTGTAACTGAGGCTGATCAGCACCTGGCCAAGAGGAAGGCCGGTGCGACCCTGCTCCGCGAGCGCATGCTGGAGCTGGTCGTCGGTGATCAGGCCGCGCTCGACGAGCAAGCTCCCGAGCGGGGGATGGGGAGCCTTCTGGTCGGACACTGGGCCGCCGCCCGTGTCGAGCACATCGAACATCGATTCTCTTTTCGCCGCAGTTACGTTGTTGCCGCAGTTACACACATTGGGTCGTCCGAAACGAGGGTCTGGAAGCCACTCGGAAAGGTGATTCGTGGTGTGAAACGCGTATGGGTTCTCGCACCTTTCGCGGTGCTCGCTGGGTGCGGCGGCGGCGGCCACCACGCTTCAGTCACCGTTCCCGCTTACGGCCCATATCCGGCACAGACGATCTCGGGCACGGCCAGCCCGGCGGAGTGCTCGAGGGACGCGCGCATGTTCGCGCGGGACGCGCTGCTCCTGCTCGCGCATTCCGGGGCGAACGCCGCCTACCCGGCCGACCTCTACTACATGATCATCCAAGAGGACTTCACCGACTTCCAGGCACGTCGGTGCGACCCGAAGCTGCTCGGCGCCGAGCTGCGCGTTCGACTGACGCAAACGCAGCGAAGCGACCTCATCGCGGACCTGCCGTACGCGATGGGTGCGGTCATCCAAAAAGGTCTCGCGGAGTAGGGTCGGCCGCATGGCAGCGGCCACGACTCCACGCGTCCTCCATCTCGCGCTCGTCGTCGGCGGCGACCTGCTCGACCCGGACGGGAAGAAGCTCGGCCGCGTCGACGATCTCATCGGCGGCGACGAATATCCATCCGTTACCGGCCTGCTCGCCACGCTCGCGGGGCGTCAGGTCTTCGTGCCCGCGGACGCGGTGGCCGAGATCGAGCACGGCCGCGTGCGGATGCGCGTGCGCCGCCTCGACCTGCAACCGTTCGAACGGAGGCCGCAGGAGGTGCTCCTGAAGAAGGACGTCCTCGACCGCCAGCTGATCAACGTCGACGGCGCGCGTCTCGTCCGCTCGAACGAGATCGAGCTTGCGCGACTCGACGGTTGGTATCGCGTCGTGGGCGTCGACACCGGCCTGCGCGGACTGCTGCGGCGCCTCGTCCCGCGCCCGTTCGCAAACTCGGTCGGACGACCGGCTTCCTCGATTGGGCGTCCGTCGAGCCGTTCACCGGCCACGTGCCACTGTGCGGTTGCGCGCCCCGCACCCGAAGCTCGCGCGGCTGCATCCCGCGCAGTTCGCCGACCTCGTCGAGCAGGCGTCTCACCGCAAGGAGGCTCGCGAACGAGAACCCGCTGCGACTGCGTGACGACGGCGAGGTGGAGTTCCATCCCGCGTGGCACGAGCTCATGCGGCTCTCGCTCGCGCACGGGCTGCACTCGCTGTCGTGGACGGAGGGCCGCGACGGCGCGCATCTCGCGCGCGCGACACTCTTATATCTCGCCGCCCAGGTGGAGGCCGGGCACGGCTGCCCGGTGTCGATGACGCACGCGGCGGTGCCAACGCTGCGGAAGAGCGCGGAAGACCTCGCCGCTGAGTGGGAGCCGCGACTGACCTCGACCGAGTACGGACGCGGCGCGCTCTGCGGGATGACGATGACGGAAAAGCAGGGCGGCTCCGACCTCCGCTCCAACACGATGCGCGCGACTCCTGCTGGCGACGGCGAGTACGTGCTCGACGGCGAGAAGTGGTTCTGCTCCGCACCGATGTCGGACGCGTTCTTCGTCCTCGCGCAGGCGCCCGCCGGACTCTCCTGCTTCTTCATGCCGCGCGGCGAGGGCTTCCGCGTCCAGCAGCTGAAGGGACAAGCTCGGCGACCGCTCGAACGCGTCCGCCGAGATCGAGCTGACCGGCGCACGATCGCGCCTCGTCGGTGAGGAGGGCCGCGGCGTCCGCACGATCCTCGAGGCCGAGGTGCACACGCGGCTCGATTGCGTGCTCGGCACCGCCGCCGCGATGCGGCAGGCCGTGGTCGAGGCGACCCGTCACGCGACGCACCGGAGCGCGTTCGGCGCGCTGCTGATCGACCAGCCGCTCATGCGCAACGTGCTTGCCGACCTCTGTCTCGAGTCGGAAGCCGCAACGGTCACCGCCATGCGCCTGGCGCGCGCGTACGACCGCCGTGCAACCGACGCGCGCGAGGCGGCGTTCCCGCGCGTCGCGACCGCCGTCGCGAAGTACTGGATCTGCAAACGCGGTCCCGGACATGCAGCCGAGGCGCTCGAGTGCCTCGGCGGGAACGGCTACGTCGAGGAGTCGGGGCTGCCGCGTCTACCGACAGCAGCCGCTCCAGTCCATCTGGGAGGGTCGGGGAACGTCGTCTGCCTCGACGTGCTCCGCGCCCTCGAGCGGGAGCCGGAGACGCGGGAGGCGCTACTCGATGAGATCGCCCTCGCCGCGGTTGCGGATGCCTTTGGCGCCGCCCGGCTCGACGGCCGCGGTCTCGCCTACGGCGCGCTTCCGGCCGGGGTCGACGCCCCCGCCATCCTCGAGCGGAGTCGGGAGTGGTTCTAACCATTCGGGTCGCGGGACGTCTGAACTCATAGAAGGAGAACATGCTCACCCCCGTGCCGCCATCGGATTGTCAGCGCGCGCATGAGGCGGTTTCCGCTCAGCTCGACGGTGAACTGTCGGAGATCGGCTCGGCGCGTCTCGCCGCGCACCTGCGCGAGTGCGCCGCCTGCTCGGCGTACGCCCTCGAGGCCGCAGCGATCACGATGCGCCTCCGCTCGGCGCCGCTCGAGCGGCCGCGCCGGCCGATCGAGCTGTCCTCGCGCCGTCGCGCGGGCGCCCGGATCGCCGCCGCCGCTGCGGTGGCCGCCGCCGCCGCGGTCGCGGCTGTCGCCCTCGGGCACTCGCTCAGCCCCTCGGGCCAGCCCGCCCGGACGGCGACGCGCCTCATCACGCCGAGCCTCCAGCAGGACATCGTCAGCCAGCACATCCTCGCGATGGAGCGGAAGCTCGTCCCGGCGAGCACCCTCCGGGTCGGTCAGGTCCTCGTCCTCTAGCGTTCCCAGCTCGTTCTAACTAAGCTAACGCGCCGTCGTCATACGACGTAACGGGACGCCCCTGCGGGGCGTGGAGCGAGCAGGCGCCGCCGACCAGAAATCGAGCTCCCGGTGCCGAACAAAACGGAGGGAAAATCGATGCACAGACGCCTCTGGCTCCTCGTGGGAGCGGCAGCAGCCGTGCTTCTTCTGGCTGCGTCCGCGACCGCGGAGACCAAGGTCGCCGGCTCGGCAGCCGTTGCTGACGGCACGCCAGCCGCTGCGCCGTTCGCCCAGGCGTGGGCGCAGGTGCCGAGGACGACGGAAGGCCGCAGGGCCGCGAACGTCGTCGTGTTCGGCGCCGAGCAGGACATCGACGGGTTCAACACGCAGCTCAGCTGCTGCAACGAGTACTGGGCCTCACAGATGGGTGAGAACGAGACGACCCGCGGTGCGTTTCTCCTGAACAACAAGAGCCAGTGGGTTCTTGACCTGGCTTCGGCTGCGTCCGCGAACGCGAAGGGCGTGACGTACACGATCAAGCCGAATGCATATTGGTATTGGGGCGGCAAGAAGCTCCCGGTCACCTACAAGGACTTTCTGTACACGCTGCAGAAGATCGACGACCCGAACACGAACGCGTCCGGGCGTACCGGGTACAGCAACCTCGATCCGACGCATTTCACGCACAAGGGCGACAAACAAGTGACGTTCTTCTGGAGGACGAAGAACTGCAGCACCGATTACCCATGCGGCCCGTTCGCGAATTGGCAGTACATCTTCTCCACGATCTTTCCGTCCGCCGCTCTTCAGGGGCTGGACTTCAACAAGATCTGGACGAACTGCATCTGCGGTAGCGACGGCCAGCCCGTGTCGGACGGCCCGTATTACGTTTCGAACTACACCAAGGGCCAGGGTACGACCTTGAAGGCAAATCCGTTCTTCTACGGCCACAAGCCGGCGATCGGGGAAGTCGACTTCAAGATCGTCGCGAGCACGAACTCCGAGGAAGAGGCCATGCGCGGCGGTGAGGTCGATGCGATCTCGCCGACGTTCGGGCTCTATCTCCAGCCGCTGACGAGCACCCCCGGGATCACGTTCAACCAGGTTCCGGGTTTCTACTTCGAGCATCTCGAGTTCCGTGAGGGCAACGCGAAGGCCGGGGACAGCGTCACGAAGGGCTCGACGAACAAGCTCCTTCGTGCGCCATGGTTCCGCCAAGCGATCGCGCTGTCGATCGATCGCCAGTCGATCATCAGCACCATCTACGGCGCGCTTGCGGGCAACACGAAGCCGGCGAACAACGCGCTCTACTACTCCACCGAGGCGAACTACACGCCGGACTTCCAGCAGTGGAACTTCAACCCGCAGAAGGCGCTCGCGCTGATGGCGAAGCACTGCACGGCCGGTCCCTCTTCGGTGGATCCGAGCAACTCGAAGATCTGGACCTGCTCCGGTCTTCCTGCGGTGATCAACTGGTCGTGGACGTCCGGCAACTCGGTTCGCGCGACGTCCGAGGCGATCGCCAAGGCTGAGATGAAGGCGGTTGGCATCCAGGTCAACGACCGGCCGCTTCCGCCAAACGTCATCTTCGGCTCGTCGGGCCTGCCGTCTGGCGACTTCGACGTCGCCGAGTTCGCAGAAGTCACCCTCGGTGACCCCAGCGACTTCTATGACGGCTGGCGCTGCCAGGGCGCCGGCAACTGGACCGGCTTCTGCAGCCACAAGGTCGACCAGCTGCTGAAGGCCGGTGGCGGCGAGCTCGATCCTGCGAAGCGGGCCGCCGACTATCAGGCCGCGGATAAGTTGATGGCTGCGACCGTGCCGGTGTTCCCGCTGTACCAGCGGCCGAACCCGCTGATCTACAAGTCGACCCTGCTCGGGATGGTCAACAATCCGGCTAACGTCGGTCCAACCTGGAACATCGAGTTCTGGCACTGGAAGTAACGGCGGAGACAGCGGGCTAAACTAGCCCGCACTTCGAAGCTTCCTGGGGCCCCGTCTGCCGAACGCGGGCGGGGCCCCTTGGCAAGTAAAAGGCCCCGGACATGCTCACCTACATCGCGCGACGCATCCTCTACAGCATCCCCGTCCTTCTCGCGACGAGCTTCCTCAGCTTCACGTTCATCACGAAGTCGAGTGACCCGCTCTCGAACCTGAGGGCGAACCCGCGCACGAACTCGCCTGCGATCCTCCACCACCTCGCGCACGTCTATCACCTCGATCAGTCGCTTCCGATTCGCTACTGGTACTGGCTCCAGGACGTCTTCGTCCACAAGCTCGGCCAGTCGCTCCTCACCTCGCAGCCGATCTGGCCCGACATCTCCGTTGCTATCGAGCACACGCTGCAGATCGTCTTGCTCGCGCAGGTGATCGCGCTCATCCTCGGCGTCGCCGTCGGGATCTACTCGGCGATCCGGCAGTACTCGATCTTCGACTACACGTTTACGACACTGAGCTTCCTGGGGTACGCGATGCCGACCTTCTGGCTTGCGCTCATCCTCCAGATCATCTTTGTCGACATCTATTTGAAGTGGCACGTGCGGATCTTCTACACCTCGGGTCTCAACAGCGGGGTGACCAGCAACACGTGGTCGCTCGACCGCCTCCAGCACATCGCGCTGCCGGTCGTAACGCTTACCGTCGTCAGCTTTGCGCTGTACAGCAGGTACATGCGCGCGACGATGCTGGACGTGATCAACAGCGACTACGTGCGAACCGCCCGTGCGAAGGGACTGCCGGAACGGCTGGTGATCTTCCGTCATGTCGTCCGGAACGCGCTCATCCCCATTGTCACCGTATCGGCGCTCCAGTTCGGCGCGCTCCTCGGCGGCGCGATCGTCACCGAGTCGATCTTTACGCTCAACGGGATGGGGTACTTCTTCATCACGCGACTCCAGACGAACGACGTCTACTCCGTGATGGCGTACATCATGATCGTCGCCATCAGCGTCATCGTCTTCAACCTCGTCGCCGACATCCTGTACGGCTTCCTCGATCCGAGGATTCGCTATGACTGAGCCGACCACTCCGCTGTCGCCGGCGGCGATCATCGACGGCATGCCGGCTGCGATCTCGCTCGATACGGCGCCCGACGTGGAGGGAATGGAGCTCACGGCGCGGAGCCAGTGGTCGTACGCGCGGCGCAGGTTCGTCCGCCATCGTCTCGCGATGATCGGGCTTGTCGGGCTTGTCATCATCTTCGGCGCGGGTGCGCTCGCGAGCGTCGTCGCGCCGTACACGTTCGACCAGATCGACCTCACGCTAGTGCTGCACTCGCCGACGACAACCGGTCACCACTATTTCGGGACTGACCAGATCGGACGCGACTACCTTAGCCGCGTCATCTACGGCATCCGGACGTCCGAGCAGGTGGGGCTTACGGTCGCGATCGTGTCCTCGACGTTCGGGCTGTTTGTCGGCGCGATCGCCGGCTACTACCGGGGCTGGATTGACAACGTGATCATGCGAATCACCGACCTCGTGCTGACCCTGCCCGTCCTCGTCGTCCTCCTCACAGTGGCGGCGCTGCTCGGTCGCTCGGGCAGCGTGTGGACGATCGTCCTTATCCTCGCCGGCTTCTTCTGGACGCCGATCGCCCGCATCGTGCGCGGCGTGTTCCTGTCCCTGCGGGAGAAGGAGTACGTCGAGGCGGCGAAGGCGGTCGGCGCCGGAGACCTGCGGATCATGTTCCGCCACATGCTCCCGAATACGCTCGGGCCTATCGTCGTGAACGGAACGCTCGCAGTCGCCGATGCGATCATCATCGAGGCATTCCTCTCTTTCCTCGGCTTCGGCATCGCCGACCCGACGCCGTCGCTCGGAAAGCTCGTCGCGGGCGGTCAGGAGTTCCCGCAGGACTGGTGGCTCACCGTTCTGCCGGGACTCGTGCTCGTCCTCATCGTCATATGCGTCAATTTCGTCGGCGACGGGCTTCGCGACGCGCTCGATCCGCAGCAGCGGAGAGTCAGAGCCTGATGGCAGCTGAGCCGCTTCTTTCGATCCGCGATCTCGCGGTCGAGTTCCGAACCGAGGACGGCATCGTCCACGCGGTCGACGGCATCTCCTATGACGTGTTCCCGGGGGAGACGCTCGGGATCGTCGGCGAGTCGGGCTCCGGCAAGAGCGTGAGCACGATGGCGCTGCTCGGCCTCATTCCGCAGCCGCCGGGGCGCATCACAAGCGGCACCGCGATCTTCAAGGGCCGCAACCTACTGAAAATGAGCCCGAAGGAGCTGCGCGTCTTCCGTGGTGACGAGGTCGCGATGGTCTTCCAGGACCCGATGACCTCGCTCAACCCGGTGCTCAAGGTCGGCTACCAGCTCGGCGAGGCGATCAAGACGCACTATCCGAAGACGTCGGACGACGAGGTGAAGAAGCGGGTCGTCGACCTGCTTCGCCTCGTCGGCGTCCCGAACCCGGACACCCGCGTCAATCAGTATCCGCACGAGTTCTCGGGCGGCATGCGGCAGCGCGCGATGATCGCGATGGCGATTGCGAACTCGCCGTCGTTGCTCATCGCCGACGAGCCGACGACCGCGCTCGACGTGACGATCCAGGCGCAGGTGCTCGAGGTGCTCAAGACGGTGCAGGAGGAGACCCAGGCCGCGACGATCCTCATTACGCACGACCTCGGCATCGTCGCAGAGATGTGCGACCGGGTGCTCGTCATGTACGCAGGGCGCATCGTCGAGGCGGGCGACGTGCACACGATCTTCCGCGCGCCCCGGCATCCCTACACGGTAGGCCTGCTCGACAGCCTGCCGAAGCTGACGGAGGACGAGGAGTGGCTGCGTCCAATCCCGGGGTCGCCGCCCTCGCTCATAAATCGCCCGTCTGGGTGCGCCTTCCATCCGCGGTGCTTCCTCTCGCAGGGGCGGCCGCGGTGCCGCGAAGAGGTGCCCGTGCTGCATTCGGCGGAGGGCACGGGGCACAACGCCGCGTGTCATTTCTCGGACGAGCTGATCGGACACGAGTCGAAGTTCTCCGAGCCCGTCGAAGCAGGGAGTGGCACGTGAGCACGACAAACGGCGCCGGCCAGCAGCCTGATCTCGACGCGCTCGCGGCCGGTCTCGAGGATTGGGAGAAGCGCGCCGACCGTCTGAAACTCCTCGGCCAGCGGGTACTCGGGACGAGCGCGGTGGTTGCCGGCGTGACGATCGTGTCGCTCTTCACGCCGTGGCTGCGCGTCGCGCACGTGCACGGCGTCGCGGTGGCGAAGACGCTGACGGGGACGAGCGGCGCCGGCTGGCTGGTCGTCTCCGTGCTCGTCGTTGCGTTGGTGCTCGGCGCCATCGGGTATCGCACGCGGATCGCAGTCGTCGCCGGGCTCGGCGCGCTCGCCGCCTTCGGGATCGGCGGGCTGTTCTTCGCTGTCGCCCTGTCGCCGAAGAGCGTCCATCCCTATCTCCTGCTCGGCCGCGGTCCGGCGCACGGCGGCGCAGTACACGCGACGTGGGGCCTGTACCTGACGATCGCGGTCTGCGTGGTCGTCGGGATCGGCATGGTCGCGCTCGCAGTGCTGACGCAGCTGTGGGATGCTGCGGAAACGGAGCTCGACCGTGCAGAGACGGCGCTTGCGGCTGACAAGCCGGGTCTGCTCCGGATCGAGAACCTCGTCACGCACTTCCCGATCAAGGCGGGGCTGTTTAAGCGGACGGTCGGCCAGATCCACGCGGTCGACGGCGTCGACCTGACGGTCTACAAGGGCGAGACTGTCGGCCTCGTGGGCGAGTCCGGCTGCGGCAAAACGACGCTTTCGCGCACGATCCTCAAGCTTGTCGAGCCGACGAGCGGGCGCATCTATTTCAACGGGCGCGGCATCAGCCGGTGGGGCCGCCGGCGGATGCGGCCAGTCCGGCGTGAGATGCAGATCGTCTTCCAGGATCCGTACGCGTCGCTCAATCCGCGCATGACGGTGCGAGACATCATCAGCGAGCCGCTACGGATCGCCGGGTCGCACGGTGGCGAGCGAGCGCGGCAACGCGTCGACGAGCTCCTCCGGACGGTCGGTCTGTCGCCGGAGCACGCGAATCGGTTCCCGCACGAGTTCTCCGGCGGACAGCGGCAGCGCATCGGCGTCGCGCGGGCGCTTGCGCTGAACCCGCAGGTGATCATCCTCGACGAGCCGGTGTCGGCGCTCGACGTCTCCATCCGCGCGCAGGTCGTGAACCTGCTCGAGTCGCTCCAGCGCGACTTCGGGCTGACGTACATCTTCGTCGCGCACGATCTCTCGGTGGTGCGGCACGTGTCCGATCGCGTCGCCGTCATGTACCTCGGCAAGATCGTCGAGATCGGCGACAAGCATCAGATCTACAACGAGCCGACGCATCCGTACACGCAGGCGCTCCTGTCGGCGGTGCCGATCGAGGAGCCGTCGCAGCGCGGCAAGCGGAAGCGCATCGTGCTCGAGGGCGACGTGCCGAGCCCGGCGAATCCACCGTCGGGATGCCGGTTTCGGACGCGGTGCTGGAAGGCGCAGCCGATCTGCGCCGAGGAAGAGCCGCTTCTCATCGACCGCGGGCAAGGCCACGCATCGGCCTGCCACTTCGCCGAGATCGTGAAGCCCCTCGACCTCGTCAGCGCCTGACGCGCGCCAACTCGGACAAGGCGCGCGCCGCCTCGGCGCCGTAGCCGAGCCCGCGCCGGTCGGGCACCACGCTGCTATCGACCTCGACTTCGCCCTCGTCGGGCGGCGGCTTGAATCCCACGTCGCCGACGACCTCGCCGGTCTCGCGCTCGACCATCACCCAGACACCGTACGGCCCGTCGCGCCGGAGCGGCAAGATGCCGAACAGGTCGCGCTGCGGCCATGCCGGCGAGAGCGGCGAGCCGATCAGCCGCGCCGCGGCTTCGCGGTCGTCGAACAGGGCGAGCGCGGCGGCGGCCAACAGGGGCCGCAGCTCGAGGCGAGACGTCGTCGTCACGTACGGTGCCTCGCCCGCGATCGCCCTTCCCGCATCCGCAGCTGCCACTTGCGCTTCTCCTCGCGCCGGAGGCGCGCGTCCGTGCGCATCGCGATCGCCCGCAGCTCGCGCTGGAGCTTGAGCCAGCTGCGGTGGCGGTCGCGAGACAGCTCGCCCGACCGCAGCGCCTCCAGCACCGCGCAGCCGGGCTCCGTCTCGTGCGAACAGTCGTTGAACCGGCACCGCAACGAAAGCTCTTCGATGTCGGCGAACGCCGCTTCGACCGCTCCGACACCGGCGTCCCACAGCTGCAGCTCGCGGAGCCCAGGCGTGTCGATGACCATGCCGCCGCCAGGGAGGAGGATCAGCTCGCGGTGCGACGTCGCATGCCGGCCCTCGTCGTCATCCACGCGCGTGTCCTTCACCGCCATCAGCTCCCGCCCCACGAAGCGGTTCACGAGCGTCGACTTGCCGACGCCGCTCGAGCCGAGCAGCACCGCCGTCGCGCCCTCCACGATCCGCGCGCGCAGCGCGTCGCATCCCAGCCCGTTCACCGCGGAGACGACGTGCACGGGCACGCCGATCGCCACCGCCTCCACCTCCGCTACGAGCGGCCACGGATCGTCCATCCGGTCAGCCTTCGTCAGCACGATCTCCGGAGTCGCGCCGCTCTCCCAGATCGTGACGAGGTAGCGCTCGATCCGGCGCGGCTCGAGGTCGGGACCGAGGGAGGACACGACGAACGCGACGTCGACGTTCGCCGCGAGCGTCTGCGACTCGGACGTGCGACCCGCCGCCGACCGCACGATCGCGCTTCGGCGCGGGAGGACGGAACGCACGACCGCGCCCGCGAGGCCGACCCAGTCGCCGACGGCGACATCGACGCCGTCGTACAGCAGCCGGCCGGGCAGCCGCGCGCGCACGCTGCCGTGCGCCGTCGCGACGTCGAACGCGCCGCGGTGCGCCGCAACGACGCGTCCGGGCTCGACGCCCTGCTCCAGGTTGTCCGCGAACTCATCGTTCCAGCCGAGCTCGCGCAGATCGAATCCAGGCAACGCAGATCTCCTTCGAGACGAATGGGACGCCGCGCGTCCCGAAGGGGTTCGCCCGGCGCTAGGTCAGGAAGACCGAGGAGGCGGCACGC
>WNFR01002072.1_pt1 | contig 20904 bp, 23 predicted proteins | sample 5400221 | NCBI WGS metagenome assembly WNFR01 (sample SAMN13153357, study PRJNA577476) | soil metagenome | isolation source: 40 cm soil under Madrone tree | place: USA:California | collected 2016-06-14 | reverse complement strand
CGCCGACGTGGCCCTCGAAACCGCGGATGTCACGCTGATGACGAGCGACCTCTCCCGGCTGGTGGAAGTGCTCGCGATCAGCAAACGCTGCTATCGCGTCATCATGTTCAACTTCTGGGGGACGATCCTCGTGGACACCGCCGGCATCGTGCTCGCCTTCTTCGGGATGCTCGCGCCAATCATCGCCGCCCTCATCCACGTCGGCTCCGAATTGGCTTTCATCCTCAACTCAGCGCGGCTCTTCCAGAAGAACTAAGATAGGTTTCGGCAAAAACAACAATATGAACGGCCAAATCACTTTCTGGCAGGTTGCGGCCGCTTATGTGTTTGCGCTTGCCGGCGGATCGATCAGCACGTCGTTGCGGTTAACGCATAAACCGCTTTGCGCGTTGATCAGTTTCGCGGCCGGCACGCTTCTCGGCGTGACGCTGTTCGCGATCTTACCGGAAAGTTTAACGAACAGTGGCTGGTGGCCCGTTACACTAGCAGCGGCGAGCGGGTACGCGCTTTTTTTCTTCGTCAGCAAATATGTTCATCACGTTTGTCCCGCCTGCGCCGCCAGCCATTTCGACGTCGACGCGACGCGACATTTTGGCGAAATCGCTTCGGGGTTGATTGTGGCGCTGGCGATCCACAGTACAACTGACGGTGTCGCGCTCGGAATCGGACAGGAAACGGCGGTAAGCGCAGCCGGCAAGTGGTCACTCTTCTCAGCTCTCTGCATTCATAAGGTTCCGGAAGGACTCGCGCTCGGCAGTCTTTTGATCGGCGCGGGATTGCAAACGGCTCGCGTGCTCGTTTGGGTTGCCGCGGTTGAGGCGACAACTCTCCTGGGCGGAGTGCTCGGCTTTTTCTTCCTGGCGAACACTTCTACGTTTTGGCTCGGCTTGATCATGGCACACGTCGGCGGCGGATTTTTTTATTTGGCCGCGCATGCGGTTCTGGGCGAAATGATCAAGCACGGAAAGGCGCTTGTCTTAACGAGCTTTTCCGTCGGATTGGTCGTGGTTGGGATTCTTAACCTTTGCTTGAGAATGCTCGTACCCTAGCGATTGCATTTGGCGCCGTGCACTCATTTCATTATCGAGAAAAACGCCTTCACTGCGAAGATGTCGATCTTGCGCGGGTCGCGGAGCAATTCGGGACGCCGCTCTATGTCTATAGCGCGGAAACAATTCTCGATCATTACCAGCGGCTCGATGCCGCCATTGCGCCGCTCGATCATCTAATCTGCTACGCGGTCAAAGCCAACTCGAACCGGGCGATTCTAAAGCTGCTTGCGGATGCGGGCGCCAGCTTCGATATCGTTTCCGGCGGCGAACTGTTCCGCGTCCTTGCCGCAGGAGGCGATCCAGCGAAATGCACCTTTGCCGGCGTCGGAAAGTCGCGCGAGGAAATCGAGTACGCGCTCGAAAAACACGTTTACAGTTTCAACGTCGAGAGCGAAGCGGAGCTGGATGACATCGACCAGATTGCCGCAAGCAAAGGCGCGCGCGCCCCGGTCGCGTTGCGCGTAAATCCCGATGTCTATGTGGCGACGCACGAGTATATCTCCACCGGCAAAAGCGAAAACAAGTTCGGGATCGCGCTCGATCAGGTCGCCGTGGTTTATGAACGCGCCGCGAAAATGCGCAACATCGATATCGTCGGCGTGCAAATGCACATCGGCTCGCAAATCATCGAAACGCCGCCCTTCGTGGACGCGATCGAGAAGGTCGCGCCATTGGTTCGCGAATTAAAAAGTAAATATGGGATCAAGTTTTTTAGCGTCGGCGGAGGAGTCGGGATTGTTTATGAATCGTCGTTTGTCAGCGGCAGCAGCGGCTGGTGGAAGGAAGAAGCGCCCGCGCGTCGTCAATTGTCGATCCAGCAATATGTCGATGCGATTTTGCCGCCGCTGCGCGAAGTGAAATTAAGAATTCTGCTCGAGCCCGGGCGATTGCTGGTCGGGAACGCCGGTGTTTTGCTCACGCGCGTCCGTTACCTCAAACAAAACGGCCGGAAAAAATTCGCCATTGTCGATGCCGGAATGAACGATCTGATTCGCCCGACACTTTACCATAGTTATCATGAGATTGTTCCCGTGGCCGAGCCGATTACGAGCAGGAGCACGAGCACGAAAAGCGACAAGATCGACATCGTCGGGCCGGTGTGCGAGAGCGGCGATTTTTTTGCGCGTGACCGCGAAATGCCGGAGCTACGCGAAGGCGATCTGCTCGCGATCATGAGCGCGGGCGCTTACGGCTTTGTCATGGCCTCAAATTACAATTCGCGCCCTCTACCGGGCGAAGCTTTGGTCCGCGGCGACAAATTTGCGCTCATTCGAAAACGACAGACATGGGAAGATCTCGTCGGCGGTGAAATGGATCCGGGCTTTAAAGACGTTTGACAGAATGAACAAAATTCGCGGACTAAGAATTACACCGAATCTGACTTGAGTTGCTACCCTCGCTTCCTTCGATTTTGTTAACATTCTGTTAATTCTGTCTAAATTTGGGGCCGCTTGCGCAATTTCGTCTCCTGCATAAATAGTGCTCTCCCTCACTCGATGAAACGCCTGTTCCTCGTTTTTGCATTATCGATCATGGCGGTCGGATCGATGGCGGCCGCCCGAACCGGGGAATGGGTCGTGGTGGTGGGCGGACCGTCACTGCATCAGTGGGAACAATACAAAGCCTATCCGCACGATCATTGGTGGGCGAATTTTGTGCATGCCGCCCGCCTGCGCACCGAACAGCTTCGTACGGCCCTTGGGCCGGAGGCCAAGATCACCTGGCTGGTTTATAAACAAGGTTATCTTGATCGCGCCGCACAGGAGCACCAGGACCTGATTGGCTTCATCGACTCCGTCGCCGAGAAGTTTAATCTCAACCTGATCTATTTTCAGAGCGGTGCCGACGTCATCAATTACCTGAATAGTGGGCCGGGACGCGATCGACTGAAGATTATCGGGTTCGAATATTTTGGTCACTCGAACAAAGCATGTTTCATGTTCGATTACAGCAACGTGCTCGACAGCGCGTCGAAGTCATGGCTGCACGAAAGCGAACTGAGCAAGATCGCGCGGCGCGATTTCGTGTACGGCGCTTACGTCAAGAGCTGGGGCTGTCACACCGGCGAAAGCATGTCGAAGAAATGGTACAACGCCACCGGCACGCACATGATCGGCGCGATCGGCAAAACGCAGTTCATGATGGAAGAGCTTCCGATCCTCACTTCCGAAGGCGGGAAGTGGGTCAATTGAGCGGCTGGGGAAGCCGCGAAATGGACGGGCAAGCCCGAGAGGGTGAGCGAGCGGGAGGCGAGCGAATCAATTGATTTTCGATTTTCGATTTTCGATTTTTCATTTAGCCTAGCGGCCCCGATGAGATTCGATCAGCTGCACGCACTGTATCATCGGCCGCTTTTCGATTTGATTTCGCAAAGCCGCTCGGTGCATCTCGAACGTTGGCGCGGTGAAGATGTGCAGCGTTGCAGTTTGCTTAGCATCAAGACCGGCGGGTGCAGCGAAGACTGCGCCTATTGCGCGCAATCTTCTCATTACTCGACCGGCCTCGAACGCGAGGAGTTATTGTCGATCCAAAAAATTACGGCCACGGCGCAACGAGCACGAGCGCAAGGTGCAACGCGTTTCTGCATGGGCGCGGCCTGGCGCGGCGTGCGCGATGGGACGGAGAAGTTCGAGCGCGTGCTCGATATCGTGCGAGAAGTGAGCCAGCTCGGCATGGAAGTTTGTGTCACCCTCGGCGAGATCGGTCCGGTGGAAGCGCGCAAACTCAAGGCCGCCGGCGTAACGGCTTATAATCACAACATCGACACCTCGCCCGAATTTTATCCCGAGATTGTGAGCACGCATTCGTTCCAAGATCGCCTGAACACGATCGCCGCCGTGCAGGAAAGCGGCATGTCGGTTTGCTGCGGTGGAATCATCGGCATGGGCGAATCGGAAAACGATCGGCTGCGCATGATTGAGATTTTGAGCGAACTCGATCCACCACCGCAAAGCGTGCCGATCAATTGTTTGATGGCGATGCCGGGCACGCCACTGGCTGATCAACCGCCGGTGGATGTTTTTGAGCTGGTCCGCCTCATTGCCGTCGCGCGCATCGCGTTGCCGAAAGCGCGCGTGCGCCTCGCCGCCGGGCGCACCAGAATTTCGCGGGAAGGCCAGGCGCTCTGTTTTTTTGCCGGCGCGAACTCGATTTTTTTCGGCGAAAAACTTCTCACCGCGAAGAATCCGGCGGCAGATGTCGATCTTGTACTGTTGCGCGAATTGGGATTGGAAATTGAATCGCCCGACGCTCTGCAATTCCTGAAATGAAAATCGCCAGCGACACCGGAAAAGCGATCGGTTTAATTTTGATCTACACCGCGCTGCTGTTTTTTTTGATCGGAGTGGCTGCTCACTCGAAGAGCGATTTCCACTCGCGCGCGCTCATCTTCCGGACCGGACTCGTCACTGCCACAGTGTTCGCCACGCTGGGAGTGATTACGCTTCTGTTCTCCTGGAGCAGAAAACAAGGTTGAAGCGATTTTGTAGCCACGCGCTGTGGCGCGTGGCCGGAACGGCCCGCCGGGCCGTGGCTATATAATCCCGTTTTGCAAAAAAGAACGCGGCGGCGACCCTCTCCTGATCGCCGCCGCCCCACTTTCCAAATAACCGAGGTTATTCCTTCGTGGCGTCGTGAAGTTCCTTGCGGGCATTGCGCATGTCGTCGTGAGCTTTGCGCATGTTATCGAGTTTCTGCTGCTGTTCCGGGGTGAGCAGGGGCCGGATTTGCGACATCGTCTTGTCCATCACCGCTTTTGTTTTTTCCATCGCCTCCTGGTGGATGGCAACGATCTGCGGTTTGGCTTGATCAAGGATCGGCTGGACTTTGGTCTGTTGGTCCGATGTCAGTTTCAATGTCTCAGTCATATGCTCAAGCGGATTGCCGTGACGATGCCATCCGCCTTTGCCACCGGGGCCGTCTTGCGGTTGCGCAACGGCGAAGCCGCCGAGCGCGATTGCTCCTGCGGCTGCAATTGCAAATAAGTTTCGTTTCATAGTTTTTGTTCTGTTTGGTATTTTGCCAGGCGCTTCTGCGCCTCTTTCATAATTGGTGACCAGGGCAAGACATCGCCGGTTACAATTTTCTCGTGTCGATCCAACGGCGGCATACTTGTAACCGCAACGCATGCATGCCGGTCTTAGTTAATAGTGTGGATGCGATCTCGACTACTGCATGGATGATAATGATGCACGCGCTCTGGTTGAAGCTGCGCTCCAGCATGACGATGAAGCGGCTCGCGAACTGGTGCGGCGGCTTTACCCGCTTGTCGCAAAAATGGTGCGCGCCCATCGACCGCGACGGACTTCGGAGGAGGATCTTTGCCAAATGATTTTTATCAAAGTATTTCAAAAGTTATCCCAATTTTCCGGCAAAGTGCCGCTCGAGCACTGGGTCTCCCGTATTGCCGTTAACACCTGCCTCAATCAAATCGCAGCCGAGAAAGTGCGGCCTGAGTTGCGGCAGGCCGATTTGACCGAGGAAGAACAGGCGTTCGTGGAAAATCTCGCGGCATCATCCGACGAGTTGTCTCCAGACCGGCGGTTCGCTTCGCGCCAATTGGTCGAACATCTTCTCGATCTTCTCAAACCGGTAGAACGTCTCGTCATCGATTTGCTTTATTTGCAGGGGCGTTCCGTGGAAGAAATTCGCAAGATCACTGGCTGGAGCACGTCTCTGATCAAAGTGCGGGCATTTCGGGCGCGGCAGAAAATGAAAAATCAACTCACCAAAATTTCGGCGCGAGAAAATTTATGAAGGATGTCGATGAAAAACTTGATCGGTTACTGCGATCGGCCGCGTTGACCAGCGAGGATGTTTCGCAGCAAGCGCCGTTTGGATTCGCTACGCGCGTCGTCGCGATCTGGCGCACACACGAAGGCGCGCCGAATGGAATCGCGCGATTACTTCGTCGAGTCGCGCTTTTGGCTTGCGCCGTTATTGTGCTGTCGGCCGCGGGCGCCTACCGCGAGATCACGCAAACTCGCGAACTGGATGATTCGTTTTCCAATAAATTTGCGATCGCTGACGCCGCGATCCAGGATGAGTTTTCGCAATGAGCACCGCGTTGAAATGGAAGTTGCTGGTCGGCTTCGTGCTTGTCTTTCTCGCCGGCGGCATGACCGGCGCATTTTTCGGCGCGCATTTCTTCTTTGCCCAACATCATCGCGGCGTTCTGGGCGAGCGCATGCGGCAACGGCTGCGGGCGGAGCTCAAACTCACGCCGGAACAGGTCGCGAAGATTTCGCCAGTTATCGATGACGCCGCCGGTCAACTCGAGCGGATCCGAATGGAAACCGGCCGGCGCGTTCATGAAACGATGACCCAAATGCACCGCCAAATGGCGGCGAATCTCACCGACGAACAGCGTGCGAAACTGGAGCGAATCGAATCGCGCCATCGACGTTGGCGCGGGTTCCACGAGCCGCCGCCACGATCTCCGGCCGAAGAGCGCCAGGAATAGTTGCCGATTTAGCAGACGGCAGGCGATGCCCCTGCCCTACAATTCTCTGGCGATTTCGCGAAGCAAGCCCGGCCCGCGATAAATGTAACCGGTGTAAATCTGAAGGAGCTTCGCTCCGGCCTCGAGTTTTTCGCGAGCGGATTGCGCGTCACAAATTCCGCCTGACGCGATCACGGGGATTGTCGATCTTGCGCTGATTGCGCGAATCAAGGCGGTTGATTTTTCGCGCAACGGCGCGCCGCTCAACCCGCCTGCTTCATCGAGGACGGCCGGAATTGATGAGTGATCGAGAGTTGTGTTGGTGGCGATGATCCCTGCGGTTTCATTTTCTTCGCAGGTGGCAATGACCTCGTTCAATTCGTTAGACGAAAGATCGGGCGAGATTTTTATCAGCACCGGTTTACGCTCGATTTGGTTTTTTTCGCGAACCGCACGAAGCAATTGCGCCAGTGCCTCGCGTCCCTGCAACTCGCGCAAACTCGCCGTGTTGGGTGAGCTAACATTTAAGACAATGTAATCGGCAAATTCCCGAAGCAGCCGGAAAGAGTAGAGGTAATCGTCCGTGGCCCCCTCCAACGGTGTTTCCCTTGATTTGCCGATGTTGATGCCGAGAGGAACATCGGGCCAGCGCTTACCGCTACGCAATTTGCGCAGCCGTTCGGCGATCGCGGCCGCACCGTCATTGTTAAATCCAAGGCGATTGATCAAGGCTTCTTGTTCGGGAAACCGAAAGATGCGCGGCTTTGGATTGCCCGGCTGCGCTTTGGCGGTCACGGTGCCAATCTCGATGAAACCGAAGCCAAGCGCCGCCAATGCCGGCAAAGCCACACCGTTTTTGTCCAGGCCGGCGGCCAGTCCGATCGGGTTCCGAAAAGTCAGCCCGAAAACCGTTTTCGGCTTCGGCGCGGCCTGAAAAGACCGGAGCGCGCGCAACGCAAGATCGATGTGCGAGGCGCCGCGCAGCAGCGCGATGGCAAGATGATGCGCCGCTTCGGCGTCGAGAGAAAAGAGCAATGGCCTAACGAGTCGCTCGTAGGCACTTCTCATTTGCCGATGCAGAACTGGCCGAAGACAGAATCGAGAATCTGTTCGACATCCACCACGCCGATTACTTCGCCCACCGCGCGCAACGCGCCGTTGAGATCGACTGCCACATATTCCGACGCGAGCCCGTCGTCCATCGTCGCCTGCGCGCGATCGCAGGCCTCCAGCACGCGCCGCAGGCAATCGTGATGTCGCGTGTTGATTGCGACCGCGCTCTCGCCTTGCAAATTTTGCCCGGCGACGCGCGCCAGAATTTCATCCTCCAGCTCCGGCAAACCTTCGCCGGTTACGCAGGAAATGCGCAGCGCGTCGGAGTTTTTCCAGTCCATGTGCTCGACCAGATCGCTTTTGTTAAGCAAAAGAATTTCGTTCCCATTTGCGTTTTCTTTTTCGAAATGCGCAGGCCGCGGCGCGTTTCGATCGACAATGTGAAGACGCAAGTCCGACGTTTGCAAGGATCGTTCCGTGCGCGCAATTCCTTCGCGCTCGAGGTCGCCGGCCGACGTGCGCAAACCGGCGGTATCGAGCAACCGGATCGGCACCCCGCGGAGGTTGATCATTTCCTCGATGGTGTCGCGCGTCGTCCCATGCGTTTCGCTTACGATCACACGGTCGTATCCGAGGAACCGGTTGAGCAAACTCGACTTGCCCGCGTTGGTCGCGCCGTAAATGACAATGCGAACGCCTTCGCGCAAAATGCGGCCCTGGTCGGCCGTGGCCAGAAGTTCGGAGATGTCTCGGCGGATCGAATCGAGTCGCGCACTTAACTTTTTTCCTTCGTCCGGTGCAATATCCTCTTCCGGAAAATCGATCGATGCTTCGATGTGCGCGACAAGATCGACAAGTGCGTCGCGGATGGATTTGATTTTCCGGCCAAGCCTGCCTTCGAGTTGCTCGGTGGCGGAACGCAAAGCGAGATCGGTTTTAGCGCGAATTAAATCGATGACCGCTTCGGCTTGGGTAAGGTCCATTTTGCCGTTAAGGAACGCGCGTTCGGTAAATTCGCCGGGTCGCGCGGCTCGGGCGCCGGCGCGCAGACAAGCGTCGAGCACTTTCGCGCTGACCAATGTGCCGCCGTGACAACTGATCTCGACCAAATCGTCGCCGGTGTAACTGATGGGCGCGCGATGAATCGACATCATCACTTGATCGATCAGTTGGCCCGTTTCATCGACTATCTCGCCGAGATGCTGGACCTGCCGCGCAAATTCCGACGGCTTTTCCTTGCCGCGAAAAATTTTGTCGGCGGCGGCGATGGCATCGCCGCCCGAAATACGGACGAGAGCAATGGCACCTTCCCCGGCGGGCGTGGAGATAGCCGCGATCGTGTCGCCAACGATCGATGGTCGATCTTCGACGGATCTCGATCTTACGAGAGAACTTCCTTTAGCGCTGCGATGCATTTTTTGTTTTGTTCCAATGTCCCGACGGAAACGCGGACCCATTCCGGCAAATTGTAGCCTTTGAGCGGACGGACGATGATTTTATGCGCCAGCAATTTTTTAAAAACGGCGCCGCCATCGCGGACGTTGACCATGACAAAATTGGCTGCGCCGGGCACAAATCCAAGCTTCATGTCGCGGAATTGTTCTTCCAGATAAGCGCGCCCCGCATCGACAACCTCTTTCGTTTTGCGTTGATACGCCTGATCGTTGAGCGCGGCCAAGGCGCCGGCCTGGGCGATGCCGTTGACGTTGAACGGCTGTCGCGTTTTTTGCAGCACGTCGATCAAGTCGGGCGATGCGATGCCATAACCAACCCGCAAGCTGGCCAGACCGTGAATTTTTGAAAAGGTGCGCAGCACGACGATGTTTCGCCCTTCGCGAACGTAGCGAAGTGCGTCGGGCGGGTCGTTCAGGAGCTCGAAATAGGCTTCGTCGAAAACCGTCACGGTGTTCTCCGGCACACGCGACATGAAATTGTCGATCTTATCCTGAGCGAGCAAGGTGCCGGTGGGATTGTTCGGGTTGGCGATGAAGATTATTTTCGTTTTTGGCGTGATAGCGTCGAGCATCGCATCGAGATCGTGGCGATAATCCGGGCTTGGCGTTTCAATCGTGCGCGCGCCGAAAAGGGTCGCGATCAGTTTGTAGGCGATAAAGGCGTGCTCGGAGGTGACCACGTCATCACCGCGATTGAGAAAGGCGTGACCAAGAAATTCGATCACTTCATTGGAACCATTGCCGAGAATGATGTTCTCACGCTTTAAATTTAGTGTGGCGGCAAGCGCTTCCCGCAAATAAAAACCGCCGCCATCAGGGTAAAGCTGCGCGTTCTCCAGCGCGTCCCGCATGGCGTCGAGCGCTTTCGGCGACGGCCCGAGCGGGTTTTCGTTTGAGGCGAGCTTAATGATCGCGTTTGGATCGACATCGAGTTCGCGGGCCGTTTCCTCGATTGGTTTCCCGGGTTCGTAAACGACCAGATCGCGCAATTGCGGGTTGGCACGGCCCGAGATCGAAAGCATGGGCGCAATTTAGACAGATTACCGGGATGAACAAAATATGTCGTTGCGGTTTCTGTAGCGGCGGTCTATGACCGCCGAATTTCTCCGAGAACGATCCCCGACATTCGCAGAGGCGCCGTGACAAGTAACAAAAAGGCTGTTCAGGTCGCGGGATCTGTCTCAACGTTCCCGCCGTTATGAACAGCTTACATTTTCTGGCCGAGACGAATTTCTTCGGGATCGCGCTGACCCCGTGGAAAATTATCGGCCTGAGCGGCAGTCTCATTTTCGGCCTTCGCTTCCTGATCCAATGGATCGCTTCGGAGCGGGCGCGCAAGAGCGTGATTCCTTTTGGATTCTGGGAGTGCAGCGCTCTCGGATCGTTTTTGTTACTCGCCTATTTCGCGATCTACCGGCACGACTCGGTCGGCGTGCTGCAAAGTTTTCTTCCACTCCCGATTTATCTCCGCAATTTGTATTTCCGCTACACCCACCATGAGCCAAAGCACGCCGGGAGCAAGCCACGGGTGGAAGAATGAATTGGCTGGAAATTGCGGGAGCTAATTTCGACGAGCGTGCACTGGCGTGTAGCGCTACGGGATCAAGTGCGCGGGCCAATCTGCGTTTTTTGTTTGGCCGCTTTAATTCGGATTCCGATGTCGAACGAGCGATCGAGATCGTCCCGAAAGTGGTCGAAAAACTGCATCGGTTGAAAACGCAGCCAAACGTACGTACGCTGCGGTGCGTTATTCCTCTCCCGTTTGTGATCAAGAGCATCATTGTAGCGGCCATCATTCTCGGACTTGGCTGGGTTTTCTTCCTGCAAAAGCAGCATGAAAAAAAAGAAGCGCTCGAGTTAAAGAAGCGACAAAAGGAGGCCTTTGTAAAAGCGCACGCAACGCCTTCTCCAGCTAATTTTTCGTTGAAAGATGTGCTCGAGCGGTCGCAGATGGTAGCACCAACTCCGAAACCGAAGCCGACACCAATGCTGCCCAAGCCGACACCGATGCTGAGGCCAAGCCCTTAGCTATGTCATTCCGGTGTTTATACCAGCAGCCGGACTCTACAGCGAAGTTCTTCGAAGCTATCTCGTCCTTTGACGCACAGGAAGCGCGCTTGCACCTTCTGCTCGAGCAAGCGCGTTGGTGCTTGTGCTTTCAGCAACGATAAAGGTGGAGCGCAAGCGAGTGAACGTTGCGACTAACGGGTATCTTCTACGTAGCTGACGATGCGAAAATCAAGGAGCGCCCCCTCATCATTGAGTGCGCGATCGTAATGCCAGCCTATGTTTCCGTTCGAGTAAAAAGTTTTGCAAACCATTGTCCCGATAAAGTCGGGGTTGCCATTCAAGACGATATCCGCGCTCGGCGCGTAAAACGTCATGGCAAGAGTACTGGGCGTGGCGGAATTGAGATTGATCGTCTGCGACCACAGGGGATTTCCGTTCGCGTCACGCGGTGGACTAATACCGTAGAACTGTAAGTTCCCGGCGATCGGGTTCGTGAGGGTCGGGTTTTGATTTACAAGTTTGTTGCTTTTTACGTCGATATTGCCGTCGAAGTATATCTTGAGGTGGACGTAGGGATTTACCGTGACTCCCGCGGAGTTGCCTGAAATGTCGCCTGTGACGTGGATGGCTATGTAAGTGTCCGTACCGGCCGCCGTCGGGTTCACAGTCAACGCACCACTGTAGGACGAAATAAGATAGTAAATTGGCGCACTGGAACTTCCAGCCGCCGGCGGCGTAAGAGTTTTAGGACTTGTCACGGAACTCGGGAGTTGGCCCGCTCCGTTGCCAGGGGGTTGATACGCCCATGTCGATGTGCTCGGCATTTGATAGTCCAACACAGTGAAAGGAACATTGTTATCTATGGTTCCAGTAATATACTGTGAGTTAACGATGGTTCCTCCGTTGGTCGACACATCCCCATAAATCGTGCCCTTGATTGTTGCCGTAGAACTGCCGATCTCGAGCGAGCCGTGGCGGGAATCCGGATAACGCGGATTAGTCGGATCATTAGCGACGAAGACATACGGACCTTTGCGCGAATCGTAGCTGTCGAGCTGCGCGGCGGAGCCGAGTCCGTAGAAGGAGCCAGAGACTTTAATTGCCGCGTCGAAAAAGGGTGTCACCGCTGCGACGATCTGCTCGATTCGCCGCGAGACTAGAGGCGTGCTCCCGATCGCCATGGGATCGTTCCTTGTGCCGAGAGGGTCGTCCCAATTTCGTCCGTAGGTCGCGACGAAATGATCGTACTGAAAATCGATCTTGCGCAAAAGACTATCGCCTTTCCCTCGGGCCGTGATGTCCTGCATGGCTATCGAACCGATCGGAGCGAAGTGCTGACGGCCGTCTTTCATGAGCGCGTCATCCATTCCGGTTCGCTTAAGACCCGGGAGCGGTGCCGTTCCTTTACTCCGGACACGATACCAGTTCTGTGCGTTTGGATCTGGATTTGCTCCGAGATGAAAAACTCCGGACGTGTCGAAATAGCATCCTTCTACTACCGTCCGAGCCTGGAGATGATCGCTGCCGAAAGTCGTTACCGGACTGACGTGCGTTGTTCCGGAATTGGTCCATCCCGACCATTGCGTCTCGCCGGTAAACCTCTTCCTTAGCTCGGCAAATCCGATGTCACCGCCTGTTTCGGCGGCGGAGAGCGCTTCCTTCCAAGCTCGCACCTGGTTGGATGACGCGTTCAAACGCGTAGTCGAGTTGCGCAACACGGTCGCGCCGATGATCGACACGATCAAAATCGTGGCGAGCACACAGAGCAGCACGTTAGCGGTTTCTCTAGTGTTTCTTTTGGTTTGCATGGGTGTTTTCTGGTTTGCTCGAGTTTCTCCTAAGGGGTCGGTGTCGGGGTTGGAGTCGGGCGCCGCCGATTTCTTAGGTAAGCCGTCGAGTAAACAACTGTTCCGCTTCGATCCGCTACGGTGACCGGCTTGAACGTAACGACCGTCGTGGTGTACTCGGTGTTGGCTAATTCGATGTCGAGAGTGCTGGGAATGAGGTTGTCAGTGCTTGAGGCAATCGTCGTTACGATCGTGTCTTCTGTCCGCAGAATAGAAGAGCCGCTCACTTTATACTGAACAGTGCTGGTCGTGGTGCCGTAGTTTATGTTTGGATCCCCAGTTATCCCGCCAGGCGTGCTCACGTACGTTCGGGTTGGTGAGCGCGGAGTTCCGATGTTCAGTGCATTCGCGTCCGAGTCTCCAGCTTGAATGATATACTTTGGAATCGTTATCGTGACCGTTTGCTGATCGAATGAGGATGTGACGCTTAATCCACGTCTCACATCTCGAGCGAGGTAATCCACAATGCGGATCTGCTGAATGTGCGTCGCAAAATAGTTGTCCACCGCATTAAAACTTCTTTGTAAAGCAATTGACGAGGTCACTGTGACGCCAAGAATGGCCGAGGCAGTCGCGATCGCGATCATCATTTCTATGAGAGTGAAGGCGTGAGTTTTTGCCGAAATCCCAAGTCTCATTTCTTCGTCCCATTCGAGACAATGCTGCTTGTCTGTTCAATTCGGGCGCGACGGCCAAGGGTCATGGTCCAGGAAACCGAGACGTCCACTTTCACCAACCCCGTCCCGAGAGCCGACGCCACAGAATTCGTCGTGACGCTGCCGTTCGGCGAGCGCGTGAACTGGGTCACGCCGCTGGCCGTTGGATACTTGCTGATCTTGACTACCTCGGTAGCCTTCTGCGAAAAAGGTGCCGGGTTAGCAGCCGTAGTCATGAGGTTCTGGACAAACGAAGTAGTTGTCAGATCAGAGAAGGCGAGATTGCGTAACGTCTCGCTGCGATCCTGAACGTTTTGCAAAGCAGCTAGAGACTCCTTACCGGCGTCTATGTATCGCAGGCACAGCGCGTTTAGCTCGAAGATCGATGCGAAAAAGATAGCGACGAGCATGGTCGCAACCATCACTTCGACGAGAGTAAAAGCACGCTCGGGTTTTGTATAAACCGGATTGACCCGTTTGCGGGTGGGCAGAGCCATAATCGGCAATTATGGGAATTATAAGCAGCTTGGGTGCCATTTGGCCCCATTCGACACCCCAACGCTCCCAAGAGGAGGTCCGCTTGTTTTCCGCGCTCGAGGTATTCGCGCGCCCTGGCGATGGCAAGGCTTGCTTACTCGAATAGATCGACAATTTCGATCTCGCGAATATTGTGCGGCACATGTTGGAGACGCCGCATGATCCTGCCGCTTCGCGTTATGAACATGCTGCGCATGGTCTGCGCCGTCGCGATCTCGATCCCGATCCAATTAAGCAATTCTCAAACTGGTTCACCGCCGCGATTGAAGCTGGTATTCGCGACGTTAATGCCATGAGTCTCGCCACCGCCGGGTCTGATGCGAGGCCGTCGGTCCGCGTCGTGTTATTAAAAGGATTCGATCAGGACGGCTTTGTCTTCTTCACGAATTATCAAAGTGAAAAGGGGCAGCAGCTCGAGGCCAATCCCTTTGCCGCGCTCGCCTTTTATTGGATCGAACTGGATCGGCAAATCCGGATCAACGGCAAAGTGGAAAAAACTTCGCGTGACGAATCGGAGCGTTATTTTCATTCGCGCCCGGTTGGGAGCCAGCTCGGTGCCTGGGCCTCGCGCCAAACCGACGTGCTGGATGCGCGCCGCGTTCTCGACGCGCGCATGGCGGAAATGACCGAGCGCTTCGCCGACAAACCAATCCCACTGCCACCGCATTGGGGCGGGTATCGGCTGGCGACGCAAACGATGGAGTTTTGGCAGGGCCGTCCGGACCGCCTGCACGATCGATTTCGTTACACGAGGCAAGCGAACGGTTCCTGGTTGATTGATCGGCTCGCGCCGTAAAGCGACGGGCAAACCGAACGGACACATTCGAAGAGGGAACTGACGCCGTATCGCACAAGTAACTCACCAGCCGTACCGCAGCCGCCGTTTCCTTCCCCGGTTTTTCCTTCATCGTTGCTCCTTTCGCTCTTCTGCGTAATCTGGTTTCGCGATTCGACGCGGCGTCGGACGTGAAGAGCAGCCCGAGAAACGCAGAAGCCGGTTCAGTTGCGAATCGTTTATATGATCAATCCAAACAGCGACGATTTTGTGGAAGACGAACCTCTTTCTGCTCCGCCGCCATCCGGCGAAGAGGAGATTGAATCCGGTGCGAGGCAGCGTTTGCGACAAACGGCTCGCAAAGTTTCGGCTGCCGCCGGCGATACCTGGGAACAGACGAAAGAAAAAGCGGGAAACGCTCGAACGCGCACGGAATTTTTCCTGCGCGAGAACCCGGTGCCCACCATTCTCGGCGCACTCGCTGTCGGCCTCGCCATCGGCTTTGCGATCCGTTACGCCTCAACCGCCGAAGAGAGGGAAACCAAGGTAAAGCCTTCGTCTGGAAGCATGCACTGGAGCTTTCTTTCATTGCCTTTTCTTTGGCCGTTCTTCAAATCGGTTAAGGAAAAGTACGAAGATTCGGCCGAAGCGATGAAGGAAGGCGTCGACCGGGTAAGAGACATCGACATCCACCGTTATACAAAGCCGATCCGGAAACGCTGGAAAGCGTGGACGGATTGACCTCTGTCATTTCGAGCGGAGTCGAGAAATCTCTTACTGTTCGTGACACCGGTTTGATAATCTCACTGGCGTGTTGCGACTCCAAGCACGCTGGTTTTGCTTCGCTTCGGTCGTTGTTTGGGCAACGAACGCTTCTGCCAAAGAAATAAAACAATCGCGCGAAGACGGCGCCAAATTCATCGGCGCGGTTGGTTGTCGATCTTCCAGTTGTCACGGCGGCGCGGGCGAGAAACGCAGCCAGTACTTCACTTGGTCGCGCCAGGATTTCCACACGCGCGCCTACGCGATTTTGTTGGACGCGCGCTCGGCGCGAATTGCCGAGAGCGCAGGGATCGACGGAGCGCAATCGAGCGCGCGCTGCACGATTTGCCATTCGCCATTTCAATCGGTGGCACAAACCCGACTTGCTCCCACCGCCCATCCCGATGAAGGCGTTTCCTGCGAAAGTTGTCACAGCGCGGCCGAGCCGTGGCTGCGCGGACACACCCGCACCGATTGGACCTACACGACCCGTGTCAATGCCGGTATGCGCGATCTTCGAAATCTTTACGTGCGCGCCAACGCTTGTGTTGCCTGCCATCAAAGCATCGACAATCAACTTTTGAAAGCTGGGCACCCGGCGCTGATCTTTGAACTCGACAGCCAATCGGTCAACGAACCGAAACATTGGCGCGACGACGATTCCTTGAGCGGACCGCGTGCCTGGTTAACTGGCCAGGCGGTGGCACTTCGAGAAGCGGCCTGGCACTCGCGAGCAGGCGCCGAACCAGTGCCGGACGCGCAGGAGACTTCCGTCGCGCTCGCGTGGCTGCTCGCAAAAATCACGGAGGCCGATCCGGCGCTCCCGAAAATTGCCGAACCGAGCTCATCCGATCTGGAGCCGGTGAAAAAGCAAGCGGATGACCTGGCGCATCAGGCGGCGAGTTGGAATTCAGGCGCTGATTCGATGATGTCGATCTTGCGCTCGCTTGCCGCGACAGATCCCGAATTTGCCGCAACGAAACGAGTGCCCGCGCAAACATTGTTCTATCGCGCCAAACGTCTCGCTCTTGCGCTCGATCGGCTCACTGCGGCGTTAAATGCAAATCGCGGCGCACTAAAGATCGACAATGAACTAAATGCGCTGCGCGGTGACGTTCAGTCTTCCGATAACTTTGACGCCGCGCGCTTCGCCGAGCATTTGCGACAATTTCGCGCTTCCCTCAGGTAGAGACGTTTTTCCGAAACGTCCGACGAATTTCACGGACGTCCGGAGATGCGCCCCCCAACTCCGCGATTGAACGCGGCATTGTCCTCGCGGAAGATGTCGATCTTCGCATGGCCAATTCGAATTCATCCGCGCGGCCGGTTTGGCAAAAAAATCCGCTCTTTCGTTTTTTTGCATCGCTCAAGCTCGCCGTTGTTCTGCTCGCGGTTTTGATTGTTGCCGCGATCACCGGAACTCTTTACGAATCGAGTTTCGACGCGAACGTGGCGCGCGCCTACGTTTACGGCGCGCCGTGGTTCAATCTTTGGCTGATTTTGCTCGGCGCGAACCTCGCCGTCTCCGCGATCTCACGCTGGCCGTGGCGCAAACATCACGTCGCCTTTCTCATCACTCATCTCGGCATCATCACCTTACTCACCGGTTCGCTCATTGGCCGGATTTGGGGAACGGAAGGCACGATCACGCTTTTCAAAGGCGAGCCGCCAACCAACCGGCTGCTTGTCAATCAACATCAGCTCCGCGTCCATGACACCGACGGCGTCGTCAAAGGTTACACCGCGGAATTTTTGCACCATCCGCCAAATCCGGATCATCCGAAAGAACTTGGCGCGCTCGCAAGTGGCGCGCGCTTGAGCATCATCGATTACGCGGGGGCGATTGAGGGCAAGCTGAACCCAAGACCGCTCGCTGATGGCGGCGCGCCCGCGCTGCATTTCACGATCTCTACCGCCCTAATGAACCAGCATCTTGAGAACTGGTTACTGGCCGACGGTCCGCAGCATGGAAATTTCTCGATGGGACTCGCGAACATCGAACTTAAGCGCGGCGTTGCGCCAGACGCAGGTAGGGGCGATTCACCGAATCGTCCCTCGAGCGCGGGCCGCCAGCCAGATGTCGATCTTGAGGAATCGATCTTTGCCTTCAGCAAAGCGCCCGACGAGCAAATTGGCCGTGTCGTGAAAGGAGGCAGCATCGGTGCAAAAGTGCAATTGCTCGCGCCAGAAAAGGGAAACAAAGGCCGTGTGGCGATTTTGCTAAACGAAAAAGAAGCGAGTTTCGATGTCGCGGAAAATCTTGGGCGCGAAATCGCGATTGATGGCACGCCATTCACGCTCAAGATCGACAATTATTGGGCAGACTTCCGGATTCAGGACGGCAAACCGGGTTCGCTAACCGAGCAGCCAAATAATCCGGCGGTGCTTGTCACAATTCATGGCAAAGGCACTCCCGCAGCAACGCCCGCTAGCAAAAATCCACATGGCGGCAACGAATTAACCACCAACGGCGGTCCGCCCACCATGCCGCCAGCCGGCAGCGAAACACCAAATCGGCTTACCCTTTTTGTCGCCGAGGACGGTTCGCTCAGTTACGAACTTGTTTCACGCAAAACCGGTGCTTCAACCGGCAAGATCGACATCAACAAGCCGCTCGCCACCGGTTGGGCCGATTGGCAACTCAAGATCGACAAGGCGATGCCGCACGCCGAACCGTGGACGGATTTCGCGCCGATGAAGACATTGGCATCTTCGCCGGCGGCGGATTTACCCGACGGCGTCCGAGTTCGTCTCGAGCAGAACGGCGAAACGTTCGAGCAATGGGTCCCGGCCGGCTGGCAGATCGCGGTCCCAACTTCGCCGAACGAGACCCAGATCGCTTACGGTTGGAAAGTGATTCCACTGCCGATCGCCCTCGAATTGCTCGATTTCGAAGTGAAACGCAACGAAGGTAGCGATGCTCCCGCCGGATTCAAAAGCACATTGCGCATTTCCACTCCCGAAGGCGAGAGCGCGACCGGCCAATGTTGGATGAACAACCCGTTTAGTTTTCCCGGCGCGTGGTTGCACACCTGGACTGGCCTGACCTACAAAATTTCCCAGGCCTCGTGGAACCCGGACAATCTCGGGCAAAGCACCGTGCAAATTTTGCGCGATCCCGGCTGGTTGTTGAAATGGATCGGCTCGCTGCTCGTTGTCACCGGCGTCTTTCTCATGTTTTACGTGCGCGGTTTTCGCAGAGGAACTGCGGTCGCGCCGGTGATTGCGCCGGCTCCGTTGAAAAGTCAAAAGCGCGTGCGCGCTCCTGAAGAAGCGATTGTCTCCTAGAGTCCGCCGGATCGAGCGCCTATAATTTTCCCGGGCCCCAGAGCGCGCGGCCCGATTTGGCGCCAGTGTGCTCGCCGTCTTTGATTACTTGCACGCCATTTACAAAAACCTGCTTCACGCCGATGGCGTACTGGTGCGGTTTTTCGAACGTCGCGCGGTCCGCGATGGTTGCCGGATCGAACACGACTACATCGGCAAACATTCCTTCCTTGATGAAACCGCGGTGATCGAGGCCGAGGTTCGTAGCGGGCAAGCCGCTTAATCGCCGCACCGCTTCCCTGAGCGAAATCACTTTTTCCTCGCGGACATATTTTCCGAGTACGCGCGCGAAATTTCCGTAAGCCCGCGGATGCGGATTCGATTTCAGGAATACGCTCTCCGGCGCTTGCGACGCTTCATCGGAGCCGAACGAAATCCACGGTTTTGCTATTTCCTTTTTGACGTTTTCCTCCGACATCAAAAAATAAATTGTGTCGATGCGCGATTCGTCTTCGGCGATCAGATCCATGATCGTCGTGATCGGATCTTGGCCGCGCATTTTGGCCACTTCCGCGAGCGATTTGCCCGTGAGCGGTTTCAGCTTTTCCGATTTGAAACCGACGAGGAGGATTTTGTCCGGCAAACCCGCGGCGAGATAAAGATTTTCCCATTCGTTACTGTCGATCTTGACTTGTGTGGAAATCTTCTCACGCGCCGCCGGATCGCGGAGGCGTTTGAACAAGGCGGGATAGCCGCCGTCCTCGGTCCACGGTGGCAGACACGCGTCGAGTCCGGTTCCGGCCGCGGTGTAGGTGTACATGTTCGCCCGGATTTTCAGTCCTTCGTTTTGCGCCGCTTCAATGTGCGAAAGCAGATTGTCGATCTTCGGCCAGTTTTGCTGTCCGGCCGCTTTGATGTGATAAACCTCAGCGGAAATTCCGCCTTCGCGGCTGATCCGGATCAGTTCGTCGAGCGCTTCGAGCAATCGGTTGCCCTCGCTGCGCATGTGCGAAATGTATTTGCCCTGATATTTTGCGGCCACTTTGCAGAGCTCGATCAGCTCATCCGTCTTCGCCTAAAAGGCCGGCGGATAAATCAATGACGTGCCAATACCGAGTGCGCCAGCTTCCATCTCTTTACGCACAACGTCGCGCATCTCATCCAGTTGTTGCGGGGTGGGCGCCTTATCTTCGAAACCGATCACGTATTCGCGCACGGTCGTCGCCCCGAGAAACGATGCGACATTGCATGAGATGCCGCGCGCTTCGAGATAACGGAGATACTCCGCCAGCGTGTTCCATTTGATCTCGTAATGAATGTCTTTTTGCTGCCGCAGCATGTGCGCGCGAATAGCGTCGTTCACCGGGCCCATCGATTCGCCTTCTCCCATGATCTCCGTCGTCACGCCTTGCCGGATTTCGCTCTGGGAGCGGCCGTCTTGGATTAGCGACTCGTTCGACCACGAAAGCATGTTGATGAACCCCGGCGCGACCGCGAGTCCGTTCGCGGCGACAATATTTTTTGCAGCCGCTTTCGAAAAATCGCCGACGCCGGCGATGCGGTCCCCGCGAATCGCAACATCGACATGCCGCGGCTCGCTACCCGATCCGTCGTAAACCGTTCCGTGTTTGATGACGACGTCGAATTGTGCTGGCGACTGTCGATCTTGCCCTGGAAACAATGAGATGGGCGGGAAGAGGACAAACAGTCCGAGAAACAAGACGCGAAACATGCGCCGAGTTTGGACGACGCCATTGGCGAGGTCGAGCGCCTGTTTCGCTTTAACTCGCGGCTAGTTTCCGTTCAGCGTCCGCGCCGTTCTTTTCTAAGGCGACGTCCAGAACTTCATCGACATTTTCGACCGGGACAAACTTGAGCTTCTGTTTCGCTTCCTCCGGTACATCGACAAGATCCTTTTCGTTCAGCTTCGGAATGATCACGGTGGAAACACCGGCCCGCATCGCGCCCAGGCTCTTTTCCTTTAATCCGCCGATCGGCAACACTAATCCGCGCAACGTGATTTCACCGGTCATGGCGACATCGGAACGGAC
>WNFR01000370.1_pt2 | contig 20913 bp, 24 predicted proteins | sample 5400221 | NCBI WGS metagenome assembly WNFR01 (sample SAMN13153357, study PRJNA577476) | soil metagenome | isolation source: 40 cm soil under Madrone tree | place: USA:California | collected 2016-06-14 | reverse complement strand
TACTGCGAAACGCCGATGCCGATCTGCTTCGACGCCACCTGCTCGACACTGTGCGCTTCGTCGAAAATGATGAAGTCGTTCGGGAAAAGAAAACCGCTCTCGCGCTCTTGTTGTTGGTCCGGGCTGCCGAGCAACATGAAGAGCAGGGTGTGGTTGAGGACGATCATGTCGGCGGCAAGCAACCGCTTCCTAGCCTGCTGATAAAAACAGCGCGGGTTTTGGCCGCAGGTCTTCTGCGTGCAGATGTGCGCTTCGCTGCAAACCTGCGCCCAAACTTTTGGATCGGGCTCGATCGACAGATCGCTCAGTGTGCCATCGCGCGTTTTGCTCGCCCATTCGGCGATTCGCTGAAGTTCGTTCTCTTCCGGACCGGTGAAGAGTTCCTTCGAGCTTTGGAGCGCCCGTTCGAGGCGGCGCGGGCAAACATAATTTTGCCGGCCTTTCATCAGCGCGGCCTCAAACTCGACCGGCAGGATTTTTTTCAGGATCGGAATGTCTTTGTGAAGGAGTTGCTCCTGAAGATTGATCGTGTGAGTCGAGATGATCGCCTTTTTGTGCCGCTCGAGCGCGAAAAGGATCGACGGAACGAGGTAAGCGAGTGATTTGCCGACGCCAGTGCCCGCCTCGACGACGAGATGTCGATCTTCCTCGAGCGCGCGAGCGACCGCCACCGCCATTCCCTGTTGTTGCGGCCGGAATTCAAAGTTCTGGGCCTTCGAAAGGAGGCCTTTCTCCGAGAAAATCATCCGGACACGCTCGACAAAGTCAGTGCCGAGAGAATCTTTAAGTGCGATCATCGAAATCCGTTTACTTTAACCCGTGAGGCTGCTCGATCGCTACGTCATTCGCAATTTTTTGCAGGCCTACATTTATTGTATCGCCGGCTTTATCTCGATCTGGCTCATCTTCGACATCAGCGACAACATCTCGACCTTCATTGACGAGCACTTCGGGTTCATGCTGACGGTGAAGTATTACCTCACACAAGTCCCGGAGGTTTTCATCATCCTGCTGCCGGTGGCGCTGTTGCTCGCATTGTTGTTCGCGCTTGGCCGGATGTCGCGGGCGAACGAGATCGTGTCGATGCTCACCGCGGGCGTGAGCATACCGCGCGTGCTCGCCCCGCTGATTGGGATGGGTCTGCTCACGGTCGGCGCGAGTCTCGCCCTCAATTACTCGTTGGCGCCGCATGCGGAGATGGCCAAGAAAAATTTCATTGCCACAGCGCGATCGCACCAGTTCTCGGTCCAGGGACAGATTTTTCGAAATCGGACCGACCTGCGAACCTGGTTCATCCAGAGTTTTCGGCCGGGCCACGATGTCTTCAACAACGTCCAGGTGCTCCAGCAGGACGCGAATGACAACATTGTGGAAAGTTACGTGACCCCGAAGGCGACGTATCATCCGGAATCGAAAACGTGGGAGCTCGAGAACGTGAAGGTGGTCCAGTACGACGCCACCGGAAACATCACTGATGAAAAAATTTTGCCGTCCCTGAAGATCGAGCATTGGAGTGAAACGCCGTTCCGGCTCGGGAGCGCAAATGTGCGGGCGGAGTATCTGAGTTTTCCCGAGCTGCGCCAGTATTTGCATTTCAACTCCGATTTTCCGGTGACGTTGCTCGCGCCGTTTCGCACGCATTTGCACTATCGGCTCGCTTTACCGTGGACGTGCCTCGTCGTCGTCTGTATTGCCGCGCCCCTCGGAATCGGTTATTCGCGACGGGGAGTGTTGGCGAGCGTCGCCAGCGCCATGGTTCTGGTGTTTTCGATGAATTTTCTCACGCACCTTTTTCTCGCACTTGGAGAAGGTGACCGCGTCTCGCCAATCGTCGCGGCGTGGATGCCGAACCTGATTTTTGCGATCATCGGTATCTACCTACTTTACCTGCGCGCGACCAATCGCGAAGGGCTGCGCTTTCAACTCGCCGGTGCGCGGCGTATATTCGCCCGATGAATCCGTTGCCGAACGATTGGGCGATCAAGCATCGCGCCGACGCGTGTGCCGCAACGCAGCGGCGCTTCGAGGCGGGTGAATATTTCTATACCCTGCTCTTTCGCGACGAAGGCGGATTTCGCCGCGAAGATTTGAGCGAGGAAGCGTGGAAAAACCGGAACGAAAACATGAAACCGTTCTCGTTTTGGAAAACGCGCTACGAACCGTTGCCGGTTGAATCGGAGCCGCTGGCGAAAGAAAATGCCGAGCAGCTCTTTCGACGCCTGATCGCTTCGGAGAATCCTCCGGCCAACGCCTGTTATGTGCTGGCCGCGATGCTCGAGCGGAAGCGGGTTCTCAAACAAATCAAAACCGAAAACGCCGAGAAAGGCCGCCTCTTAATATATGAGCACGGCGCGACCGGAGACGTGTTCATCGTGTCGGACCCCGGTCTGCGTCTCGACGAATTGGAGAACGTCCAGAACGAAGTGGCGCACTTGCTCAAGAGCGCGGCGTAAGATCGACATGAACGCATTGTCGTGGTTTGAAAACCAGTTTCCACTTTTTCTCGCGCCGATGGCCGGCGTGTCGGACAAAATTTTCCGGCAACTCTGCAAAGAATACGGCGCGGATGTGCTCACCACGGAGTTTGTTTCCGCCGAAGGAATCTTCCGGCAGAACGAGCGGACGTGTGAGTATCTCGACTTCGACGAAATCGAGCGACCGATCGGAGTTCAATTGTTCGGCGCGGACACGGCGCGCATGGCGGACGCAGCAAAACAGGTGGTCGAATGGGTCTGGCCGGATTTTGTCGATCTAAACTTTGGTTGCCCGGTCAACAAAGTCGTTTGCAAGAATGGCGGCTCGGCATTGCTGAAAGATTGTCCGACGCTCGCGAGCGTTGCGACCGCAGTGGTGCGCGCGATCGAGCCTTTGCCGACGACTGCAAAAATTCGCATCGGTTGGGACGCTGATTCGATTAACGCCATTCGCGTCGCGAAAATTCTGGAGGAGTGCGGGATCGCGGCATTGACGGTTCACGGCCGCACGCGCGCGCAAGGTTATTCCGGCGCAGCGGATTGGAATGTGATCGGCGAAGTTGCGGCTGCAGTTTCGATTCCGGTGATCGGCAATGGCGATCTCGCGAGCGCGAGTGACGTGACAAAACGGAAACGCGAAACGGGAATTACCGGAGCGATGATCGGCCGCGCGGCGATGAGCGCGCCGTGGATTTTCCGAGAGACGAAAGCGTATCTCGCCACCGGAGAGATTGTCGATCCACCGACGTTGGAGGAGCGCTGGAAATTAATTCGACGTCATTGTGAATTACACATCGGGGAATGGGGCGCGGAAGAACCCGCGATCCGTTCGATGCGGGCACGGCTAATGGCCTACTCGAAATCGATGCCGGAAGCGAAACGGCTGCGTGAAAAATTTTCGCAGGTCTCGACGCTCAGTGAGATCGAATCGATCGCAGCGGAAAGCATTTCTCGCAATGAAGTGATTTTGGCGGCGGCATGAGCACGGACACGGCGAGTCCTAATTACAAAGTCGGCAACGAAAAGTTGATCCGCGTCACGGAAAAAGCGGCGAACAAGCTGGCGTCATTGCTTCAGCAAAAAGGAAATCCAAAAGGCGCGCTTCGGCTCGCCGTGGTGGGTGGCGGTTGCTCGGGATTGCAGTACGCGATGGATTTGGTCGATGGTCCAAAAGAGCGCGACATTCTCGTGCCGACCTCGAGTGTTCGCATCGTGGTCGACCCGAAAAGCGCGCTCTTTGTGAGCGGATCAGTCCTCGACTACAGCGAGGATCTGCAAAAAGGCGGATTCAAAGTCACCAACCCGAACGCGGTCGCGCACTGTTCGTGCGGCGAAAGCTTCGCGGTCTGACTTCTCGTCCGCCTTTTCGAATTCTGCGTTGTTAAATTAAGGAGTCGGCGAAGGTGATGCCGATTCGCTTGGAGAAGGCGAAGCTTCCGCTTTCTTCGTGCTCTTCTTGGCTGCCGGTGAAGCCGACGCTTCCGCTGAAGCGCCGCTGGTCTTCTTGGTGCTCGACGTCTTCGCGGTGGTCTTCTTGGTCGAGGACGTGCCGTGAGTGGTCGTCGACGCAGTAGAAGAAGCGGCCATGGGCTCCTCTTTCTTCTGCGCGCACGAGCTCAAGAACGCGACCGTCGCCAGCGCGGTGATTAAGGACAAAACGGTTGTTTTCATAGGTATGGTTAAGCTAAACGAGCCCCGAGAATGTCGATCCCCCGCGCGCAGAGCAAGACCAAAATCGTGCGATTTTTGCTTTCTAAATACGATTTTTCCTTATGTAATTCCGCCATGAGCATTCGTATTCTATTAGCGGGAATTTTGGGTGGCGTGGTCATGTTTGTCTGGAGCTTCGTCGCGCACGAACTTCTGCCGATCGGCGAAATGGGGGTTAAGACAATGCCGAATGAGGACGCGGTAACGAGCGCCCTCCAAACCAATCTCGGCGATAACCCGGGCTTCTATGTCTTCCCGAGCGGCGGTTTCACTCCCGGCATGAGCGGAGAGGAAAAAAAAGCCGCGATGAAAAAGGCGGAAGAACAGATGGCTTCCGGCGCCGGCGGCCTGCTGATCTATCGTCCGAAACGGATCTTCAATTTTCCGAAACGTCTCGGGATCGAATTCGCGACGGAAGTGCTTGAATCACTTCTCGCGGTCTTCCTACTCGCTCAGACGGGGATTCGCGGCTTTGGCGGCAAGGTCGGTTTTATCTTGATCGCCGGCATTCTGGCCGCGATTACGACGAACGTTCCGTACGTAAACTGGTACGGGTTTCCGAAGGACTACGCCCTTGGCTACATGACGACGCAGATCGTTGGCTTTCTACTGGTAGGAATCGTCGCCGGGTTAATGATTAAGCGAACGGATCAGCCAGCCTGATCGCGCCGTTTTCGTTCGGTCTCGTACAACATCCGCTTTGCGCCGGGCCGCTCTTCAATGAGTTCGGTCGCGGGTACGGTGTGAAACGAGACCACGACCCAATCCGCACCGATTGGAATCACCGGCCGATGCCAGACATTTGGTGGAATCGAAATCCACCGTTGCTCCAGTGGCGCGTTAGGATCGCTGATCAAGACATTCGAGCGCCATTCGATCTCGGACTCCGAAGCGACGTCGTTCTTCGCCGCTTTGGTGTCGATCTTCATGTCGCCGGTCCCGCCGATGGTCAACATTCTCTGTTGACTGTTGGGATGGCGTTCGGCTCCGCTGTCCACGCCCGCGCGAAGAATGAAAATCCAAACGGAACGAATTGACGCCGGCAGGTTTTCGCCAAAAACATCGAGCGGGACCGGCTCCCATGTCATCAGCGCGTCGAGTTTCCGTCGAAGTTCGGCGCGCACTCGCTCGATGATGGGCTCAATCAGCGCGCGGACCGTTTTCGAACGGACGATTTCATCCAACGTTTGCAAAATTTGGCGCTCATCCTTTGTCATCGTTGGTTCCGGTTTATCTTAATCGTTCAAATGACCGACGCATTCACGGATTTCGAACACGAAGGCTGGGAGCGCGTCGCTGACAAGTACGATGCGATGTGGTCGAGCTCAACGCGCCAATTCATCGGGCCTTTGCTCGATTCAGCACAACTCGCCGCGAAGATGTCGATCCTCGATGTCGGTTGCGGGCCTGGTTATGTGTCGGCCGCTGCGGCCGAGCGCGGCGCAGTGCCGACCGGGCTGGATTTTTCCGCGGAGATGATCGCGATCGCGAAGAAGATGTGGCCCCGAATCGAATTCCGCGAAGGCGACGCGCAGAATCTGCCGTTCGGTGATGCGACGTTCGATCGCGTCGTCGCGAATTTCGCGCTGCTTCACCTTGCCGAACCGGAGCGAGCGATGCGCGAAGCGAATCGTGTCTTGAAAACGGGTGGTCGTTTCGGATTCACCACATGGGCGAAGGTTGAACAAAATCCATTCGTGAAACTAGTCGATGACGCGATCCAGGCGCACGCCAACGTCGATGTCGATCTTCCTCTTGGCCCGCCGTTCTATTTGTTCGAGAACGAGGAAGGATTTCGCAGCGCGCTTGAGCGCGCGGGATTTGATGGAGGCTCGATGAGTTTCAAAGTGCACACGATCAAATGGAAAGTGCCGACTGCGCGTTTCGTTTTCGACGCGGAGTTAAAAGCCGGCGTCCGCACCGCCGGACTGCTTGCGCGCCAAACTCCGGAGGCGCTGCGAGATATTCAGGCCGCGATTGAAAAATCCGTTCAGCAATACGCGACCGACGACGGCTTCGCGATTCCAAAAGGGGCCTATATCGTCGCGGTAAATAAGAAGTGAAGATTCACGTCTTGGATACGCGGCAGCTCGGTCGCGCCGGCATCGTGGCCGCGACTGCTTTGGAAACGAGCGAAGGCATCGCGCTGTTCGACACCGGACCGGAATCGACGTTCGACAACGTAATTGTCGATCTTCGGAAAGCCGGATTTGAGGCAAAAGACGTTCGCCACGTTTTCCTCAGTCACATCCATTTTGATCATGCCGGCGCGGCGTGGCGGTTCGCAGAATTGGGCGCGATGGTTTACGTGCATCCTCGCGGCGCGCCGCATCTGATTGATCCGACGAAGTTGGTCGAGTCGGCCACGCGAATTTTCGGCAACGACATGAATCGACTCTGGGGAAAAATCGCGGCGGTGCCGAAAGAACGCGTCAAGATTCTGGAAGACAACGACCTCGTGCGCATCGCGCCATTTGAAATCCGCGCGATCGCCACGCCGGGCCATGCCAGTCATCATCATGTTTACCACTGGGACAATGACGTTTTCGGCGGCGACATTGCCGGCGTGCGGATCGGCAAAGGCCCACCGATTCCGCCGTTCGTTCCGCCGGAGCTGCATGTTGAGTCGTGGCGGGAATCGATCACGAAGATCCGAAAACTGAAGCCAACGAATCTTTATCTGCCGCACTTCGGAAAAGTCGCCGGTTCAATTTCAGAACATCTCGATGTTCTCGACGAACGCGTCGCGCGCTGGAGCCAGTGGTTTCGTGCGCGAATCCGTGCCGGCGATGACGAAGTCAAGTTAAGATCGACATTCGCAGAGCTTGAGCATAGCGAGTTACGCAAAGATGGCGCGAGCCAGAACGCGGTCGACGGTTACGAAGCCGCCGATCCGAGTTACATGGCGCCGCCCGCGGCGATTCGTTACTGGAACAAATTTCATCTCGAACAGGTTACGCCCTGATTCGTTGGCGCCGGCGAATCAATCATCCCGCACTGCGCACGACTTTTGCTTACCCTATGACAAACTCCCGGCGGCCGTGATTGATCAGCAAAAGTTCGAGACCTTGCTTCCATTTGCCTGCGAGTGGGCGAAACAACAGGAGAAATTCATCCTGTCGCACGGTAATCCATTGAGCTCGCGGCACCGCGCTGATGCGTGCCTTGCCGGCGTGCAGGATTGCGATCGTGTTCGCGTGTTGGTGGTCGATCGCATTCCGTTGCCGGAAGATTCGGAGTTGGCGGAAGCATCGCGACGCGTCGGCATCATTACCGAAGACACGCGCTGCGTTGGCTTTGGATACGCCCTGATTATCCGCGTCGACGCGTGGAACGATCGTGAACTGATCTTGCACAATCTCGTGCACATCGCGCAATGCGAGCGTGCCGGCGGCCTCGAACAATGGTGCCGTCAATATCTCGGCGACCGTACCAGTTGTGCGAAATTTACGGTTGGCTCGCTGGAAGATGAAGCGCGTCGCGTCGCGCGTGAAATCTGCACGGCGAGCGCCGCAGCTTAGTTGCCTACGCAGTTCGGCTGAATATAACGCGTTCGCGATTCTTATTTCTTCATTCATACTTTCAGCATGGTCAGTGATCGCGAAATCACCGTCTGGACGATCGCTGCGTTGATCGCGATTGGCATTGGCTGGAGCAAGTATTCGAAATACAAAACGCGAGAGAAGATGGTGCGTGATTTCGCCGCAATGGATCCTGAGCGGCGGGAAAAACTCTTGAGCCGCTTACAGCCCGAGGTGCAGATGGAAATTCGTCAGGAACTGATGAAACGCTTTCGGCTGAAAACCGAGATCTAGTCCTTAGCTCTGCAACGCTTCCTTGCGGCGACAAAAAACAACCGCGCCGAAGAAAACCGTTCCCGCAATCAGCAGCATGGTCGTGGATGCTTCCGGCACGGCATCGGCCCCCGAGGTCAGTGTGAGAATATTGCCACCGCCAATAATTTCACCCGTCACCAAGCCCGGCGACAATTGAATATCGCGGAACGGTGCGAGCAAAATTCCGTTGAGCTGCGCCTGATTTCCACCCCCACTGAACTGAACCGAGCTGCCGGTGCCAATAACGTTAAAGAGAACATCGTCCGCAGTGATGCCGCCCGTCAGAAGGACCAATCCTTGATCGGAAAAATTTCCGGAAATGTTGAAGATGAAAGAATCGCCGGCGGGCGCATTCAAGGTGAGGGTTGCCTGATTTCCAAGAACGAAATTCGTCAGATTAATCACGTCTTGCCCGGTGCCGTTGATCGTCATCATTCCGTGATCGCCGAGGTTGATGTTGGTGATCGAAGGCTGCGTCGATGGTAATGCGGCTGCTTGTTGCGAGGCGTTCAGCGCGTCTTGAACTGCTTGATTGAGCTGAGCATCAGTCGCCGCGTTCTGTTGGAAATTCGCCGCGCCACTCGTGCCCGAGTGGCTCCAGCTGCCGGCCGTGTTCAAGAACAGTGTGCCATTGATGAATGCGTTTCCGCTCATGCTCAAATTGCCCACTGCCGGGACACCGACATTGCCCTGAATGGAGCTTTGATTGTTAAACGTGACGTTGGTGTGTGTGATGTTGTCGGTGTTGCTCCCTTGCCCGCCAAGCGACAGCACCGTGTAAAACTCCGGTCCGGCACTGCCGAGCGTTACGTTACCAGCGAATGACGAGCTCGTATTTCCCGGCGTCAGCGACGATACCCCTTGGATCAACACCGATTGCGCTGAGGCCGATGTTAATCCGCCAAACGCGGCGAAGATCGACATCATCACAAGTTCAACGAGCGACTTTATTCGGAAGTTCACGGTGACTATTCCTCGAGTGGTTGGGTATGCTCCGCGGCGATCGCCAGGAATCGCGAGGTCTGAATTTAAGTTAAGAATCGGGTTTGGCGGCAAACCCGGACGCCTGCGCCGGGCATTTTTTCGGTTAAGTTTCGACGTGCATCCGGCCTTTGAGGTGACCGTCGCAGTGCAGTCTGGCGACATTGACGAACACAACCATGTGAACAACGCGGTCTATTTGCGGTGGGTCCAGGATGCGGCGACCGCGCATTGGAGATCGCTCGCGAGTGCTGAAGCGCAACGCGCGATCGGGTGGGTCGTGTTACGCCACGAAATCGATTACAAAATTCCCGCCTGCCTCGGAGACGAGATCGTTTTGCGGACGTGGGTCGGCGTGGCCAGCCGTTTGAAATTCGAACGGTTCACCGAAGTATGCCGCAGGATGGATAATCAATTGCTCGCCCAAGCGCGAACCGTGTGGGTTCCCGTTGATTGGGAAACCGGAAAACCGACGCGCGTCTCCACTGAAGTGCGCGCGAGGTTTTCGACCTGAATCGTGCGGTTATTCCACCGTCGCCGTAACGCGCTTCTTGCTCGATGAATCCACCAGCGTCACCCTGACAGGTGTTTGCGCTTTTTGCACGGCAGCTGGCGTTCCTTCGTAGACGTAAAACGGCTTGCAAGGCTGCGCCGCATCGAACGGAACAAAAATCCCGCCGTCGACAGTCTTTGGCGTCAGCACGACCCAGCTCCGGATAAAAACCGGTTTGTCGGATTTGTAGAAGACGCCTTTCTCGTTACTGGCGTAGGGCGTGCATGTTCCCGGTTGCAAATCCATGCGCAGATCCTGCATCCGCCCGATGATTGCCTTGGGCACAATCACGCTGACCTGATCGGCGTTGAGACCGCGCACTTTTTTCCCGGCGGTGACCGGCTCCAAATGGGCGCACGATTGCAAAACCGCGGCCGAAACGACAACGAGCAGCAGATTCGCGCTCTTTCGATAAGATTTCATAACGATTGAATGTAACCAGCGTTCGTGAAGTTCAATCCGCGATTTACGCGGCGAGCGATTTCCATTCTTCAGACGTTAGTTTCAATTTCGCGGCGGCGCAGTTGTCTTCCAGATGCTGAAGGTTCTGCGTTCCGGGAATCGGCAGCATCACCGGCGAGCGTTGCAACAGCCAAGCCAGCGCGACGCGATAAACATCGACACCGTGCGCTTTGGCCACGGTCTCCGGCGCGTTCCCGCTCAATCCGTGATTGCCGCCCACCGGCGCCCACGGCAGGAAGCCGAGATTTTCTTTCTCGCAAAACGTCACGGCCTCGTCCCATTTCCGGTCGTCGAAGTTGTAGCGATTCTGAATGCTGACGATCGGGACAACTTTGCGCGCCCGCTCGATTTCGGCCGGCGAAACTTCCGACAAACCAATGTGCCGAATTTTTCCGGCTTGCTGCGCTTCCTTTAACGCGCCCAGCGAATCTTCCGCCGGCACTTTTGGATCGATTCGATGCAGTTGATACAAATCGATTCGCTCGAGCTTTAATCGCTTCAAACTTTTGTCGACCGCCTCTTTCAAATGCTCGGGGCGACCATTCGGCACCCACGCGCCGGGACCGGGTCGCGTCAGACCGCCTTTGGTCGCGATGACGAGACCTTTTGGATAAGGATGCAACGCTTCGGCGATGAGCAGCTCGCTCGTTTCAGGACCATAGGCGTCGGCGGTGTCGATCAGGTTCACGCCAAGATCGACTACGCGCTTCAAAACCTTGATCGCATTCGCTCGATCGGGCGGCCAACCCCAAATGCCTTCGCCGGTGACCCGCATCGCGCCGAAGCCAAGGCGATTCACTTCCAGATCGCCGCCGATTTTGAATGTCGTGTTCGTTGCTGTTCCCGGCGCGGATGTCGATCCAAAGACTTTGCCACCCGCCAAAATTGTTGCGCCCGTTGCCATAGTTATCTCCACAAAAGTTCGTCGTTTCATTGTAAAGTGAACGCTACGGTCACGTTGCACCCTGCGCAATCCTCGCCCGGCTAATTGAATCAGACACTCCAGCCGGTACGAACACTGCTGACTTTTCATATGCGGTATGGAGCGCGTCTTTAAAATCCTGGCCGTGGACAACGAACCCTCAGTGACCACAGCATTGCGCTACGTCTTTGATGGTCCCCAGTACGACATCACCTGTGTCGGAAGCGGCGTGGACGCCCTGGCGCGGCTCGATTACTCAACTCCGTTCGACGTCATCATTGTCGATCAAAAAATGCCGAAATTGACCGGCGTTGAACTCGTTCGTGAAATCAGAAAACGCGGAATCGAAGGCAAAATCATCGTCGTGTCCGCCAACCTCTCGGCCGATGTCTGTGAAGAATATCAACGCATGGACGTCAGTTTGATGTTCTCCAAGCCGTTCGACATCCGGCAGCTGCGCTCTGCCGTCGAAGAACTAGCCGCCTGATCGTTACCGCCGCGTCTCGCCGACACGCGTCGTCGGCATGTAATAACTGCTCGGCACCAAAACCAAACGGTCGGAGCTCCAGGTCGCGGTAAAAATGTAAACCTGGCCAGCTTTCGCTGTCAGCGGCATCGAAGTCGGCTGGCGCGCTTCGGTATTCGGCAACGCGAGCGCTGTGATGGTATGCCGGCCAGTCGAAACAAATCCGCCGTAATGCTGATTGCGCGGAATATTAGCCACGCGTTTCCCGTCGATCGACAATCGAATGAAGAGATCGCTTCCGAAATTCGGTGCGCGCTGGACAATCAAGCGCGCCGTCTTGCCCGACGGCGTCGGACTCGGCGTCGGGCGACCACGGCCCTGAGCAGACGAGATTGCGAACACAGTTAGCAAAAAGAGAAAACCTAACGTCCTGTTCATTTAATGATTCAAAATCCTGTCGCTATTTCACGGCAGGCATCTGGTCATTGTCAACCGTTGCGCAGATCTAAGGCGGCTGCATTGCTCGACCACACTGCCGCGTTTATACTGCTGAACTCGTCGCCATGAGCGGTTCGACTTCTCAACAAACTGTCTCCACCGTCGCAACGAAAAAGCGAAAGCCGGTGGCTAAGGCGTCCGAAATTCGGCTCGCCGAACGAACGGCGCGCCTTGGCACCGAAACGGCGTTTGAAGTTTTGGTAAAAGCGAAGGCGCTTGAAGCAAAAGGCCGCGACGTCGTTCATCTCGAAATCGGCGAACCGGATTTCGATACGCCGCGAAACATCGTCGATGCAGGATGTGATGCTCTGCAAAAGGGTTTCACGCATTACGGGCCATCTGCCGGTTTGCCGCAATTGCGCGAGGCGATCGCGCAATACGTGAGCGAAACGCGCGCAGTAAATGTTTCGCCGGACGAGGTCGTCGTCGTTCCCGGCGGCAAGCCGATAATCTTTTTCTCGATCCTCGCGCTCGCTGAAGAAGGTGACGAAGTCATTTACCCCAATCCCGGATTTCCGATCTACGAGTCGATGATTGATTACGTCGGCGCTAAAGCGGTGCCGATTCGGTTGCGTGAGGAAATGGATTTCCGACTCGACGTGGATGAGCTCGCCGGACTGATCAACGATCACACGAAGCTGATCATCATTAACTCGCCGCAAAACCCGACCGGCGGCGTGCTAACGAAGATCGACATCGACCGCATCGCGGCTGCGATTGGGGACCGGAACATCATGGTTTTGTCGGATGAAATCTACAGCCGACTCATTTTCGAAGGCGATCATCATTCGATCATGTCGATCGACGGAATGAAGGAGCGCACGATTTTACTCGACGGCTTTTCCAAAACCTACGCCATGACCGGCTGGCGAATGGGCTACGGCGTGATGCGCGCAGATTTCGCTACGCATGTCGCCCGATTGATGACCAACTCCAGCTCGTGCACGGCGAGCTTTACTCAAATCGCCGGAGTCGAGGCGTTGCGCGGGCCGCAGGATTCGGTCGAGAAAATGTGCGCCGAGTTCAAGAAACGCCGCGACGTGATGGTCGCGGGCCTGAACAAGATCAAAGGTTTTTCTTGTCGCTTGCCGAAAGGCGCGTTTTACGTTTTCCCGAACATCACGAAAACGGGTTGGCGGTCAAAAAAATTGGCCGATGCATTGCTCGAGGATGCTGGCGTGGCCGGGCTTTCAGGAACGGCCTTCGGCGACTTCGGCGAAGGCTATTTGCGGTTCAGCGTCGCGAACTCGATCGAGAACATAGAGAAAGCGCTCGAGCGTGTCGGAACTTGGGCGAAGAAAAATTTGTAATCGGCTTCGGTGGTGGATCAGTTTGACGACGTAACGGACCCATCACAAAAAGAAGCGGCCTATCAGGACCGTTCACTGAAGGGGTCGTTTTCGATAGTTTCGTCCGTCAATTATTATAGCGGTCGCAATGGAAGGCTTTGAAGTCATCTTTCTTAAGATGATTATATTCAGATCTAGTCTCTTTGAGCCAAGCAGCATACTTCTCCGCCTGCGTGGCCGTGAGACAAGTGGAGTAATCCTTGTTGAAAATGCGTTCGGCCTCGCGGAGAAACGTCTTCATGTAGTAGCACGTCTCGCGGTCGCTGGCCTTCTTGTCCCCCAATAACTCTACATACATATCGTACGAACTTTGCACCGCGGTCATTTCGGCCAGCACGGCGCTCCCACAATCGGCTGCAGATAATGATGTGAGGCTGCCAAGTGCCAATGACAGTCCGAAGCCGTAAACAACCGCTTTCTTTGAGAGACTCATAGACGGAGCGTAGTTCACCTGCAACAAAATGCATCAAGAGCGTGGCCGATGGATTCCAACCAGGGCCCCGTCGCCGATTTCAAACACTACAGTGGCACAGTTGGCCGTGTCTCAAAAATTCATTAAATCTAAAAATATCTCAAACGGTCAAGCATACCGGACGAACCTAATCTCAATCCAAACTGACTCGCTACTTCTATTCAAGGCGATAGCCAAAAGCCAGGAACCGCGTTAGTTGTTGGTTTATTTCGCGCAGCCATGACTGACAAAAAACGAATCTTTGCCACATCGCGGATTGGCGAGGCGGCAGAGAACAGGTTACGCGAGCAAGGGTACGACTTGGAGGTATTTCAGGGACCGGAAGCGCCTCCGAAGAAGTTAATCATCGAGAAAGCCAAAAGTGGAATCGATGGATTGATCAGCACGCTGCGCGATCCGATTAACGCGGAAGTTTTCGAAGCAGGCAAGGGAACGCTGAAGGTTGTCGCGCAGATCGCGGTCGGCTTTGACAACATCAACCGCGCTGACGCCAACAAATACAAGATTCCGTTCACGAATACCGCCGACGTCCTCACCGAAGCGACCGCCGAGTTCGGATTTTTCATGATGGGAATGCTGGCGCGCAAGATGTGGCAGAGCGAAAGGCTCGTGCGCGAACAGAAATGGCCGTCGTGGCATCCGTTTCTGCCGTTTCTCGGCGATGAAGTCACGGGCAAAACGATTGCGATCATCGGCACGGGGCGGATCGGCCTGGCGATGATCAAAAAATGCTCCGGATTCGACATGAACATTCTCTGTTACGACCCGGCGTATCAAAATCACGAATACATTGCCGCGATTCAGGAAGGGATGGACTTGCGGCACGCTCGCGGGATTCAAAAAGAGAAAACCTGGATCAAATATGTCGATCTTGAGGAAGCATTGCGCGGCGCTGATTACGTGAGCATTCACGTGCCGCTGTTGCGCGAAGGCGAAACCGACAAGCCAACGTTTCATCTCATCAACGAGCAGACGCTCAAGCTGATGAAACCGACCGCCTACTTAGTCAATACGTCGCGTGGGCCGGTAGTCGACGAAAGAGCGCTGGCCAAGGCCTTGAAAGAAAATGTGATTGCCGGCGCGGCGCTCGATGTTTTTGAAAAGGAGCCGTTGCCAGCCGATTCGCCGTTGCTCGATCCTGAAATTGCGGATCGCTGCCGCGTGTTCCACCATTTTGCCAGCGGAGGAAAGATCACGCGGTTGGATGTCGATCCAAACAAAGGCATGGCCGGACGCACCGCCCAAGCGGTCATTGATGTCTTGGAAAAGAACTACGGCGGTGATCCGACGAAAATGCCGTACGTGGTAAACAAGGAAGCGTTTACCCCGTGAACTCAGACCGCCGGAAGCTTATTAAGAGCGGCTGCCTCTTGCATGGCGCGGTGAACGGCAACGGCAGATTCATTGGAGCTGCTCCGCGCATACGATTCCAACAATTCCGCCAAGCGAGCTTCGTAAAAATCGCAAGTCGGACAATCGCCATCCGGCTGAATCCATTCAGGATGTTGCGCACGCAGGTCGTGGTGAATCTGAAGCTGAAGCGCCGAAAGGGTGCCGCCTGGACGACCCCCGACAGCTTGAGTGTTCAAAGATTCAGGAGCGACGAACACGACGAGTTGGACAAGGGCGGTATCGAAGTCGTTCAGAATGAAAAATTAAAATTTGTTGAGACCTGGCCTCACACAGTAAAGACTCGAATCGTTCACCCCGTGAGATATCGAGCTGTATCTACCTTCTGTTACGTTTACGTTCTTCGATCACGAATTGATCATCAGTTCTACGTCGGATTTACCCAATGACTTGCCGGAACGGCTGAAAGCAGCATAATAATGGAAACGTGAATTCAACGAACAAACGCCGACCTTTCGATCTCGTTTATTGGGAAGGCTGTCGAAACCAAACCGACGCGACTCAACGGGAGAAATATCTCAAGACTGCTTGGGGGAAGCGTTATATCAAAGGCCGACTGCGGCATTATCTCACGGGGTAAATGGGACATAATCGCGGCAGAGATAATATGAGGAAGCGCGCGGCGCGGCGCAGGAAAACGGAGCGTCTTGCAGCGAAAAAAAAGCCGAAGCCAAAGGCTAAATAGTTTGGACGCGCCTTCCTTGCGGCGAACTGCACGTGCTAGAATCTCCACGCGATGGAGATTCAAACGCGAGAATTTCGGATCGACGATTACGACGCCGCGATTGATTTGTGGAATCGTGTGGAGGGTCTCGACGTCGCAGAGGGCGATGATCGCGAAACGATCCAGCGATTTCTCGCGCGAAATCCGGGGCTGAGCCGCGTCGCGCTTGATGGATCGACCATAGTCGGAGCCGTTTTGGGCGGTCACGACGGGAGGCGCGGCTACATCTACCACCTAGCGGTGGACCCGGCTTATCACGGCCGCGGAATCGGAAAGCTTTTGATCGACGAATGTCTCGCCGGTTTGAAGTGCACCGGACTGGAGCGCGCAAATATTTTGGTGGCGACAGATAATCCGCACGGCCTGGATTTTTGGCGAAAATACGGATGGGAAGATCTCGAAGGCGCCGCGGCGATGGGAATCGACGTGCAAAAAAGGGATACGCCCGACTGAAGACTGTTGCTGCTCCGGTAACGTGCGGTACAATCTTCCCCTTCCCGAAATGCCAACGAAACTAACTGGATCGATTCTGCTCGGCGTCTTCGCGTTCGCCACGGCGATTTTTGCCGCGAGCGGCGAGTATCAGCAAACGCGCGACGGGAAAACAACGGTCTGGAATGGAAACCCAAAACCCGGCGAAACCTCGTCGTGGGCCGGCGCCCGCGACAAGGAAGGTTACGCGACCGGATTTGGGACGATGACCTGGTACACCGCGGAAGGCAAAGTCTACGCTCTGTATTACGGCAACATGGTCAACGGTAAGTTTGAAGGCCCGGTCAACGCGCACGCCGGACGCCAGCGAGCGCACGCCTATTTTGTCGATGGCACCCGCGAAACCACATGGGCGCGCGGCCCGGCGCCGTCGAAAATGAATGTGCCGGAGGAATTAGTCGCCAAACGTCGCAAAGCGGAAGCTGAACCGCCCAAACCGCGCGTCGAACGGGCGGAAACAACCAAGAAAAAAGGAGAAACTGCGGAAACGATTCGACCGATCGAACACGCCGCTAAACCGGAGCCGACACAAACGCAGCCAGCTGAAACGGTCGAACGTCCGCCCGAACAGACGCCAACCGCGGCGCCCATTGCCGAAAGCACCGCCACCGCGCCGACGCCAGAACCGACCCAAAGCACATCGACGCTTATCGAACCTCCAACCATCGCGGAGACTCACGAAACGCCCAGTGAATCTCAGCAGGTACCAACTCCCGAACCTTCCGTTGAACAAAAGCCAGCCGAACCGCAATCAACCCCAGGCGAATCGCCGACTGTAGCGGAAAGAAAACCTGGGCCCGACACTTCGCTTGACGCGCTGACAGGGCCGCCGTCTTCGCTGCGAAGCAGCTCACTTTCGGAATCCAGCCCGGCACCAGCATCAGAGTCGCGCTCAAGATCGACATCGACCGGGACACGCGGCGTTGCCCAGTTGAGCGAAGACGAAGCGATCGGCCTGTCCGACATCGAGGCGCGCGCGCGCGGCTACGATCTCAACGAGTTTGCGCGCCCGAAAGCGGATTACTCGGCGGTGAAAGACAAGTGGACGTTGTTCTACAATCTCAAAGACCCAAAGATGGCGGGCGGCGATTTACAGCCGTTCAGCGTCACGGTCGAGGACAAGACAAAGAAAGTTGAAATCCGGCGAAATTATTGATGCGGAGTTTTCTGGCGTTGTTGGATCAGCCGAGTCCGGTCCGGAGCTCTTTGTAAAATAGCCCGCGGCTTCGCGTTGCGATTAAGCATTGGATTGGCCATGCGGAAAATCGCGGCCATCATCGCTTCGGCCCGCTCGTTCCAAAGATCGCCGTGATTCTTGATGATGCTCGGATCGACTTTGACGTTCCAATACGGAACATCGACATCACCGATGCGTTTGAGCTGCCAGACGGCGAGTTGGCCGGGGGCTGCGTCCAGGACGAAGCCGTCGCCAGCGTGATTGTGCAGCAGATTTTCCTCGAGCGCGGGAAGACCGCCAGGCGAATTGATCGTTTCGTGGCGATCGACAGTGACGTGATTAATCAGAAATTCGTCATGTCCCGGCGTGTGGGTGTAAAACTGCCGCTCGCTCTCCAAATTCTTCTGCGCGCCCGGAATTGGAACTTCATTAAAACCCTTCGTGACCGCGGCCATTTCAGTTCCGATTGGAAACGCCAGACTGGTCGCGATGTCGGCCTTCGAAGTGATTGAAACAAATAGCGGGCGCGCGTTTTCGGTGTCGCGGACGTAAAGCGCCGAGATCATTTGCCGGGCAAGAATGCTGTCGGCGGCCGGATTCACCACGAGCATGAGGTCGGCAGGCAGACTGCGATCGGCCGGGGCGTGCCCATGAATCTCGGCGTTGATCGCGTGAGCGACGGCGCGTTCGACGATGAGACCGCCAAACGAATGCCCGAGCAGAATTGTGTATTGATTCGCCGCGCCCTTTTTACGCGCAGCTTCCGAGATGGCGGCGATCGCGTCGTAACAATCGTAGTTACTGGCGATTCGCGCGGCGGCCGCTTTCCGGTTCCAGAAGCTGAGCTCTTTCAAAACCGGCACCGGCGTGATCTTGCCGCGCCAGGCGAGATAAATTCCCACAACGTTGAATCCCGCGGCGCGGATTGCCTCTGCGCGATTCAGCCGCGCGAGAAGGCCGGAGAATTTTTCGACGTCGCCGGATTCGGCATCGTTCTGCCAGCCATGAACGTAGGTGATGACGAGCGGACGGTTCGTTCGTTCGATAAGATTGGTTGCATTGGCCAGCTGAGTTTGGTCCTGATACGAGCCTTGTTCGCCAAATTCAATGAACGCAACTTTGTAACCCGGCCCTTCGACGATCGACCGGCGCGGATCGGCCGCAGTGTTGTCGCGAAGCGGAGACAATTGCGTGCAACCGGCGAGCGAGCTCGCGCAGAAAACAATTTCGAAGATTCGTCCGGGGAAGCGCAACGATGTCGATCTAGCAAGTTAAGCTGAGACCGACAATCCGTTTTTCCTTATGCTTCAGACTCTGAAGTGCGCGCCGTTTCCAAGATGGCGACCAGTTTCTCGCAATCGATCGGCTTTCCGAGATGGTAATCGAATCCCGTGAGCTTCGGCTCATTGACCTCCGCCGGATAACCATAGGCGGTCAGCGCAATGGCCAAGGCGTCGACACCGTGCCGCCGCGCTTCGCTCATCAAACCGTAGCCTGTGCCGTCCGGGAGCATGATGTCGCTAACGATCGCGCCGAAGTGCTTCGAGCGCAGAAGAGTCAGGCCATTTTGCACGTTATCGGCGATCGTTACATCGAATCCTTTGCGCGAAAGGAAGCGTTCTAAGACGTCTCGCGTGTCTTGGTGATCTTCGACGATCAATATGTTCATTGGGGGGGAGTGAACGGTCTTTGTCATCGGCTGAATCGGACTAGCGGGATGTAGTGGATGCACCCGGCGTGCCAAGAACGGGTGATTCGGGGTATGACTCGCTAGGCGGATCGAGTTTCCTGTTGTGGGAAAACACGCTGTTGAATTACAATCGAGCCTGTTGTGAATAGCCGTGCTTTTCTTGTCATAGGGGTGTGCCTGCTCGGTCTGGCTTGCGCGGGGCGCGTGCTCGCCGGCGGCGCTTATCAACGCACGGACGATCGAAAGAAGACGCTGGTCTGGAATAACGATCCCCAACCCGGCGACACCGCGGAATGGAGCGGCGGTCGCGACAGCGAAGGCTACGCCGACGGCCCCGGCACTTTGAAATGGTTCCGGGTTCAGCGCGGATTCGCAACCGGATCAAATCTCGCTACGACTCGGAAAGCGACCCCCATCAGTGCCTACACCGGCAATATGGTCCACGGAAAGTTTGAAGGGTCGGTGGTGACGGTCGATCACGGCAAGACTTACCACGCGACGTTTGCCGACGGCCAACGAAAAGGGCGGTGGTCTGCTGGGCCGACGATCGCCAAGGCAGAAAAAGTTGAACCCCAAGCGCCATCGGAAGAGCGCGCCGAGGCGGTAAGCGCAGATAAGAGCGCTGCGGTCGCGGAAAAGGTCGAATCGACAGAAAAGAAAACTGCAGAAGCGGAGCCTCAAGCTCCAGCAGAAGGTCCGCCGCAGGAAACCAAAGCTGAGCCGGCCAAAGCGGACGCCCGATTAGCAAAGACCGAAACGTCTTCGAGGGCGCTCTCGGCCGACGAATTGGAAGAATCTCCCACTCCGCAAAAACCTGTGACAAAGAAAGCCGCGCTCGCGCCTGGAGCGGTGCGCGCGATCGAGCAACCCGGCCGCACCGTAGAGAAAAAAGCCGAGAAGCCCAAAGAATCTCAACCAAAGATAAAACGCGCGACGAAAGTCGAAGAACCGAAACCCGAGCCAGCCAACGAAAAGCCATCGGAACCTCCAAGTGAAGGACCTGCGCAGATTCCAACTCCCGTCCCCTCTCAACCCACACATGATGCCAGCGCGCCTCGCACCAAGCCGTCCGCACAACAGACTCCGGCCGATGATTCGATCCGCACGTTGACCGGTCCGCCCACCTCTCTGCGCACCAAATCGACACCGCCAGCGGAAAGTTCCCCGCCAGCGCCGCCAGTATCCGCCCCGTCCATCGCGCCGGCTGCGCCGCCGCCGGCGCCGTCGACTCCGAAGTTGAATACGGTGCAAGCGATGGACATTGCCGACATCGAAGCGCGAACGCGCGGCTATGATCTGGGCGAGTATCAATTGCCGAAAGCGGAGTACAACGCGGCCGAGGATACCTGGTCGGTTTCGTACGCGCCGCGCGACGCCGATAAATCCCCCAAACGTCTGAGCGTCATCGTCCAGGACAAAACCGGCAAAGCCGAAGTAAAGAAATAGTCCGAGGCGGACGGGCGGTTTTCCGCGCTGTTTTCGCGGCAAGAATCGGGTGGACTGCGTCGTTCGTGACGTAGACTGTTCGCGAACCATGACGCAATCGAAAGAGCGCGATTATGTTTTGGGAACGCATGAAGCCGAGTTAGAGCGGCTCGGTGTGCAGCATCGGGCCTGGCAGCCGGTCGTTTTTGAATGTTGGGCAAATGCCGGCATCAAATCCGGGAGTTGTGTCCTCGACGTTGGCGCCGGCCCGG
>WNFR01004262.1_pt1 | contig 20916 bp, 16 predicted proteins | sample 5400221 | NCBI WGS metagenome assembly WNFR01 (sample SAMN13153357, study PRJNA577476) | soil metagenome | isolation source: 40 cm soil under Madrone tree | place: USA:California | collected 2016-06-14 | reverse complement strand
GAACCTGATTCAGAAATATCGTTCGGCCGAAGGCGCGAAGCCGGTGCTGAGTCACCTGGGGACCGCGACTTGGGCAAAGACCAAGGCGCGCGTACGCAAGGCCATGAAGGATATGGCCGACGAGCTCCTGAAGCTTTATGCACAGCGCCAACTGGCGCAGGGCCACGCTTTTCCGGCCGACACCGAGTGGATGAAGGAGTTCGAAGACGCCTTCGAGTTCACCGAGACCGAAGACCAGGCGCAGGCGATCAGCGACGTGAAGGCCGACATGGAATCGGGACGGCCGATGGATCGTCTGCTATGCGGCGACGTAGGCTACGGGAAGACCGAAGTCGCCATGCGCGCCGCCTTCAAGGCGCTCAGCGACAACAAGCAGGTGGCGGTGCTGGCGCCGACTACGGTGCTGGCTTTTCAACACTACGAGACCTTCAAGCAGCGCTTCGCGGCGTTTCCGGTTTCGATCGAGATGATCAGCCGCTTCCGGTCGGCGAAGCAGCAGAAGGAAATCCTGCAGAGAGTGGAAGCGGGCAAGATTGACGTGCTGATTGGCACGCACCGGATCTTGTCGAAGGACATCAAGTTTTCCGATCTGGGGCTGCTGATCGTGGACGAAGAGCAGCGCTTTGGAGTCCGGCACAAGGAACGGCTGAAGCAGATGCGGAAGCAGGTCGATGTGCTCACCATGTCGGCGACACCGATTCCGCGGACCCTCCACATGTCGCTGGTTGGGTTGCGCGATATGAGCGTCATCGAGACGCCCCCAAAAGACCGCATGGCGATCCAGACGGTGGTTGCGAGTTGGGATGAAAAGCTGATCCAGTCGGCGATCGAGCAGGAACTCGAGCGCGGCGGCCAGGTCTACTTCGTGCACAACCGCGTGGAGAGTATCTGGGAAATTGCCGCCAAGCTGCAGGAACTGGCGCCGAAAGCGCGCATCCGGGTGGGACATGGGCAGATGGTGGAGAGCGAGCTTGAGAAAGTGATGCTCAAGTTCATGCATCACGAGGCCGACATTCTGGTGGCGACCACCATCATCGAGAACGGGCTCGATATTCCGCTGTGCAACACGATCCTGATCAATCGTGCAGAACGGTTGGGGCTCTCCGAGCTCTACCAATTGCGGGGGCGGGTGGGACGGTCGGACCGGCGGGCCTACGCCTACCTGTTGTTGCCGTCAGAAATCGAGCTGACACCGATTGCGCGGCGCCGGCTGGCGGCCCTGAAAGAATTCTCTGACCTGGGGGCAGGCTTCAAGATTGCGGCACTGGATCTGGAGCTGCGGGGCGCCGGGAATTTGCTGGGCGGCGAGCAGAGCGGCCAAATCGAGGCGGTCGGCTTCGAACTGTATACCCAGATGCTCGATCGCGCCGTGCGCGAGATGAAAGGCGAGATGCCGGAGGAGGAGATTGCCACCCAACTCAATCTCGGCCTCAACATTCGCATCCCGGCCGAGTACATTCCGGAGGAGAACCAGCGGTTGCGAATGTACAAACGGGTCGCGGGAGTGGAACGCGAAACGCAATTGCACGACGTGCGCGCCGAACTGATCGATCGCTACGGAGAGCCGCCGGCCGCGGTGCGCAGCCTGCTCGAGTACGCCGATCTGAAGCTGCTGGCGGTTCGCGTGGGCGTCAACGCGATCGAGCGGAAGCGGGACCAGGTGAGCATCAAGTTCCGGCAGAACGCGGCGGTCGATCCCGAGCGGCTGGCGCGCTTTGTGGCGTCCCAGCGCGGAACGCAGTTCACCCCGGACGGCACTTTGAAGTTCACGCAGAAGGTGACGGCCGCCGAAGACGTGTTGGGCCAACTGAAGCAACTGCTGAAAGAGCTGGTGGTGGAACAGGCTCAAGAAGGCGTGCGGCAGTGAACATGTTTTTGCGGCGGTCGCCAGCTTTCCCCACCGTGTACGGCTCACGGCCGTAACCCTCACCCGGCCACGTCGTCACCCGACCATCCCCCCATCCAGAAAAAGCGAGCCGCAGAGTTTCTGCCAGCCCGGACTCGGGCGTAAGGACATGCCCCTTGGGGAACCTTTCCGATAATCCTGCGGGACGTTACGCAACTTTCCCGCAACCGCGGGGGTTTCTACGCCCGTACGGCAAAGCAAGCGAGTTGTACTTCCCCGAAACACTGACTCGCAGGAGTTTGTCATGAAAGCACGCCATCGGAAGATCGCTCGTTGGATTGTGCTCGTGGTCAGGGCGGCTCTGCCGCTCGTGTTCGTCGCCTGCGGCAATTCGGGGTCGCCGTCGGGGACCCAAAATCAAAGCCAAAACGGCCGGCTGGCCCTCCTGATGCAGGATGGGTCCACAGAAGATTGGGCGACCATCGGCGTGAAGGTGGTGAGCATTTCCCTGACGCCGCAGGGCGGCGGTTCACCGCTGACGGTGTTCACTGCCCCGACGCCAGCGCGCCGATGATCAACCTGGTGCAGTTGGACCAGCTGGGGGAAATTCTCGGGAACGTTCCAATTCCAGCCGGTACCTATACGGGGCCACGCTGACCGTTGGCGGAAATCCGGGAGACGTGGCCTTGACCGTGTCCGCTGATCCGGAGACCGGATTTGCCGGCACGCCGGGCGCGACGATTCCTTCCAGCCAGATCCAGATCAAGGGAACCGAAGGCAGTTCGGGCAACCTCACCGTTCCGGTGAAGGTGAGCTTGGATGCGCCCCTGGTGGTCACGGCCAACCAGAGCAATGCGCTCGATCTCGACTTCGATCTTTCCCATCCCGCGTTCATCGTGGCGCATGTGCCGGTCGGTCCCGGGGCGACGATGTGGGCGGTCAACTTTAACGCTCCCGTGCGGCATCGCCCGATCGGCCAGCTCGAGTGGCTGGTGCTGCGGCACATGTACGGAACGGTGAGCAGCGTCGCGACCGACAACACGTCGATGACGATGATCAAGGACTATCCGGTGTATCCGGCGACGAATCCGGAAACAGCGGTCCAGTCTTCACAGAGTCTGACCATCCTGGCGGATTCGACCAGCGGAACTCTGTTTTACGACCTGGACGCGAAGACGGTTGCGACGATCAGGGATTTCTCTTCGCTGGCCGGCAGCCTCGGCGGGAAGTTTTGTCCGGGTGGCCGCGCGCTATCAGGACAATGGCACGCTGGTCGCGGTGCGCATCTGGACCAGCAGCACGTTCAACACGGTATGGACCGGTCCTGAAGGCCACGTTCTGCATGTGAACTCCACAACTGATGTGATGGTGGTGGAAAACGAAAACGGCATCGGTATTCCGATCACGGTGGATGGGAACACGCAATTCTTCTTCCGCCAGCCGCAGGATGGGTTGGCCGATGCGACTCCGATCGCTACCGGCACGGGTTTCCTGGCGGCGAAAAACCTGGTGCGCGGATTCAAGGTGCAGGTGGGCGTGGTCGATCCGCTGGCGGTTCCGCTGGTCGCGCAGACGGTGGACATTGAGATCGCCAAGTATGACGGCTTCCTGTCGGCACCCAATGGAAGCGGGTTTGTGTACACGCGGGACTACCGGACTCCCGCTGACGATTTCACGATCACGCTCGGCTACATTTCGAGCAGCACTCCGAATGGCGTGGACTCGAACGGGAACCAGATCGACGGTTTCAAGTGGTGGAACTTCACGTTCCCGACGCTGGCCGATACCGGGTCCACGGCGGTGACGGATTTCGTCAACGCGACCGACGGTTCGGCGAACTTCGGCGGTTCGGCTCAGCCGATGGCGGTCTGGGGCGTGAGCTACGCGACCTGGAACGACCCGGCGAATCCCCATGGATGGTCGGCGCGCTGGACCGTGCTGTTGCCGACGCCGGTTCCGCTTGGCGTGGTCAGCACGGGGTGGAGCTCGGGCAGCAAGGGTGGAAGCATCGCCAGGACGGTGCCGGGCGGGTCCAATGCGGTGACGGTGGACCTGAGCAGCGTTTCGGGTTCGGCGACGTTGGTCTCCCAGGTGGACGGCACGAATGGCATCGTCACGGTGACGCCGCAGGACCTCACGAGCGCGACCGGGTTGGCCCACGTCTCGGCGGCGCTGGTAGCGGGGACGCCGGTGAAGGCTTTCGGGGTACCGCAGGCTGATGGCTCGATCAAAGCCTACGTGCTGCTCTATCTGACGGGGACCATGTCCGCACAGTGAACACGCAGTTTGGATGGTCGTCGACCGCCACCTTTCGGGGTGGCGGTTTTTTGCTGCGCGGGGACAGTTGGGCAGGGTGGCGCGTGCTTCGCTTCGCGGCCTATAAAATTCGGCTGGCGGAGCGTGCCCGCCGCCCTGCGGGCCCATCGAGGAAAGCAGCGCGCCCGGGAAATGTCGCCTCGCGCGATACAACTGCTCCTGCTATTGTGGTCGGTGCTTTGGCGCTCGGCGGTTCGGAATCAGGGGTGCTGACGCGAACATGGATCCGAAGGGCGGTTCCTGCAAGAGAGAGCAAAGACCATGGCAATGAAAGTACGCAAAGCGGTTTTCCCGGCGGCCGGTTTGGGAACGCGCTTCCTGCCGGCTACCAAGGCGCAACCCAAGGAAATGCTCCCGCTCGTCGACAAGCCCATCATTCAGTACGGGGTCGAGGAGGCGCTAGCCGCCGGCTGCGATCAGATCATCATCGTGACGGGGCGTGGCAAGCAGGCGATTGAGGATCACTTCGACGTCAGCTACGAACTGGAGAAGATGCTGGAGGAGCGCAAGAAGACCGACTTGCTCAAGATCGTGCGGTCGATCTCGGACATGATTCATCTGGCCTACGTGCGGCAGAAAGAAGCGCTTGGTCTGGGACATGCGGTGTTGATGGCGCGAGAACTGGTGGGGGAAGAGGCTTTCGCGGTTCTGTTGGCCGATGACGTCATCGACGCGGAAGAGCCGTGTCTGAAGCAGATGATGCGCGTCTTCGAGGAGACCCAGTGCTCGGTGGTGGCGACCCAGGTGGTGGAAGGGCCGGGAATTTCAGCCTACGGCGTGCTGGACGTCAAGCCTGCGGACGGGCGGTTTGGCGGACGCCTGTTCGAGATCAATAACATGGTCGAGAAACCGAAGCCCGAGGATGCGCCGTCGAAACTTGCGATCATTGGGCGCTATATCCTCACACCGCGCGTTTTTGAGTTGCTGGCCAGCACGCCCCATGGCACGGGCGGTGAACTGCAACTGACCGACGGCCTGCGGGCATTGCTGAAAGAACAGAGAATCTACGGGTATGTCTATGAGGGGCGGCGGCACGACACGGGCGACAAACTGGGCTTCCTGAAAGCGACGGTCGAGTTTGCGTTGAAACGGCCAGACCTGGGCGACAAGTTCAGGGAATATCTGAAAAGCCTGAAACTCTGATTCCCCGGGAGGACGGAGCGCTATCGGCTTCCCTCGATGACCGGCCTCGGGATGAAATCGGGTGTCCAGTCCGCTTCGAAACCCTGCGGGCGCAAGCTCGCGAGTTATCCCCCAGGGTGAATGCCGCGCCCGATGGCCTGCATGACCCGGTTTCGCGTGCCGGCTTTCCGCTTGCAGAAGCCGGGCGGCTGGAGCCTGGGACCTAGTTCCTCCGAACTGGACTCGCGCCAGAACCGCTGCAACGTTTCCCGGTTTGTTCACTCACGGCAAACAGTTCGTTGCCTGTCGGTACGGGCAATTTCGCAAAGGCAAGGATCGGCAATCCGGGCACCTGGTCGGCGAAAAACGGTTGGGTGGCGAAGGTCCGCGCCCGCGAGCGCTAACAGGAGCTCTTCAGCTTCTTCGACTTTTCTTCCACGCCGCGAGCTAGCTTTTCCTTGTGAGAGTCGAGTCTCTTTGCAATCGCGGGATCCGACAAGCCCAGCATCTGGGCCGCCAGGATGCCGGCATTGGTGGCGCCGGGCTTGCCGATCGCGACCGTGGCCACGGGAATGCCGGCGGGCATTTGCACGGTGGCGAGCAAGGAATCTATGCCTTGCAGCGAGGTCGAGGGAATCGGCACGCCGATGACGGGAAGGGTGGTGTGAGCGGCGATGACGCCGGCCAGGTGTGTTGCCGGCTTCGCGCATGATCTCGAGGTCGGAGTCGCTGCCCATCACGATGGAAACCAGCGGTTGATCACTCATATCGACTTGCACCTGCCCCAGTGAAATGAACCCGTCCGATCCTGGACCCGTTACTTGCGCAAGGCGCGAGCGGCGATGTCCTGGCGGTGGTGCATGCCCTCAAAGCCGATTTTGGAGACGGCTTCATAGGCGCGATCCACGGCTTTTGCCAGGAGGCGATGACCACGCACACGGAGGCGTCTGAGGACCAGCGAAAGTCTCCCTCGCTGACGCGCCCCTGGATCGAGGCTTCGATGGCTTCGACCAGGTCGCTTTGGAGCCGCATGAGGGTGGGCTGGGTCTCCGGGTCGCCGAAGCGGCAGTTGAACTCAAGCACCATGGGGCCGCGAGCGGTCATCATCAGGCCGCAATAGAGAACGCCTTTGTACTCGGCGCCTTCGGCCTTCATGCCGGCGACCACGGGCCGGGCGATGTGATGGACGAGCCAGTCGCGCATCTGGTCGTCGACGATCGCGGGGGTGGAGTAGGCGCCCATGCCCCCGGTGTTCGGCCCGGTGTCCCCGTCGCCGACCCGTTTGTGGTCCTGGGCCGCAACCAGCGGAACGACGCGTTCCCCGTCGCTAAACACGAGGAATGAGAGTTCGTCGCCCTTGAGACATTCTTCCAGCACGACCAGCGAACCGGCGTCTCCGACCATCCGGCCGCTCAGCATTTCCGAGGCGACCGAGGCGGCTTCCTCCTTGGTCTTGGCGATCACCACGCCCTTGCCTGCGGCCAGACCGTCGGCTTTCACGACGATGGGAGTGCTGAAGTGGGGCAGGGCCGAACGCACCTGGTCGACGGAATTGCACATCGCGTAGTGGGCCGTGGGTACGCGATGGCGCTGCATGAACTGCTTGGCGAAGCTCTTGCTGGACTCCAGTTGAGCCGCTCTGCGGGTAGGCCCGAAGACCGGCCAGCCGCGGCGCTGAAACTCGTCTACCACGCCGATGGTGAGCGGCAGTTCGGGTCCGACAATGGTCAGATCGGGATGCACCTGACTGGCCACGGCGACCAGGGAAGCGAGACTCTTCACGTCGGCGGCCAGGCACTCGGCATCGCCGGCGATTCCGCCGTTGCCGGGCGCGCAGTAGATCTTAGAGACGCGGGGAGACTGGCGAAGCTTCCAGACGAGGGCGTGCTCGCGGCCGCCACCACCGATGACAAGAATCTTCATAGTCCGGGACAGACAAGGGTAGGGGGGAGCGTCGGGCGCTGTCAAACGGCGGGCTCGATTTTTGTTCCTTTGGTCTGCGGGTCTCGGCCCGGATGGATCCCAACGAACCCGCGTTAACCGTACTTAACCTCGCCGTATAATGAGCGGGAATGATTACCGTCTCGAAGGAAGACTACCTGAAGGCCATTCTTGCGGCTGAGAGCGAGGGAGAGACCGTCATCTCGGCTACCCTGGCGCACTGGCTCAAGGTGTCGCCGCCGGCGGTGACCATGGCGCTGCGCAGGCTCAAGAAAGACGGGTTCGTGAAGGTGCAGACCGACGGGAATGTGCGGCTCAGCGCGACCGGGCGGAAAATTGCCCGCAAGCTGACGCTGCGCCACCACTTGATCGAGCGCATGCTTTCCGAGATCTTTGGCATGGAGTGGTACAAGGTGCATGACGAAGCCGAGCGGCTGGAGCACGCGGTATCGACCGACTTCGAGGCCAAGCTGCTCGCCAGACTGGGACGGGGTGGCGCTTGTCCACACGGGAACCTGAGCGAACTGGAGAGCCCATCCAGTCGTCGTCGCCGCGGCTTGCTGCTTCTGTCCGATGCCGAGCCGGGGACCGGTTATGTGGTCAGCGGCATTTACGAGCGCGACCGCAAGCTGCTGGAATTTTTGGAGTCGCGCGCCATCCGGCCGGGCGCGAGGCTCCGGGTGGTGGGTCGAAACTACGACCAAACCCTGACCTTGAACACCGGGGCCGGGAACGTCGCGCTGGGCGGGGCGGCGGCGGAGCGCGTGTGGGTGGTTTCTGAAAGCCGCCACCGCAACGCATAAAGACCCGTGCACCAACCACCGCGTCCCCGAATTTCGGCATCTCGAAAAACACTTAACCATAGTTTACCTGTTGCGATATACTTGGGCTAACCTGCTTCCGATCCCCGGGGCAGCCCCGCTCACCCATGGGAGAATCGCCGCAAGCCGCAGCCAGCGTGAACGGGCGGATCCGGTTCAAGTGGCTGCCCGCGTTCCGCAGCCGGCAGGTGTGGGCCTATTTCGGCCCTGCCTTTGTCGCCAGCGTTGCCTACATCGATCCGGGAAACTTCGCCACCAACATTCAAGGCGGGACCGAGTTTGGCTACACCCTGCTGTGGGTGCTGCTGTGGTCGAACGCGATGGCCATCCTGGTCCAGTACTTGTCGGCGAAACTGGGGATCGCCACCGGATACACCCTTCCCCAGAACTGCCGGCGTGAATTTCCTCCCAAGGTGAATTTCGGGCTGTGGGTCGCGGCGGAACTGGCGGCGGTGGCGACCGATCTGGCGGAGTTTCTGGGAGCGGTGCTGGGCTTTTACCTGCTCTTCCACATCCCGCTCCTGGCGGCGGCGTTGGTCACCGGAGTTGCCGTGTTCCTGATTCTCGCAACCGAGCTCTACGGATTTCGGCGGCTCGAGCAGGTCATCATGGGATTTGTGTTCGGGATCTCGGCCTGCTACGCGATCGAGATGTTCCTGGCGAAGCCGGCCTGGGGACAGGTCGCGCATTACGTGGTGATCCCGCATTTGACCGCGGGCAGCGTCTACATCGCGGTCGGAATGCTGGGGGCTACGGTGATGCCGCACGTGGTGTACCTGCATTCGGCGCTGGTGCAGTCGCGGCTGAAAGAAGACAGTTTCAGCTGCCCGACCGGACAATACATAAAGAAGCTGCGGCATGCGCACTACGAGCTGATTGACGTGCTGGCGGCCATGAACGGGGCCTGGCTGGTGAACTCGGCCATGATCATCATGGCGGCCGCCGTCTTTGCGCATGCGGGCCGGCCGGTGGTGACCATCGAGCAGGCGCACGAGACGCTGAAACCGCTGCTGGGAAATCTCTCGGCGACGGCGTTTGCGATTGCGTTGCTGTTCTCCGGGCTTTCGTCGTCGACGGTCGGAACCATGGCGGGCCAGGTGATTCTGGAAGGCTTCCTGGACGTCAAGATGAGCATTTTCCTCCGCCGCTTCCTGACGATGCTGCCGGCCATTGCCGTGATTGCCGCGGGTCTTGATCCTTTGAAAATTCTGGTGCTCTCCCAGGTTGTGTTGAGCTTTGCCCTGCCGTTCGCGCTGATCCCGCTGATTCTTTTGACCCGGCGCGCCGACCTGATGAGCGATCTGGTCAACAGCCGGCGCACCAACGGGCTGGCGTATCTCACGGTGGCCATTATTATCGCGCTGAACGGCCTCCTGCTCTACCAAACCTTCGGCGGATCGTTCTAAACTAGACGGTCAACCGTCGGGTGTGGGGAACACCCAAAGCGCCGCCCGGATTCGGGCGTTCGAGTCCAGGCACCGATTTTTGAAAGGACCGCCATCATGTCGTCGAACAGCTTCCAAAGCCGCTCCCGCTTGCGCGTCGGCAGCCAGGAGTACGAGATTTACCGCCTCGATGCGCTCGACCGGCAGGGCATCCCGACCAAGCATCTGCCGTACTCGCTGCGCATCCTGCTGGAGAACCTGCTGCGCACCGAAGACGGGCGCAACGTGACCAAGGAAGAAGTGCGCGCGCTGGCGGCCTGGAACAGCCACTCGAAGCCGGACAAGGAAATCGCGTTTACCCCGAGCCGCGTTCTGCTGCAGGACTTCACGGGCGTTCCGGCGGTGGTGGATCTGGCTGCGATGCGCGATGCGATGAAGCGGCTGGGCGGCGATCCGAAGTTGATCAATCCCCTACAGCCCGCCGAGCTGGTGATTGATCACTCGGTGCAGGTCGACGAATTTGGCTCCGCGCAGGCGTTCGGATTGAACGCCGAGTTGGAATTTCTCCGCAACAAGGAGCGCTACGCGTTCCTGCGCTGGGGGCAGAAGGCGTTTCATAATCTGGCGATCGTTCCACCCGACACCGGAATCGTGCACCAGGTCAACCTTGAGTACCTGGCGCGGGTTGTATTCGTGCACGAAGCGGATGGGAAGCGGGTCGCCTATCCCGACACGCTGGTGGGCACCGATTCGCACACCACCATGATCAATGGGCTGGGCGTGCTGGGCTGGGGCGTGGGTGGAATCGAGGCCGAGGCGGCCATGCTGGGACAGCCGGTTTCGATGCTCATCCCGGTCGTGGTGGGGGTGAAGCTGAGCGGACGCTTGCCCGAGGGTGCGACCGCGACCGACCTGGTGCTTACGATTACCGAGATGCTGCGCAAGCACGGCGTGGTAGGAAAGTTTGTGGAGTACTTCGGGCCCGGGCTGCAGGATCTGCCGCTGGCCGACCGTGCCACCATCGCGAACATGGCGCCCGAGTATGGCGCGACCTGCGGCATTTTCCCGATCGACAAAGAGAGCCTGCGTTACCTGCGGCTCACGGGCCGTTCCGAGGAGCAGATTGCGCTGGTCGAGGCCTACGCGCGCGAGCAGGGGATGTTTCACGATGCAAACACGCCCGAAGCGGAATACTCCGAGCTGCTGTCGCTCGACCTGGCGACGGTGGAACCGAGCCTGGCGGGTCCGAAGCGTCCGCAAGACCGCGTGGCGCTGTCGAAGGCGGGTGAGTCGTTCCAGCAGGGCCTCCCATCGCCCGTCAAGCCCCGGGCAAAGACGGCGACGGCGCTCGTCTCCAACGACAGTGCGGTGAGGCAGGTGGACCGCTGGGAGCAGGAGGGCGGGAACCCGGCCTCGGTCGGAGTGGAAGATCCGCGGGTCGAGGAGCATGTTCCGCAGGATGTGAAGAGCGCTCTGAAGCATGGGAGCGTCGTGATTGCTGCCATTACGAGCTGCACGAACACGTCGAATCCGTCGGTGCTGATGGCGGCGGGCCTGCTCGCCAAAAAGGCGGTGGAACGCGGCCTCAAGACTCCGCCGTGGGTGAAGACGTCGCTGGCGCCGGGATCGAAGGTGGTGACCGATTACCTGGCGAAGGCGGGCCTGCTTGCCTATCTCGAGCAGCTGAAGTTCAATCTGGTGGGCTACGGCTGCACCACCTGCATTGGAAACTCGGGGCCCCTGCCGACCGAAGTTTCGCAGGCGATCGAGGAGCAGGACCTGGTGGTGGCTTCGGTGCTCTCGGGGAACCGCAATTTTGAAGGCCGCATCAACTCGGAAGTCCGCGCCAACTACCTGATGTCGCCGCCGCTGGTGGTCGCCTTCGCGCTGGCCGGCCGAATCGACCTGGATCTGAAAAAAGATGCGATCGGGCGCGGCCAGGACGGGAAGCCGGTGCATCTGGCCGACATCTGGCCGACGCAGCAGGAAGTGGAGCAGGCGGTCCGGCAAATTTCGTCCGACATGTTCCGCAAGAGCTATGGCGAGGTCTACGACGGAGATTCGCGCTGGCGCTCGCTGCCCGTGCCCCAGGGACAGACCTATGTGTGGGAACAGGACTCGACCTACATTCGCCGGGCGCCGTACTTCGACGAAATGACGCTGAAGCCAACCGCGGTACCGGACATTCGGGGGGCGCGCGTGCTGGCGGTGCTGGGGGACAGCGTGACGACCGACCACATTTCGCCGGCGGGATCGATCAAGAAAGACAGTCCGGCAGGAAAATATCTGATCGAGCACGGTGTGAAGCCGGCGGACTTCAATTCCTACGGGTCGCGTCGCGGAAATCATGAGGTCATGGTGCGGGGCACGTTCGCCAACGTCCGGTTGCGGAACAAGATGGTCCCGAACCTGGAAGGTGGCTTCACGCGCCATTTGCCGGATGGGGCGGAAATGTCGATTTACGATGCGTCCGCGAAATACCTCGCGGAGGGCACCGCGCTGGTGATTCTGGCGGGCAAGGAATATGGATCGGGTTCCTCGCGCGACTGGGCGGCGAAGGGGCCGCGGCTGCTGGGGGTGCACGCGGTGGTGGCGGAGAGCTACGAGCGTATTCACCGGTCGAACCTGGTGGGCATGGGCATCCTGCCCTTGCAGTTCCTGGCGGGTGAGAGTGCAGAGTCGCTGAAGCTGACCGGGGAGGAAGGCTTTGAAATAACCGGAATTCGCGAACTGGTCGAGCACTTCGCGCCGGGACGCCCGATCAAGGTACGCGCGTTTGCGAACGGCAAGACCACGGAGTTCACGACCGCCGTCCGAATCGACACGCCGCAGGAAGCGCAGTATTACGCCAATGGCGGGATCCTCCCCTACGTATTGCGGCAACTGCTGGCGGCCAAGCCCGAGCCGGTCCACGCCTAAAAACGAATCCATACAAGAGGCTCCGCTGCCCGCGCCAGGTTTCCGGGCCTTCGCGTCTCGGCTGTTATAATCAAAAATTGCGCTCATGACGAAAAAGAGACTGATACGTTCCACGACGGTTTTGGCGGTTCGGCGCGAGGGGAAGGTGGTTTTGGCCGGAGACGGGCAGGTGACCCTGGGGGACTCGGTGATCAAGCACACCGCCAAGAAGATCCGGCGCCTGTATCAGGACAAGATCCTGGCGGGATTTGCGGGGTCCACGGCGGACGCCTTTTCGCTGTTCAGCCGTTTCGAATCGAAACTGGAGCAGTACCATGGCAATATCGGGCGAGGCGCCGTCGAATTGGCCAAGGACTGGCGCACGGACAAGTACCTTCGGCACCTCGAGGCGCTGCTGCTGGTTTGCGACAAGGACCAGACGTTCATGTTGAGCGGACAGGGGGATGTGATCGAGCCCGATGGCGGGATCGCGGCGATCGGGTCGGGCGGACCGTTTGCCCAGGCTGCGGCGCAGGCATTAGCGCTGCACACCCAGCTTTCTGCCCGCGAGATCGCGGAAGAAGCGATGAAGATTGCGGGCAAGATGTGCATCTATACCAACGATAGTGTGACGATTGAGGAGTTGTAACGGGCTGGTGGCGGTTGGTCGTTGGCTGGTGGCGGTTGGTTTTGCCGACGACTGATCGCTTGACGACCAACGACTGAAATATGGCTATTTATTTACCTCCGACCGCTGAAGAAGAACAGTTGGCGCTCGACGATCTGACGCCGCGCGAAATTGTAGCCGAACTCGACAAGCATGTGGTCGGGCAGAAGGACGCCAAGCGCGCCGTGGCGATTGCTCTGCGCAACCGGATGCGGCGCCAGAAGCTGGCGCCGGAACTTGCCGAAGAAATTATTCCGAAGAACATCATCATGATTGGGCCCACCGGCGTGGGCAAGACCGAGATTGCGCGGCGCCTGGCGAAGCTGACGAATTCGCCGTTCCTGAAGGTGGAAGCTTCGAAGTTCACCGAAGTGGGCTACGTGGGACGCGACGTGGAGTCGATGATCCGCGACCTGGTCGAGATTGCCATCGACATGATCCGCGAGGAAAAGCTGGAAGACGTCGCGGACAAGGCGGAGTTGAACGCGGAGGAGCGGCTGCTCGATCTGCTTCTGCCGCCCCCGGCTGCGCGCACCCCGGATAGCTCCAGCGGCGGCGTGGCGATCGAAAGCTCGAACACGGACGCGAGCGAATCGCAGTCGCGCACCCGCGAGAAGCTGCGCCAGCAATTGCGCGAGGGCAAGCTGGATGAGCGCTCGGTCGAGATCGACGTGCGGGAGCGGAATTTCCCGTCGTTTGAAATCATCTCGAACCAGGGCGTTGAGGAGATGGACGTCAACATCAAGGACATGTTGCCGAACCTGTTCGGGCAGCGCAGCAAGAAGCGGAAAATGAAGGTGAATGAGGCCTTCGAGTACCTGATCCAGGAAGAAGAGCAACGGCTGATCGACATGGACCAGGTGACCCGGACAGCGATTGATCGGGTGGAGAACTCGGGAATCGTCTTCCTGGACGAGATCGACAAGATTGCGGGCCGGGAGAGCGGGCATGGGCCGGACGTTTCGCGCGAGGGCGTGCAGCGCGACATTCTGCCGATCGTGGAGGGCACGACGGTGAATACGCGTTACGGCATGGTGCGGACCGACCACATCCTGTTTGTGGCGGCGGGAGCGTTCCACGTGTCCAAGCCGAGCGACCTGATTCCAGAGTTGCAGGGACGTTTCCCGATCCGCGTGGAATTGCAGTCGCTGACCATGGACGACTTCATCAAGATCCTGACCGAGCCGAAGTCTTCGCTGGTGAAGCAATACACGGCGCTGCTTGAAACCGAAGGGGTCAAGCTCGAATTCACGCACGAGTCGCTCGAAGAGATCGCCCGGTTCGCGTTCCGGGTGAACGAAGGCACCGAGAATATCGGGGCCCGGCGTTTGCATACCATCATGGAGCGCGTGCTGGATGAGATCAGCTTCGAGGCTCCTGAAAAGAAGGGCGAGCTGGTCAAAATTGACGCGGCCTACGTCGGCAAGACTTTGTCGGACATCGTGAAGGACCAGGATTTGTCGCGCTACATCCTGTAGCTGGCGGCAGTTTTCTTCTCACCCTGCAGGCGATGGATCTTGGTCGCCCCTAACCACTGAGCCAGTCTCTCGAGACGACGCCGTCGGCGGAGCCGGCAAGCCGCTTGCGCGTCTGCGCGGCGCCCGCTTACACTGCTTGACTCCTTGCAACTTGCAGGCTGGATCGCGGGGTTATTCATGAGCCAGATCGATCGCGCTCGCCTGCAGGCACTGATGGAGCGCGAACAGAAGCGTTTTGTCGCCGAACGGCCGAAGTCTGCCGCGCTTTTCGAGCGGGCTCGGAAATCCCTTCTGGGTGGCGTGCCCATGAACTGGATGGCCAAGTGGGCCGGGGCGTTTCCGCCCTTCGTGCGCGAGGCGCGGGGCGCGGAGTTCTTCGACGTCGATGGTCACCGCTACATCGATTTTTGCCTGGGAGATACGGGCGCGATGACCGGGCACTCGCCCTCGGCGACGGTTTCCGCTGTGGAGCAGCAGGTGCGGCGCGGGATCACCCTGATGTTGCCGAGCGAGGATGCCATCGTGGTGGGCGAGGAACTGCAGACGCGGTTCGGCCTGCCATACTGGCAATTTGCGCTGACGGCAACCGATGCCAACCGGTTCTCGATCCGGTGGGCGCGCCAGATCACCGGACGGCCGAAGATTCTGGTCTTCAACTGGTGTTATCACGGCACGGTGGACGAAAGCTTCATCACGCTCAACGACGGGGTCGTGCAGGCGCGGCGGGGGAACATTGGGCCTCCGGTGGACCCTCGGGTGACCACCAGCGTCGTCGAGTTCAACGACCTGGATGCACTGGACACTGCCCTGGCCGGGCAGGACATTGCGTGTGTGCTGGCAGAACCTGCCCTGACCAACGTGGGCATCGTGCTGCCGGAGCCGGCCTACCACAAGGGGCTGCGTGAGATTACGCGCACGCACGGCACCCTGCTGATCATCGACGAGACGCACACGATCTGCGCCGGGCCGGGCGGCTACACGCGGGCCGAGAATCTCGAGCCGGACTTGCTGGTTTTCGGCAAACCCGTCGCCGGCGGGATCCCGGGAGCGGCTTACGGGTTCACCGAACAGGTCGCGGAGTGCATCCGCGCGCAACACAGCCTCGAAGATTGCGACACGGGCGGGGTGGGCGGAACCTTGGCCGGGAACGCGTTGTCGCTGGCGGCCATGCGCGCGACGCTGCAGAAGGTTCTGACCCAGGAGGCGTTTGATCGGATGATCCCGATGGCGGAGCGCTGGACCGAAGGCGTGGCCAGGGCAATCACGGATTTCGGATTGCCCTGGAACGTCACCCGCCTGGGCTGCCGGGCTGAGTATGTTTTCGCCCCGCAAATTCCCAGGAACGGGACGCAGGCGCATGCCGCAATGGATTTCGAACTGGAACGCTTCCTGCATCTGTACGCGATGAATCGGGGAATTCTGCTCACACCCTTCCACAACATGGCACTGATGTCGCCCATGACGGCCAAAGACGATGTCGACCAGCACACCAAGGTGTTCCGCGATGCCGCCCAGGCGTTGCTGGGATAAGAGACTGCGCACCGCAGACGGTTCCCGGGCGCTCGCAAGACAGCTGCTGTTTTGCGTCGAGCGATCCCGTGCGGCCGGCGGTGCGTGGTAGGCTCGTAGTTTCCTCGCATGAGATCGCTCCGCCATCTTGCCAGTGCCTGGGTCGCGCTTCCGCTTGCCGTATCGTTGGTGGGATGCGCCTCGATCGGAGCACCGGTGCCTCCTTCCCTTGCACTACCGAAACCTCCCAGTGATCTGCGGGCGGTACGGAAGGGCAGCAAGGTGTACCTGTTCTGGACCGTCCCTTCGAGCACGACCGATCGGCAGAACGTGCGCCGGCCGGGTCCGACCCGGGTATGCCGCAGCCTGACCGCCCTCATGAGCCAATGCGACACGCCGGTGGGAAATGTGCCGCCCGTGGCAAGCGCAGGCAAGGCGCCGTCTCAAGCGAAGCCCAGCCAGACTCTGAAGCCCCAGTCAGAATTCGTCGACACCTTACCCACAGGCCTGCAAGAGCGGAATGCACTGGGCACGGCCACCTATGCGGTCGAAGCGATGAACCTGCATGCCCGGAGCGCGGGCTTGTCGAACCAGGCGCAGGTGGCACTGGCGCCGACGATGCCGCCTCCGGCACACATCAGAGTGCAGATGATCTCCGACGGAGTGGTTCTGACCTGGGACTGCGAAACTTTCCCCAAAGAACCGGCCGGACTTGGCTACGTCTACCGCATTTATCGACGGTCAACCGACACCTGGACTGAAGTCAAACTCTCCGACCAAGTGTGCCCGGGCGGGCGCTTTGAAGACCGCACGATTGAGTGGGAGAAGCCGTACGAGTACCTCATCACGGTCGTCACCTCTGCCAGGCTGGACAGGGGAGTGCCGCCCTGCCCAGCGAAGAGGTCCGACGACGGCGGGGTATCGATTTCCGACTGCACCCAGGTTGCCGAGATCGAAGGCGACGACTCGTCCGTCGAGAAGGTCTTCACGAAGGATATCTACCCGCCTGGCGTCCCAACGGGTTTGCAGGCGGTCTTCTCGGGGCCGGGCCAGACGCCATTCATCGACCTGCTATGGGCGCCGGATACGGATTCTGATCTGGCCGGATACAACGTCTACCGACGCGCCCGGGGGACGCAGCGAGCGAAAATCAACCACGTCCTGGTCAAGACGCCGGCATACCGCGATGCGGACCTGGCCCCGGGCAAGACCTACTGGTACTCGGTGTCGGCCGTGGACCTGCGCGGCAACGAGAGCGCTCGCTCGGAAGAAGCAAGCGAAGCCGTGCCAGAAATGCCGTGACCGGTGCGAGTGAATCAGTTGCCCACGAATTCTGTGGTTTTCCTCTGGGTTCTTTGTGGTTAGATAAGTTCCTATGAAATATTGCCGCTTTCAGCAGGAGGATGGGGCGCAGTACGGCCTGGTGGAGTCCGTCGCCGGACGGGAACAGATAACCCGGTTGCTGGTGACGCTTCCCGAAGAGGTGGACGGCGATATGGAGGACCTGCGCACCAAGCGGATGGAGCACATTGTGCTGGCGGAAGCGGCCTTGCTGCCGCCGGTGCGTCCGTCCAAAATCGTGTGTGTGGGGCGCAACTATCGTGAGCATGCAACCGAACTGGGGCACGAGATCCCGACCGAACCCCTGATATTTTTCAAGCCGACGACTGCCCTGAATTCTCCGGGCGGAACGATTCGCCGCCCGCGCGTCTCGACCCGTACGGACTTCGAAGGCGAACTCGGCGTGGTCATCAGCAAGAGCTGCTACAAGCTGGCAGAGGGCGAGGACGTGCGGCCCTACATTCTGGGTTACACCTGCGTGGACGACTTCACGGCGCGCGACCTGCAGAACAAAGATAACCAGTGGACCCGGGCCAAGGGCTTCGACACGTTCTGTCCGGTGGGACCGATCGTGACCGACGAGATCGACCCGTGGGCCGGTGTGGGCGTGAAGACGACGGTTAACGGAGAGGTCCGGCAAGAGGGCAACACGCGCGAGTTCATTTTTGGCCTCGACGCGGTGATCCGTTACATCTCGCAGGTGATGACCTTGCTGCCGGGGGATCTGATTGCGACCGGGACGCCGAAGGGCGTTGGTCCGGTGGTGGGCGGCGACGTGATTGAAGTGAGCATCGAGGGCATAGGCACGCTGCGCAATCCCGTGGCGGACGAATAAGAGCAGGGTCATCTCAGCCTTGGCCGTTGGTAACCAGTCCGCCTCTTTCGCGATTCAGCTTTCCGGCTTATTCTTGTTGAGTCAGGAAGTTGTCGCCGCGCGCGGCTGGTTCCTTCCGGTTGGTCATGAATCCATTTCGACTTTACAGTCTGGTTTTGGGCGGCACGGGCATCGCGTTCAGCGCCTATTTTCTTTTGCGGCGCAAGCCGAAGAGCGCGGAAGAACTCGAGCGCAAACGGCGGGAGTGGCTCGACACGGTGGGCCGCATCACCGACGGCACGGTGATCGACGTCCAGGAACTGCCGTGGGAGAACCAGCGCACCTCCACCATGTTGATCTATCAATATGACGTCGCCGGCGTCTCCTATGAGGCTTCGCAGGACGTCACCTACCTGCGGCAATGGGTGAATCTGCACTCCTGCCGGCTGGGACTACCCACGTCGGTGAAGTACGACCCGCAGAATCCGGGCAATTCCCTGGTTGTGACGGAGCGTTGGATGGGACTGCGGCAGTAGGGAAGCAGACGTTAGCCGTTCGCGGATCAGCCCAACTGGATTCTCAGTCAACCAAAATCTCGAAATTCGCCGCGATCTCGATCGCAATCCAATCGGCACAAAGAGCGCTGATCTCGGGCGTGGACAGACAGACGACAGGCGACCGGCGGCGGCTGTTCTAGCTGCCCGCGGCGAATCCACCCGTGTGGGCGACCGTGATGCGGAGGTACTTGTAGGGATTGACGGGAGTGTCATTGATTCGGACTTCGTAGTGGAGGTGAGGCCCGGTGCTGCGGCCGCTGAGGCCGACGTAGCCGATGACTTCTCCGCGATGCACCTGCTGGCCGGGGGCAACCGCGAATGCCGACAGGTGGCCGAAGCGGGTAGCAATACCGTGGCCGTGCTCGAGAATGATGGCTCTGCCGTATCCGCCGAGGAAGTCGGCGTACTGGACGGTTCCGTCGGCGGGGGCAACCACCGACTGGCCCACCGAGGCGGCGATATCAATGCCGGTGTGGAAGGCGCCTTCCCCATTGAAGGGATCAATGCGCTCGCCGAACGAGCCTGTCACCTGGCCCTCGACCGGCCACACGTTGGGCGCGGAATTCGCGCGTGCCCAGTCAGCCGTGGTCGCGTTGCGGGTCAAGCCGAGCGAAAGACCGGTGGTGGTCGCACCCGTCAGGGCGGAATTTCTCAACGCGTACAGCTGATCCAGTGAAGAACTGACTTCGGAGTTGCGAACCTGATCGTCGGCTCCGCTGACCAGGATGGGGTCCGACTTCAAGCCGTACAGCGAGGAAACCTCACTCGCCAGCGACCCCAGCGATGCCACCTGGACGTCGCGCTCCTTGGCGACCTGCTCTAGCCGCGAATAGCGGCTTTTGAGGTCTTCCTTCTCGGTGCGGAGCTGGTTGTAGCTGGACACCTTGAGAAGCATGCGGACGTAGGAACTTGCGATTCCGGTAAGGCTCAGGAAGCCTACCGCGGCGCCTACGACGAAAATGTAGAGGTAATGGACGGGGATCGGGATCTTGCGTAGTTGGCCGTCGTCGTCGCGGGCCACAAAAAGGATGTAAAAGCGTTTACGCAATATCTTCCCTTCCGTCGAGGAACTGAAACCATGCCCGGGCGGCCTGCGGTTACAGGAGCCCTGCTCTGCATCCCGATTGCCGAGCTACGCCCCCATGCGGGGCTGCTGATGCGTGCTCACTACCTACCGGAACCGGGTAAGGCCAAATACCTTTTGGGGTCTGCAATTCATACCGATCGCAGTACTTAAGTTGGCCAAAGGTTATTGGAATTAGCTGTCAAACGGTAGCAAACCGTGTTCGCACCTGTCAACGGCAGGGGGTACCTTATTTCGGTTACCAAGGAACGGTACCCAGGGTGGACGTTGGGACAGGTTACCAGGCAGCGAAGGGCAGCTGGACACCGGCGGCCGGGGGGTGCCGGGGGGTGGAGCACGGCTTGCAAAACCCCGGGGCGACTCTATTTCAAACCGCCGGAGCGACTCTCTATATAGTGATCGCCGTGCCCCTTCACGAAAAGGCGCTGATTGCCCGCATCCGCCGGAGCGCCGGCCGGCGTTTGGGCGTGGTTACCGGTATCGGCGACGATTGCGCCGTCTTGCGCATTCCACCCGCCCACGAGGCTCTGGTCACGACCGACTTCACGATTGAGGGAATCCACTTTCGGCGGGAGTGGCACCCTCCGGGAGTGGTGGGACGACGCTGCCTGGCCCGGGGCTTGAGCGACATTGCCGCTATGGGCGGGAAACCGGTAGCGGCGTTCCTGTCACTGGGTCTTCCCAGGAGGCTGCCCCAAGCATGGGTCGATGGGTTGATGAAGGGGCTGCTCGGAATGGCCGAGGAGTTCGGGATCGCGTTGGCGGGCGGGGACATCGCGGAGTCTCCGGGCGGAGTCCTGGCGGACATCGTTGTGGTCGGGTCGGTGCCGAAGGGAGGCGCGGTGCTGCGCTCGGGAGCAAAGCCGGGGGACCGAATTTACGTGACCGGCGAGCTGGGCGGGGCGGCCGCCGTGCTGGCAGAGCTTTTTGCGGGACGCAAGGTCGCTCCCCGAAACGACTCCCTCCCCTTTGCCCCCGTTCCCAGGATCCGCGTGGGGCAGTTTCTCGGTGAAAGGCGATTGGCGTCGGCCATGATCGACCTGAGCGATGGGCTTTCCACGGATCTGGCGCACCTCTGCGAGGAGTCCGGGGTGGGGGCGAAGATCGTTGAGGACGCGATCCCACGGGCGAGGATTG